>Ga0137340_1000212_pt1 | contig 13597 bp, 8 predicted proteins | sample EasRivERMLT400_2_FD_102295 | JGI IMG/M metagenome (GOLD analysis project Ga0137340, IMG submission 102295) | Soil microbial communities from meander-bound floodplain in the East River, Colorado, USA - East River MetaG ERMLT400_2 | ecosystem: Environmental > Terrestrial > Soil > Floodplain ...
CATACATTTATCCGGACGATCAGTCTCGTCACTGGACGTTGGACTACCATCCCGATGGCAACGGCGGAACCGGCGTTATCACTGTAACGCTGGGCGGACAGGCGGTGACGCTCAATCTCGATCCGGGCCACAAACAAATCGGCGCGCAGTTCAATCGCTTCGGCATGATCACCACGCACATCGACGGCAGCGGCCAGACCGTTTACTTCGACGATTTGACTTACACGATCGGCTTCGCGCCGCCGCGGTTGACCATCGCCAAAACCGCGCCCGCAGAAGCCCTTCTCCAATGGCCCACCAACTACGTTGGCTTCACGGTGCAAAGCTCTCTCAGCCTCGCGCCAAGCCTCTGGCAACCATTCACTGGCGCGGTCACCGTCAACGGAACCAACTTTGGCGTCTCAGTAAGCGCGACGAACGCCGCCCGGTTTTTCCGCTTGCGGAAGCCGTGATACGCCGTTCGGTCTGTCTCGCCTCTGCGGATTGGATGTAATCGCAGAGGATAACAGTCACTTTGGGGGCGCGCGTAACACGGAAAATGGCTCCCCATAAGGGCGGGATTGAAAGGGCTGGAGCTTTCAGGGTTTCAGGACGTTTCACCTCGCCTGCCAAAACTGGGATGTGGTTTCCATTGGCGAGAATCCGCAAGTCAGAGCGCCTATTTGTGCCACTGAAAGGCCGGCGGAAATCAAAAGGCGGTCTCTTAAGGGGGGCGTGGTGGGATGGACTGACACCACTGGCACGGACGAAGGCAGACGCGGAGACGCGGGGAAAGGCGTTTACTGTCCGTTCTATTCCAGGGGCAATTCGACTTTCTCTTCCAGCCGCGGCGCGAGCTGGTTGCCCATGATGATGCGGGCGCAGGCGTTCCAGCGCAGGAGCGCATCATCGTTTCCGGCGGGGCGGATCGCCTCCGCTTTTTCGTACCAGGTCATGGCTTCACGCAGAAATTGATAGGCTTCAAAGCCGGCGCCGGGATTTCCCTGATGTAATTGGGCCTTGGCCCGGCGCTCGCAAATGATGCCGGCGTAGTAAGCCCGCTCGTAGGGATCGAGCAGCCGCGGGAGAACTTCCTGGGTTTGAGTGACACCGACGGCGTAGCCTTTGCCGAAGCGGTCGGTCATGGCCAGCAACAAGATGACGAGCGCTTCCTGGTTCTCCGGGTCAACGCCGAGCACATCGTGACAGATGCTCTCGGCCTCGGCGGGTTCGTTGAGCAAGCGGTAGCGCATGGCTCTTTCGAGGGCCGCCGGAACGCCCTCGCGGGAGAGTGGTTTGAGTTCGAACATGGTTTGTTCAGGGACCGTTGCAGTGTTGAAGAGCTGAACCCGCCTGTCAGTCGCGCAGTTCAACACTGCAACGTTTCAACCTTTTAACGAATTGCGCTTAAGCGGTTTCATGCTTCAAAGCTTCAACGCTTTCCTTCCCCATTTCAACAGCCACCCAAGCGGATCGTAAAACTCATCCACTGCGCGTTCCTTCAGGGGAATGATGGCGTTGTCGGTGATGGTGATGTTTTCGGGACAAACCTTCGTGCAACATTTCGTGATGTTGCAATAGCCGACGCCGTGGGCGTCCTTCAATTCCGCCAGCCGGTTCTCGGTGTCGAGCGGGTGCATCTCCAGAGCCGCCACGTAAACGAGAAAACGCGGCCCGATGAACTCCTCGTGTTTATTGTGATCGCGCAAGACGTGGCAGACATCCTGGCAGAGGAAACACTCGATGCACTTGCGGAATTCCTGGACGCGGTCAATGTCCGCCTGCGCCATGCGCCATGTGCCGTCGGGGGCGTCCGGGGGGCGCGGCTTGAAGGGCTTGATCTTTTTCTTCACGCGGAAGTTCCACGAGACGTCCGTGGCCAGATCGCGGACCAGCGGGAAGGCCTTCATCGGTTCGATGGTGATAGGTTTGTCGAGCGGGATTTGGCTCAATCGCGCCATGCACATCAGCTTCGGGATGCCATTGACCTCCGCCGAACACGAGCCGCACTTGCCGGCTTTGCAATTCCAACGGCAGGCGAGGTCGTTGGCGTGCGTGGCCTGAATTCGATGCACGGCGTCCAGCACGACCATGCCCTCCGACACCTCGGTCGTGTACTCGCGGAATTCGCCGCCGTTCGCGTCGCCGCGCCAGATTTTGAAGGTCGCGGTTTTCACTTCATCTCCTCGATAATCTGTTTCAACTCCGCCGGCATCTCCGGAAGCGGTTCGCGGCTGACCTGCATCGTATCATCTCTGCCCTTGCGAATGACAATGCTCACCTTGCCAAAGGCAGCGTCTTTGTCCGGCAAATCCTCCCGGAAATGCGCGCCGCGGCTTTCCTTGCGCTCGATGGCCGCGCGCGTAATGGCTTCGGAAACAGTGAGCAGATGCGTGAGGTCGAGGGCGGTGTGCCAGCCGGGATTGAACTCGCGGTGACCGGTGACGCCGACGCGGCGGGCGCGCTCCCAGAGTTTCTGGAGACTGTCGAGCGCGCGCTTCATCTCGTCCTCGCGCCGCACGATGCCCACGAGGTTTTGCATCGTCTCCTGCAAGTCGTACTGCACCTGATACGGCCCTTCATAGCCCGCGCCAGAACTGGCGTTGCGATTGAACGGCTCCAGGGCGCGGCGCGCGGTTTCTTCTATTTGCGCCGCATTAACCTGCCCCGCTTTGTTCGCCTTCGCGTATTGGGCGGCGAATTCCCCGGCACGCTTGCCGAACACGATCAGGTCGGAGAGTGAATTGCCGCCGAGCCGATTGGCGCCGTTGATGCCGGCAGCACATTCTCCGGCCGCAAACAGCCCTGGCACACTGGACATCTGCGTATCCGCGTTCACGCGGATGCCACCCATAATGTAGTGAGTGGTGGGGCCGACCTCCATGGGCTCGCGAGTGATGTCCACGTCACCGAGTTGTTTGAACTGGTGATACATGCTCGGCAGTTTGCGTTTGATGTGTTCCTGCGCGTTGGAAAGGCGTTTCTTGATCCAGGAAATGTCGAGGAACACGCCGCCATGCGGGCTGCCCCGGCCTTCCTTGATTTCGCGCACGATGCAGCGGGCCACGTGATCGCGCGTAAGCAGCTCGGGCGGGCGGCGCGCGTTTTTGTCGCCCTGGGTGTAACGCCAGCCCTCTTCCTCGTTGTCGGCGGTCTGCGCTTTGTAGTTGTCGGGAATGAAATCGAACATGAACCGCTTGCCGTCCTTGTTGGTGAGAACGCCGCCTTCGCCGCGCACGCCTTCCGTCACGAGCATGCCGCAGACGCTGGGCGGCCAGACCATGCCGGTGGGATGGAACTGCAAATATTCCATGTCGATAAGGGCCGCGCCCGCGTGGTAAGCCAGGGAGTGGCCGTCGCCGGTGCAGTCCCAACTGTTGCTGGTGATTTTATAGGACTTGCCGATACCGCCCGTGGCGAGCACGACGGCCTTCGCCCGAAAGACTTTGAACTGACCGCGCTCCCGGTCGTAGCCAAAGACGCCGACGACGCGCTCGCCATCCTTGAGCAACGTGAGGACGCAGAATTCCATGTGCACGTCAATGCCGCGATGGACACCGTGGTCCTGCAAGGTGCGAATCATCTCCAGCCCGGTGCGGTCCCCGACATGGGCCAGACGAGGGTACCTGTGGCCGCCGAAGTTGCGCTGGAGAATTTTGCCATCCTGCGTGCGATCGAAGACCGCACCCCAGGCTTCCAACTCGCGCACGCGGTCGGGCGCTTCTTTGGCGTGCAACTCGGCCATGCGCCAGTTGTTGACGTACTGGCCGCCGCGCATGGTGTCGGCGAAGTGGACCTTCCAACTGTCGCGTTCGTCCACGTTCGCCAATGCCGCCGCGATGCCGCCTTCGGCCATGACCGTGTGGGCCTTTCCCAGGAGACATTTGCAGACCATCCCGACGGAGACGCCCGCAGCCGAAGCTTCAATGGCGGCGCGCAGGCCCGCACCACCCGAGCCGATGACCAGCACGTCGTGTTCGACTGTTGGATAGTCAGGCATGGTTGGTTAAAAATGAAGGGAGTGGGCTGCGTTGCCGTGGAGATGGATTCGACGGTTTCACTCTTTGACGGTTCAAAGGATTCGAATGTCCTGCCACACCCCCCGCGCGCAAAGCCGAACATAGACGTCGGCAAACATCACGGAGCACAAACTCATCCAGGCCCAGAGCATGTGCCGCCGGTTCAGGCAACTCACGCAGTTGTAGGTCTTGTGACAGGCCGGAACCGTTGATAGCCGATCCAGAAAACCACCCACGAGGTGACGCAACGAGTGGCAGCCGAAGGCGTAACCGGCGAGCAGGACGACGTTGACGGCCAGCACCAGCGTGCCGACGCCGATTCCAAAAGTTTCCCTGCCAGTGATGGGATCGGCAAACCACATCGCCTTCCAGACGTCATGAGCCAGGAAGAACAAGAATACGAGGGCCACGTAGAGCAAATAGCGATGCGCGTTCTGCAGGATGAGCGGAAACGAGCGTTCGCCCAGGTAGGTTTTGCGTGGCTCGCCCACCGCGCATGACGGAGGATCCGCCCAGAAAGATTTGTAGTAGGCGCCGCGATAGTAGTAGCACGTTAGGCGAAACAACCCCGGCGCCCAGAGAATTAGCAGCGCGGGCGAGAAGGGCAGCCAACCTGGCCACCAACCAGGTTTCGGCCCGAACCAACTGTGAGGCGAGGAACCCCAGAGTTCCGGCGAGTAGAATGGCGAGAGGTACGGCCCGAAATGGTAATGTTGTCCCTGAAACGCCGCCCACGTCGAGTAAACCACAAACGCGCTGAGACCGATGAAAACCAAAAGCGGCTGCGCCCACCAGGCATCAGGCCGCATGGTCTGGCCAAACGAGCGCTGTTTCAGTGACACGTTCACGGCAGCCATAGGGTCGGGCGCTATATATCGGCGCGCGCGCGCCATTTCAAGCTCATTACACCGCAATCTTCCGTGAAGGATGAAGTGAAGGGGTCGTGAAGGTGATGAAGGGGTCGGTCCCTGAAGGGGTCGGTCCCAAGTATTTACACTCCGCCGCCCGGTTTTTCCGCTTGCGGAAGCCCTGATCCCGTAGTTGTAGCTTTCCGAGCTTACTCGAGCATCCAGAATTGAACGCCATACGGCTCGAACACAGTTTCGAACTGGTGATTGCCTTTTTTGATGCGTTGCGGCGGGGCAGGGCGGAGGCGCGCATTTTCATCGTTGCTCCCGGTCAGCGCATCAAGAGTCAGGTGGCGCGCCCGCAGGTCAGTGGGAAGGTCAGCAAAAGTGATGCGAGCAGTCACCGGTGTGGGTGAAAAGTTCCAGAGCATGACGTTATACATACGAAGTTGCTCGTCGTGCACAGCAAAGCCGTGGACGTTCGTCGAGATGAGTTCCAATCCCTCGCCCGCGAGCCGCGAGAGCAGCTTGAAAGCAAAGTACGATGGGCGGGGGTTGTTCTGGTAATCGAACAGCCCATCGAATTGCGGCATACGGTTCCACCAGCGCGTCATGAACGCAACGCCGTCGCGTGACATGAATTTTGCGAACCGGTCAAAGTCCACATGCCAATCGCGGATGTGGTAGTAACAGGAGTAATCAAGACCCGCGTCTTTCATTTGCCAAATCACTTCGCTAATAAAACAGGGCTGGAAGCGAGGATCCAACGGCGGGTTGGTAAGATCCATGTTCCATTCGTTGAGCATTGTCTCGGGCTTGAGGCGTGGATGCTTTGCGATGAGCGCTTTCGCGTAAGTGATCGTGTCGCGAATCGCCTTGGGGCTGCTGCTGTAAATATGCCACGAAACAAAATGAAGGGGCACGTCGTTGGTACCGCAAAGCTCAAGCAGCGCGGGTAAGATAGGCGAGCGCACCGAGGCAACCGCTGGACCGCCGACACGCGCCTCGGGATCGGCTTTCAGAATCGCCGCTACGGTCCGTTGGTAATAGCGCGCGTAACTCTCCGGCTTGAATCGGTACGGACAGCCCCCGCTCTCGCCGATGTCCGGTTCATTGGCCACTTCCCAGAACCGAATGCGATTGCCGCGCTCGCGATAATGCCGCACCAGCCGAAAGATAAGTTCTTGCCAGGCCGCGTAATCGTTCGGCTCCACGACATCGTGATCGATCTTCGGAAACAGAGCGCGAGGCTTGAAGCAGATGCACATGACCGGTTGTGCGCCCGTTTGCAGAATCGTATCGACCGAACGATCCAGCGTATCGAAGTGGTAACGTCCATTCTCCGGCAACAGATCGAAGTACTCCTGGATAAAGAGCCGGATCAGGCCCGGCTTGAGAGCCCGGATCTCCGCGACGCGATCCTGCCACATCGGTTGCTCGGACAACCCGCCCTGGCCCAGGGCCATCCGCTCGATCTGCATCGGCTCGAGCCGCTTAGTGAAGCGCACCTCCACTTCGACCGGTTGCCCCACTGAGGAAGAAGTTATTAACGCCGCCGCCAGCACCGCGCCCAAACGTCTGCACATGTCGCGATGCTTAGCGCGAACGAATGGCGGCGCAACGAATTACTACGGCCCCCGGTTGACCAGCGCCAGGACCGCGCCCGCAGAAGCCCTTCTCCAATGGCCGACCAACCCAGCATCTGACAACCGATCACCAACGCGGTCACCGTCAACGGCGCCCTCTACAACGTCTCCGTCACTTTCTTGCCGCTGGCCTGTTGGCAGGCAGGCTCTCAAGGCTCCGCTGCTGAAAAAGATTCACTCGCACCCCTGCTGTCTGCGTCGCAATACTCGAGGCAGTCACGAGGCGAATCTGCATCATGAAAACGCCGCTGCTGTTGCTGCTAACGTTGCTCAGCCTGGGCGGGTCGAAGTCTCCCACGGCCTGCAATTCCGAGCCGGACCAGGTGAAGCCAATATCCGCTGCCGACGCGGCGGCAACGAAGGAGCCAGGCTTTAAAGCACTGCAGAAGAGTGTCAAGCAGCCCGACAAAGTTCCGCAGGTGGACGCGAAGAAGAAGCCCGCACCCGATCCGTTGCCCACGCGGACGGAGCAGTTCGCAAAAATGGAAACGTTGCGCGTGGGTGAATTCGCAATCGATCTCTGCCGTCGCGAAGATGGCGCGTTCGGATTGGGGGAGATTCGCCGTGGCAACCTGACCATTCGCCGCGCGGACTTCCTCGTTAACTGGCAGGTGGAAGGAAAGTCTCCTGCGTTCGAAGGACGGAGCGGGCTGACGATCAGGCTGCGCGATCCGGCTGCGTCGCTCACGTTCACGCCGGAGAAGCGCGAGTGCGCCGGCACGGCGTTTGTTGGTCTTCACATGCAATTCAAGGCGGAGCGCGGCCCTATTGTTGAAACCGCGTCATGGGAACTGGGAGGCACGGCTCGGGGCCTCTCTTACTTCGACGGCTACCGTGGGTGGCACGCGCCGCCACAGTGGATACAGGCCGACGCTGTGCCGATGACGAATCCAAAACTCATGCCGTCGCTGCTGCAAGGCACCGGGTTTCAGTTTGAGCACGGCAACGCAGGCGCATTACTTCACTTTCACACGAGCCTGGGCGACCAATTGCGGAACGTGTCGCGCGGCGAGGCACTGGAGTTTCAGACGACATTCAACGGCCCTGCGACGATCGATCGCTTCATCTTCGTCGCGTCCGGCGACAGTCGCATCGATCTGTGGAGCCGCGCTTACGAAGTTGCATATGCCGAATGGCGCCGCGCGTTGCGGCTTCCCGAAAGGGAGCGCGAGATTCTCCTCCAATGGCCCCCATTCAGCCGAAAAGGTTTTCGCGAGACGGCCCGGCAGTGTGCTGCCATTACCGTGCAGGAAGGCTTTACCGGCGCGTCGATCGACACGATTTGGGACAACGCCGATTTTCACGGCGGCGCCAAGAACATGAATGTGTGGGATTACGTTGTCTGCGAAGCTTATGGCGGGGAGACCGGTCTCAAAGCGTTGATGGACGAATGCAAGGGAAAGAACCTGCGCGTCATCGCCTGGATGCCGGCCGGACACTTGTGGAGCAAGTCGCCCGTCTGGGAAAATCATCCGGACTGGGTTCTCCTCAACCAGCGCGGCGAAAAATTCGTGAATCCTGCCGGCGGCATCTGGCACGGCGCGCTGGGCACCGGTTTTCATGATTACTTTCGTGACCGCGTCGTGGACGTGGTGAGACGATTTGGTCTCGATGGTCTGTGGCTGGATACGCATCTCTCCTACGCCCAGCAAGCGCGCCCGCCGGACCATGCCGCGCGGCTCGCTCAGATGTATTGCGACTTCGCCGCGGCCGGCGCGCGCCATCTGCTGGTGGAAGGCGACGCCTCCGCCATCGGCAGTTACGCCATCGCTATTGGAGACGATTGGGAAAAAGAGGGAGCCAAACTCCCGGAACCTGACCTTTATTACGGCGCGACGCTCGCTGCCGGCTCAATGAATCCGCGCTTTTATCTGAATCATTTCCGCCGCTATGTTGCCGCCGGCGCGCCCTGGATTATCAATTGGGACTTTCTCTTCAGCGCAAAACTCGGGGGTGACGATGTCGAAGCCGCGCGCCGGGAAACACGGCAGGTGTTGCGTGACTACAAACGAGTCAAGGATCGGATGATCCATCGTTTCGTTCACGAGGACGGCAGTGGCTACACGTGGACGAATGACCAGGACAAAACAAAGGTCGTCTGGCTGCTCAAGGAGGGACAGCTTCCCAACGGGCGCCAGGGCGAAGCAGGCCAGGTGTATTTGATCGAGGACAAATAAGGTAATGCTTATGAAAAAAGCGCTCGGACCAGCGCCCTTCGAGATGTTCTGTAAAAAAAGACCGATCGCGCCAATGTGTCCACGTTGACGATCCAGCGTCGGACATTACTATGCATCGCAACGCGCTGCTGAGAGCCAGTAGCACTCTGCGACACAATGACTTTTTCATTTGGTGAGTCTCAGCACGAGCGACTCGAAGTCGATGTGTTGCGCTACGAACGCTCACTAGTCGGCGAGTATTACGACGATAACTGGCTGACGGTTAGAATTTGCGTTTCAGCCGGAGGTTTTCGGGGCGCCACAGATGCCGCCATTCTTACGGACGAGTTAGCTCGTTTCCTGACGCACCTCAGAGCACTGCATCAGACCTTGGGCGGTGAAGCTGAGTTCACAACGTTGGAGGAACAGTTACACCTGGTGCTCTCCGGCGATGGAAAGGGACACATTGAACTGGTCGGCGACCTTGCCGATCAGCCCGGCATTGGCAATCGACTACATTTTACGTCTCCGCTTTGACCAGTCGCAGTTTGCCGCATCGATTCGGGAACTTGAGGGGGTAATCTCACATTTTCCAGTCCGCTAAGTCCAAGGCGTTTTAACGAAGAAGCATAAACTGCGCTCTCGCTATTCCTTCAAGTCCTCAGCTGTCCAGGGTGTTGCACGATTGGCTGTGGCCGAGAGCACTTTCTTCACCTCGGTGTAGCGCGAGCGGGTTCGTGCGGACGCTCTTGCCTATGGTATAAGCAACTTTATGAGCGCCCCTGCTACCGCCGAAGAAATAAAACATGACTCACATATGTATTTGACATCAGACTAAGTAATTCGATATAGAAGGGGCGTTCCACCGTTTTTCGAGAAGCGCACCAGTTGCGTCTTCTCGCTCCGTTGCAGATGAGTAGTAGATATCAACCCAAGAGCGCTATGATTCAATCGAAAAAGTCAGTCCGGCAGATTATTCTTCTGGTGGCGTGTTTCCTGGTCTGGGCCGAGGCCAGAGGTGCCACGATCTTCCAGGCCGCCAATAGCACGTATGCAGCGTGGGAGGCCGAAGACACATTTTCCATCGTCAACGCGACGCCGACCACATGGGTCGCGACAAACGACGCGACCGCCAGCGGCAGCCGCGCGCTCTACGGGGCGGGCGCGAACGGAACGGCCGCTCCGTCCAGTTTCGCGTCATACGCCATTCGGTTTCGCGCCGCCGGCACATACACACTCTATTTCCGCTGGCGTGCGGACAAGGCGTTCACGGATCTGGATCCCAACTCCGGCAACAGCTATTACCGGCCGAACGATTTTGGCGACCTCGGTCCGGAGCTGTCCAACTACGGAATTTCGGCCATCAACAATTCGCGCGTGCCTCCGGACGTCAATAATTACGCCGTCAGCTCCGAGGGCCTCACCTACACGGTGACGCAGGCGCAGGTTGATGCCGCACTGCCGCTGATCCTGAAGTTCGGGACGCGAGAGGCTGGATTGTTTATTGACCGCGTCGTCCTGAGCTTGAATCCATTGACGGAAGCGGAGTTCAACGCTCTGCTCAATTCCGATACGGATATTGTGCCGCAAGGTGCCAACGAAAGCTATGTCGCTTTTGAGGCCGAGCGCGTCAGTGTAATCACCAATGGCACACCAACGATGTGGGTTATTACCAACGATGTGACGGCAAGCAGCAGCCAGGCCCTCTACGGGGCGGGCGCAAACGGAACGGCTACGCCATCCAGCTTCGCGTCATACTTAATTCGGTTTCGCACCGCCGGCACATACACACTCTATTTTCGCTGGCGTGCGGACAAGGCGTTCACGGATTTGGATCCCAACTCCGGCAACAGCTATTACCGGCCGAACGATTTTGGCGACCTCGGTCCGGAGCTGTCCAACTACGGAATTTCGGCGATCAACAATTCGCGTGTGCCACCGGACGTCAATAACTACGCCGTCAGCTCCGAGGGCCTGACCTACACGGTGACCCAGGAGCAAGTTGATGCGGGGCTGCCGCTGATCCTGAAGTTCGGGACGCGTGAGGCTGGATTGTTTATTGACCGTGTCATCCTGAGTTTGAATCCATTGACCCCGGCGGAATTCGACGTCCTGCCGAACTCGGGATCTGTCGCACGACCCAGCCTCGTCAAGGCGGTTGGCTCAGCGAGCCTTACTACGGTTAAGGTCACGTTCGATCGCCCCCTGGACTTCTTCTCGGTCAACGCTTCCAGGTTTACCTTGAGCGGCGGCGTGAATGTGACGGATGCAACGCTGGCTCCGAACGCCACGGACGTGCTCCTGACCACCACCGCCCATACGCAAGGCAACAGTTACACGATCACGGTGAACGGTGTCGCGGATGTGGATGGCAACGAGATTGCGGCCAACTCGACTATTTCATTCAGGGCATGGAGGCTCACCAGCGGTTGGATCACGCGCGAACTGTATAACAACGTGACGGGCGCCACCGTGGCTGATTTGCAGGCGAACGCGAACTTTCCCGATAATCCGACTGCGGTGGACTTCGTCCCGTCCGTGTCGATTGGGACCGATTTGCCGTTGGCCAATTATGGCGCGCGGTTCCGGGCCTACTTCGTTCCGGCACAATCCGGCGCGTACGAGTTCTATCTTTACGCGGATGACGAGGCTCTGTTGTCAATCAGCACCGACGAAACCGCCGCGAACCTCGCGACTGCGATTCAAACAACCACCATCCTCCCGAACTTCGATCCGAGCGCGTCGTTCACCACCGGAAACTTGACCGCGGGTCAGCGCTATCTCTTCGAAGTCCTTTACAAACAGAACGCGGACACGGCCAGGCTCGGACTCGGCGCTCGCCGCGTCGGGACGCCTGGAGAGGTTGCCGACATTCCGTTGCTGGGCGGCAGTGCTGTCTCCACCTTTGTTAATCCGGACGCCGGGGCCGTAAATATCATCAGGCAGCCGGCGAGCGCCACGATTCCAGCGGGGCAGCACGCGAGGCTGATTGTCATCGCGACTGCGCCGCTGGGGGGCGCGTTGTATTACCAGTGGCAGGTAAACGGAACGGTCATTCCCGGGGCCACCCGACCTACTTACGTCACCCCGATCCTCACGGCCGCGGACAGCGGGAAAAGATATCGATGCCTCGTGGGCGCAAACGGCGCGGACGTGCTGAGCCAGGAAGCGACGATCACAGTCGGTCCCCCGGAGCCCTCGGCGCTGCAGCCATACGTGGGTATCAACTTCGCCAGCGGCACTGGCGCGGGTACGACCGCGGGCGCGTCTCTAGCCACCAACGATCTCGCCGGCGCAGTTCTCCAGGAGAACTTCAATAACATTCTTGGACTTGCGATTGTTGGCACACAGCTTCTTGTCGATGCCCAGGGGGCCGACACCCCGGTGACGGTGGCCGTTTACGATCCGGTCACCCAGGCTGTGGTTCCCGCCCTTCCCCTCAATGCAAACATCGGCACCGGCACCGGCGCGGCGAACACGAGCGCCGACCACCTGATGATGCAAGGTTCAATCGCGAACGACAACCTGCCGCTCTCAATCCGGTTAGGCGGCATTCCATCGGGAACGTACGCGCTGATCGCTTACAGCGTGGGTTTCAGCTTCAACAGCACGTACGAGGAGGATTTTGACCTCGTCGGCGCATCTACCTACCCGAAGCTGACCGTCCGCGCCCAGACCTCGACCGACTTTATCATTGATCCAACGCTCGTGCGAATGACCAGCACGGACCCGGCGAATCGCGACCGCGGAAATTACGTCATGTTCGAGAACGTTAGCCCGGCTACGGATGGCACGCTGCTGCTCACCGTGACGCCGCAATCCACCAATGTTGGAAATGTAGTGTATTTTCCGCCACTTAATGCGCTGCAACTGGTGAGAATGGCCGCCCTGCCGCCTTCGCTTGGCCTGCAAAAGCAGGGAGCCAACCTGACCCTTTCCTGGGGCGCGGATGCGGCAGGTTTCGCGCTCCAGTCGAGCGCCACCCTGGGCGCCACGGCTTCCTGGTCGGCCGTCGCCGGAACGCCCGCTCCAATCACCGGCGCCGGCTCGGCCACCATCACGCCGTCGGGGAACGCTCGATTCTACCGTCTGGGCAATTAGGAATAAAGCGTCCTGTGCAAGCGTTGTCGATTGCCGCCAGATTGCTGTCGGGGCGCTGAAGTATGAACAGGAGGAAACAGAGGAGACAGAGGAACAAGCCTCTGTTCTCTCGGTTAGCTCCTGTTTAGCTTAGCACTCAATGCATCCACTTTTTCAAAGAGCGGCTGGATTGACCGACGCCATAATCGCTGTGGTTCAACTCCGACGGAGCGGCGTTTTACGGCATTAATTCCTCAACCGTCCATGGGACTTCACGATTGGCTGTTGCGGCGCGGACTTTTTTCACATCGGCGGGTGAAACGGCAGAAGCCTTCGCGCCGAATTCTTTTCGCACGAAGGTCAAGACGTCAGCGATTTGCTCATCGGTAAGACCGCCGAGGGAGGGCATTGGCACTGCATTGGGCCCGCCGAAGTTTTGGCCGCACTGAAGAACTAGGGCGTCCTTATTCGGAAGAATCGAACTGTCTCAGGGTTGCGAGGCTGAACTATTTCAGAGACGCCGCTCGCCGGTACGAGAAAGTTCGTCACTGTACTCCACTGGACAAGGTTGGTAGATCCCTCCAAAACGCAGGACGTATTGGGGATCGCCGAAACTCCGATACGCACCCGATCCGGTTCCGGGACGATGTAGCGGACATTTGGCGCTCCCACGAAGAAAGTGCCCTCGGAGGCAAAGGGAGAGCCTTCAAAGCCGCTATCAACCGATTGGACACTCCAAAAATACCGGCCCGGCATCAACCCGGAGAGCGCAAACGTGAGATTTTGCCCCACATTTCCTGAAGCAACTACTCGGCGGTAACCATTTGTGTCGGCGAGCGGCGAGACAATGTTGCCGAGACCGGAATTGG
>Ga0137340_1000213_pt1 | contig 13541 bp, 14 predicted proteins | sample EasRivERMLT400_2_FD_102295 | JGI IMG/M metagenome (GOLD analysis project Ga0137340, IMG submission 102295) | Soil microbial communities from meander-bound floodplain in the East River, Colorado, USA - East River MetaG ERMLT400_2 | ecosystem: Environmental > Terrestrial > Soil > Floodplain ...
CTGCCGTTCGAGTCTGGCGCAGTGCCCGACGGTGTTCGACAGGCAGGCTGTCAGATTTTTGCAGCAGAGAAGAAGGCGTGGTGGAAGATATGGTGATACCAAACATGTGCCGCAGCGCCACCGATTTCCCTTGCCCGTACAGTGCCGCGTGCAGTTAGCGTGCCGCCATGATGATTCGGCAACGGCGGTTCCTTCGTCATTGATGCGAACGAGATGGTGCGGCTATGGTGATTCCTAACCATCGGCACGGAGATTCCGAAGCCCATGAACGGGAAAGACATCAAAATACTGCTGTCGGCGTGGGCCACGCTTTTGATTATGGGGGCAGGTATATTCTTTGTGTCAAACCTAGCAGATGGGACGCTACCGAACATTGTAGTTGTCTGGCAGGGTTTCTCCGTGAAGGTGGACTGGCTGGAGGTCGCGGTTGTAGTTCTGGCCGCAATCGGAGCCTTAATTTATCTCGCCGCCCGAAAGCGCAAACCGAATTAGGGCACTCCATCTGCACCCGGCTGGCTCAAATTACCGCGCCCGCTGCCGGGCTGTAGCTCGCTGGCTTCGAGGGAGAGTTTCACGAAGGGTTAAGCGCTCTGAAAATCACGAGACCGCCTATGACCCCAAAAAGGACGGACATAGCGTTTCCAAGCATCCCGATGAAGAACAGTTTCACGCCATGGTGAGTACCTTTGCCCCAACTATTCCAGCCACCTAATTGCTTTACCAGTACCCATGAACCAATGAAGCCAGCTGAGCCGGAAACGCTCCACCCGATCAGAACAGTGAACAAGATGCGTTCCATCACGCCCGTGGTTATAGGAATCCACCGTATACGCACGGCTTTCTCCTTTGGATCATCTGGATGGCGCACTAGCCAGTGAAGGAACTCTGACCAAGCAAGGGTAACAGGCGTTGCAATGCCAATCGAAATCCCTAATCCGATAAGAATCTGTTCATTCATACGGGTCCTTTCAGTGTAGTGGGATGCCGGGCTGCACAATCCCCCTTGCCTTCTGTTCTGGCAAGCGCATAAGTCCGGCCAGCCTTCACTAAAGCTGGTTTGGTCGCGCATCCTCGTCATGCTCAAAGAGAACGCGGCTCAATCAGTCATCCAATTCGATGCTGGCAAGCTGGAGAAGCGAGCCAGCAAACTGCACGACAGTATTCGAGAAAAGTTCAAACACTGGAAACCTGAGAAGGAGTCATGAGAAGAAAAGCGAAAACCGGCGTGGTAGCGCAGAACATCGAGACTGTGACGGCGGAGAGTTTGCTCAACGAGCTAAACACGGAAGCTTTGGCTTTTTCTCTTGAGCAACTGGAGATGCTAAAGCTGTTCCTCATATTTGCTACACAGGATGAGGACGTTGTGAACATCGTTCGCAACGGCCAGCCCGACGCGCTGGAGGCAATCACGACTTCCTTGAGCCAAAGGAACAGGCCGATTGGCATTCTCTCGCTGGAAATTGTCGGTGAAAGAGAAGGTTCCCTCGTCAATTGCCGGTGGCGCATGCTTACCGTTTGGGGATACCCAGACAGAGAAACCTCAGAGGCATTGCTAAACCGCGTCGCGGAGAACCTAACCAGAGATTACGGTAAGTAAACTTGACGGTAGTGTGTCCTAATTTGGTTTTACCTTTCGGCTTTGCCTTTGCGAGCGAGCCGCCTGGCCTGCGCACGCAATTTTGTGTTTTCCCGAATCACTCTCTTGCTATCGCGAATGTTTAACCGGCTTCGCTCGATTAGCTCTTTAAGGTTTTGTGTCATGATGCCCGGCCTGTCACTTTTTGCCTTTGACTTCTGCCCAATGACAACCCTTACGGCTGTTTCCGGCGATGTGACCGGGGGGATTTCCAGCACAGCCACAAACCTTTCGTTTGTATCACCCTTTCCGGCTCTGTGTGACCACGCAAACGCACGTTTGGCCTTAGGGTGCCCCGTGACAACGAACACCTCCACCACGCCACCCCAAATGGTTTGCCCGTTGAATATCTCCTGAACGGGCACTGACTCAACGTGACGCGGCTCGCATTGGTGAAGCTGCCGAATCACCATTTGCAGCCGTTCAATGTATTCCTTATTCGCCACAGCGTTCGACAAGTTCGGCGACTGCTGGACTCGACTCCAGCGGCCTGCGCGGGAGTAGTGCGCAAACTGCCATGAATCTTGCAGAAGTTGTAATACGCGAAATTCATTGCGACCGCAGCACGAAAGTTATCCAGCGTGCCAATTCAAAACCAAATTAGGACACTACCATGGGCCGATCTCGCAAGGGGTCCGGCTTTTGTGTTTGCAGAACAAATCTGGCCACGACTATTCTGCGCGTCCTTCCACTTGGCCCACTTCCTACGGGCCAAGGTTGGATTGGGTGCTAACCCGCTGGCCTGCGCAAGTGCTGGCGGGTTTTCTGTTTGCCTGCGGTGCAACGTCGCGAATAGGTTTCGGCCCGTGGGAAAATTCGCGTTCTTCTGACAGCTGCCTTCAACGAAAGTGCGGTCGGCACTTTCTAGCGACGCCTCGTTGCCTGCGAGGGTTCAAGACATTGAGGGGATGCTGCGGCAAAAACGTGACACGGGAGGGGATTACCGCGTGTACGAGTGCGTCGGTAGCGAGTGGATTGAAATACGAACATGAGCAAATCCTTGAACGAGCAGCTGCACACGGCTGCTGCCTCGGGTGACACTGCCGCTGTCCTGCGACTCATCAGCAAAGGTGCCAAGGTTAACGCGAGAGGGTTCTTTGGCCGGACTCCTCTCATGAACGCGGCAGTATACAATCGTCCAGAAACCGTGAAAGCACTGCTTGAACGCGACGCGGACGCATCTCTAACGGACGACATGGGCATTGCTGCTGCTCAGGCCGCGTCGATGAATGGACATATTGGAGTCGTTGAAATTCTCCGCGGCCACAGCCTGAAGAAAATCAAACTGACAGGCAGCCGCGGCAAAAACGGAAAGCCATGAGACAGGTTGTAAATGGCTGCTCAATTTTCAATTCCACCACTCCAGCCCAAGCAGCCCCGTCATGATCCCGCCGTAATCGAAATTACCAACCAGCCCGTACACCCGGCAGTTCTTCAACACCTTCCACTGCTCTGCCCTAATCTTGCCCAGGAGTACGACGCTTAAACCCGCTCGGCTTCGGCTTGGCGGGTTTTTCTTCTTCGCACGCGGTGGCAATGGCGGAGGCAAGTTCAGCGGCGGTGTATGGAGCCGTAACGACGCCGTTCAATGAGGGTTCAATACCTGGGGACAGGGAGTCGAAGTTGCTCCGGGTTCCCAGCGCCACGATAGGCAGGCGACGAATCGAAGGGGAGGACTGGATGAAGGAAATCAAGCGATCGCCATCAGGGACGGTTGCCAAGTCGATGATGACACATGTTTCTTTGGCGATAGGGTCACGCAGGATCTTTTCAATGAACCTCGGGCCGTTGGGAGAGTGAGCGACCGCGCTTGTTTTAAGGGCAGCTACGATGATGTCCGGCAACGCAGGGTTGCAGGTTACCACGTGGACCACGGCGATGTTGTACGAAATGCGCAGGGGTTGCACAATAGAGGCTCAAGCGTGTTGCGCCGGGCCGATTCTTCACGGATCGGCCCTTGAGTTGATCGTCGGCCATCCTTACACCGCTACGCTGCCTTACAGGTTCGCTTGTCGGTTTCCCAACAAAATGGGCCGGGCACGAACAATGCTGCTTAGTTCCTTTCACCTATGGGCACGAAGGGATTTCGACATGCCGGACTATTGCCCGGCACGGGAAAGCCGGTAAGGAGTTCGGCACGCTGTATCATCTACGATCATAAACGCGAAGTGGTTTACCTCTCCACAGACAGCCCACAGCTTGCCAGGGACGTGGCGTATACGCAGCGCTTGCGCGATCCGAAAGGAGACTATTCAGCATACGAATTGGCGGGCGATAGCTGGTGTGAAATCCGAATAATAATTTCGAAACCGGATGAGCGTCGCAATGCCCCGCCGCCGCTGTTCCTTCTCTGGTGGTGCAACGCATGGACGACTGTGGCCTTTTCATTTCTGCTCTGAATCTGATTGGTCAGCGGGTTTTTTTGTTGCCCGCACTGCAACGTCGCGAATACGCTCTGGCCGTGGGCATGGTCTGACAGGTCAGTTGCGTAGGGGAAGTGCGGTCCGCACTTGGGGTAATCCTCTTCATATAACACCTATGCCCCTTTCCCTCAATGACATTCGTCACCTTGACGCTGCCGATAGCTGGCTGGAGCGAGGGGATTACATCAACTGCTTTCACGAGCTGGAGCGGATCGACTACGAGAATCGAGAGGACAGCCGCGTCTTTGCGCTCCGATGGAGGCTCTACGACGGGTCGGGGCTGCACGTATCGGCCGCAGGCATCGCACTTGAGATTCAACGTCGATTTCCGCATGAGATTGCCGGGTATGTGTGGCGGGCTGTTTCGCTGGACAAATTGGGTTGCTCGCACGAGGAAAAGGAACTGGACGGATTCTGGCGAAAGATTGGGGCGATTGGCTGACGCCTATGCTGTGCTGTCTTTGCAACGAACGAGAGGCGAAGGTACATTTGACCTATGCCGCCAAGGGGCCGAAGAAGGCCAAGGCGATGGAGATAATTGATCTCTGTGAGGAGTGCGCCCGCAAGCACCGGGTGAACGATAAGGCCGGGTTTTCCCTGGCCGATTTATTGAGTGCAGTGGAGAAAACACGCCAGCCGCCTCAGTGGCCTTAATTCCACCACTCCCGCCCGGGCTTCGGGCTGGCGGGTTTTTGTTGGTGGGACCGTCCATGAATTCAATGCACGCTCGGCCCCTCGCATTTCAACACAACAAGGCGCGTTTCCTTCTCTGGGTCTGTTTCTTCTACTCCGTAAATATCGAGCAACGCGCTGGGGCGGCTTGTCGTCACCATCACTTCCAGGTGGCTGTCAAATTTTGAAAGCGCCAGCATCAGTTGTCGTATGGTCATGGCGGGAAAGCTGTGCCTCCCCTTCGCACCCGGCAAGTTACGTCTGCGTATCAAATGCTCGGCTAGCGGGTTTTTATTTGTTTTGACCAATGGCCGGGTGGTATCTTTGACCTGATGTTCCACCGGCAGTGAAAGCGACAGGCGATTTAATTGAGCGGGCGAAGGATGTGCGACGGGACACACGTATGTTGTTGTCAGAGTCGCAACACATTCGCGAACGCACCGAACAGGCGCACATTCACGCAATCGTGGCCCGTTCCCGCCTCCAGGTCGCAATCGCTGTTAGGCGCGGGCAGGTTCATGGCGAGCTAGTTTAAGAGCAACGTTTCCGGCTCGGCCCCTTTTCTGTTGCCAGCATCCCACGGCAGGAGCAGTGTCGGCCTACCGCAACAAAGTGCTGAACAAGGAGGGCCGTTTAAGGGAATGTAAGAGTGTTGCGGTACGGGGCTGACTGGGATGGTCGGCCCTTTTTTGTTGCCCGCGTTTCACGGCAGGAGCAGAGTCGTTTACTGCCGTGTCCAGAACCGCGAAAGTTGCAATTGGTCTGTGTCTCTTCGTCCTTTTCCTCCCGCCCCTAACCATGGCCTACTTCTACGGCGTTCAGGGATACAGTGCCCAAGATTCATTCTGGAGCGGATTGTTCATGACAGACACAGCCTGGGCAGAAGGCTATAGCGAAAGGAAATTTTCCAAGATCAAGATGGGCATGAACCGGGAAGAAGTGCGAAGCATTATGGGGAAGCCTATACCGCATGGTCGCAGCGGCATCGCCGTTGTGTGCCTTCACTAATAGATCGTTAAAATCTAGGGCGGGCTTGAGCGCTGGTGAGTCCTTGGTTGGCGGGTCATCGTCGTAAAAAGCGAAAGGTTTGCCGGACAAAATATCTTCATCGCTCCGGTTGCCGATAAATTCCCGCAAGCGGTTGCATTGCTCAGCGGTAATTGGTCTGGCAATTAAGAGAGGCTTCATGACTCAGGCAGAAACGATGGAACCTTTTCGATCTGCTCGCGCATCGCTTTGATCGCGGGATGATTGTAACCGTCGTGGATTCTGCTCCCCGCATGTCCTGCCATCTTTTGGCGAATGTCGCTCGGTACGCCCGCGTCGGATTGGGCCGATATGCTGGTGTGTCTCAACGAGTGAAATCCCAAATCGAAAACGCGCCGTCCGCCGCTCCTTGCTTCGCCATTAACAACTTGGCGCACGATGCCTGCCTTTTCGATGAGCGCCACGAAGGTATTGCTCAACCCCAGGTCGCCCCTTACCTCCCGGCCTGCCAGCGACGGAAACAACGGCGCATCCGGGTTCCTGTTCTTAATCGGCAGCTTGAGCAGTTGCTTCTCAACCTCCGGGTGCATCGGGATAGTGATCTGCTTTTGTTTTGCTGTGCGCTTCTGCTTTTGTGGTGAGAACGAAATTACCTTTTTGATGAAATCCACGTTTGACCGTTTCAGGTTCGCGGCATCGCCAAGGCGCATGGCGTGATGCGCGCCAAGGAGGGTTGCGCCCTTCCATTCGTCATCCGCCGTTTTCAGGATCGCGGCAATCTGTTCGGTGGTGAATCTCTGGCGCTCGCCTGAATTCGCTGGCAACGCTCGCAACGCTTCAGCGGGATTCGTCGTTAGTTTTTGCTCGCGTCGGGCATCGTTCAGCGCCGCACGCAGGACGCTGAAAATGAGGTTGATTGTCTTATTCGCCTTTCCCTGCGTTGTCAGGACTTCACGAAAGGAAATGAAGTGCCGCTTGTCCACCCCCGCCAAACTCAGCGCCCTTTTGTTGCCAAGGTGAGAGAGGAAAGCATTGATCGCATCGCCGTAGATTCTCTGTGTGCCCGGAGAGGTCGTGCCTTTCTTGGCGGTCAACCAGTTCGTCAGGTACGATTCGATGGTGTCAAACTTGATCTCGTCGCCTGTGGCCCGCTGGTAAATTTCGCTGACTACTTTGCGGGCTTGAATCTCAGTCAGGATACCGTCGCGCCCAGCCTTCGCTGCCACATCCCAAGCTCGACAGATTTTATCGGCCTCCTTAAATTTCGATTGCTTGGTGGACTTGAGGCATCGTTTGCCGTCGCTATTTGTGAAGGCGCAATACCAATATGGTGATCTGTTTTTGGGGTCGCGATGTAGGCTAGGTATATCGCTACTAACAATAGTCATAACAACTCCAACGTCAAGGAGTATCGCAGAAGTTCAATTATGCTAGTAAATCCGCATTTAAGGCTGGAAATTTGAAACGTCATCTTTCATCTGTGGCCTTCGGCGTCGTTGGCTGTATCGTCGGCTTCACGACGTGTTTCATTTATGGCGTGCTGCCGGCGCGGCAGGAAGCGAGGAGCGCGTCAGCCTGCCCCCCGGTAATGGTCATGGCCCAGCCTGATTTACACTGGCAGCCATATTTAATCCACCCAACGATCCCGCCCAAAATCGTCTGGTAGCGCCCTTACAGATTTCGCGTAACGAAATCTCGTATTCCCGTAAGAAACGTGCAAAGTGGCCGTTTCAGGACTTATGCATTGCGCACGATGGTCGGGTACAAGGGGTTTACTCATTGGGTTTGCCCTTATCGGTGCGGTTTTTAGGACCGCCGCCGTCGGCCTCCCGGCAGGCCAGACGCTCGCCGACGCGGCCTTTGGAGACAATGCATTCGTCTCGGTCGGCACCCGCGGCACCATCGTTTCTTCGATAAACGGCGGCCCCTGGGAACCACGCACGTCCGGCACCGCGAATGACTTGCAGGCAGTCGCACACGGCAACGGCATGTTTGTGGCCGCCGGCGCCAACGGCACGTTGCTCAGTTCCTCCAACGGCATCGATTGGGTCGTCCGCAACACCGGCGGTGCGTGGTCCAAACCCGACATCGCCTACGGCAACGGCGTTTTCGTCGTCGCAACCAAAGGAGCCGGGGCAGTTTGGACCATGCTCGTTTCCACGAATGCCGCCGACTGGACCGCCATCAATCTCGACGCGGTCGGTCCGCAGAATTCTCCGATGCCCTTCGGGTCCATCGCCTTTGGCGAAGGCAAGTTCGTCGCCGTCGGCGGCCAGTATGGAGCAAGCATGGTGGTCACCTCGACCAACGGTCTCATCTGGCGCGAGCAGGGGGTAGACCTCCCGCGCGCCTCAAGCGCCATGACGGGTCCCATCACTTACGGCAACGGCAAATTCGCCATGGTCGTCAGCAATGTCACCGACGATGATGACGACGGTGGTTACCTCGACCACGTCCTGCTTTCCGAGGATGGCGTCTTCTGGCAGGGAACCTCCTTCGGCGCGGTCGACGTGCCCGCTTTGCTGGCGGCCGATTGCGCGTTCGTGGCCGCAACGACGTATCTTACCCCGAACAACATTGCCTATAATCGCGGAAGTTTTTGGTGGACAAACATCTCGCTGCCCGCAGCAATCTCCGTCAAGGCCCTTGCCTACGGCAACGGCAAATTCTTCGCCTTCGGCAGCGACATCATGGAGGTTGTCGTTCCCGGCGCCTCGGGCTTTGCCGCATACCCGGCCATCCAGGAGGTCACATCCGGCGGTTACGCCTCCTTCGGGGCCGATCCCCCCGTTTGCCCTGAGCCGCCGTTGACGTTTCAGTGGAGACACAACAACGTACCGATCCCTGGCGGAACGAACCTCTCGCTGCAAGTGCCTTTTGTCACCACAAACGATGCAGGTGCTTACACGCTCGTTGCCATGAACAGCGCCGGCCTCTCGGCCACCAGCTCCGTCGCCATGTTGTTTGTCACCAACTAACCGGATCCTGATCCCTATCCTCCGGTGATTTCGCACGACGAACTACGTCAAACTCATGGCCGTTGGGTCCGAAGACGCTCTGAACATTGGGGTGATTGGCTGGCCGTTCCCAACATTTCAATGGCGGCAGAATGGCGCCGATATCCTCGGCGCCACGAATCAATACCTCAATTTTTACAACGTCGACAGCCGTGCCGCCGGCGACTACACGCTCGTCGCCCGCAACCCTTCCGGCACCGTCACCAGCGCTGTCGTCACCGTCGTGCTCACGAGTCCGCCGCTCGCGTTTGCTGGCGCCGAACTGTCCCAGGGCGTTCTCGAAGGCAGTTACGCTCAATTCTATTGGGACCAAAACGTCGGCGGAACTGCCGACGCCACCTACTTCGTCCTGAAAAATGGCACCAACGCCTTCCTCCCTCTGTCCCTTGGCAACCTCATCCTCCCGGAAGTTTCCCTCGCCGACGCCGGCCAATACACGATCGTTGCCAGCAACAGTGTTGGCGTCCGCACCGGCCTCGTCGCCACCCTCAACGTCATCCCTGGTGGACAACTCGACCGCTGGACGCGGCGCAATCCCTTGCCTCACAACGATCCACTCCTCGAAGTCGTCCATGGCAACGGACGCTTTGTCGCCGTCGGCGAACGCGGCGCTGTCGTCGTCTCCTCGAACGCGACGGACTTGGCTTTGCTGCGTGTGAAAGGTCAACCGACACTCTCCGGCGTCGCTTACGGGAATGGTGTTTTCGTTGCCGTCGCCCAGGGCACAATCTTGAGTTCGGTCGATGGCGTGACGTGGGCCGCGCGCATAAACCGCCGCCCGTCCTGGATGGAGTTCAGAACCGTTCATTTCGGGAACGGACGCTTCGTCGCGGCTGGTGGCACAAAGGTCTTCACATCCACCGACGGCGTCAATTGGGCGCCCGCAACACTCCCCACCCATCAGCCGCCGATGCTTCGCGCTATCGGTTTTGGCAATGGAATGTTTGTGGCCATTTCCGAATTTTCCGCCGGTGGGCGTGTTTGGACCTCCGCGGATGGCGTCACCTGGTCACCCGTCGCAAGCGGCCCCGGCCAGGAGATCGAGGACCTCACCTTCGGCAACGGCCTCTTCGTCGCCGTGGGCGATGAAGGCGCCGTCTACACCTCCCCTGACGGGACCAACTGGACTTCTCGCGACTCCGATGTTTCCAACCGCCTCATCGATATCATCTACGGCAATGGGCGCTTTGTGGCCATGGGCACACGTGGCCGTATCATCAGCTCTGCGAACGGCACGAGCTGGCGGCGCGAAACGTCCGGCACGCCCGACCGGCTTGAAGGCGTCACGTTTGCCGGCGGCCTCTTCACCGCCGTCGGCGAAAACGGCACAATCCTCTCCTCGCCCAATGGAGTCGACTGGACCAAACGCAACTATGGCGTCACGCGGGATCTCGATGGCATCGCCGTTGGCAATGGGATCATCGCTGTCGTCGGCAAAGGCGGCAGCATCATGACTTCGAGCGACGGATCAAATTTCATCCAGCGCGCTGGCGCCACCATCAACGACCTGCACGGTATCGGTTGGGCCGACGGTCTCTTCGTCGCCGTGGGTGAGCCCGAGACGATCGTCACCTCACCGGATGCTGTGCAATGGACGCTGCGCCGCGCCGTCGCGGGGTTTTCGCTGAAGGCAGTTGCGAAAGGCAACGGCCTCTGGATCGCCGTTGGGACCGGCGGCACGGTTCTCACCTCCACCGATGCCGCGACCTGGGTTCGGCAGGAATCGTACACTCTGAACGATCTTAACTCGGTCGCATACGGCAATGGTTTGTTCGTTGTGGTCGGCGACAATCTCCCGCCCAACGGCACCATGATCACTTCCCCTGACGGCATCACCTGGACCCGGCGCAATCAATACACCGGCAAAAACCTGCGCGCGGTCGCTTTCGCCAACGGCACGTTTGTCACCACCGGCAACGACGGTTCGATCCTTACCTCCAGCAACGGCCTGGCCTGGACGCCGTCGCGCACGTTGTTCTACGGCAACTACGACTTCAACCTGCGCGGCATCACTTATGCCGCGGGCACATGGGTGATCGTCGGCAACCAGGGCCTCGTCCTCACTTCACCAAACCTGCAGGACTGGCTCGTGCGCGTCCGCCAGGGCATCGACAACCTCCATGGCGTCGTCGCGCTCGATGACAAATTTGTCGCTATAGGCAACCGCGGCACCATCATGCAATCCGATGTCTATTCCCCCGTGGGTCCAACCTTGCGCGGTCGCTTCCTCGGGCACGGTGTCGAACTGACCGTCACCGGCGAACCGGGGACCAGCGTCACGTTCGAGCACAGCCCCTCGCTCACCGGTGCGCCGTGGACACCCTTCCACAACTATTTATTCTTTCCAGGGTCCACCACCATCCTCCTGTTCGACCCCACCCCCACCAACTCCAACACCCGCTTCTACCGCGCCGTCCCGCGGTGAGGGTCTCAGACGCAGGCCCATTCAGAGATATCTGTGCTTATTTGTCGGCGCCCGCCGAATCACCATGGACAAGCGCTTTGGCTTCGCGCATGAACGCGTGTGCGGTAATCCAGTCGTTCCATTGATCATCAAGAGCGCCCTTGCCGCCCTTCGGAAAGCGGGTGTCTACGAGTTCAAGGGCTTTGGCTAATGTTTCGCGCGCCTGATTGGTTTTGCCGAGTTGCTGCTGCGCCATTGCGAGCACCGCCTGCGCCTGGGCCGTGCGATACATTTCGCCTTTTGAGGCTGCGACTTTCTCCATCCATTCGGCCGCGCTATCGAACCTGCCGAGGCGGTAGTCGGCCAGGCCCCTGGCAAATTCGAAGTACGGCCTTGGCTTGTTCGCACTTGCGGCAATGGCCATGTCGGCCAGCTTTGAAATGACCGGAAGATCGGCGGCCGGGGGCGGCAGAATGAGACAGTCCCTGACCATGCGTTCCGCAGTGACCGGATCGGAACTTTGCGCGAACTGGCGCAGGACTTTGTCGCAGTGCCGTCGATAACCCTCGAGATCTCCTGTTTGGATAAAAATAGCGGCAACGTAGTGATAGGCCGAGTGGTCGGACGGAATGAACTTGATCACCTTTGAAAAATTCGTGAGCGCCTGCGGCCATTCTTCACGCCCCCCGTGAACCATGCCGAGGACGCTGAAGATCGAAGCCCCGGCGGGATGCGGAGGCAATTCGTTAACCGCCTTTTCCGCGTCTGCGAAACGGCGCTGGCTGAGCAGCAGACCTACGTCGGAATATTTCTTCCCAATTTCTGCCTGTTCGCGCAGCCGCGCTTCTGCCTTCAGACCGGCTTCCGCCAATAGCCGCAAGCGGGCCTGTTCCTTTTCCGCAGCCGCAACCCGACGATGCGCCTCGCGCTCGCGCGCGAACAAATAGAGAGAAAACGCAAGGCCGATGATCAGCGCGGCGGCCACCGCGCCAAGAGCGGCGAAAACAGTTTTATTCCTTCGCACGAGCTTTTGAAACCGATAAGCGCTGCTTGGCGGGCGCGCTGTGACCGGTTCATTCGTGAGATAGTGTTGGATATCGTGGGCGAAATCGTTTGCGGTCTCGTATCGGCGCGTCCGGTCTTTCTCCATCGCTTTCATCACGATCCAATCCAAATCTCCCCGGATCAGCGTCGTCAGTTTATCCGGTGTTGCGCTGTGATGCTTCGCCACCCTCATCGCCTCATCCATTACCATCGTGCTGAAACGCGTCGATGGCCGCGCCGGTTCCCGCTCGCGGATCGTCCGGCGCATTTCGTCGAGGCCAGCTCGCATCAATTCGCCGCTATCGAATGGCGTTTGGCTCGTCAGCAATTCATAGAGCAGCACGCCCAGGCTGTAGATATCCGTGCGCGTGTCGATGTCCAGGCCGCTCATTTCGGCCTGCTCGGGGCTCATATAAGCCGGTGTCCCGATGAATTGTTGAAACTGGGTATAGACCGTCTTATTCGTCAGGTCGCCTTGAGTCGCTTTCGCGATGCCGAAATCGATCACCTTCGGCACGGGCACTCCGTCGTGCAAGGTCACGAGGATGTTCGATGGCTTCAGATCGCGGTGGATGATTCCTTTCTGATGCGCGTGCTGGACCGCGTGGCAAACCTGGATGAACAGATCGAGACGTTGCCGAATATCGAGCCGTGCCTGGTCACAGTAATCTGTCATTTTGATGCCACGCACCAGTTCCATGACGAAGAACGGCCGGCCTGCGTCGGTCGTGCCTGCATCCAGCATGCGGGCGATGTTCGGATGGTCCATCATTGCCAGCGCCTGTCGCTCCGCTTCGAACCGCGCCACCACGGCGCGGGTGTCCATCCCAAGCTTGATCACTTTGAGAGCAACGCGGCGACGCACCGGCTCTTCCTGGTCGGCGACATACACCACCCCGCAACCCCCCTCGCCAATCTTCTCCAGAAGTTTATACCGCCCGATCCGATCGCCCGGCTTCTCGATGATCGGCGCCACCAGCGTGCCTCCCGGACCCGACGAATCGCCGGCCTCGCCTATGGCGCGCAGCAGGGCTTCGACCCGCTGGCGGAGATCTGCGTCGTCGCCGCAAACTTCGCGCAGGTAGTCGGCACGGGCCGCCGTCGGAAGTTTAAGGGCCTCTGCGAACAGCACCTCTTCGGATCGCGTCTGGCTCATAAGGTCTTAACAGGCGGAGTTTGCTCCCAAAAGGCTCATTGGGCGAACCCAAAGTTTTAGCGAACCAACGCGTGCTTGAAACGCAGCCGGGTCTCTGCGGACATAGTGTTATGAAAACCACCGGATGGCTCAAACTCGCGGCGTTGCTCTCGGTCGGCATCGGCGCGTCGTCCATCCAAACCGGACACGCCGCCGAACCAGA
>Ga0137340_1000214_pt1 | contig 13515 bp, 8 predicted proteins | sample EasRivERMLT400_2_FD_102295 | JGI IMG/M metagenome (GOLD analysis project Ga0137340, IMG submission 102295) | Soil microbial communities from meander-bound floodplain in the East River, Colorado, USA - East River MetaG ERMLT400_2 | ecosystem: Environmental > Terrestrial > Soil > Floodplain ...
AACAGGAGGTACTATTGATTTTGCAAACCAACTTATTCTTCAAACGTTTACTGGAGGGGGTGTGGCTGCTGATAACAGATGGGGACAAACTCCTTTTGAAATCAGATATTACAATACTGTAACTAGTTTTCCTTATACATTTTCTCAAATATTAAGAGCCACTGCATTATTAGCTTGTGGTGATCCTACTTTAGGAACATTATATTCTTCTTCATCAACTCTGGTTGTAGGAAGTAAATTGTATACAAGTCAAGGACAAACACTTGCTGTCAATGGAGGAAATCAATGGCTTAAATCTGGTACTAATGCTTATCAAATTAATGCTGGTGGGGTTATTTCAACTATTACTGCCTGCTAATAAACCAATATATGCAAGTATTCGTCTCATTTATCTCAATAGGCACAGATGCTGGCCCATTCAATCTGTATTCAGATGTGGATGGGTTTGCTTCTGCTTTTGAGACAGGTGTAACAAGACAACAACTCCTTGATGGATTTGCATCCAGCAATGCTCCAGATGGAACAAACTTCATTAAAGTTCTATCTACAGGAGTATGTCAAACCAGTGTTCTTTTATTTGTGCCTGGTGGAATAACAACAACTACTACTACAACACTTACTCCTACAACTACTTCAACTACCACAGCAGGACCATTCTATGAATACACACAAAATGCAGCCAATTGTTCTTCCTGTGGTGTTTTATTTATAGTAGGGAATTTAATTAGTACTATAGCACTTGTTCCTGGTAAGTGGTATTATGATAGTATGTTCAATCTTAGAGTTAATCCAATTACATTCGTAAAAATGAGTGCTGGTCCTGTTAATAGTAATATAAGTCTTGCCAGTCAACAAGATACTTGTAGCGCTGTTGTATGTCCTACAACTACCACAACATCTACTATCCCACCATCAACAACAACAAGTACTACACAAGTACCAACAACTACTACTACTACCACACATTTGCCTTACTTCAATTATTTGTCTGCAGCTGGTGCTTTTTGTAATACCTGTGGTACTATTGGTGTAACTGGTGGTTTTACTAATGAATTTGCTTTAACTCCTGGAAAATGGTTCTATGATACATTTTTAGGACATGCTATTCAGGTGGGGGCTTTCAATGGTTATGTTGGATCTTTTTCTAAATCTTTGGTGGATGCCAGTTTAGCAGCTACATGTGCAGCTGTTGTATGTCCAACAACAACAACTACCACTACAGTACCCCCTACAACTACTACAACCACAACAAAACAATTCTTTACATTCAGTGTGACTGTAGGAAATGGAACAAGTAGCAGTGCATGTACTGATCCTGGTTTCCCAAATACAAGATATGCTGGAGTATCTACTTGGGCTAATGGTGTTACTATATATACAAACTCTGCATTGACAAGTGTACTAAATGGTAATAATCTTTGGTTTAAAAATAATGCAGCATTGGGTACTGCTTGGCAGATTAGTAGTGGGGGTGTTATTCTTGGCAATTTTACTTGTCCAGCAACAACTACAACAACAACTACACAAGTCTTTGCTTTTGCTATTTCTGTTGGTAATGCCAATAATAATATAACATGTGATCAGCTTTCTTATCCAACTACAGTATATTCATCATCAGCTGTATTAGCAAATGGTTCTATACTGTATACAAGCAATGCTATGACAACCAGAGTCAATGGGTTTGATCAGTGGTATAAAGAGCAGATTACTACTAAAGAGTGGCTAGTAAGTACTGTTGGTGTTCTAAGTGGTGAACTTCAGTGTGCACCACCAACCACTACAACAACTACTACTATAGTTGCCTTCTCTTATAATATTCAGAGATCTGCAGCCCCTTGTGGTACTTGTGGTTCCACAACTGCAGCAGTAATAAATAACAAAGTAGCACTTACCATTAATCAATGGTACTATATTCAGTCTCTTGGAGTTTCAGGAAGAGTTACATCTCTTATTGGAAATGTTGGTACCTTTGATAACAATATTCTTGATTCAACTAAAAAAGCTACATGTGCAGAGGTAAACTGCCCTTAAAATATAAACATCATGGTAGTATTTATAACATTAACGACAGCAGGTACAGATACTGGACCATTTGATCTTTATTCAGATAAGGATGGCTTTCTTGTTCCTTTTGAAACTGATGTGAACAAGGCTGCTTTAGAGGCTGGCTATTCAACAGTAGCACCAGATGTAACTACTATTGTCAGAGTTCAGTCTAAGGGAAAATGTTTAAATTTTACTGATATTGTATTAACTGATCTTCCTCCTCTACCTCCAGTACCTTGTGGTAGTTTGGCCAGTGGTGGTGGTTCTGGAATCACAGATAATGCAATTCCTTTAACTCCTGAAGGAGGTATAATAATAGTAGCAATTAATCCACAGGGAGTGCCTGATAAACTTGAGATTATTCAAGGAGGTATTAAAAGAGCAACATCATCTATGTCAGCAACTACAGGTACTAATTCAGGACCTTTTGATGATGTTTATGGTACTCCTCCAACTAATACTTTCCCAGCAAATGCTGGAGATGTTTCAGCTATTCCTCAGTTTATTGGTAGCAGTAAAGGAACTGTACCTAACAGAAATGCTGAGTTTTTATCAGTTACTGGTATAACAGGTATTACAGCAGGAGCAAATACACAATTAATATGGTGGACATATACACCAGTAGACTATGTTTTCAGTCAAAATGTAATAGTAAGAGTAACAGGTACCTCTGGAACAGGTTGGAGCTTCACAAGAGAGTGTCCTCCATCAACATCAACAACCAGTAGTAGTACTAGTACAACTACACAAGCACCAACAACATCAACAACAACTACAGCTCCTGTGTTCCAGTTTCTTATGTCTGATCCTTGGACTAATACAGGTACAGCTTGTTCTAATGTTCTGTTTCCAAAAACAATAAAAACCACATCTAACCCTATAGTGGTTGGAAGTATTATACGCAATAATATTGGAAGTGGTACATTTGCTGGAGGAGGATGGTGGTATGAGATTAGTGGCGCTGGTTTTGTAATACAAATCAATGGTTCAGGAGTAGTAATTGGTAAATTTACATGTTCTTAATACCAATAGGTTTATTGGTTTACCTATTGGTGGGTTCTCCCCAGTGTAAAGAGCTGGGGACTACCAATTTTATAATCAATCTAATTACAAATAATAATCAATATGGTTAGTGAACTATAGCATAAATGCCAACTATTTACTAACTTTACCATATTTTATAATACACAAAGTTATGTCAACAATGAGAAGCATGGTGAGCGATGTAAGAAGTACTCACAAATTGCTGTCTACAGACAGCATGATTACAGATAGAGCTATAGCTTCTGAGGTTAATAATAACACTCTTCTATTGGTTAAAAGAGAAACAAATCTCAGAAAACTGTGGGCCACTGATAGTATATTCACTACCATCCCTTGTTTAGAAATGATACAAGTATCCATTTCTGAGTGCTGTAATTATGCAGATGATTGCACTATAGCAAGAACAAAACTGAAAATCCCAAAGATAGCAGAAGGTAACTACCAGTATGTAATCCAAGGGGTTTATTCTATTAATGCTATGAGTGGAAAAGGAAAGAAATTGAAAGAGATTACTGTTAATAGATATATGAATCTTTTAAAACTGCCTATTGTAAAGAATGAATCCTATTTCTGGATAAGTAATGACTATCTATATGTGACTAATCCAGACATACAGGCTGTTAGGCTTGTGGCTATGTTTGAGCAGGTTGTCCCAAATGATGTCTTGTACCCAGAATGTTGTTGTGGTAAGGATGTTAGCAATGATGAATACTGCATGAACCCTTTGGATAAGGAATATACCCTCCCAGGATATCTTAGAAGCCAGGTACTATCAATGACATCACAGAAACTATTACAAACTTACTTCACTCTTAAAACAGATATAGCAGATAATGGTATTGATGGACAGGCTCCTAATGCCCCTAACGCAACATAATATGAGAGTAAAAGTGGAGTGGCGCTCAGCGAGCAAAGAAAACTACATATTGTTCTGTAAAAAGTATCCCAACATCAAATTAACGTTTGTGGAGTTTGAGAATATAATATACTCCTTCAATGATTTATTCAGGGAGCATATACTTGAAACAGGCAATAAGGAAAAGATTCCTATGGGACTTGGAGAAGTCACCATAATTAAAAAGAAAAGGCGCAGAATGGTGGGCAAAAATGATGAGTACATCAACCTACCAATAGATTGGCAGAAAACTAAAGAAAAAGGAAAAGTTATTTATAACTTTAATTATCATACAGAAGGTTTCTTCTTTGGCTGGTATTGGTTTAAAAAGACAGCAAGGTTCAAACATTCTAATTTATGGTTTTTTAAACCTATGAGGGTCACTTCAAGACTCATAACTCATTTCTTAAAAATAGATGAGAAGTATCAACACATTTATAGAGAATGGCAAGTATAAAATATCATGAGCTACTACTATCAATACAATTTCGTAAGTCCTGAACCTGTCTTTGCAGTAGTGAAAGAGGAGCTTAAAAGCTACTTTGACACTGGTGCCATTGATGATTTGATGTTCCCTACTTACCTGGACAAGTGTCTTAAGAAGTTAGGACGCTCTTCCTATACTATTGTCCCAGTTATACTGGACATATGTGACTTTGAGGCAAGATTGCCTGATAATTTCTATGCTGTTAGAGAAGCTTGGTTATGTACAGATTGGCCACTTAGACCTTATCAGACTGCAAACTCATTCTATTCACAGACTGCGAGTGCTACAACTATCCAAGTTGGTCCAACAACAACAGACCAAGCACAGACCTGTCCTAATTCTGAATGCAACAATGTTGATTGTCATGGTGAATGTATGCCTGACCTGATTCAATGTGTTTATAAAACCAACAATGAGGTTGCAAGAAGCCTCAGTAAACAATACTTACTTAAACCAGGAAACATATCAGTACAACAACATTGTGACTTGAACTGTGCAAATTATGGTTCCAGCTCTGTAGATAGCTTTGATATCAGAGATAACAAGTTTGTCACCAATTTCAGAAATGGAACTGTGTTCCTGTTGATGTATGCTACAGACTATGATGAGACTGGTAACCAGCTCATTCCAGATAATTATCGTATCAGGGAGTTTGTGGAAGCTTTCCTCAAGTATAAAGTCTTTGAGGTGTTAAGTAACCAGGTAGTTGATGAGACATTCAACCAGATTCAAAGCAAGATGGTGTACTATAAGCAACTCTGTGATGAAGCTTATATCATGGCAGATATTGAAGTTAAGAAACAGGATGTCTTTGCTAAGCAGAGAAGAATAATCAAGGATAAAAATAGATTGAATATGTACGAACTTCCAACACGTATCAGACGTGATGGTAGAAATTCTAATGGCCCATTCAGAAATAATCAATAATTATGGCAGAGGAAAAATCAAAAGGTGACATCAACTTTGAATACAATCAAGCTATTCATGGTTTGAATATGGATTTAACCCCAAGTCAAATTGATAAGGGGTCACTTACGTATGCTCTAAATGCTGCATTGGAGAATTATGATGCCAGTGGTATCAATTATCAGAATGAACCAGGCAATGAGCTTTGTCTAACCTTTCCTCAAAACTATGTGCTTATAGGAAGTCACTTCATTCAGGAGAGACATAAGCATATTTTCTTCTTAGCTAACCCTATTACACATGGAAGTGAGATAGGATACATGGATAATAATGATTGTATTTATAAAACACTTATTAATGACCCATGTTTGAACTTTGATATCAACAGACCTATCCCAAAGATTGTTCATAAAACAACCAATTGTACTACAGAACTATACTGGCCAGATAATAATGGCAGAAGATTTCTGGATATAGACAATATTCCATATATGCTTTCACCTAACAGTGACGTTTGTAATCCCTCATATACAGATAAGTTGGATTGTAATCAAATCAATATGCAACCAACCTTTGCTATTCCTCAGGTTAAGGTTACAGATGTTAGGAGTGGAGGAAATATTATTGCTGGAACAGTGCAGTTTGCCTTCCAGTATGGAGATGCTCTTGGTAATCCATTTACATCTTACTTCTCTGTAACCAATCCTACACCAATTGCTGACCCAAGTCTTATTACAGTCAACTTCAATTACCCTGTAGGTAAGTCTGTTGTTGTTTCTATAGCCAATATAGAGACCTCAGGCAAATTTCAATACTTTAATTTAGCTGTTATCAAGACAGTAAATGATATAACATCTGTAGAATTGGTAGGAACATATTTCATTGATGGGCCTACCAAAGAAATCACATATTCTGGACAGAACCAAAGTCTCATCAGACTGACAATAAATGATATATTTGAGAGATTCCCAATATATGATGTTGCTGATGATGTTACTACTGTACAGGATGTGCTTGTTTGGGCAGGATTGTCCTCAGCAGAGAGGATAAACTATCAATCCATAGCCTCAAAGATTAAACTATTCTGGGAAACATGGAGAATTCCTCCTGGAGAAAACTATTCAGATGAACTTAATGCTACCCACTTACGTGGATACTTGCGTGATGAGGTATATGCGTTTGAGTTTGTCCCTATTCTAAAGAATGGTAAGCAGACTGATGGCTTCCATATTCCAGGAAGAGAGATGTTTATAGCTGAGAAAGCTCTGCCTATGATTGATCCTTCCAATCCAGACTATATTGAGGATCCTAAAGAGGGTGCTGTAGCATACTGGAGAATATACAACACAGCCACTAATCGTGGAAAAGTTACAGGATACTCCCCTGATGTGGCATATAAAGGACCATATGAGTATGGAGACTTTTCATACTGGGAATCTGAAGATGAGTACCCTTGTGATGAAGCTATGTGGGGAGACTTGGCAGGAAAACGTATAAGACACCACAAGTTCCCTGATGTAGAAGTATCTCCTATCTTTGAGTCAAAGGTTTTCAGTGGCTTGAATAACATGACAATGGGAGATACAGCTATCTTTCCTATTGGTGTACACATTGATGTACAACAAATAAAAGATTTGATTGCTGAATCTGACCTTACTGATGAGCAGAAACTTGAGATAGTTGGATTTAAGATAGCCAGAGCTAACAGAGGTACAAACAAATCTGTAGTTGCTAAAGGTATATTGCGTAACGTAGGTAAGTACAGAAGAGAAGAACAAGACTTCTACTTCCCTAACTACCCATATAATGACTTAAATGCAGATCCATTCCTCAATGCTGTAAATAATGCATACTCTGCACAGTGTGAATCATTCACTGTAGAGATTAAAGAACTGAATGTTCCTGCAACTGCATCAACTCCTGCTTATACAAGGGTCAAATACATTGACTGTAATACAAATAAAGAAGCTTTTATATCATATAACTCAACAGGAGTTAAACCTAACATCTGTTCTATAGGAAAACCTGTTCTTATGGGAGCTACAACAGTACCTTTCCCTGGCTGTAGTTTCTGTAATCCAAAACAAGTAGCTGCTATTGGCTATACAAGCTATGATGTATGGTCTTTACAATCAGGAGGTTCTCTTATTCAAAACTGTCAAGAGTTCAAAGTTAAGTATGAAGACTATATAAATGGACCAAGTGAAGCATATGTTCCTCCTCATAACTTTGGAGGACCTGGTATAAAGTACATAAAGGTAGTTCCTGGAACTGTTCCTTTTTGTTCTGATAACTGTGACAGCTGTGGTAAAGAAATCTTCCATAAATCTTCTGAGGATGTTAGAAATAATGCCTGTAGTACTCAGGTACCACAGGAAGCTATACCTGCATTAGATCCTACTATTGGATATAGACAAGTGTTTAACTCTCCAGAGACTTCCTTTGGACAACCTTTCTTGGGAGATATTCTAAAATTAGAGAGTGTCATCTATGGTAAGGGAGATGCTCACTTTGTTCAGGTGAAGGATAATGCTAAGTACAGACTACTGACTGAAGAAGCACAGAGAGATGCTCTAGATAGTGCTAAAGCAGTAGGTAACATTACTAATCCAAATAATGGTGCAGCAATGTTTACTATCTATCAATCTTACTTGACTATCTATATTAATGGTATAACTAAGAAAAACTTTGCATATTCATTCAATTCAAGAGCTAGCTATGATTATACTGTAGCTGTTCCTGATGATCAGGGTATTAAACAGAGAAGAGTTGACTTGAAGAAATACCTTATCCCTGTTATACAGAATGTTGGAGAAGAGGATATTGATATAAATAACTACCAACGTGAGACTTCTGTCTATTTAAGAACAGAAGGAAGTGATGATGGTATTCCAACTGCTCTTCCTTTCCCACATGAAAGTCCTCTTATGCTGTCTGGTCCTAACATTAAAGAGTATTCTAGATTTACCATTGGTTGTACTGAGGGTGTTCCAAGATGTACTCCTGCCTGTGCTACACCAGCAAATGAACAACAGATTGAGGTTGTTTCATATTATGCTTCAATGAAGAACATATTCAGAAACCAGTATGGCCAATTGTTCTCTTATGAGACAATAGACACTGGTTTCCAGAGAAATTTTAATATAGATGAAGGCCCTTATAATACTATTTTTGGTGGGGACACTTTTATTAGCAGATTTGCTTTTAAGACCAAGCTACCTTTCTTTATTGATAACAGAGTGGGTGCTCCTGATGAGAGTGATATTTTCTATGATGAACTTGGTAATATAGCTTATCCTAAGTTCTGGCACTCAGCCAGAAGTATACTGAAAGATTATACTGTGGGGGGTAACCTTGGTGTGCTTACCAATATCATTTCCTATAAAGCACACAACTTTGACTGTCCTAATAGCCAGGATGTTCCTAAGTCTGATCCTAATAGAACGTTCTATGATGGATACTTCTACCTCTTTGCATATGGAATTCCAAATTTCTATGTGGAATCATCCTATAATGTAGATTTAAGACAGGCCTTTAATAACAAGGAAGGGGAGTTCTGGCCACATGTATCCTCAGGTATTCCTGATGACTGGGTACAAGAAAGCTTTGTATCTATTCAGAATGACAATACCTACAATTATAACGTTACTTATTCCAAACAGAATAAGGAAACTTTCTTTTCTCACCTACCTGTAGATTTCCAAGACAAGGAATGCTTCACAGTATATCCTTTCAGAGCTATCTACTCTGATGCAGAGACTGCAAATGCTGAGAATAGAGTTAATAATTGGCTAACCTATAGAGCTATTGCCTATTTTGATTTCCCTCAGAACTATGGCTTACTTACTTCTATAGATGGTATTGAGAATAGACAGCTGTTGGTGAGATTTGAGAACAAATCATTGTTGTACAATGCCTTGTATACAACCCAAACCAACACCCAAGGACAGGTTTACTTAGGTCAACCATTGTTTTCTCCATCATCTCCTCCTTTGGACTTTGCTGAAACAGATCTTGGTTACATAGGTAGCCAACATAAGTTTCTCCTTAAGATCCCTCAAGGTCAGATAAGTATTGATGCCAAGCGTGGACAAGTGTTTGTGCTTAATGGCAACCAAGCTAAGGACATCTCTGCTCCTGGAACAGGTATGAATAGATTCTTCACAGACCATTTGGCCTTTGAGATACTAAGATTCTTCCCTAACTATGAAGTAATCAATCCTGTAACCAAGGAGAGAACCACTATTCTAGGAGTAGATGTTGACAATCACTTCAAAGGAATAGGGTTACATGGAGTATATGACAGTAAGTTTGACAGAATCATAATCACTAAGCTTGATTATATTCCATTATCATCAGACATAAAATATAATTCAATCACCAAGGAATTCTATATAGAGGAGCTTGTAACTGCACCAATGCCTTCAACCACCTCTACTACAACTATTGCTGGTACAACCTCTTCTACTACAACAGTAGCAGGGTCAACTACCACTACTACAACAGGTACTCCTACTAAGATTAGAAAAGTGGTAGAAGTAACAGATCCAGAATATTTCTGTAATAAGTCCTGGACTCTGTCATTTAGCTTTGTAACTAATAGCTGGATATCATTCCATAGCTATTTGCCTAACTGGTACATAGGAGAGAATAACTTCTTCTACACAGGTATAAGAACTTGTTGTGATGATATAGATTTCTCTTTTATAGCTGGACCATTGGTACCAGATCCATCTACTACAACAACTAGTACAACCTTTGGTTTCCCAGCAACCACAAGCACAACAACCTCTATAGGTCCTTCCTGTGGAATGGATGGTGGTAGTGTGGTAACCCCTGCTTGTGCTATAGAAGGAACAGGAGTAATAACAACTCCTCCAATACCACCAGCATGTGAAAGACCAGCGAATGTGATAAATGATTCTTTTGTAACAGGATACACAGTAGATCCTAACCCACCTGTTGTTACTACAGCAAGTAGTGGTGATGCTTGTGCAGGTATAACCTTCCTTAGAAGTAATCCTGCCATCATTCAGAATACTCCTGTACAATATGTGGCTCTAGTATTGAACAGAGCTATTTACCTTGATAATGGTACCACTGATTGTACTAGTATACCTAATGGTTGGTACTATAATAATCAAAGTATTACAACTTCAGGGTCAGTTTACCATGTGGAAAATGGAGTGGTTACAGAGATACTTGGTTGTTTCCCTACAACCACAACTACAACTACTAATTGTAATCTACGTCTATATGATGTTAGTTTCTATAACTGTGTAACTTGTACCTTTATGGGAACAGGAACTATTGGTAACTCTGAAGCTCTTACTGAAGGTAAGTACTACTTTGACCCTGTAACAGGATTCAAAATGTTAGTAGATTGCTTTACAGGTTGTGGTACTGGAACAGACAGAACTATAGCTGCCAGCTCTGCAAAAGATAATTGTCCATCAGTAATATGTCCTGCTTAATATAATATATCATGTCAAAAGTAATTACCATAAAGTTAATGAGTGCTGGCCAAAACCTTGGTCCATTCAACATCTATGATGACTTGGGAAATACATTAGACACCAATGTGTCTAAGAAAGACCTCATCTCTGGTAGAAGCTACCTTGTGGATGATGCTGTGCAGAACATTACTATTGAGTCAATAGGCAGATGTAAGGGTTCAATAACCAAATCAATTAATGATATACCTCTGAGTGAGTTCATTAACTCTGAATTTGTTCAAACTTATAAGGCTTGTCTATGGAGACACCTTACAGATCCTGTACATTACAACTTCTACTATGGTTTTATAGAACCATATGTAATTGAGTACCCATTCTCATATCAATACCAGGATGAAATCCTACAGAATGTACAAGACTATACTAAGGTGTATGAGTATACCAGGGATCCTAATGGTGTTTTCAATGATTACTTGAAGGTACAACCAAACAATAAATGGTTTAATAAAGCTGTGCTCTATAATGATCAGCAATCATCTGGTCTTCTGGAGCTGGAATCAAAACCATTAAACAATTTACAAGCATACAATGCCTATCCAAAATACAATGCTGAGAGCAAAACTATAACCTTTACCAAGAGTGACAACTTCTATCAGTATAATACTTTCTGGAATGTGGCTAAAGACCCTCTCACGTTCTTATTTAAGGGCACCTGTGCATCAATGTCTATAGATAAGGTGATTAACCAGGATAACATGGATTATTCAACCAGGGTCTTTAAAAAGGCTCCTCTGCGTGCTAAGGATTTGAAGATAAGACATATCTTAGATAACAGTAGTACAACTCACCTGGTGTCCCAATTCATTGTGGCTCCAGCACAAAACTCATACAAATAATGAAAGGCTGGTTAGATAATATGGAAGATGGTGGTAAGTTTGATGGACTTACCAATAAAGGATTCAACTATAATGGAGCCTGGGGAGGTCCTGCTCAGTATGGTGGCAGTATGCCAGGTTCTGTAGGGTTTACCTATGCAAGAAATGGAGCTCCTTCCAATGGTAAGCATGCTAAGAAGACTTTACCTTCTGCTCAGAATGGTACTCTTAAAGATTTGTTGAGAGAAGTTAAAAGCAATCCTCTTCAAAAATCAGTGGAGAAAGAAAAGAGATCTGAGGCATTAAGAAGATATGTTGATACAGATGCATATAAATACAGAAATGTAACATCACAACATCAGAGACAACAACCAATGTTGAGCCAGGATAATCGTACTATGCAAGAGATAAACAAATCAGCAGAGGCTATGAGAAATGTTCATGAAGGTAATCTATATGGTGAAAGACCTCTTTTGTATTTATCTAATCCTACTAAAATGTTAGGGGATGTTGGTGTTCCTGGATTTAAAGGAACTGAAGAAGATAGACAAAGAATTATGCTTAACAGATATAATCCTACTCTAACTGATGCTGAAAAAATTAAAAGACAAGTTGGTATGGGTTTGGAAGAAGTTCCTTCAGCAGCATTAAATGTAGCATTGTCTTCTATGGCTGTAGGAGAAGGAGGATTAGCTCCCTCAATGAGTAGAGTTCTTAAAGAAGCATATAATCCAATCCCTCTTCCTTTTAGTATGGGTATGAAAGATACTTCTGCTTTTTGGAGAAATCTAAAAAATGAGGATGATGTGGCAGGATTGGTTGAAAGTCAAGGAATTTTTAGAGGAAAGTATCCTACTAATACTAGACTACTTGATTATGAAAACTTAAATACAGAGGTGCCTAAATACAACCCTTTCTCTAATCAGATGATGAATATGAATAGAACAAATGATATTCCTCTCTCCAGAGAGATGGAACCATATTTATCAAGATATACACCACCTATAAGCAGAGAAGAAGAAGTTTTTCAAAACTCAATGGGTACTGATTATATTAGTAGAAAATTTGATGAGAGAACTGTTCACTTAGATAGAGATGGAAATGTTATCTCACCACCACAACAGCAGTATGGTGGTATTATTGATGATGATATGGGACAATGGGCACATCCTGGGGCAGTAACTAGAATAAACTCTAATAATATCACAATGAGAGGAGTGCCTTATGATGTGTTGGGAATCTCAGATGTTGGTGATAAGAAACTAATGAAACCAGGTAAGAACTATAAGTTCAAAGGCAAGAAGGTCACTGAGTTACCTGTAGGAAAAAATGGTAGTGAATTGGTTAAGTTAGACCAATTGACTAACTTTACTAATTATAATACAAAACAACCAGGTGGCTGGTTGGATAATCTATAATGTTATGAAAGCACAATTTTTAAAAATCTCTGGTCATAAGAACGAAAAGGATTTCTACAAGGAGTTTCCCACCATAGATTCCTTTATGGCTAAGCATGGCGCTAAACTAAGAGCTCAGTATGGAGATCAGATTCCTCCATATGTTGATACCTCTTTGGGTACAGTTGCTGGTGGTGCGAACAGGTTCAGCCTTAATCAGTTTGGTATGCAGAATACTGCAGCACCTAATCCTAATGCTGGTGTTGGATTCACTCCAACTAACTTCTTTGCAAAACAAACTCCCTTTGATCCAAATGCTACTTCAAAAGCATGGGCAGCAAAGAATCCTACTGTAGGCAACCAAATGCCTGAGGACATTGGGTACAATGCTAACATTGGTGCTCAGAAA
>Ga0137340_1000215_pt1 | contig 13514 bp, 8 predicted proteins | sample EasRivERMLT400_2_FD_102295 | JGI IMG/M metagenome (GOLD analysis project Ga0137340, IMG submission 102295) | Soil microbial communities from meander-bound floodplain in the East River, Colorado, USA - East River MetaG ERMLT400_2 | ecosystem: Environmental > Terrestrial > Soil > Floodplain ...
CGCACATTCTCGACCGTGTCCAGCGGGGTGACCCGAAGGCTGCGGAGGAATTGTTTCCGCTCGTTTATGAGGAGTTGCGCCGGTTGGCGGCACAAAAGATGGCGAACGAAGCTGTCGGCCACACCCTCCAACCCACCGCCCTCGTCCATGAAGCCTGGCTGCGGCTGGGCGGCGATGAGGCACCGTCGTTTCAGAATCGCGCTCATTTCTTCGGCGCGGCGGCCGAGGCGATGCGCCGTATCCTGATCGATCGCGCCCGGCGTCGGATCGCGGCCAAGCGGGGCGCCGGGGCGGTGCGGATTGATTTGGATGAAATCGAAATCCCGTCTCCCGTGGCGGACGACGATCAATTGCTCGCCGTGAACGAAGCCCTGGAGAAATTCGCCGTGCTTGATCCACGCAAGGCCGAACTGGTGAAACTCCGTTACTTCGTTGGGATGAGCTTTGACGAAGCGGGCGCCGCGCTGGGCATCGCGGTGCCGACGGCCAAGCAATGGTGGGCCTACGCGCGCGCCTGGCTGACGGTCGAGTTGCGCGGCGGAGCTTCGTGCTGAAGTCCGTGTCTAGGGTCAGGCGATCAACCTTTCTGGCCCTTGGGCGGATGCGTATCCCAGGTGTGGCCGGATTGCGGCTCGACGTGGGTGAAACCGGTCCGGCCGGCGGGCTGGGAATGCGGATGAGATGATTGCATCCCGGACACTGAATCTGCCGGCCCGCGTAGCAGGGATCGCATTTCAGGGGCTGGTCGCAGTGGGAACAGTAGAACTTGAAGTCGGAGTTGCTCATAGTCTTCACCCCAGCATGCGCAAAGACCCGGAGAAAAGTATGTCGAAAAAATGTTAATACTTTCTACCCGGCCCCTGCGCATGTAGAAGCAGATGAGCAAATCACCCATGCCATCCGGTCAGGAACGTGAAGCCGCGTTGTTTGCGCTGGCAATTGAAAAGCCTGTCACCGAACGGGCGGCGTTCCTCCAGGCCGTCTGCGGAGCAGACAGCGCCTTGCGCCGGCGCCTTGACGCGCTGCTGGCAGCGCACGATCAGCCGGACAAGTTGTTGGGCGACGATGGCGACAAGCCCACAGCGCAGGCAACCATGAAAATTGAGTTCGCCGACGAACCGGCGGACGAAGCGGTGGGCCAGACGCTGGGTCGTTACAAGTTGCTGGAGCGCGTCGGTGAAGGTGGTTGCGGCGTGGTCTATGTCGCCGAGCAGATCGAACCGGTGCGCCGGCGTGTGGCACTCAAAGTCATCAAGCTCGGGATGGACACAAAGGCGGTCGTCGCTCGCTTTGAGGCCGAACGCCAGGCACTGGCGATGATGGATCATCCCAACATCGCGAAGGTCCTGGATGCGGGAACCACCGAAACTGGTCGCCCGTTCTTCGTGATGGAACTGGTGCGCGGCATTCGGATCACCGACTACTGCGACCAGGCGCAATTGGGCACGAAGGAACGGCTCGACCTGTTCATCAAAGTCTGCCAGGCGATCCAGCACGCGCACCAGAAGGGGATCATCCATCGCGACATCAAGCCGTCGAACATCCTCGTCACGCTGCACGACGGTGTGCCCGTGCCGAAGGTGATCGACTTCGGCATCGCCAAGGCGACGGAAGGGCGACTGACGGATGCGACGGTTTACACGCAGTTGCACCAGTTCATAGGGACACCGGCCTACATGAGCCCGGAGCAGGCGGAGATGAGCGGGTTGGACATCGATACGCGCAGCGACATCTACAGCCTCGGTGTATTGCTCTACGAATTGCTCACGGGCAAAACCCCGTTTGATGCGAAGGAGTTAATGGCCTCGGGCATTGACGCGATGCGAAGGACGATTCGGGAGAAGGAACCCGTCCGCCCAAGCACGAAGCTGGCGACGTTGCAAGGGGAGGAGCGGACGACGACGGCGAAGCGGCATGCGATCGAAATGCCGCGGCTGATTCACCAGTTGAAAGGCGACCTGGACTGGATTGTGATGAAGTGCCTGGAGAAGGATCGCCAGCGTCGTTACGAGACGGCCAATGGTGTCGCCGCGGATCTGAAGCGGCACTTGAACAACGAGCCCGTGGTCGCCCGCCCGCCGTCCGCGGTCTATCGATTCCAGAAAGCGTTTCGTCGGAACCGGCTTGCGTTCACGGCGGCAGCGGCGGTGTTGGCAGTGCTGGCGGGCGGAGTCGCGGTCAGCACATGGCAGGCGGTCCTGGCGCGCAGAGCCCAACGGGACACCGAAGTGGCGCGAAACGGCGAGCGGGGACAGCGGCTGGAAGCTCAGTCAGCACAAAAAACAGCCGAGACCGAACGCCAGCGCGCCGAGGCCAACGCCGAAAAGTTCAAGAATGCATCGATCCAATCCAGGCGCAGCCAGTATGCCGCGGACATGTTTGCGGCCACGGCCGAGATCGAAAAAGGCAGCTATGGCAACGCCCGCAATTTCCTGCGCGAATATTTTCCCCGCGAAGGGCTGGAGGAATTGCGCGGCTTTGAATGGCGCTACTTGTGGCAGTTGAGCGCCGGCCAACAATTAAATATTTATCCCATCAGCGGCCAGGTCATCGACATGGCGTGGTCGCCCGACGGCGGTCTGATGGCGGCGGCCAGCTCGGATCGGACGGTGAAACTGCTGCACGCCGCCACGGGAGAAGTGAAGAGCATTTTCACGAACGGCTCCGATTTCAATGTTTCCGTCGCGTTCTCCCACGACGGAAATGGGCTCGCCGCGGCTGGCCTTCGCAGCCCAGTTCGCTTCTGGGATGTACGGGATGGACGGCTCATCTTCACACTCACTAATTTTGTCTCGGCGCGCGTGGCCTGCTCGCCGGCTGGTCCACTCATGGCCGTTGGCACGGGGGGCGATTGGTGGGGGCAACGCGGCAGTAACGTTCACCTCGTGGATATCAATTCCAGGAAAGAGATACGAATGCTCCCGGAAGCGGGTGACCGGGCAGTTTTCTCGCGCGACGGCAAACGCCTCGCTACTGCGAACAGCGGCCACTGGCAGTCAGGCCAGTCGGTGATTCTCTGGGACGTGGATTCCGGACAGAAGTTGCACGTCCTTGGCAACCAGCGGCAGGTGCTGGGAATGGCTTTTTCACCGGATGGCAATCTCCTCGCCATCGGAACCCGGTATGGGGATGTCACCTTGTGGAACCTCAAGGACTTCACCCATTCGACCCTGCGCGAGGCGACGGGTGACTTCGCCCGGTCGGTGGCGTTTTCGCCCGACGGGCGATGGCTGGCCGTCGCGATGCTGACCCAGGAGGTGGAGCTCTGGGACGTCGGGACTCGGCGGCTGGTCGAGCGTTTACGCGGGCATACCTGGGAGGTGAACGCCGTGGCTTATTCGCCGGACGGCTCACAATTGGCCAGCGGTTGCCAGGATGGCACCATCCGTTTCTGGGATCCACGTCCAGCCACAATCCAGAAACTGATGCCGGAAATTCGATGGGCGCAGAACATCAAGGCGGGGCTTCCCACCTTTTCTCCGGACAGCCGCTGGATGGCGGCAGCCATGAAAAACGGTGACATTCATATCGTCGACACGACGACCGCCGACTGGAGCGCGCGGACGGTATTGACCAATGCCGGACTTCCCATAATATTTTCGCGCGATGCCTCAACGCTTTTAACCCTGGAGAGCGAAGCAAGGACGTTGCGCCGCTGGAATGTCGCCTCGAAGGCATTACTGTCCACGCTGCGCTTGGAGACCACGAATGTCACTTGGGGTTATTCGTCGATTACTCCCGATGGCGATTTTCTCGCGCTGGCCAATAATAGGGGCCCTGTCGAGATTTTCGAAACGCGCAGCGGGCGGCGTATTGACCGATTGGAACGCCGTGGGCTTATCGACTCCATCGAAATCTCGCGAGATGGTCAGCTCCTTGCGATCGGGACTGGCAACTCTGGCCTGCTCTGGAACATCGCCGCGCGGCGGCCCATGTGGACTGCCAAAGGACATCGAGACCGGGTTTTTTCCATCAGATTCTCCCCGGACCAGAAAATGATCGCCACGGGAAGCTGGGACAGCGATGTGCGTCTGTGGGACGTCGCGACCGGAAAGGAACTGGCCGTCCTCACGGGGCACAAGGCGGCGGTTCTGAACTGTGCCTTTTCGCCGGACGGCCGGACCCTCGCCACCAAAAGCGATGATCGCACCATTAAGTTTTGGAACCTGGCGACGTTTCGCGAGGTCGCTTCCATTCCGCTCGATTACACGGGCGACATCCAGGGCAACTTTCTCGCCTTTTCTCCGGACGGCCAGATCCTGACCGCCAATGACAGCGGCCCTGGCCTCCGCTTCTGGCGCGCGCCGTCGCTGGCCGAAATCGATGCGTCCGAGGCAAAGGAGACCACGGAGAGCAACAGGCCGTGAACCCGTCTCTTGAAAAGACTCGCGTTACGGAATACCAAACCGGCGGCAGCCTAACGTGGTGAACACGGTAGGGCCGGCGTTCCGCGCGGGCCGCTCTCTCAACTACCTGGGTAGGGCGCGCTGTCCCAGCGCGCCGACGTCTTTACTCTCAACCATCAACTCTCAACAATTCATCACGCCGCTATCGCCGTGATCGGCAGATGCAACAGCACGTGCGCCAGGTTGTTCTCAACCACGTGCCGGGCCGCGGCTCTAACCGCCGGCGTCTTCGGCTCGAACGCGATCGACGTACCCACCGCTTTCAACAAACAGATGTCGTTGTCGCCATCGCCCACCACCAGCACCTGGTGCGGCGCAATGCCGGTGCGATCCATGATGTGGCGGAGCGCGTTGAATTTGCAGACGACGTGCTCTTTGCATCCATCGGGGTGGACCATCGCAGGGCAGATCGTGATGTTGCCTGAGGCTTTTCCTCGCGAAAAGCGCATCAGGTTCGAAAGGCTGAAGTCGGCAAATACGCGGCGCCGCACCGTCTCGGCGACAATCTGAAAGCTGTCGGTCACGATACCGACGCGATAGCCCTGCTTGCGCAAGCCGACCACCGCTTCCACGGCGCCGGCCATCAGGGGCATGTTGCGCGCGATGGTCTCGAACAGCTCTCCCGGCACGCCCGCGAAAATCTTTGCGATGCGGCGCGTTCGCTCGGCGGCGCTCACCAACTGATTGTCCAGCCACTCCGCCAACTCGCTTACCTTGCCCGTCGCTTCAGCCAGTTCCCGGATGAACCGGCCATTAAGCAGCACACCGTCCATGTCAAGTAACGCCAGCCTCTCCGGCTGCGGCAGCCGGCTTAGGACCTGCGATGGATGCGCTTCGGCGAGGCGCTCAACCTCCCTGATCTCAGCTACATACGACGTCCGGTGACGTCCGCAGCGCGTCGCACGGTCGAGCAGCGCGCGGGCAACCTGGGTTGCCATCTCGCCAAGGACTTCCAGCGGCTGGCTGTCATGTTCGATGTGACCGATGTCAACTTCGGCGATGCGTGCCTTGGCGATCGCCGCGTCGATGAGCAGGCCAATATCCACGCCGTAGTCGTTCTCAAACCGCATCGTTTGGAGCAGCGACCGCCGCGCTGCGATGATCCCGCTCAGGGGTTGTTCGAAATGCGCGAGTTCGGGAAAATAGGTCTTTAGGAGGGGTTTGGCGGTCAGGAGTGTCACGCGACCTGCCGCGCGTGTAAACTTTGCTTTCACGAAATCCGCCTCATTATCGGCAATCGGCTGGACCATGCGCTCGATCAGGTCCTCGCTGAGCCCGGCCAGGTCGCCATCGAGGTAAAGGAGGACATCATTCTTCGCGACGCGCATGCCGTCTTCCATCGAGGAACCCTTGCCCAGCATCGTGCTGGTGACGACGCGCGCCCCGGCGCCCTGCGCCAATTCCGGCGTACCATCGATCGATCCGTCATCGATCACGATGACTTCGTCCACGAGCGGGCTGCGATTGGCAAATTGGACAACCGCACTGATCGTTGCTGACTCGTCGAGTACAGGCACAATCACCGATACCTTGGGGCACGACGTGCCCAGCCCTGCAAAAGGATTCCGGATCATGACATAAATTGAGCATAAATCCTTCCATCGACGAAGATATTTTTTCCGGAAAATCACAAAGATTATAAGGAAGCCAGGAACCGCAGGAGACGAGGATGCGGCCCCCGACGGATCCCCGAGGGATCGGGACGTGCGGCCGGCCCCACCGGATCAAGATTACGAGTAGGAACATGATTAAAGACACGAAGGCGAAGCGGCGCGCCGAGGACAGCACGCCCTACCTTGAGTATGCATCGGCACTGCACTTGCTCCGCAGCAACCCAGCATGCATACCAACGTGCGACCTTATTTGATCGGGGTGTTTGCCATCCCCGCGTTCATCCTATGCATCAGTAGTGCCTCCTGGGCGCAGGAGCAGACCAAAAGACTTTCTCCGGACCAAACGCAATCGTACACGAACCATCCCTACAAGGTGGTCGTCACCGGAAAAGTTGTGGAAGTATTTGAAACGGACAAGGCTATCCGTCTGAACTTCGGCAAGCCGCGCCCGAACCAGACCTTCACCGTGCTCGTGACTCAGGCCAAGGCGCCCTCGTTTCCGGGGTTGAAGGAAATGAAAGGCAAAACCCTCGAGGCGACCGGCCATATTTCCGAGTATAGCGGCAAGCCAATCATGTATCTGGGCGAGCCAAAGGATTTGAAAGTCGTCCCCGAAAAATGACGAAGGGGAGTTTTTTACAGAAGATAACGAAGGTAGCAAAGCGGCGGGTGGCGGGTTGAGAGTTGAGGGCGATGACAAAACCCCAATGCCCAAGCACCAGACCCCATAGGATTAAGAGCCGGTTTCAAGGAGCCGGATAGATTGACGCACGTGTGCCGGGGTCTAGTATCGGTTACCGTGAAGCCGAAGATCACGCGGTGCGCGGTTTCATGCGCCTCGGCGTTTCGCCCGGCGCGGGGCGGGTTCACACTCATTGAGCTGCTGGTGGTGATCGCGGTCATCGCGATTCTGGCTTCGCTGTTGCTGCCGGCGCTGTCCAGCGCGAAGTACCACGCCAAAAACGCCGTCTGCAAAAGCAACCTGCGGCAGATCATTACGGCCATCAACGGTTACGTGGCAGACGAACAATACTTTCCCGCATACACCACCCAGGACTCCGGGCGTCCTTATGGCGATTGGTGGCAAACGATCGATCTCCCCATCACTTACTACGAGCAGAAGTGGCTGGACGATCCACCCTACAGCCTCACCGGCCTTGGAGGCGTTTACCGATGCCCGCTCAATCCGGGGACGGTCGTGACGATGCATTTCACGGTCGGGTCCGGACGCGCCGTCGGTTCAACCGAGGAGGTCATGCTGCCGGTGTGGAATTCCTATGGCTACAACGCCTGGGGTACCGGCTATCACCACGACCGACTCGGGCTCGGGGGCTACTCTGCGCCTTCGCCCGCCCCGATGTTTCCCATGGCAGGACGAGCGCCCGAGTCCGCAGTCCGTTCTTCCAGCGACCTGATCGTAGTTGGCGATCATTTTCTGCGGTCGCGCGACGCCACCAAGGACGGTGCGTCGAGCGGAGTTGGAATGATCGGTCCATCGACTGCGTTTAACCATGGCCAACTCGACTCCAAAACCCCGCCGAAAAAGCAGCCTGCGTTCAAGAGGCATCGCGGCTTCGCCAATCGCGCCTGCGCGGACGGCCACGTCGAACCGGAAGATATGCGCAAACCTTTTGCGGCGACGGACGCGCAACTGATGCGTTGGAACGCGGACAACCAACCGCATAGCGAACAGCTGCACGATTGATGGAGGCAGGGCGTGCTGTCCCAGCCGCCGCACCATCGTAGGGACGGCGCTCCGTCGCCGTCCGCCCCATCAACTCTCAACACGCTCAACCCATGTCCGTCTATCGATGCGCGTATTTCGCCATTAGTGTCGCGGTATCCAGGACGTGGTCTTTCATCTCGCGCTCGAGTTCCTGGCGTTTGGAGCCTCGACTGAGCGGCAACACCGTATCCAGCGCGTAGGCCTTGAAGAAATAGCGATGCTCGCCGGACGGCGGGCGCGGACCGCCATATTCCACTTCGCCATAATCGTTTCGGCCCTGCGTGGCCATCACCGGAACGGAATTCTCTTTTATGTGACTACTCTTCGGGTCCAGGTTGAAAAGAAGCCAGTGATTGAACGTGCCGCTGGGAGCGTCCGGGTCATCGACAATAAGTGCGAGGCTGCGAGCGCGTTCGGGCACGCCTTCGATGTCGAGCGGCGGAATTCTGTTTTCGCCGAACATCGTGTATTTGTCGGGGATTTGTCCACCCTCTTTAAAGGCCTGACTGGTAATTTTCATATCAATTCCCTCCATCGTTGGTTTTCAAGCTGGAACGCTCACCCGCCGTCCTGGTTCGATTTCCAGGTCATTCTCCCGCCACGCATCGAAGCCACCGTCCATTTCCATGACGGGATAACCCTTGCCCGCAAATTCGAGCGCGGCCGTCGCTGCGAGATGGCACACGTGCGAATAGCAATAGAGGACGTTCAAGGTGTCTTTCCTCAAGCCCTGGGCCGTGTTCCATTTGTCGTGCGGCAGGTTAATCGCCCCGGGGATGTGCCCTTTTTCATAATCTTCCGCTTCACGGACATCGACCACGACGATCTTGTTCCCATCGCCGAGATTTCGGTACAGTTCGACCGGGCCGGTAGTAAAGGCCATTTTGCTGGCAAAGTATTCCCTGGCCCGCGCAGGATCGTTTTTCTTCAACTCAGTTGACATATCAGCTCCTTTTTTCTGTGTGTTCATACTCTTCCTCCCCCTTTTCAAACCTATGCCCGGCGAACGCGGACGCAAATGAAAAATCCCTGAATTATCCGATCATGATTAAGATGATGATTATGATTAAGAGAAGCGCACGCGCTGTGGTTGCGACACGCGGTCGCGATATCTATGCTGCGCCGCGTGAAACTCTGGGTCGCAATCGCATGGGTGCTTTGCACTTCCGCGTTCGCCGGCGCGGCGGAAGGCCCCGCGTCCCCGTTTCCTCCGGCTCTCGATAGTTACCAGGACAAACAGCTTTCACTCGGCGCGAAACTGCGCCACCGCGCGACGGCCGAACCGCTGAATCTCGTCGCCACGATCATTTTCGCACTGGCGATCATCCACACTTTTCTCGCGCCGAAGATCATGCACGTGGCGCATCGGTGGCGCAATCAGCACCGCGAACGGATGCACCAGCGTGGCCCAGCGCGCCGGCGCGAAGACGCGGTGGAGGATGTGAGTTTCAAGGCGGAGGTGGCACACTTCTTCGGCGAAGTGGAGGCTGTGTTCGGCATTTGGGTGATTCCGCTGCTGTTCTCGTTCCTGATTTTCAAAGATTGGGGCACCGCGCAACACTACGTCAGGAACACGGTCCATTTTACCGAACCGATGTTCGTCGTTGTCATCATGGCAATCGCCGCGACGCGGCCAATTCTGCTCGCGGCGGAACGGGCGATGCGATTTTTCGCGCGGCTGGGCGGGGGCGGCCCTGCGGCCACGTGGTTTTCCATTCTCACGATCGGCCCGCTGCTGGGGTCGTTCATTACTGAGCCGGCCGCCATGACCATCTGTGCGCTGCTGCTGGCGCGGTCGTTTTACGAATTGCGTCCGCCCGCTCGATTTGCCTACGCCACCCTTGGCCTCTTGTTTGTGAACGTCTCGATTGGCGGCACGCTCACGCACTTTGCCGCGCCGCCCGTGCTGATGGTAGCGGGCCGCTGGAACTGGGACATGGCGCACATGCTCACGAACTTCGGCTGGAAGGCCGCCGCCGCGGTGGTGGCCAGCAATGCGCTGTATTATTTTTGGTTCCGCAAGGAGTTTCCCCGGCTGCACTCCGACGAGCCGCCGCAAACCGAGGCAGCGCGATGGGAAGAACGCAAGGATCCCGTGCCCGCATGGATCACGATCGTCCATTTGCTCTTCCTCGCATGGACGGTGTTCACGGCGCACAACCCCGCATTGTTCATCGGCGGCTTTTTGTTCTTCCTCGCGTTCGCCAGCGCCACCGAGCATCACCAGAATCCAGTGCTGTTGCGTCCTGCCCTGCTCGTCGGATTTTTCCTCGCGGGCCTGGTCGTTCACGGCGGCCTGCAGGCGTGGTGGCTTGGACCCGTGCTCGGAAGTCTGGGTCAGAACGCGCTGTTTTTTGGCGCGGCTGTGCTCACCGCGTTCAACGACAATGCCGCGATCACTTACCTGGCGTCCCTCGTTCCGAATCTTAGCGATTCCATGAAATACGCGGTCATGGCCGGTGCCGTGACCGGTGGCGGGCTCACGGTCATCGCCAACGCCCCAAACCCGGCGGGACAATCGATCCTCGCGAAATACTTCCCCAACGGCGTCTCGCCGGTGTGGCTGTTTCTCGGGGCGTTCATTCCGACAGTCATCGCGACATTATTTTTCATGCTGTTCAAGTAGGGGCTGCAAGAAGGGCGCGTTCGTTGCGTTCAAATAGCGGACGGGGTAATCTTAGTCCTCAACTTATGCCCTGGGCGAACACGTGGCGATTGTTTCGGCGAAGATTGTTTGCGCTCCTCGCTTTGGGCGCGGCCAATTCCGACGCGAGCCTGCACGGCGCGCCCACGCCTCGACTCAACATTCAGCCTTCCGCCGAGTTTGGCTGGCATCGCATCGCCGGGACGGCGGAAGCGTCTCGCGTGTACACGATCGAGGGCTCATCCAACCTGACGCACTGGCAGGCGATTGCCACGTTGATCGACCCATCCGGTTTGCCGCCGGGCACGAACGCGAGCTTTTCGTTTCTCGACCCGGCCTCGTCATTGTTATCGGGCCGGTTTTATCGAGCGACCTCTTCGCCGGTCGCGGGCACGAACGATTGGAAGAACCAGATCGGCTTTCCGTTCGACGCTTTTGAGGCCACCAACGTCTTTGGGCAACCGCGCTGGACCAAATTCTCGATCGTGCTCTCGGAGCCCTTTCGCGTGTATTACCAGGACTCGCAGCGATACCCTTTCCATTACGATTTCGCTGTCACGCGCCTCGATCAATTCCGTGGCATCAACCACGAAGCGTTCAACGCCGTGTCGCTGCGCCGCTCCGGGCAGCAAATCCTGCTCGGGACGATTCTGTTCCCGCCCGAGATCGATCGGCGCGAGATCGGAATTCAATTCGTGGGGCTCGACGCGTATCCGCCGGCCGAGGTGGCGGAGTGGTTCAAGCTGGTGAGGTCCACCATTGTCGCGGCGCCGGAAGCGGTCCTCTACATTCCCACTCTCGAACAGCAACCAACCGCGGAGTCAGCCCGCGCGTTCTTCGCGTCGAACGGAATCACGGTCAGTTCAATCGACGCATGGCTTGAAACCGGCAACCAGGTGTACTCGGCGGGGTGGGCGATCGGAAGGTTGAAATTCTTTGCGGCGTCCGAAATCCGCGCCGCATTCAACGACGGCCGGCTGAGGTCGGAGGACATCCTCCTCACGGACGGCGTGCCGGCGGAAGTGCCCGTCATCGCCGGCATCATCACGCTCGCTCCCGCGACACCCAACGCGCATGTCGCGATCCTCGCGCGGTCCTACGGCATCCCGTTCGTTTACCTCTCGGAACCGGCTGACAGAGATCGCGCGCAATCGCTCGTTGGGCATGAAATTGTTTTGCGCGCGCGGGACATATCAGGAGCCGAATCGGTCAAGATTCTCGATGTCGAAGGCACGATGCCCGCGGAGATGCGCACGGCAATGCTCAACTTGAAACGGCCCATCGGCATCGAAGTCACACCGAAAGCCACCTACGGCGCCTTTAGCGCGCCCACCACCAATCTCGTGCCCGGCGACATCCGCTTCTTCGGCGGCAAAGCCGCGAATTACGGATTGCTGCGGCGAACGGTGCCGGCCAATTCGCCGGACGCGATCGCCTTCTCGTTCGACCTGTGGGACGCGTTCATGGCCCAGACGCTTCCGGGCGGGAGCACGTTGAGGGCGGAGATCGACGCGCGTCTCGCCGGATACAGTTACCCGCCGCACCTGCCTTCGCTGATCACGAACCTTGCCGTGGTGCAGGATTTGATCCGGCAAATGGCCCGGTTCACTGCGCCGCAACAAGAGGCGATCACCAACGCGCTCGTGGGCTTTACGAACACGCGGCGCATCCGATTTCGCAGCTCTACGAATGTCGAGGACGCGCAAAACTTTATCGGCGCGGGCTTGTACGACAGCTACAGCGGTTGCCTGGCGGATGATTTGGACGGCGACACGACCGGCCCAAGCATTTGCGAGCCCGACGAGGAGGACGAGCGCGGCGTGTTTCGGGCGATTCAGCGGGTCTATGCGAGTTTCTACAACGAGAACGCGTTCATCGAGCGGCTGCGGCTCGGCGTTGACGAGTCGCAGGTCGGCATGGCCGTGCTGGTGCATTACTCGTTTCCGGATGAGATCGAAATGGCCAACGGTGTGGCGACGGTCGAAGTGACGCGACTCGGCACGAATCTGGCGCTCAACGCTGACTTGAATACGCAGCTGGGGGCAAACTCCGTCACGAACCCGGACGGCACGTCGCAGCCGGAAGTGATTACTGCCTATCGAGGTACGTCTGGCTCCTCCTCGCTCTCGCTGGAACGGCGCTCAAGCCTGGTGCCTCTAGGCGCATATGTGATGAATTGGGAGAGCGATTACCGCGCGCTGATGGATCTGCTGCATGCGGTGAGCGTCGGTTACAGGCAACTCTACACGAACCGCACACGCTTCAACCTGGATTTCGAATACAAGAAGGTACAGCCAGACGGACATCTCGAACTGAAGCAGGTCCGCGAGATTCCAGTGCCTGTGACGACCAACGTGCCCGCGGCGTTTCTTATTAACGAGCCGCTGAGGATGGAGGTCTGGCAGGGAGAATGTTCAGACGTGTTCACGCTTCACCGGCAAAAGAGCCGCATTGAATTGGAAACGCGCAACGTGCGTTTGAGCGAAACAAACAGCACCTTTTATGGCAACGTCCGGTTCGAGTTTCTCGACGGCACGGAGGTGCGCACGATCAGCGGCCCCATGGAAGACTTCGTAAACCACTTCCATCGCGTGCAGGGCACCGACATCGTGGATGGCTGGAGAGTGCCCTCCGGTGCCGGAACGCGTGAAGTTCAGCTTATCACCAGCGACGCCGCGCCGACACCGATCTCCAGCGCGAATCCCATTCGCGTGCTCAGCGATTTCCGTTTGATGTTAGGCGAGTCGAACGACTTTGCCTGTCTCATGCCGTATCGCGCCGTCCGTGAAGACGATCCGCCGCGCGGCGCAGAGTTCGTGAGCACCAATGGCTGGTCGATCGTGGCCGAATACTGGACGCCGAAAGAGGCGCTCTTCCAAATCATCAAAACGATCCCACTGCTCGCTTGGAAACAGACGCGGATCAGCGGCTTGACCACGGTCCCGATCGTCCTGACGAATTACTACTCGCAAACGTTCCGCCCCGGTCACCATAACTTCTACGAGGACTTCGTTTTTGAGCCGCGCCTGGACCCAGCGACGACTCCGCAGCAACTGAGCGAACTCGCCGCGCGGAACATCCGAATGATTCACTTCCACACAAATTATATTGGTCCGGGCACGGGC
>Ga0137340_1000216_pt1 | contig 13502 bp, 14 predicted proteins | sample EasRivERMLT400_2_FD_102295 | JGI IMG/M metagenome (GOLD analysis project Ga0137340, IMG submission 102295) | Soil microbial communities from meander-bound floodplain in the East River, Colorado, USA - East River MetaG ERMLT400_2 | ecosystem: Environmental > Terrestrial > Soil > Floodplain ...
AGGCGGGTTCAAGTGCCACCACGGCCACTGCATCGACCGCCACGTCGGCGACCTGTTTCGCTGGCTCGACGCCCACGAACACGCCAAGACGACCGAAACCTTCCGCAAGATGCCCCAGGGCGGCCCGGAATCGGGCGCTGGCGAGGCGAAAGCCACCCCGAAGGCATCCGACGGGCCCGAACTCGAGAAAAACGCCCCAGAGGCCGCCTATCCCGAGCCGCTGGACCTGTGGGTCCAGGGCGGCACACCGGCGCTGCCCAGGGGCCTGCTGCCCAAGGTCTTCGATGACCTCGCATCGCATGCACACGAGATCGGCGGCTTCGACGCCGGCTACGTCGGCATGGCCGCCATGACCTTCGCCGCCGCCGCCATCCCCAACAACTGCGTCGTCCAACCCAAGCGGACAGATCCCACCTGGATCGAGCCAGCCATCCTCTGGACGATGCTGTACGGGCCGCCCAGCGTCAAGAAGTCGCCCGTGCTGCGCATGCTCTCGGCCATCCTGCGCCGCATCAACGCCGAGCACGCCAAGGCCCACAAGGCCGCAATGGCCGAGTACCTCCAGCGCAAGAAGGCCGCAGGCAAGGATCCGGAAGCAATCGCCGCACTGGGCGAGCCGCCCGCGCCGAAGCAGGCCGTCGTCACCGACTTCACCGTCGAGGCACTGTCTGAAGTGCTGAAGGACGAGATCAACTCTGACGGCCGCACCCTCGTCGCCATGGACGAGGGTGCCCTGTTCATCACCCCCTCGGCCTACGGCAATGGCAACGGCAGCGACATTCCCGTCAAGCTGAAGCTGTACGCAGGCGACCCCGAGTGGATCTTGCGCATCAAGCGCGGCCGGGTCTACGTGCTCTGCTGGGGCACCAGCTTCCTGGGATGCTCAACCCCCGAGGCCATCATCCAAGTCATCAAGCGCATGCCCAACAACGGCCTGCTCCAGCGCGTGCTGTGGCTGGAAGGCACCGCAGGTGCCGGCAGCAACACCACCCCCTTCGATGAGCAACACCTCAAAGACTACGAGAGCGTCATCGAGCGGCTGCACAAGTTGCTCACCGACAAGGAGATCCGCTACTACTTCAACACCGAGGCCCAGGCCGCCGTCCACGAGATCTTCGACAGCTTCCGCCGCCTGCAGCGGCTGGTGCAGTTCGACGAACCACGCTACGCCGAACAGATCGGCAAGTGGGAGGGACTGTTCGCCCGCCTGTGCCTCGTGTCACACATCGTCTATCAGGCCCCCGGCGACATCGCCATCGGCACCGTGCAGCGCATCCACCGCCTGTTCACCGAATACCTGATGCCCCAGATCGCGCGCTTCCACGCACTAACCGGCGGGCGCAGCGAGCAGGACATGAGCACCACCACCGCCGGCCGCGTCGCCCAGGCCGCCAGCGCCATCCTGCGCATGGGACACACCACGGCCACCACCACCTCGCTGCACCGCGCCCTGAACTTCTGGCGGCACACCAGCTTCATGGACAAGCTCGACATCCTGGCAACTTTGGTCGGCGCAGGCTGGCTCATGCCCGCCCAGGAGCAAGAGGGCGACCGCATCGTCACCCTCGACATGTCCCGGGCGCGCATGACCGGCTGGCTCTACCACGTCAACCCGAAGATCCACGACGGCCGCTTCGCAGACCGCAAGGGCGAACTCCAGGCCGCCATCGACGCCATCGTCGCCAGCAAACGTGGCGGCCTGAAGCCGCCCAGTGACTGAAATTGCTTCCACGCGTGTACGAGTATCAGGAGGGGACACCTTGAATTTCTCTCTTGATACTCGTACGCCCGTGGAAGCAATTTCAGTCACACCCCTCCGCGCCCCGGCTTACGAACGAGCCGTGTGCAGGCCGCCGGCCCCGGGTCGCCCCTGGACATCTATGCAAGAAATGCATAACCTCCTGAGGCATGGATACAGGCACCGAGCAGACGGGCAACAGGCCGAAGGGGCGCAAGCCTCCGCCCCCGCGCACGGCGTTCAAGCCCGGCGTCAGCGGCAACCCGAAGGGCCGGCCACGGCTGACGCCTGAAGAACGAGAACGCCGCCGTCAGGCGCAACGTGCCCACGACAGGCTGGTGCTCGACGTGTCCGCCGAGCTACGCGCCATGGTTGGCCCCGCGCTCGACAAGCTACGTGCGCTCATAGACGACGCCGACCCGGCCGTGGCGCTGCGCGCCGCCACGGACTGCATCTCGCGCGTGAATGGTCTGCCCGTGGCGACGAACATCGTCGCGCTAGGCACCGGCCAGGAAGTGCGCAAGTTGAGCGCCGACGACGTGCGCGAGGCCGCGCGCGTGTTCCTGTTGCGCCAGGGTGCCGCCCAGGCGGCCGACGTGCTTGGCACTGTTGAGCATGTGCATGCCGTGGACGACTGCTCGCCATGATCGTGATCTCCACCCGCGACTGCCCCGGCGTCCCGGTCGAGGCACTGGGCCAGATGCTCGATCTGCGATCCGACGAGGTGCTCGTGATCATCAAGACGATTGACGACGAAATCGTCCCAGGAGCGCCCCGGCCGGTGCTGGACGAGGTCACCCCCAGGGGGCCTGACGCCCGGCATTACGTTACGGGGAATTCAATCGACGCAACGGATTACTTGTCCGCTGTTTACACGCAGACGCCGCCGCCGGCCGAGGCAAATCCGGACAGGTCCGGAAATACGCCATCCGGGGCACTCGACGTTTACACGCCCACAGCCGAGGTGCCCGACGAGGACCCCCGCCGCCGGCCGGCCACGCTTGCCGACTTCGCTACGCCACGCGACGGCCTCGGCCGCAATGTGCCCCAGCCGGCCGTGGTGCTAGACGGCCAAGCAATCAACCGCCTGGGCATCCCGAGGCTGGCCGAGCACGGCGCAATCTTGGGCGACGTTCGTGCTGTGTGCCACGCGCTTCACTGCACGCTCCAGCCAGAGCCCGATGGCCGCTACCAGCTAGTGGGCACCTTCGGCTGCAAGACCTTCAACACCCTGGGCGATGTAGCCCGGGCCTTAAACCAGCGCAGCTTCGACCCTGATTAGCCTGGAGTTACAGCCATGCCGAATACCGCATACAGCCGCCGCTATGTCGCGGCCACCGAGCAATATCCCGATGCCTATGCGCGGCATTGCAAGGAGGTGTACGGGTTCGCGCCGCCGGATATCGAGCGCCTCTTGCACATGCATGACAAGTTGTCTTATGGCGGCAAGTTGAGCCAGACCGACACGAAGGAACTGCAGCGGCTGCACCCGCGCAACGCTGCCGCGATGCCTGGGGTTGTTGCGGCATTCAATGCCGCCCATGGTCCCCAGCGTGCGAATCTGTTCCTGGCCGCGATCTCGTCCGATGCTGCCGGGCTTGATGGTCGCTTCGGAGATGTGGGCGACGACTACAAGCACGTCAAGAAGGTGGCCGACGTGTACAGGACCGAAAGCTATGCCGAGGCCATCGCGGCCAAGCAGGACGGCGGCCGGATCCGGCCTGATCGCCCCGCGCGGGTTGAAGACCCACTGTCAACCCGTAGCTTGATCGCGCGGCAGTTCGAAGAGCCGGGCATGCGCGAGGCGGTCGAGATGATCAATGAGGGTTGGCCGCGCGCGAGCCAGTTGGGCCGCGAGATCCTGGCTGACAAGCTGGATCGGGCGACCACGACGCTTTACGCGGACGACAACGCCAGCATGCGCGACACGGTCACGGCGGCTTACGACTCCGAGGCTATCGAGGCCGAGGGCCGGGATCAGGGGTGGCTGCCGGCCGAGGATTGAGCATGACCAAGCAGAAGATTTCGCATCGTCTGGTGCCAGACGATGCGCCGGTTCAACCGCCGGCCGAGCCAGCCGCGAAGCCGGCCGCGCCAGGGTCGCTGGACAAGGTCAGGGCTTGGTTGCGTGCGAACGAAGAGAACCGTAGCGCGGTTGGTATCGAGCCGCGCTCGATAGGTGGAGGCTGAGATGGCGAAGATGTCCAGTGCGCGGCGGCAGTTGGCCGAGAGGGCCGTGGCGCGGCGGCAGGGCGAGGCGGCTGCCCGGGCGGCGGCGGTGCAGGCGATGGCCGGCCGTGCGACGCCCTGGCAGCCGTTGATGTCGACGCCCAGGCAGGCGGCGATGAACACGCCCAGGCAGCAGTCGATGGCGGCGCTGCAGCACCCGCTGATGACGACACCCAGGCAGGCGGCGATGACGACGCCCAGGCAGATGCCGATGTCGCCGCCCAGGCCGGAGCATGAGCCGGGGTCACTGCCGCAGCCCCAGGCGCAGCCGATGTCGCTGCCGGGGCTGATGCAGACGCCGATGCGGGCGCTGACGCCGGGGCAGGCGTTGGCGGATGCGCTGCGCCAGGGCGGCAGTTGGGCACCGCGCAAGGCCAAGGCATGAAGCCGCACCAGATCGATCGATCACAAGGAGAACCTGTCAATGATGCAATCTGCAGCCCGCCCCCTTGACGTACCCCGGGGCGTCACGATGACTGCTCGCGTCAATGGCACCAGTAATGGAGCGATACCGGCCAGCACCCTGGCGAAGCTGGCGGCGTTGCCGCCCTGCGAGCCTGAGGATGTTCAACTTCCCGAGGTCTGCCTTTTGCTGACCGAAGCCGAGCTATCGATCCTCGCGGCCAAGGCCGCCGCGCTGGAGGAGGCGCAGGGTGCCCAGGTGGCGGCCGAGCAGGCGCTGGCGGCCGCGCAGATGGCGGCGCGTCAGGTGCCGGGGTTGCGGCAGGCGGCCGGCGTTGCGGCCGCGCAGGCGTACAGCGGCCGGAAGGTGGACAAGGAGATGGTGCAGCGTGCAACGGCTGCCTTGGCCGAGGCCGAGGCGGCGGCGAGCGCGGTGCCGGTGCTGGAGGAAGAGGCGGCCCTGGCGAAGAACGAGGCGGCCGTGGCGCTGGGGTCGCTGCGCGGCAATGCCCAGGCGGCGATGCGCAATGCGCTGATGCGGCAGGCGGCCGAGTATTTGAGGCTGGGGCGCGAGCTTGCTCGGGTCACGGGGCACCTGTTGGCCTCGACCGAGTTGCTGAACGATCCCGCGCTGCTCGCGGGAATTCACGCGCATTTCGTGCCCACCCTTCTGGTGCCGGCCCCCCCGTTGGAACTCGTCGCTGACCACCGTGGGATCGTGGAGCAATACAGCCGTCCGATGCTGTGTCAGTACGAGCATCCCGCGCTGCTGGCGCATGTCACGGCGTCGCGTTCCTGGCTGGCAGGCCAGTTGCAGAAGGCGACAGGGTTGCCGCCGCAGCGGCTGATGAAGTGATGGTTTAAACGGAGGACATATGGCAGCAGACAGTTTGCAAGACCGCTATCAGAAGTTGGGCCAGCCGGTGGGCGACGTGACCGACACGCTCTCGGTCAGCCCCATCGGCACCAAGGGCACGCCTATCGCTGGCCCCTACCCGCCGGGTGCGAGTGGCGATCAGCCGCCGGTCGAGGCCGCCCGGTTGGCGCACGTCGTGATCGCAGGCGGCACCCCCCGGCCGGCTCCCTGATGGTCCGCGTACTGGATCGGGCGGGCGATGCGATGCTCGCGAGTCTGGGGTTGGATCTGCTCGCGCACAGGCGCGAGCCGTGGGCCGTGGTGTCGGTCGAGTCGAATGTGATGACGACCCGGCTCGTGCACACGGCCGAGGCGGCGGCGGCGCAGGTTGCCGAGGTGCTGCATGCCGAGGACGGCGGGCCCGACAGCGCCGAGATCGAGGCGACGGTGCTGGAGTGCCTGAAGCATGCCGTGCGCCCCCACTACCTGTTTGCGGTCCAAGCGCAGCGATGCGCGGTTCTGCGGCGTGCGCCGGCGGGCACCTCGGCCGCCGAGATCGCGGCCGAGGTGCTGGACTGCCTGAAGCAGGCCGCGCGCCGGCCCTGAGCGTGCTCTACAGCATGGCCGAGGTATCCGGCTACGTGTACCTGATGACGCAGAAGGGTACAGCCTGTACCAAGCTGGGATGGACATCGAGGCACCCGGCCGAGAGGGCGCGGGATAACACCAAGGGGCCGGTGCCGCTGGTGGTTGCCCGGTCATGGCGCTCAAGCGACGCGCGATTTTTAGAACGCCTCGTCCTGCGCAGGCTGTCCAACTGCAGGGTGCGTGGTAGCGAGTGGTTGGCGCTGCCGGTCGAGGACGTGGCCGAGGTGGTCGAGAGCACAGCCGCCTGCCGGGGCATCGACATCGCGCCGGCCGCCTGAACCACCCGCCCGCGCGGGCGGGTGGTTCGGACCATCGTTCCGCGCGGAACGATGGTCGGCCGCCTGGAGCCGCCGCGACGGCCGCTGACGCCCTGACCCCCGGCCACGCCGTGGTCACTATCGCAAATTTGCGACAGTGAATCGCTGTCGGCTTTGTCGCAAATTTGCGATAAACCCCCGCCACCCGTCAGCAGCGCCTTGGCGATGAAGCGGATGGCGGCGGCGACGCTACCGGCCGGACACGCGGATGTCCGGCCGCTGACGCCCTGACCCCCCGGCCACGATCCGGGGCCTTTTCGTTAGGCGTAACCCCCCGCTGTTTAGACGCGCAGGGCCTCTGTCCCCGGGACAGTAGCGGGACGCCAACACCAACGGACTGCACGAGCGGCGACCCTGTAGCCTGGGGCTGTATACTCTGCAGACCGTGTGGATGAAGGGTGTGAGGCGCACTTTTAATCCGTTGGTCGCGTGTTCGAGTCACGCACAACCCACCAACGTAAACAGCTAACTGCCACCTCACACCATGAACTGCGCGGGACGAACTTGGGGCTTCAAGCCCCGCCCACACAGTTACATGGAGCAAGAGGATGGCAACCATCGAACAGCGCGGCACCACGTTCCGCGCCAAGATCCGCCGGCAAGGCGCACCGGCACTTAGCCGCACTTTCGACACCCGCGAGGACGCGCAAGCCTGGGGCGAGGCCACCGAGGCCGCGATCCGCGCCGGCACGTTGACCACGCACCAGCAGCGCACCGCCACGCTGGCCGAACTGTTGGCCGGCTACCGCGACAAGGTGACGCCGACCAAACGGGGCGCGAAGGCCGAGTACAACCGGATCGAGGCATTGCGGCGCGACCGCATCGCGGCCTTCAACTTGGAGAACCTGAGTCGTCAGGTGTTCAGGGACTACCGCGACCGGCGGCTGCAGACGGTGAGCGGATCAACGATCTGCCGCGAGCTTGCGCTCTTGTCGGTCTGCCTGAAATGGGCCAAGGCTGAACGGGACGCCCCCACCGACCCGAGCATGCTGGACGACCTCAAGCCGGGCGAAAACGCGGCCCGCGAACGCCGCCTGCAACCCGGCGAATACGAGCGCCTTACGGCTGTAGCCCCGGGTTGGTTGCAGAGTTTCATTGCCCTGGCCGTCGAAACGGCGATGCGTCGCGGCGAGCTTGTGGCCCTCGACTGGACCCGGATCGATCTGCAGCGGCGCGTGGCGGTGCTGACGACTTCGAAGAACGGGCACGGCCGGCGGGTGCCTTTATCGAGCGCGGCCGTGCGTGTGCTTGAAGCGATGCCCAGGCCGATCTGTGGCGGCCCGGTGTTCACGCAGCACGCCGATGCCATCAGCGGCGCGTTCATCGACGCCTGCAAACGCGCCGGCATCGAGGGTCTGCGTTTACACGATCTACGTGGGGAGGCCGTCAGCAGGCTGTTCGAACGCGGCTTGGACATGAACAGCGTCAAGAGCATCAGCGGCCACAAGTCTGGGGTTTTCTTGAGGTACATGCGCGTTGGCGACACGGAGGAACTGGCCCGGCGGCTGGGCTGAGGCAGAGCCCAACTGCAGATCTTTGCAGTTGGGGTGCCCTCGTTCTCAGGTGTCCACGCTCGATTGACCAGACCGAGCGCGCCGGCATGCTGACCGGCAGTGAATTGTGCCTCCCGGCCGCCGGGGCGGAGAATGCCGATGTCGCCATGTCATCATCAGCGTGGCGACGATGTCACTACTGGGAAAGCCTCCTAGCGTTCACCCCGGCCAGCGCAAGCTGCCGGGGTTTTTCTTTATCCAGGCCCAGACTTCAGGCTTAGTTAAGCCTGGGGTCGCTATTTACGTCGCGACCCGGTCAATGTCCAATCACTGGTAACGAAAAGACCCTGGCCGCTGGGGATGGCAGTGGTACTCCCTGTCGGTCAAAAGCCGGCCGGCGGGATATCAAGAAGGCTATCAGTGATGACCTCAAATGATGATCCGCGCCCGCACGCGCATATTCGCGAGATCGTGCGGATTCTCCGCACGTTGCAGCCACCGCCGCTGCCTGACTACGAGCATGAGCGCGAGATCCAGGCGCAGTCTCGTGGTCCGGTGCGCGGCGGCTACGAGACTGTGCATGTCCCAGAGGAACGCCGGTACGAGTGCTGGGGCACCATCGACCGCGTGCGTGTCTGCGGGCCGTATGTCGCACGCTACTGGCCTGCTGGGCCGAGCCTGAACGACGCCTGCGAGAGCGCCATCTATGCCGCGCGCCGGCTGACCGGCGAGAAGTTCAACGACATCGTGATCTACGGCCACCGTAAATGGACCGGCCCAATGGGCTGAAGCCTGAATCTCCAACACTGACTGAAGTCCAGGCATGTCCTGGACTTCGTCCATATTGACACCCAGGTTTAGATGAGTCGCCAGCGTGGTAATCGTTTAAACACCTTAATGCCAGTGTGGTTATAGTTCGTTTCTCCCATTCACCACTTCTGGAGAAACTCAATGGACACGGTCAAACCGCTCACCACGTCGGTGAAGCTGAAACGCAAGGAACACACGCTCGTGCGTGAGATCGCGGATGCCGAGGGCAGGACGCTGTCGGGCATCGTGACGCTGGCACTGCGCATGTACGCGGCCCGCAAGCAGCCGGCGGTGCTCAAGCGCGTGTATGGAGAAACGGCATGAACCGGGGCGACATGAAGCGCGCCCGCAAGGCGGCAGCCATTGCCAGGACCGAGGCCGCGCTGGTACCTGTAATTGACGCCATGGCTATGGCACAAGTCGTGGCGCGTGTGATGCGTGCCGCCAGTGATCGGCGCGGCAGCGACTGCACCGTTCACGCTGCGATGCTGGCCGAGATGATCGGCCCTGAAGCTCGCATCGTGCTCGGGCACGCTGCGTGGCGCGTTGGCCAGGGTGCCGGGGATGTCATCGCCCACCACCCAGCCGCCAACGGCGCAGTCCAGGTCGGGGGCGCGTTCATGGGCCATGCCTGGGTTGAGCTTGGCGACTGGATCATCGACGCCACCGCGTGGCAATGGGGGCACAAGCTGGCGGTTCTCGACGCCCTGGACGGCCGCCGCTCCCTGGTGGCGTGGCCGGCGGAGATGCTGGCGATCGATCGCAAGTCCATCAAGTCGTTTTGGCACGTGCAGCAGTCCAACAAGTTCGCCGCCCACTATGAGGAGGTGCCGGGGATGGACCGCTTCATGTGCGGCCCGGTCGACCGGGTTGCGCTGGCGCTGGCGCGTGAGGCGTACGCCAACCCCACCATCGCTTTGATCGGTGCCGAGATGACGGAGCACGAGCTGGCTGCGGAGCTTTCAGCATGAGCGGCCGTGGCAAGTCGGACGCCAGCATGGCCTTGATCGAGGCGGCGCAGGAGATCCTGGCCGAGATCGCGCCGAGCACGGTGCGTGCCGTGGCCTACCAGCTGTTCAACCGCAAGCTGATCCCCGACATGAGCAAGAGCAGCACGAAGCGGGTGAGCGAGCAGCTTGTATGGGCACGCGAGAACGACCTCATCGACTGGGACGACATCGTCGACGAGACTCGTGCGCCCGAATACAACACGGGCTGGATCAGCGCAAGCGGGGCCATCAAGTCGGCCGTCGCCACCTACCGCCGTGACAACTGGCAGGAGCAACCCAACCGCCTGCTGGTCATCAGCGAGAAGGGGACTGTCGCAGGCACCCTGCGGCCGGTGCTGGAAGAGTACGGCGTCGATCTGGTGACGATGCACGGGTTCGGCAGCGCGACGGCCCTTCACGACCTGGCCGAGATGACGCACGGCACCAGGCCGCTGGTCATGCTGTACGTGGGCGACTTCGACCCGAGCGGCATGCACATGAGCGAGGTCGATCTGCCGCAGCGGCTGGCTGAGTACGGCGCGGCTGATGATGTTCACATCCAGCGGGTGGCACTGGACGCGGACGACCTGGATGACCTGGGCGACGCCTGCTTCTCGGCCCACGACAAGAAGGGGGACGAGCACAAGAAGGGGGACGCACGCTACCGCTGGTTCATCGAGAACCACGGCGTGGTCTGCGCCGAGTTGGATGCGCTGTCGCCTGCGGTGCTCCGCGCCCGCCTGGAGGCCGCCATCCAGTCGTACATGGACATGGACGCCTGGAACCACTCGCTGACGATCGAGGCCGCCGAGATCGAGTCGATGCAGAAGTTCCACCAGCAGTGGAACAGCACCCTCAACCAGTAATTCCGGACAGGTACGGATATTGGACATCGGAGCAATCCAAATGACACGCCCCACCGACACCGAACAGAAAGCAAACCAATGACCGCCACAACCGCCAACCCCAGCCTGCGCGATCAGGTTGACCTGACGGCGCGCATGACGGCGGTGAAAGCCGCCGAGGCGGCCGCGCACCAAAACCTCGTGAGCCGTTACACGCGCAACGTGCAGAAGCCCACCAAGGAGCAGCAGGACGCCATCGACGGCCTCGCCGCCACGCTCAAGACGCCCGATGCGATGGCGATGCTGGTGGGCGATGCAGGCACCGGCAAGACGTGGACTCTGACCCGCGCCGCCGAGCGCAGCCGTCTGCGCATGATCGACAAGAACGAACTGCGGTCCAACCAGGGCAAGCAGCAACCCATGACGGCGAGCTACGCCGAGGCGTTCGCCAAGGCATACCCTGGCGAGCCGTGCGGCGACACGGTGTTCGTGTCGAAGGAGAGCGGCTTGGTTGTCGCAACGCCGACGCACAAGGCAGCCGCAGTGCTGAAACGCAAGAGCGCCCGCCAGCTTCTGCCGGTGACGCTCGCCAGCCTGACTCGTGTCGGCCAGAACGTGACACCACTGGGCAAGAGCATCTGGAAGTGGCTGGCCGCCGGTATGCCCGGCGAGCCGCCGTGCCTCATCCCAGGCAGCGTGTGGCGCAACCCGGGCGAGGGCCGCCCGGTCATCGCCACTCTGCTGAAAGGCATGGGTCCGCTTGAGGTGGCCGAGCACCTGCTGTGCATCCCGCACGACAGGCTCTACGCCTACACGGGACGCTTGTACCTGCCTGACGCGGCCCTGATCGTGGACGAGGGCAGCATGGTGCAGGGGACGATGCTGCCGCTGCTGTTCGCCATGTTCGGCCGGGGCGTCGTCATCGCAGGCGACACCAAGCAGTTGCCACCCGTCATCACGAAGGACAGCCCCGACGGCTGGTGGTACACATCGATCCTCGACCGCGCCGAGGCGTGCGACGTGCCCACCTTCAGGCTGACGCAGATCATGCGCCAGAGCGACAAGGCGGCGACGATCCTGTTCGAGAACGCCCGCGCCCTGTACGACGAGAACGTGCTGTCGCTGCCCGAGGCACCGCCGGCCATCGTCCACGCCAAGGGCCTGACCCCACAGGAACTGCACGAGGGGCTGGCACCCGAAGCAGGAGCCGATGCGCGCGTGTTCACACCGATCATCTGCGCCCAACGCAAGACCGTCGTCAAGACCAACCGCCATCTGATGGCCGCCCTGGGCTTCACCGGCTTGGCACCTGGGCTGCCCGTCATTGCGGAGTCGTCGGGCGGCAAGATGTCCGACAGGATGCTGGTGGACATCGCGCGCCTCCTCGATGACCCGGAGAGCGGCTTCGCGGGCGCGGCTGTGGCCCAGTACAGCACGGTCCACACCAACACCCTGTGGCGTGTCATGGCTGTCGCCAAGATCGGGCGCGACACCGTCGCCCGGCTGCGCTCGCTGGATGAGTCAGACGGTTCGGATGTCATCCAGTTCGTGCGGCTGAAGGGCGCAAGCGCCGGGCTTGGCCGCGAGATCACTGTCGGCTTCGCCTCGACCGCGCATGCGATGCAGGGCGACGAAGCACCCATCGCGCTGCTGAACAGCGAATCGTTCTGCGGCGCACGGTTGCTCGACGCCAGCGCACAGCGGTCCTGGGTGTACGTCGCACTCACACGCGGACGCTACGCCGCCGCCAGCGTGAGCGAACTGCACCACGACGGCAAGGCACACCACCTGGGCTGCATGCACGGCGAGCTTGCCCATCTGCCCGACGAAGCGCTGGGACACCGCCCCAAGTACTGAAGCGCGAAGGGCCGGGTGCCCGCCAAAGCAACCCGGCCCGCAAGTTCCACAAGTTCACGCAGGAGTCATTGTCCATGACCTTCACCCCAGCGCACAACGCCGCACAAGACCAGATCGCGCCCATGCCCCCCGCCTTCATCGAAATCCTGAGGCGCATCACCGAGGGCACGCCCATCGCGGCCAGCGACGATGACCTTCGCGCGCAGTTGCAGACAACCCAGGAAGAGCACAGCGAGCAGGCGGCGAAGCGCATGCCCGAAGCCGCGCCCGTCGAGGCACCAGCACCCAGGCCGGCGCGGACGATGTCCGAAGACGCGATGCGCTTCCTCGACGCGGTCTTCGGCGACATGGCCGGCATGTGCTGGGTCACGCACTTCACCGAGCACCCCTTCGCAGCGCAGGAGATCGTGGACAAGGCCCAAGCACAAAAGCTGCAGGCCCGCATGTGGGGCGGGTGCCTCCTGCACCAACGGATCAACCGGCTGGCGAAGGCCACCAACGCGAACCAGTACGTCGCCATCTCCATCTTCGGCAAGCACGACTGGATCGACCGGTACGAAGAGAAGCAGCACAGCGAGAAACGCCGCAAGGAGCACTTCAAGCAGATGCGCGCCGTCATGGTCGACGACATCGGCGACAACCAGAAGGTGCCCCGCGAGCGCATCAAGCTGCCCCTGACCGCCGAAGTCGAGACATCACCGGACAACCGCCAGGGTTGGTACGCGCTCGACCCCAACGACCCCGACACCCGTGACCGCGAGCTGTGCGAGACCCTGATCGACCAGATGGTCGCCGCCGGCCTGACCAAGGACGGCACCGACCCCGGCATGAAGGGCGTCACCCGCTATGGCCGCCTGCCGGCCGGCATCAACAACAAGCCGGGCAGGCCCGTCTGGGAAGTCAAGCTGCGCGAACTGCACATCGAGCGCGTCTACACCGTGCGCCAGATCGCCGACGCCTACGGCCTCGACCTGACAGTTACGCGTGACGAAAAGCGCCAGCGCAACGGCAATGGCAACGGTACACACGCGGCCGCCGACTCGCTGGTGCCCCGCCTGGACGCCGCCGGGCTGAACCCGACCCCCCAGGGCAACGGCGAGAAGTTCGACATCACATGCCCCTGGCTCGCGGATCACACCGACGAGGTGGACACCGGCACCGCCTACATGCTGCCCAGCGACATCAACAACCACGCAGGCGGGTTCAAGTGCCACCACGGCCACTGCATCGACCGCCACGTCGGCGACCTGTTTCGCTGGCTCGACGCCCACGAACACGCCAAGACGACCGAAACCTTCCGCAAGATGCCCCAGGGCGG
>Ga0137340_1000220_pt1 | contig 13428 bp, 11 predicted proteins | sample EasRivERMLT400_2_FD_102295 | JGI IMG/M metagenome (GOLD analysis project Ga0137340, IMG submission 102295) | Soil microbial communities from meander-bound floodplain in the East River, Colorado, USA - East River MetaG ERMLT400_2 | ecosystem: Environmental > Terrestrial > Soil > Floodplain ...
TCACGGCGATGAACGCCAGCGTTGTCCCCACGCCATCCTGGAAAGCCTTCGCGGAGGCGAGTAGTGGTTTACCTGAACAAATCGCGACGAAAAGAGATGCGAGGATGAGCGCGATGAAGGCATTAATCTTAAAGTAAGCGACGAGAATGATCAGTCCAACAATCGCCGCCAGCGTAACGCCGAGTAGGGCTGCCTGCGCCTGATCCATGCTAGATGCTCAGCCTCCGCGCCCGAGCCGCGATACTCCAACTCCCGTCCGTCCGCCCATCCTTCACCACGACAGCTTCCGCGTGCAGCGCCACCGTCGGGCAAACGTGCCACGGGATTCCATATAAAACCGCTCCCACAGAAAACTCGCTCGCGCGAGGTGTCTCAACCACGAGATGCTCTTCATTGTGCGCGACCGGTTTAGCCTCGGACAAATCAGGAAAGTGCACGCGCGGATGCGGCATTTCGGACGCGACGGCCTTGTGCCCGAGGTCCAGGCACAAACGATTCGCCGTCGGCTTGCTCACCACCCGCGTCAGTAAAGCCGCCGAATGCAGAAAGTCGAGATCCGGCAAATGCGTCGAGTAACCCCAATCCCACAGGACGCACGTGCCCGGGCTGCACTCGACGTCGGCGCGCTTCGCATGAAAAGGAAACGTCGGCGTGCCTCCCGCGACGACGCGTGGACATGGCAAGCCGGCTTTCGCGATCCGCTGGCGCAACGCGGCCACCGGCGCAAACGCGCTCTCGCAAGCCGCAGCCCGCGCCTTTACGTCGCGGTCGTGGATGTGACCATCGTACGCGTGCAGGCCGCCCGCTCGAATGCCGGGCAGCGAGCAGATGAGTTTATACAATTCGAACGACCGTTCGCCCGGCTCGATACCAGTGCGGTGCTGCCCGCAATCGAGGTCGAGCAGAACTTCAACGGTGACATTCTCTTTGCGAGCCGTTTCCGACAATGCCCGCAAGGCGGTCTCGTCATCGGTCGTTGTTGCAAAGCGCGTTTTTGGAAAATTCCTGATGAGTTCGGAGAGCCGGCGTGTGTTCGGTCCGACCGGTTGATACGCCAGCAGCACTTCCGCCGCGCCGCACGACGCGACCATCTCCGCTTCGGCGATTGTCGCGCACTTGAACTTCGTGATGCCCTGCGCGATGTGAAGCTGCACCACTTCCGCCGACTTGTGCGTTTTCATGTGCGGGCGCAGCCGTTCGGTGCCACCCGCGACACCAATCATTCGTTTTATATTTTCGACGATCCGTTCGGGAAAAAAGAGCAGGGCAGGGGAAGGGATACCGTCGGCGTTCGAAATCTCGTACCAGCGGCTCACGGTTCGATCTCAAAAATCGCTTCGATTTCCACCGCGATGTTCCCCGGCAGTGAACCCATGCCGACCGCGCTGCGGGCTCCGATGCCGTTGTCGCGACCAAAAACGTCGGCGAACAATTCCGAGCACCCGTTGATCACCGCGGGATGTTCCCCGAAGCCGGGCGTGCTGTTCACCATGCCCAGCACCTTGATGACGCGCTTCACGCGATCGAGGCTGCCGAGTTGCTCGCGCAATGTTGCCAGGATCGCCAACCCTGTTTGCCGCGCCGCAGCCTTGCCCGCCGCGAGATCAAGGTCCGCGCCCACGCGTCCCGTGATCAGCGTTTTGTCCGGCTTCAACGGTCCGTGGCCGGACACATACGCCATGTTTCCGGCGACGACGAGGGGTTTGTAAACCGCCACCGGCTTCGGAGCGGGCGGCAGCTCCAGTTTCAATTCGGTCACTCGGGCTTCATTACTCATAGAGAGACCCCGCCATTACCGAACCTCTCGCAACGACTCGCAAGCTTTTTCCGTTGTGCGGAAAATCTTGCGTCAATGGACCGGATGAACCGGGGGAGGAATTCTCGGCCGCGAAAACAAAACACCCCCGCGCACTTCTGCGCGAGGGTGTGACAAACCTGTTTAGCTACGAACTTAGTCCCTGCCGAACGACATCAGTATGCGCAGGACGTACCAGAACAGCAGCGCGACCGAGGCAAACAGCGACAACGACGCCGCCACGTGCTGGTCCGTATTGTAATCATGGATGATTCGCGAAGTGCTGTAGAGGATCGCTGCCGCCGCGAACACGACCATCACCGAAGCGAAGAGCAGTCCCAGGTTAAAGCCAAACAGGATACTGCACACGATGATGCCGAGGGCTACGAAGCCGCCGACCTTCAGGATCCCGCCCAGGAACGAGAAGTCTTTGCGCGTGGTAAACGCCGTGACCGTCAACCCCAGGAACAACAGGCCAGTGATGACCGCCGCGATGGGAATCGTATCACGGGACGAAAACGAGACAGCAATAACCAGAAGCGGAACAAAAATGATGGCTTCGGCCACGACATACAGGCCAAGGCCGAGGTACTGTGTGCTTCGCGAAGTGGCCGCGCGCGCCCATTTCTCCGCGACCCAGGAAACAACCATGAATCCTCCCAGCACCAGCAGCCAGGAATAGCTGCCGCCGAGCATCACACTGGCGAGCGCCGTTGCGATGCCGGTCTTGAAGAAGACGAATTCCAGCGCGACAAACGCCAGGATCGCCATCGCCAAATGTTGATACGTGCGGCGGATAAATGCTGCGCGCACATCCGGCGACGCATCCGCGGCGGTAAATGTCCCTGCTAGCTGTTGTTGTGTTTGCATATACGTTAGCTCAGAAGGTATCCCTTAGCAGAACATTTGCCAAGCACCACCTTCCGGGTGTCCAGTTTCTAGACATTTTTGGGCACGGCCCAATGGCCTTTCCGATATTGCCGGCGCAAGAGGCCCGAGGCCTCGCTGTCATTTAATATATGCTCGCTCTCCGGCTCAAACTGCAGCACACGGCCCAGGCGCGTTGCAATGTTCCCAAGGTGACACAGGCTCGCCGACAAGTGGCCGATCTCGATGTCGGCATTTGGCCGCTTGCCGCTCTTGATGCACTCCAGGAAGTTGCGGTGGTGCGCCCCGCCGTCGGGCCGCCCCGTCATTTTCTCGCGCGGCTCGTTGCGCGGCCCAAACAATTCCCAACCCTTTGCCTTCCCAAGCACGAGCATTCCTTTGGTGCCGTAGAACGCATCGCCGTTCTCGTGACCTTCCTGCACGTAAGGCGACCAAATACGCTGCTCGAAAATCAATTGCTTCGGCCTGCCGCCAATCCCCGCGCCCGCATACTCGAACGCGATATACTGGGTGTCCGCAAACTGTTGGTCGTCATCGAAGAAATACTTCCCGCCCATCGCGGTGATTTTCGTCGGATGCGTCTTCACGCCGAGGCCCCAGCGGGCAATGTCAATGTCGTGTACGCCGTCGTTGCCCATGTCCCCCGCGCCGAACGCGTACCACCACCGCCAACTCGCCGGGAGCAGGTTGGATTGATACGGCACCATCGGCGCCGGCCCGACCCACAAATCAAAATCCAGGTGCGACGGCGGATCGCTCGGTTTGGCCTTGCCGATGTTCCCGCGCAATTGACTGTTCCACGCCTTCGCCACGAGCACATCACCGATCGCGCCGTTGTGCAGCAACTCCATCGCGCGCATCACGTGCTCGGTGCTGCGGCTTTGCGTGCCCGTTTGCACCACGCGATTGTGCTGCCGCGCCGCTTCGATCATCAACCGGCCTTCGCGCAGATTGTGGCTGCAAGGCTTCTCGACGTAGACGTGCTTGCCGGCCTCGCACGCCAGGATCGTCGCCGGCGCGTGCCAATGGTCCGGCGTGGCGACGATCACGGCGTCCACCGCTTTGTCTTCGAACACGCGTCGCATGTCCTTCTCTTGCTTTGGCGCTTTGCCCGTCTTTTTCTCGACCGCCTGCGCTGCCTGCCCCATCCGATTTGCGTCCGGATCGCACACGTACGCGATCTCCACATCTTTTTGCGAAACGAATGACGCGAGCAAATTGCCGCCCATGCCACCGGGCCCAATCAGACCTACAATGACGCGTTCATTTGCGCCGGCTGCGCGTGCCGGCGAGGGGAGTCCCAGAGCGCTGGTCGTCGCGATTGCGGCCGCGGTTCGTTGAATGAAAGTCCTGCGGCTTGGTGAGTTCATAGGCGATAGATTGGGATTTGCTTCGACAGCGCGAGCGTGCGCCTCGGAGACAAGCCGTGCAACAACATTGTAGCGCAGCGTGGCACCCCTGCTGTATCGCGGGTTGCCAACCCGCAGGTGCCCATCACTCCCCTCGGAACGCCCAAAGATAATTCGCCCCGCGCACAAACAAATCGCGCCCGACGATTGCAGGCGTTCCATAAATCGGGTCGTCGAGATCATTACTCGCCTCAATGCTCAGGGCATCGCCGGTTTTGATCACAGTCATCGTTCCACTGCTCGACGCGAAATAGACGCGACCGTTTGCAGCGATGGGCGAGGCAAAATAGGCTCCGTCGGCGTTCAGTCGTTCCTGCTCGAACAATATTTTGCCGCTCTTCTCCTCGTAGCACGAAAGCCGTCCGCCGTCCTGCGCGACGTAAATCCGTCCCTGATAGAGCAGCGGTGACGCCACCGGCGCCACGCCCTTCTTGTGCTTCCACGTCACATGACTCTCCGTCAGATCGCCTTTGTCATTCTTTCCGGGCGCGCGCATCGCAAAAATCCCGTGCTCGCCTCGACCGATGAGATCGCGCAGCGCGTCCCATTCCGCAGGCGAAAGATGTCCGTCCTTGTCACGGTCCGTCGCGATAAACCCGCCGTGCTCGCGCAAGTAACCGGGGGCTTCATCGCGCGAGACTTTGCCGTCGCCATCCTTATCGCTTTGCGCGAGAAATTCGGAGGAGGTCGGAATTCGCGAACCGCCGAACGCGCGTGACATCACGATTAAGCGTCCATCACCAATCACCGGTGTCGGCGCGACGCTGACTCCCTCCGTGCCGCGGACCGACCAAATCTCTTTCCCATCCTTGAGATCATACGCAATGCTCCGCACGCTGCCTACGAGGACGACCTCGTCTCGCCCGTCGCGCGACCACAAGATGGGCGTCGTGTACTGCTCGGGAAACCGGGACGCTGAGTTCGCCACAATTCTTTGCCGGTCTTCGGATCGAGCGCGACCAGGAACGACCCATCCTGTTGGTCGCAGTTGATGACCAGGCGCCCTTTCAAAAGCGCGGGCGATGTTCCGCTGCCGTTGATCACCATTCCAATCTCCAGCGGTTTGCGCCATTGCTCCTTCCCGTCGAGGTCATACGCGACCACACCGTAAGAACCAAAGTACGAGTAAACGCGCTCGCCATCGCAAGCTGGCGTGGCCGAGGCGGGGCTTCCGACTTTGTGTACCGCCTCGATCTTCGCTGCCGGCGCCGCCTGCTTCCACAATTGTTTTCCCGTGCGCGCATCGAATCCCAACGTGACGAGCTTTCCCTCGTCGAAACCTGCGACGAACACGCGGTCCTTCGCCACGCACGGAGACCCTACACCAGCCGGGAGGTTGGCTTTCCACAGCACGTTCGAGCTTTTGTCAAAGTGCACTGGCGGTTTGCCATCCTCGCTGACGCCCGCGCAATTCGGGCCGCGAAACTGCGGCCAATCAGCAGACGCGCATGAAATCGAAGTCGTAAGGAGCGAAACCAATAACAGGGTTCTCATATAAGCGAGCGAACAGTAAAACGGCATCGCCGTGGTCGGCAATCTGTAACTCGGCCCTTCAAGTCTTCAGGACCGCTCGGTCGATTCCTTGCAGTTGTGGCGAATCTCTTCTGCGTACGTTAAAAAGCCGCCCCGGTTGCCCGGTGCGGCTCTGATATTGTTTGCAGATGAGGTCGCTACTTCTTTTTCTTCGCCTTCGCGCCCCTGGCAGCTTTCGCCTCGGCCAGCGCGGCTTGCGCTGCGGCCAACCGCGCCACCGGCACGCGGAACGGCGAGCAACTCACGTAGCTCAAGCCCAGCTTGTGACAGAATTTCACGCTGTCCGGGTCGCCGCCGTGTTCGCCGCAGATGCCCAGCTTGATATCCGGCCGGGTCTTGCGGCCAAGTTCACACGAGATTTCCATCAGTTTCCCGACGCCCGTTTGATCTATGGACGCAAACGGGTTCTTCTTCATGATCTCCAATTCCTGGTACGTTGGCAGGAATGAACCAGAATCGTCGCGGCTCATCCCCAGCGCTGTTTGCGTGAGGTCATTCGTGCCGAAGCTGAAAAACTCCGCGTCCTTCGCGATCTCGTCCGCCACGAGCGCCCCGCGCGGAATCTCGATCATCGTCCCGACGAGGTAATTGAATTTCGTCTTCTGCTCCTTGGCGACTTCCTCAGCGACGCGATGCACCACTTCGAGTTGCAATTGCAACTCTTTCGCGAAGCCCACAAGCGGGATCATGATTTCCGGCTTCACTTTGATGCCCGCCTTCTGCACTTCCGCGGCGGCTTCGAACACCGCGCGCGCCTGCATCTCGCTGATCTCGGGATAAGCGATGCCGAGGCGGCAACCACGATGCCCGAGCATCGGGTTGAACTCGTGCAACTCGTGCACGCGCTTGGCGATCCGCTCCACGCTCACGTTCAATTTGTTCGCGAGTTCGCTTTGCGCCGCGTGATCGTGCGGCAGGAACTCGTGCAACGGCGGATCGAGAAAACGGATCGTTGCTGGAAACCCCTTCAACTCGCGGAACATCCCCGCGAAATCCTCACGCTGATACGGGAGTAACTTCGCCAGCGCCTTCTTCCGGTCCTGCGTATTCTCCGCGAGGATCATCTCGCGCATCGCGTCGATGCGATCACCCTCGAAGAACATGTGTTCTGTGCGGCACAAACCGATGCCGCTGGCGCCGAACGAGACAGCATTCGCAGTCTGTTCCGGCGTGTCCGCGTTCGTGCGCACCTGCATGCGCGTCACTTTGCTGCACCAATCCATCAGCTTCGCGAAGTTCTGATACGTCCGGCTTTCCTTCGCCTTGAGCGACTTCTCCAGCAACACCTGGATCACTTCCGAAGCGGCCGTCTTCACTTCGCCCGCGTAAACTTCACCCGCCGTGCCGTCGATCGACAAATAATCGCCTTCGTTGAACACGCGGCCTTCGACGGTCAACGTCTTCTTCTCGTAATCGACCTGTAGCGCACTCGCGCCGCACACGCACACCTTGCCCATTTGCCGCGCCACGAGCGCCGCGTGCGAACTCACGCCGCCACGCGCCGTCAGAATTCCTTCCGCCGCGATCATTCCGCGCAGGTCTTCCGGCGACGTTTCCACGCGCACCAGCAATACCTTGTCCTGCTTCGAGCCTTCGACCGCCCGCTCCGCGTTGAAATAAATCCGCCCCGTTGCCGCGCCCGGACCCGCCGGCAATCCTTTCGCGATTGCCTGCGCGGATTTGACGGCACTGCGATCGAAAATCGGCGCAAGCACCTGGTCGAGTTGCTCCGCCGGCACGCGCGTTACCGCCGTTTGCCAATCGATCAACTTCTCGTCCACCATCTCCACTGCAATGCGCACCGCCGCAATGCCCGTGCGCTTCCCGTTGCGCGTTTGCAGCATGAATACCTTGCCATTTTCAATCGTGAACTCGAAATCCTGCATGTCCTTGAAGTGCTTCTCCAGCACCTTGCGAATACGTTCGAGTTCGGTGTAAGCCGCCGGCATGACTTCGTGAAGTTCCGCCACCGGATTCGGCGTGCGCACGCCGGCGACCACGTCTTCGCCCTGCGCGTTCATTAGAAACTCGCCGTAGAAAACTTTTTCCCCCGTCGCGGGATCGCGCGTGAACGCCACACCCGAGCCGGATGTTTCGCCCGTGTTGCCGAACACCATCGCCTGCACGTTCACTGCCGTTCCCCATTCGGTCGGAATGTTGTATTTGCGGCGATACACGATCGCGCGGTCATTCATCCACGAACCAAATACTGCGCCCACCGCGCCTTTGAGTTGGTCCCAGGGGTTCGTCGGAAACTCCTTGCCCGCGCGATGCTTGACGAGCTCCTTAAATCGATGCACCAGGATCTTCAACCCGGCGGCATCGATCTCCGTGTCCTCAACGTGTTCCTTGCTCGGAAAAAGTTCCTGCTTGAGCTTCTCAATCACCGTTTCGAACGGCTCATGATCTTCGCCGGGGCGTTTTTGCACGCCCATCACGACGTCACCATACATCTGGATAAAACGACGATAACAATCCCACGCGAAACGTTCATTGCCGCTCGCCTTCACCAGAGCCAGCACCGTTTGGTCGTTCAACCCAAGATTCAGGATCGTGTCCATCATCCCCGGCATCGAGTCGCGCGCGCCGGACCGCACCGCCACCAGCAGCGGCCGTTGCAGATCGCCAAACTTCTTGCCCAGGATTTTCTCCATGTTCGCGACGCCCGCTTCGACCTGCTTTTGCAGTTCCTTGGGGTAAGTCCGCTTGTTGTCGTAGTAATAAGTGCAAACCTCAGTCGTGATCGTGAAACCGGGAGGCACCGGCAAACCGATGCGGGTCATTTCGGCGAGATTCGCGCCCTTGCCCCCGAGCAGGGGCTTCATCGATCCATCGCCGTCGGCCTTTTTATTGCCGAACACATAAACATACTTCGTCGCTTTAGCTGGCATAAGTTAAACTTGCAAAACTGATCAGGTTGACTGGAATTTCCCGAAAAAACCGAACGGCGAAGCTAACAACTGCACGCAAACTGTCAAAACAAAACCCGATAGCGGAAAGGTCCCCTACGGCATGACATTGTTGCCGCCGCTGGTCGGTTCGTCCCTTTCGTGGAATCTGCAGGTCAGTTCAAGCGGTCGAGCGTCAATCAATCCAATTTCCGGTCTTCGGAGTCATCACTCGGCTCAGAGTCACGGACAATCCGCGTTGGGACAGCACCATGCACGTCAACGGCGGCAATATGGTTTTGGTTGACGGAAGCACCCACCAATTCACCCAGACTGGTCTTGTCAGACAGATGGGGAGCACTGACGACGATCCTAACTGTTTGCTGAAGCCGAACTGATGCGCCGCTCGTTTCAATGCAGAACGTTTCTACCGTGAAGTCGCGTTAGATTTACGGCTCGCTCGTGGGGCCGCTTCTGCCTCAGGTAACTACCCCGATTTCGCCCGCGCTGGCTCGGTGCAATCGTACCTTGCCGTGACGGATGCGGACTACAAGAAGCTGCCCAGGGCCGAGCGCAAACACTTCAAACGCTGCTCGGAATGCCGCAAATGGTTTGATATGCGGGACCTGGACGATGTTTTCTTTCATTGTGTAGACGGGCACGTTCACAAAGCAGATATTCAATTTCGAGAGCCGGGGTGGAGTGACAACACCGCGGCTTAGTCAAGTCAGCCGGGGATGGTTCTGCAGATCGCCTTTGCACCATTCCAGGTTTGTCCCGCTGCGGGATGACGAAAGAGATTCCGCGTGGAGTAAGCTAACAGAGCCGCACACGAAATACCGGGAAGGTGACAGCACCGCAGTTCGTCGCACAGACCGCGTTCACGGAAGCGGATTGGGCACGGGACGGAGGCGAAAATACTGGGAAGGCGACGACCCCAGGACTTCATAGTGAAATGCATCCTCACGAGCGATGCCGGCACCCAGGTCAACCCACACCAGCGGAAAGCCATACGAGGTCTGTAGCCTCGCATTGCCGAATTCGTGAGGGGATCTGAAGCTCAGATTCATGCTTCCATCACTAAGCACAGCCACAAGAGACATTTGCAAACGAGGCCAAAAGATTTCACGCACCCATTCCGGGTGATCCACGAACGGGTTGCGATTGTGCTGGTACAGTTGGAACACCTTCTCATTCCGTTGACGTTCAGCGTCGTCAACCGGGTCGAGTTCATGCCACGCCAGAAGGGTTAGCAATCGGCCCATGAAATTGGTTGTGGCCGTTATCAGCCAAAAGCCCTCGGTCAGCTTCAGCTCCGGTTCGGTCCCGGCATCCCCTTCATATCGCACGTCCATGTAGATCATTGCCCGCGCGATGTCTCCTTTGACTGCGTTGGGTGGCTCCCAGGAGTCGTCGTCCGTGGAACACGCTTGCGCCTCCACGTGCGCCGGAAATGTGTAATACGCGGCGTTGGTGTTTGAGCGGTCGTAGTATTTGTTTCCCCTGGCGCTGTTGACGTCTATGTCCTCGGCGCGAAGGTTGTGCAAGTCGCTGTAGGCTGGATGGCGGTCATCGATGCCGTAGCTGTTCGGCCACATGTGTTCCCGGTTCCATCCTGTTGGCGTGCCGAACGTGCTTTTGGGCTCGGAACGACGAGCGTAGAGCAGCACGACGTTGTTCGTGTTGGAAGGGTCCTCGTCCAGAACCTTCAGCGCATCAGACGTGTCAAAGCTCGAACTGGAATAGGGAATGACCGTGTGATTGCGAATGATGGCGTGCAGCGCGGAACGAAGATTCGTGCTCGTTAGTCCAGCGGCGGAATCGTAATACCCTGCGGCACCTGCGGTCGCGCACAGGAATAAGGCGGTGACGAAATAGAGAACGCGGCTCGCCACAGGTGTTCGGGCCCATTGTGTACGATCGCGGCTCGGCAAGCGAGACTTTACCGAAGCCCCCGGAGGCGCGAGACAACCTCAACGAGCCTCCATCCCCCGTCCCCGCTTCTGCCGCTCTTCAAATAGCTATCACACTCCGCGCAGTGCCAGCGCAACTGCTGTCCGTCTACGCACAGGTCGAGTTGTCCCATCGCGGGCCAGCGCGGCTGCGGAACGCTAGTGCCTAAAAGTCTGGCTTGCGCCAAAGGACTCCGGCGACGATCGACGCGACGACAACAAGAACGATTTGCACTGGCAGGTTAAGGATCATCGCGAAGCCAGCGTACGAAAGGGTTTCACGCAAAACGATCATACAAGCAACAGTGTGTGAGGATTCGCGCGCGGCGATAAATAGGGCATGGGCCTATCACTGTAAAGCGGCCCGGCTTTGGTTTTCTTCGACTATGGGTATGCCGGGTCGCTGGCGCCTTGACTCCTCCGCTCCTGTAACCGCTCGATGGTGCATTGCGCCGGAACAATTATTGCGCCTGGCCAGTTAAATCGCTACGTAGGGAGTTCGCCCCGTTTTTGCCTTCACAACGCCCATGCTCGAAACCGGACTGGAACGCCTCGGAAAATTCCATGATCATTGAGACGACGCCTACAAACGAGGCACGAACCGGCCGGTCCGTTGCATGTAATTCCGATAGTCGTCACCGAATCTGGCGATGAGATTCTGCTCTTCTTTCCGCGTGCGGATCACCAGCAGCAGCAACCCCACGCAGCCTGCCACAAAGAAAAACCAGTTGGCTGCGACGAGCGAGTTTCCGGCGATCGCCAACGCGGCCGAAGTATACAAAGGGTGCCGGACCCAGCGGTAGGGACCGGTGGTCACCAGTGTATGCTGCTTCCTCGTCACCACGGTGTCGGTCAGGTTCCTGCCCAGGGTGCGGAACATCCACACGAGCAGTAATCCGGCGATCAGGGCAAGGCCCACACCCGTCCAGCGCAGCCAGACCGGCAGCGGCACGGCAGCCCATGCCATGTACGCGGGGTCAATGAGGTACGCGATCAGCCCGGCCGTACCTGCGAGACCGGCGAGTCGCAACCCGACGAGGATGAACATGCCTTCCTGACGGCGGTCGAGTTTCTCGCCCGTGCGCGCCTTCAGCCGATGATAAATCCCAATCGGCATGAAGATGACAAACCCGGCAAGGAGGATCAGCCGAAACAGCCGGTCGTCGTTCATGCGTGAGCTTAGATCGAGACCTCACAGACCGCACGCTAACTTTCCAGTCGAGGTGGAGAGGAGGTGACGGTGGTTGGATTCGATTACGGATGCGTGCGCATGACAAGATGGTTGGTCCACCCATGCTGTGCGGAAAACCCGGCAGGCCGAGAGCCTTCCGGGTTCGCATTGTAATTATTTTGTACTATCCCGATGCAAGAAGCAGCTCCCTCGCAGCCAATGCGTTCATTAACGGCCGTCAGCAATGGTTGGCAGCTCATGCGCGGACGGCCGTCGAGACGAAGGGGTAATCGTCGCAGGACCGATAGCCGTGCGGGTGCACTCAGCAAGATTCGGATTTTGGCGAACGTTAGAAGTAAAATTCTTCTCTTTTTGGGAATGCACGGCCAAAAGAAGGCGGGGCTTGGCCAGCAGGCATTGGGTCCATGGCCTTGATGAGAACACACTAACTTTGGTTACTTACGTCGACGCGCCATGAAAAGAGCTGCCGCACCGACAAGCCCCAAACCGATCGCAGAGGGTTCAGGAACCATCGAGAAAGCTCTGAAGTTCTGAAGGTCTGTCGCATCCGGAGCCAATGGCGGCGCCGGGATTGTGTAGGTGAAAAGGGGCGACGAGCCCAGAATGCCACCACCTGCCGCAGCCGCGGCGTAATTAGCAAACTGAAGGATATCGAACACATCGACTCGCATCGTTATCACCGTTCCCGGCGTGTTGCCCATGCCAGTCAAAGTGCGATTGCCACCCTGCCAGGTTCCAGGGACACTTGTCGTGGACACGCGGAAACGCGCGTAGTGTGTGTGTGGCGTCAGACTGGAAGGACTGGTTCCGTAGAGCAGAACCGCCTGGAAATTTGTACCGGTCACCCGCGGTCCTGATCCCCAAAACTCAATAAAATGATTGGGATCGGTGACCACGTTGTTATTGAAGTTCACCACCCAATCCTGCGCGTGGCTGCCATTGATGCCGACAGCCAGCACCAGAACTGCGATCCTTGGAATCATGCCCACATATCACCTCCACTTGCGAGCGTTTGCAACAGCGCAGTTCACCATTACCGAAGTGCCGTCGCGCCCGCGCTGGCCCCTGGACCATGAGGCCATCTGAAGCCGCGCCGCCGGTTCATCGCTGGCTCGGCCCTTTTCGTTTGTGCCACGCCCTTGGGTTTTTTATTGCGCCGCATAGCGCGTTGGATAAAGCGGCCCGGCGTTTTAGGTTTTCTTCAACTATGGTGCCGGGTCGCTGGCGCCTTGATCTCCGCCGGGGGCTGCTCGATGGTGCATTACGCCGGGAACAATTATTCCCTGGCCAGTTGGATCGTTATGTAGGGAGTTCGCCCCATTTCTGTAGCGCGTAAAGAAGATACGCAAAACCGGCCCAAGCTGGCTGTCTCACGGGGAGGTGCCTGAGCCGGTCCATACAACACGAAAAGAGTCATTCACTCTTTCCGCAAAGGAAGAAGATCCTGCTCTGCGCTAAGGGTCGGTTAATCGGAGCACCCGGTAGAATAGTGCGTCGTGCAACGCCGTATCCGTGTCGTTGACCGTCGGTTCTGTCGCGATTGAGGATTCGATGGCCTACCCCACACCCACGCTGGCGCTGTAAGAAAATCGAAACTTCTCGCCCGCGCGCGTGGGCGCTCCTCTGTGCGTGTTGGAATGGAGGCTAAGACCCACCCGGTTCGACTCCACGGCGTCATTGACCGAGATGGTGACGCTAGCCGAGTTAAAGAAGTTGTCGCCGACGATGAGGTTAGTAGTAGCGGTCGCATGGGTGGCATTTAACAACCCCA
>Ga0137340_1000221_pt1 | contig 13400 bp, 7 predicted proteins | sample EasRivERMLT400_2_FD_102295 | JGI IMG/M metagenome (GOLD analysis project Ga0137340, IMG submission 102295) | Soil microbial communities from meander-bound floodplain in the East River, Colorado, USA - East River MetaG ERMLT400_2 | ecosystem: Environmental > Terrestrial > Soil > Floodplain ...
GCTTCGAGCACATCAGGGCGTCCGGCGAGCATGTGCGTCACGATCGAATACGTGCGCTGCAGGGCCTGGTCGGCGACTTCGCCTGCCGCAACCACGGGCAGGCCTTTAACGTCGATGTACTTTTTATAGAACTGACGCGCTGCGTCGCGGTCCTTCTCGCGAACCATCTGGAAAAATGATTCCGGCGGGGCCGTCACCGGCGGAGCTTCGGCACTGCTCGCGCGCGCGGCAGCGCTGGCCAGCATGGCAGAGAGGATGATCGAGGTTGCGCGTTTCATCGTGCTTCAAAACGAGCTGGTTTGAGATGTGACTTCACCCGTCAGTTCGGTGTCGGCATTTCGGTTGGGTGGCTCGACGCCGAGTAGATGGCGAACAAAGAAGTCCTGGCGACGCCGCTCGCCGTACGTGCCAATGGCGTGGCCGAGGCCGGGGAGGACAACGAGGTCGAAGTCCCGGTTAGCCTTGATGAGCGCGTCCGCGAAACGCAGCGTCGATTCCGGCGGCACATTCGTGTCCAACTCGCCGACCATCAACAACAGTTTGCCGCGCAACCGATGTGCGTTGTCGATGTTCGAGCATTCCGAGTAGTGCGGCCCGACCGGGTAGCCCATCCACTGTTCGTTCCACGAAGCTTTGTCCATGCGATTGTCGTGACAGCCGCAGGATGCGACGGCGACTTTGTAAAAGTCCGGATGAAAAAGGACCGCGCCGGCGGCGTTTTGTCCTCCCGCCGAGTGGCCGTAAATGCCGACGCGGGTGACATCATAATATGGATACTTCGCCGCCACGGCTTTGTGCCAAAGAATGCGATCCGCGAAACCCGCGTCTTTCAGATTTTTCCAGCACACATCGTGGAACGCCTTGGACCGATTCGCCGTGCCCATGCCGTCCATTTGCACGACGATGAAGCCGAGGTCGGTGAGAGAAGAAAACCGGCGCGAGGAACTAAAACTCTTCGGCACGAACGACCCTTGCGGGCCGGCGTAGATTTGTTCGATGACTGGATACTTTTTCTTCGGATCGAAATCGCGCGGCCGGCAGATGATTCCCCAAATGTCGGTCTTGCCGTCACGCCCTTTTGCGACGAACACCTCGGGCGCTTGCCAGCTTGCCTTTAGTTCAGTCATGTCCGCTTCTTCGAGCTTGCACACGAGCTTGCCGTCTGACGCGCGGCGCAATTCGTTCACCGGCGGCAGATCGACGCGCGACCAGGTATCGATCAGGTATTTGCGGTCCGGCGAGAGATCGATGGTGTGAGTGCCATCGCCTTCAGTGAGGGCGACCAGTCCCGTCCCGTCAAAGTTGACGCGGTAGTAATGCACGAAGTAGGGGTCTTGCCCTGGATTTTTGCCGCTGGCGCGGAACCAAATTTGCCGCTTTTCTTCATCGATGCGCTCGATGCCCCGCACGACATAATCGCCTTTGGTGATGGCGGACAGCGACGGAGCGCCTGCGGGACTGTCCTTACCGTCGGCAAGATAGAGATGGCGCCAGCCGTCGCGCTCGGAGACGTAGATGATCTCATCGGTCTTTTCGAGCCAGTTGACGAGATTAAGGCTGAGATTCTCGATGTGAGTCGTCCAGATGAACGTCTCGGTTTTCTCGTCGATGATGTTGCGCTTCTTGCCGGTCTGCGAATCGATTTCAATTACGCGCAAGCGTTGATGCCCTCGATCTGTCTGCTGATACATGAGGCGCCGTTTGTCGGTGCTCCATTGCAGACGCGGGCGGAGCCACTCGTGCTCGAATCGATCGACTTCGGGTTTGATCTGCTTTTGAGTGGCGACATCGAACAGGTTGATTTCGTAGGTCGTGAACTTATCGCCCGGCAAAGAGTAGGGGCGCGTTTGAAGTTTGGCGCGGCCACCGCCCCGGGGGGAGGACTCGACGAGGTAAACCTCTTTGCGCTCGCCGGGTTCGGCGCGGAACGCGACGAGCGTTTTGGAATCAGGCGACCAGGTAAAACGCGCGTAGGCGAGGCCTTCCTTTCCGTCATCACTAATTTGAACTTCCTTTGAATCGCTCTGTGAACGAATGAAGAGGTTATGATCTTTGATCGACGCTCTCCACTTGCCATCCGGTGAAGTATCGGAACTTCGATCCGAAGATTCGGCGCCGCGCTGGCGGCGTCGCGCCGCGCCCGGCTCATCGTCGGGTTCCGGTGCGACGTCAAATTTCTCTTCGGTTTTCGAACACTCGTAGGAAGTCAGATCGCATTTCCACGTGGCGTCGTCGATTTTGAACAGGACCGCCTTTGCCTCGCGGTCGAACTGAATCAGAGTAAAAGGGAGCCGGTCGCCGCGGTAGTTCGTCGTGCCGACCGCTTTGGACAGAGCAGCAGCGAGTTTTGCGTGGTCGAAAGCGGCAGCGCGCGCGCCGCGTTCCGCGTCCACGAGAATAAATTCCTGCGCGCCGCCGGGTAGATTGTTGCGATACCAAAAGCGCGTATTGCTTTGGAACCAATGAGGGACGATGCGCGTTTTGTAAACGCGTTGTGAATCGCGCTGGCCGCGTTGGGGCTGACGCTGTTGTGCGTCGGCAGAAGTTGCACCGCACGCCAGGAGCAGGGCCAGTAGAACGACGCGGGTTTTCATATTTTTCTCAGCGTTGTGGGCTCGATGGAGCTCGCCCCTCCGAAGCGCGCGCTTCCGAAGAATGCGGTTGCGCGAGGTATTCGAGGAGCGATTTCAGATCATCCGGCGGCAGCGACTCGAAGCCAGTCGGCATGATCGAAAGCTGAGAGGCCTCGAGTGACGCGATGTTCTTGCGTTGCACGACGTGCTTCTGCGCGGTCGTGTCGAGAATCTCAACGGAGGTCTGCGTTTCCGCTTCGAGCCTGCCGGAAAACGTTTCCCCATCTTTGGTGGTGACATTCCACAACCTGTAGTTCGCTTCGACCGATCGATTCGGGTCGAGAATTTCGAGCAGAATGTCCACGCGGTCGCGCGAGTTGATGCCAGTAAGGTCCGGGCCAACTTTGCCGCCCTGGCCATCGAAGACGTGACACACCGCGCAGCTCGCCGTGAACACTTCCTTGCCGCGTGCGGCGTTGCCCTTTTCTTTCGCGAGAGGGAGGAGCTTCTTGACGATCTCCTCGCGATCGGTGGAAACGCCTGTGTTGGTGATTTCCGCCAGGCGTTCGGCGCGACGAGCGACCGCGCGATTGGGATTCTGTTTCAATTGCGACCAATGCTCCGGCGCGAGGTCAGTTTTGTGGATTCGTTCGCGCTGGACGGCTTCGAGCAGCGCCATGGCCCACTCGGAGCGGCGCATGAGCACGGCGACGGCATTGCGACGCACCGCGGGCGTGAGCTTCGCCCAATGTTCGGTGATGAGTTGGCCCGTGCGGTTGTTGCGACTCTCGCCCAAAGCGTTGATGAATCCCCCGGCGAGCGCGGGCGGCGTGAGCAACGTGACTTCCTTCAAAACCAGTTCAACGACTTCCGGCTTGTCCTGCAAACCGACGAGGCGCTTCGCCGCGGCAGCGCGTTGCGCGTCGGCCAGCGACGCATCCACGATCTGTTTGTTCAGCGCCTCAAGGATGGACGTGATGCTCGTGCCGAAAAGATCGGGTTGCCCCCAACGTTGCGCCAGCGCCAGGAGTCGATCGCGCGCAGATTCAGGCAGCGCCTGCATAAGGCTTTCCAACGTTTGCTTCTGCGATTGATCGAGCGTCGGCGGTTTGTCCTCCGGCCAGCCGGTCATCAGCCCGTCAAGGATCGCGACCGCAAGCGATGGTGAGGCGCCCTTGAGCGCTGCGAGCGTCCCGACGATGCTGTCCACGGGCCCGCGTTGCGCGTAATGCGTAGTTACGATGCGCACGACTCGCCCGATTTCTCCGGGCAATTCGGAACCCGGCGCTGCGGCCAGTTCCACGTCGTCGAACCACGCGGTGCCTGTCGCGCGGCCCCACCCGCCGAAAAGGCAATTGATCGTGACTTCGGTCATTTGGCCGGAGTTGAAGTTCAGCGAAACCTGCGTCCAATCGTTGTCGCCGGTGAGCGCCTTGGTGCCACCGCGAACCGGGTCTTGCAGTTCGTGAACGTTGAACATCGCGCCGTTGGCCCTGCCGATTTTTTGCGCGTTCTCCGTCTTAATCCAGCCGGTGAGCCGGTAGTCAGTGCGCGGCTTCACGGGCACGCGCGCGGCCCAACTCACGTCGCCGCCCTGTTGCGATGAAATTTTCACACTGCGCTTTCCGGTGCGCCCGACATCGGCAAGCGTGAGTTCTCCACGCCCACTGTGCGTGCTCATTCGCCAACCGGTCGGCCTGCCGTCCGCCACTTCTTCGAAGGAGGAATTCGCGACCAGGTTTGCTGACGCGGATGTCTCCGTTGGCGATGTTGAGGCGGTTGGCTTGAAGCTGGTCAAAGCCGCCTTCAAAAATCCCGCGTCGTTGCGCGCGGCAGCGGTGGTCGCGGCGTCGGGAATCCATCGGTCCTCGGCGTTGCGCGGTTCCTGCAACGTGGCGAGCACCGCGGACGCAGCGGTGTCGGACGGAGGCAGTTCCGAACAGGCGAGCAGAGTGGCTTTGCGCACGAGCGGGTCAGCATCGTCGAGAAGTTTGCCGCTCAGGATCGCTGCCAGTGATTTTTCGTTCCTCGGCAACACGTCGAGAGCTGCCCTGCGAACCGCAGCGGAAGGATGCTTCAATGCGGCGATCGCAGCTTCACTCGCGCGCGCGTCGGAGCCGTCCATCGCGCCGAGACCTTGAGCCGTCCAAAGGGCGTGAATCGCCGCGGCGTTCAGGCCGATCTCATCGACCCTGGTGTCGCGCACCAATTCGCAGAGCGCGGGGACTACGTCCTTGTTGCCTCGCGAAACGAGAATGCGTTGCGCGTGCATGCGCCAGAGCAGGTTGTCGCTTTTCAGCGCAGCGACGAGTTGCGTCGGAGTTGCCTTGTCGAGGCGTGGCGTTTGTGGCGGTTTGGTTTTGTTGTGAACAACGCGATAAATCCGGCCATGGATTTTGTCGCGCAACGGCGTTTCATACGCGGCGCCCCGGCCCGTGCGGAAGCCGCGCGGCGTCGGGTTGTGTTGAATGATGTAGTTATACCAGTCGCTGATCCAGAGCGCGCCGTCGGGCCCGACTTCGGCGACGACAGGCGACGTCCATTCATCGTCGCTCGCGGTGAAGTTGCGTCCATTGTACGCGATAAAATCCGCGCCGCGCGCTTCGAGGTGGAACTTGCCGAGCAAATGGCCGGTTGGTTCCGCGACGAACTGCACGCGGTTCCAGTATTCCTTCGGAAAATTCCGCGCGGTGTAGATCGCGCTGCCGGAGCCGGCCGTGTAACGGCCATGGAAATCGACCTGGCGCACTTGTTCGGTGAGCGGGTAAAAGCGCTGACTATCGGCAATCGTCTCCAGTCGGCTCGCGGACCAACCGTTGACCGCTTCGTAATAGCGGTTTGCGATCGGCATGTACATGCTCGCGTTGCCGTTGGCCGTGGAACCAAAAATGATGTTGTCCTCAGTGATGCCAAGGCCCCACGTGTTGTTGTTGCTCGAACGGACGAACTCCAGCGCGGAGCCGTCCGGCTTGAATCGGAAAATGCCCTGCCCGAAGCGGACCTGCGTTCCACCGACCGTGCCGCGGAAACCCGAATAGCCGACCGTGCCCCAGATCCAATTGTCGAAGCCGTAGCGTAAATTGCTGGCGGTCGCGTGCGTGTCCCCCATGCCCCAGCCCGAAAAGAGCACGCGCTTCTCATCGACTTTGTCGTCGCCGTTGGTGTCCTTGAAAAACTCTGTCTTGCCGGAATGGATGACGATGACGCCACCGTTGGCGAAAACGAAACCGGTTGGGATGCTCAATTGCTCGACGAACACTGTGAACTTGTCTGCGCGGCCGTCGCCGTTTGTGTCCTCGCAAATTTTCAGGCGATCGCGACCCTCGCCTTCGGCTTTGAGTTCGTTGGGATAATCCACCGTCTCGGCGATCCACAGACGGCCGCGTTCGTCCCACGCCAGCCAGATCGGTTTGATGATCTCCGGTTCCGCGGCGAACAGGCTCACTTCGAATTCGGGGAACGTCGCGAGGTGCTTCATCGACTCGGCGGGATCGAGCGGCTTTTGCATCGTGCGAATCGGTTCGCCCTGCGTGCCCCATTGCGCGTTGGGCGTGTAGTTCGGCAACGGCCCCGGCGCTTCGTTGTAATCGAACGCCTTCAGGCCGGTGCGCGCATTGAGTTGGCTCGGCGAGTTTACCGAGGCCCAGCGGATGCCGTTCTCAACCAGCTTTTGAAAGCCGGCATGCGACCACGTGCGCTGGTCGTGTCCCCACGCGGTGTAAAACACGCGCCCCTTGCCGTGCTCGCGCACCCAGGTGTACGGCTCGGCACCTTTGTCGTCGCGGCGTTCCGCGAGCACGATCCGATTCGTGTTGTGCTTCGTGTGCACATACGTCTCGTCCCAGCTCTCGATGGGTGACACGCCCTCCATGACTACGTGGCTGGTGTTGATGATCGTGTCTTTGAAGGTGCCCGTGCCGTGGCTTTTGAACTGGCCGCCGACGAGGTCGATGTAGTTCGGCGAGTTCAGGAAGCAGTAGGACGCGCAATGCAACGGCACGAAGCCGCCGCCGGCCGCCACGAAATCCAGCACGGCCTTTTCCTGTTCGGGAGCGATGCGGGTGTGATTGGCGTAAACGACCAGACAATCGAACCCGGCAAACCTGGCCGCGTTCAAGTCGGCGAGATCGTCGGTGTAAACCGCCTCGATCCCTTTGTTCGCGAGCACTGGTTGGATTTGCTTGAAGCGATCGGCGGGGCGGTGATGGCCGTTGTCGCCCACGAAGAGCACGCGCAATCCAGTGGTGGCCGCCGAAGCGGACTGAAGCATCAGCCCGAGCAGGAAAAGGGAGAGCAGCCGCGTCGCGATCGTGGTGTTCATGGCGGAGACTGTAGCCGCGGGCGGTTTGGCGGTGCAAGGAACTGTGGGATTGGAAACCATAGCCCAATAGCAAAGCCGCAGAGGATGCGGGGCGACATTGCCAGAACGCACACCGGCCTACGCGAAATGCACATTGGGAGGAATGACGATGCAACCGCGATCGTGATTGTAACGGTGACAACCACAGAAATTGACGAGGTGTAGTGGAGGCTTACCATGTTTGAAACGCAGAAGGCATGCATTATGAGTGATCTTTGCGAGCGATTGCTGAAGCAGCGGATTTCCAGTCTTGCCGCAGACTTTGCGCGCCTTCAGGCCGAACGGGATGAGGCCATTCGGAGTCGCCACAGCGTGACCAGTCCAGAACAACGGCGGCAAAGCCTTGAGAGGATAGTTAAGGCCCTGGGAACATTGCGGCAGGTAGAGCGGCGTCTTCATCATGCAAAGCGGTTGTTGGCACATGCGCAGGGAGACGAGTATGTGTTTGCTGTGGCGCGTTAGTGTAGCCCTTTGAGCCGTGAGTGCGGTCGCGGAGACGCGCGTCAATAAGAGGGACAGGAGAGAAGACTTTTTAGTCAGAGCCCCCTTACGTCGGCTGCTACAAGGGGCCGATGAACTCGGCAATCGCTTTCAAGACCGCAGTGTTCTAGGCTCGATGGCTGTAATCCGCTCCCGTGATGGCAACGAGCAAGCAACACAAACGCAACAGTGAAGGTCGCGAACGATCGCGCGTCGCGTGGATTGTCGTGGCGATTGCGGTGTTGGCGTTGTGTGCTGGTGTGGCGTGGTGGACGAGGAAACCTCAGTCGTCGCACGATCAGCCAGGTAGGGACGCCGCTCCGCCGGCGTCCGCAGCGGCGGAGCTCGCCCCGGCTGAGCAGGAGCGAGCGTTGCGGGCGGAGCAGTTAAAAACCGTGGAGCGGCTTGTTGCGGCGTTTCCACAAAGTGATGACGCGGTTTATCTGCTTGGATTGGTGCACAACGAGCAGGGGGACACCGCAGCGGCGATGAAATTCTGGCAGCGGTCGCTGGAACTTGATCCGAGTCGGGCGGATGCGAATGACAGTCTTGGGAACGCGCTGCTTTTGCGCGATGAATATGAGAAGGCGGAGGAATATTTTCGCAAAGCGCTCGCGATTGATCCGGGACTCGCGACGGCGAATGCGCGCCTGGCGAGCACGTTGATCCACCAGGGGAAGATGCGCGAGGCGGCGTCGATTTTGGAGAAGCCGCGCTCGCTGAACGCCGAAGGCCATCGGCTTCTCGGCGAGGCGTATCAAAATTTAGGGGAGTTTGAAAAAGCCAAAGCGAGTTACATGAAAGCCGTCGCGCTCAACTCCGACCTGACTGAAGCCTATTATGGGTTGTCGAAGGTGCTGAACCGGCTGGGGGAACGTGAGCAGGCGGAGAAATATTTCCAAACGTTCTCGGTGCTTCGCGAGCGGGCCGAGGAACGGGGCCGGCAGGTGCGAGCGAACTACGACACGATGGCGATCACACAGAAGAGCGTGGCGCAAACGCACACTGACGCGGGCCGGGTGTATGTGAAGGCGGGCCGCCTGCGCGAAGCCGAAGGATTGTGGCTCAAAGCCGCGGAGCTCGATCCGAAAAACAGTTTGTGCCGCTTGCAGTTGGCGGTCATTTACCAACAGACGGGCAAGCATCGCGAGGCGATGAAGTATTACGAGGAGATTGCGACGGCCGATTTCAACGACGCGCTGGTGCAACTGAACATGGGGCGCGTGTGGATGAAGTTGAACGATACGGAACGGGCCGAGCAGGCGTTTGCGCAAGCGATCCGCCTCGCGCCGGACCAACCCGAGAGCCATAGCAATCTCGCGGAATTGTATTTGCAGGCGCGACGCAATCTCGCGGAGGCGGTGGCCCTGGCGGAGACGGCGGTGAAGCTCGCGCCGGAAGCGAAGTATTACGCGCTGCTGGGGCAGGCGTATGCGATGAGCAACGATCGCGCAGGCGCGCTGGCGGCGTTCAATCGCGCGATCGAGCTCCAACCTGACAATCGGCAATACGTACAATTCCGGACGATGCTTTTGGAGAAACCATGAGGTTTGTTTTTGTTTTGTGCCTGATGGCTGCGGGTCTTGCGCGCGCTTCCGAACCGCAGAGCCCGATCCAGCTTCGCGATGTCACCCGCGAAACGGGGATCACATTTGTCCATACCGATGGCAGTTCGGGACAGCGTTACATCGTCGAGACGGTCGCGTCAGGCCTGGCGGTGTTCGACTACGACAACGACGGGGATGTGGACATTTATTTTTTGAACGGGGCGAGGCTGGGAAAGAATTCGGACGTCGGCGGGCAGAGCGGCGCGCTGGGGACAGCGCGCCCTACCCGCAATTCGCTTTGGCGCAATGATGGGAATTGGAAGTTCACGGACGCGACGGAGCGCAGTGGGTTGGGTGATACCAATTACAGTGTCGGCGTCGCCACGGCTGATTACGACAACGATGGCGACCAGGACGTTTACATCAGCAACTTTGGTCCGAACAAATTGTATCGCAACAACGGTGACGGGACCTTCACCGATGTGACGAAAAAAGCGGGCGTCGAAGACGGCGACAAGAAGCTTGGCGCGGGCGTGACGTTCCTGGACATCGATCACGACGGTGATCTCGATTTGTTCGCCGCGCACTACGTTGATTTCACTTACGAAAACCATCGCGGGGTGCGGTTCAACGGACACCCCGCTTACGCCGGTCCGCTCGATTACCGGCCCACGCCGTTTTCGCTGTTCCGCAACGACGGTGATGGGACGTTCGCCGACATCAGCGCCGAGTCCGGCGTGGGCAACTCCAAAGGCGCGGGCATGGGTGTGATCTGCTTCGATGCTGAACTCGACGGGGACACGGATATCTTCGTGGCCAACGACAAGACGGGCAATTCACTCCTGCTCAATGACGGCAAAGGCAACTTCAAAGAAAACGCGGGCCTCGCGGGGATCGCCTACGACATGGCCGGGCGCGCTCAAGGGAGCATGGGCATCGAATGCGCCGATGTTGATAACGACGGCTTGCTCGACTTGTTCGTAACGACGTATCAGCAGGAACAGGCGACGTTATTTCGGAACGCAGGAAAAGGTCTGTTCGATGATGTGACTGCGCAGACGAGGGCAGGGGAGGGAACTCTGCGTTACGTGAAATGGGGCGTGGGAGTGGTGGATTTTGATAACGATGGACAGCGGGACCTGTTCATCGCGTGCGGGCACTTGCACGATAATGTCCACCTGTTCGATAACACGACGCTCTACGAGTCGCCGAGCATTGTTCTGCGGAATAGCGGTAGGGACGCCGCTCCGTCGGCGTCCGCAAGCCGTCCAAAAAGCACGGACGCCGGCGGAGCGGCGTCCCTACCGTCTTCGGCGACTCGATTCGTCAACGTTTCGGACAAGTCTGGCGACGGACCGCTGGTCAAGCGGAGCGCGCGCGGCGCGGCGTTCGATGATTTGGACAACGACGGCGATATCGACGTGGTGATCCTCAATTCGCGGAGAGAACCGACGATAATGCGGAACGATTCCGCGCGGGGGAACTGGTTGCAGGTGCGGTTGGTGGGCAAGCGCGCGAATCGCGATGCGATTGGCGCTCGCGTGAAATTGCTCGCCGGGAATTTGACGCTTGTGGACGAGATGCATAGCGGGCGCGGTTATCAGAGCGACTATGGTCGCCGGCTTCATTTTGGTTTGGGGAAGAGAGACAAGGTTGATCGGGTTGAAGTGCACTGGCCGGGCGGGCGCACGAACGTTGTCGCTGCGCCCAGGCTGAACGCGCTGTTGACGGTGACGGAAGGGGAGTGAGAAAGGAAATCCCGAACCCAACTTCAAGCACCAGGGAGCGCGAAGCAGCCAAATTTGCTTTGATTTGCGCCGTTTTCGCGGCACCTTACGCGTTCGCTTTGCGGCCTGAAGCCGGCCGCTGCGAGGTCTTTCATGAAACGGACGCATCATTGCAACGAGTTACGCCCCGAGCACATCGGGCAGACGGTTACTTTGGCCGGATGGGTGCATTCCCGGCGCGATTTGGGCGGACTTATTTTTATTGATGTGCGCGACCGCGAAGGCCGCACGCAAACGGTGTTCGATCCTTCTGATCTCGACAAAGAGCTTTTCGAGCGGGCCTCGGCATTGCGCAGTGAATGCGTCATTTCGATTACGGGCAAAGTGCGGAAACGTCCGGAAGGAACGGACAACCCGAAGATCGCAACCGGCCAGGTGGAAGTCGGGGTGACCACGCTTGAACTGCTCAACTACGCCGAAGTTTTACCTTTCAATGTCGACGATCCCGAGATCGCGTCGAAGGTCAACGAAGAGTTGCGGCTTAAGTACCGGTATCTCGATATTCGCCGACCCGAGATGATTCGCAACCTGCGGCTGCGCAGCAAAGTAGCAACTGCGACACGGGTGTTCTTCGACGAGCAGGGCTTTTTGGAGGTCGAAACGCCGATCCTGTTCAAGTCGACACCGGAGGGCGCGCGCGAATTCCTGGTGCCGAACCGGCGCGAGCCCGGCACGTTTTACGCCCTGCCCCAGTCGCCGCAGCAGTTCAAGCAGATCCTCATGGTCGCGGGCGTTGAGCGCTATTATCAGCTTGCGCGGTGTTTTCGCGATGAAGACCAGCGGGCCGACCGCCAGCTTGAATTTACGCAGATCGACATCGAAATGTCGTTCATCGAGCGGGAGGACATTTACAACCTCGTCGAAGGGTTGCTGAAGCGCGTTTGGAAAACCGCCCTCGGCATGGACATACCCACGCCGTTCAAACGCATTTCATTCGAGGAAGCGATGAACCGTTTCGGCATCGACAAGCCCGACAGCCGGTTCGGCATGGAACTGGTGGACATGACGGAGGATTTTCGCGGGAGCACTTTCAAGGTGTTCAGCGGCGCGGTGGCGAACGGCGGCGTGGTCAAAGCGCTCAACGCGCGCGGCCTCGCCGGCGCGACGCAGGGCCAGATCGAGACGATGACCGAATATGCCAAGAGCTTCGGCGCAAGAGGTCTCGCGTTCATCAAAGTGGAAGGCGGCGAATGGAAATCGCCCATCGTGAAGTTTTTCAGCGAGGCTGAGAAATCGGCGCTGACGAAGAAACTCGATATCCAGGAAGGTGACCTGATTTTGTTTGCCGCCGACCAATGGCTCAACGCGTGTGAAATACTGGGCAAAATTCGCCTCTACTGCGCGGAAGTTTTGACCGCGCAAGGCAAGTTGATGATCGATCCCAAACGTTTTGATTTTCTTTGGGTCGTCGATTTCCCCCTGCTCAGCTTCGACAAAGAGCAGAATCGCTGGTATTCCAGCCACCATCCTTTTACTGCGCCGGTCGCGGAGGACATTCCCCTGCTCAAGTCCGATCCGAAGAAAGTGCGCGGACAACACTATGACATCGTCGTGAACGGCGTCGAGTTGGGCGGCGGGTCAATCCGCATTCACCAGCGCGACGTGCAGAAAACGATTTTCGAACAGCTGTTGCAGATTTCGCCGGAGATGGTGGACGCGCGCTTTGGCTACATGCTTGAAGCATTCAAATATGGCGCGCCTCCGCATGGCGGCATTGCGCTTGGCTTCGACCGGCTGAACGCGATTCTTTGCGGCACGCCGAGTATCCGCGACGTGATTGCATTTCCGAAGACCGCGAAGGGCACGGACCTGATGACCGAAGCTCCGGCGCCAGTTGAGCCGAAGCAATTGCGCGACCTGTACCTGGAATTGAAGGCGCCGCGCAAGGAAGCATAACACGATCGCACGAAGCGTCTTGGACTGCCGCCAGTGCTCTGGCTTAGCATAATTTTCCGTCTCGCAATGAGACACGACAGGGACCACAGCGCATGATCTTCAGACCCATTTGCAATCAGAATGTAAATGTGCCGGCGCCAGGACGCGCTCCTGTTCGCACGAACTGCGAGTGATGCGTTCAATGGGCCGTTAGTTGTCCAATTTTTCATCCACGTTGGCACCGAGCCTGCTCAACGCGAGGGCTGCAAACAAAGGTGAAACCTTTCAGCGTGCTCGGGTGTAGTAATGAGCGTGCTGAATAAAACAAAAGTGAGTTCGTCGAAATTGCGGCTGAGTCATGAGTGCTAAAAGCAGGTTTATACAGGCAAAATTTTCGCGGGAGACGCGTTTCGAGGTATGCCCGATTATCTCCGCGCCGTTCCGCGGCCCGGTGGAGTGGCGCCTCGATCAGTTGAAGAGCACGCTTCTGCAACCGGTGCTGCGCGGGATGCGCAATACTGAGCTGCAGTCCAAGCTGTGCTGGGCCGCGCACGAAGCGGCAAGTCTTGCATGGATGACGCCCATCCCGTTGCTGGTTTTTCCGGCGTTGTTCGAAGAGAAGGTCGGCGCCGCGCGCGAGCAATGGATGAAACAGCAACACATTCGCCGCAAGCCGCAACCGCTTGCGTTAGCCGCCTGAGCAGGCGCGGACGCGCGCACGCGGTGTGATCATCACTGCCACAAGGTGGTCGGCGGATTCGCCGTAAGGCGCTTTATA
>Ga0137340_1000223_pt1 | contig 13374 bp, 4 predicted proteins | sample EasRivERMLT400_2_FD_102295 | JGI IMG/M metagenome (GOLD analysis project Ga0137340, IMG submission 102295) | Soil microbial communities from meander-bound floodplain in the East River, Colorado, USA - East River MetaG ERMLT400_2 | ecosystem: Environmental > Terrestrial > Soil > Floodplain ...
ACGCTAATACCTTAACTCTATCGTTAACGTAATCACTTCCAGCCACCCGGCGGCAAAAAATTTTTCAACTTTCCTCCTTACTTCCAAACCCTCCGTCCGTTCCCGCTAAAATGCGCCAACTCAGTGCCACGCGACGTTCCCGCTCTTTCTTGCAAAGCAATAAAGCGAAGCGTTCGCATTTGCTTCCAAAAGCCGTTCTACTCTTGGGCACGAACAGGACCGCACCGCAATTCAAGTGAAGTAACCACAATTCTCACACGCGTGTTCATAAACTTCGCTGGCCGATGCGAAGAGCTTCGCGCGGGAGAAGGCGAAGCTACAAGCGAAACCGCTTACCTATGTCGGACATCTGTTACCTTTTTCGGACTTTCTTTAGCTTTTTCGGACATCCACGCCTCTGCGACATGGTTTCGGGTCGTGGATCCCGTAACGCGCTTGAAGAATCTGCAGAAGCTCGACTCGTGAGCGTACTTCACCGCAATTGTTATCGCTTTGGCTGACTGCCCCGCGGCCAATCCCGCCGCGGCATGTGCGGCTCTCAACTCATCAATCCACCGTTTCGGAGACTTGCCAAACCGCCCCCAAACGAACCGGTGCAGGTTGCGGACCGAAACCTTCTTCTCCTTTGCTATGCGCCCAATTTTGAAGCCAGCCTTCGTGGCGACTGCCGGCCAATCCTTCACTCGATCGAGACGACTGTTCACGTTTGTCCTTCCTGATTGCGGACGCACATCCTGCGCCATGGTGTGGCACAGATTGTAGTCCTCGCGTGAATTCCATGATCGCCTGATGCACAAGTAGATCCGTTACCTTGCCGTGCAACATCCCTTGTTCAAACGTACGCGCTCCTCGCTCGTACTGAACACGGTTGCCTGGCCCTGACAGACGATCTCCGCCGGCAGTGCTGGTCGCAACAACACCAACATAACGTGCGCAACACTTTTGGCGGATCATGAAGGCGACGTTTTTGAACCCTTAAGAACGTCTTGTCAATTAGACGAAAGTAGTAGCCCCTCCACGGCGGCCGATTGGAGATGTGGCCACTATGCGGCGCTCCACCACGTTCGCGGCATTTATTTCAATTGGGTGACGCTCGGCCAATCCTCCTCCCCTTCATCGCAGCCCTCGCCGCCGTCTGCCAGTACGTTAGCTATTAATCGTCGTCATCATGTTAATCTCACCTTGCACACCGCTGTTTTGAGTGGACGACTTCTGCCGAAGATTTACACTCGCCTAAAGATCAAAGTGAGGCTGCCATGCGTATAGTTCTGCCACTCCTTGTCACGCTCCTGGGCGGCAGCAGCGTCGCGGCCGCAAGCGAAAAGCCTGACATTCGGGATGCATTCTTCACCAACGGCACGATTCCGCACATCCGCATCACGCTCGACGAAAGTGCAATCAACAGCCTGAAGCAGGACAGCCATCGGTATGTGAAAGGGACAATTACTGAAGGCTCAACGGTCTACCGGGACGTAGGCTTGCACCTAAAGGGGAACTACACGTTTCAGCAACTGGATGGAAAGCCGTCGTTCACACTGAACTTTGACAAGTTTGTTCGCGACCAAAAATTCCACGGGTTGGACAAGCTCTACCTCAACAACTCGATCCAAGATCCGACTTACATGTGCGAGTACCTGGGCAGCTACTTGTTTCGCGCCGCAGGAGTGCCAGCGGCACGAGTTACCCACGCTCGCGTAGAACTGAATGGCCGCGACCTCGGCCTGTACGTTTTGGTAGAGGGATACGATCGCAGCTTTTTGAAGCGACACTTCAAAAATCCCAATGGCAATTTCTACGATGCCAATGATTTCCAGGAAATCACCGACCCACTCGAAATCACTGCGGGCCGTGGGCTTCAGGACCGGTCGGATCTGAAGGTTCTGGCTGAGGCTGCGCAGGATCGTGACCATTCGAAACGGATGGAACGCTTCGCGTCTATCCTGGATTTGGATCGTTTCTATTCGTATCTGGCAATCGAAATCATGGCCTCGTCGTTCGACGGCTACGCCTTGAACAAAAACAACTATCGCCTCTACCACGATCCGGAGAGCAAGCGTTTCACCTTTATGCCGTCGGGAATCGACCAGTTGTTCGTCCATCCACGAAGCCCGTTGTCGCCCGACTGCGCCGGGTTGGTGGCGGGAATGCTTTTGTCTGCGCCGGAAGGACACCAGAAATATCGGAACCGCTGTAGTCTTTTGTTCACCAACGTAATCAGCGTCACTCGCCTGACGAACATGGTGAGCATGCTGGAGCAGCGGCTCCGGCCTGCTCTAACGCAGATCAGCGCCGGCGGAACACAGCAGCATAGTGTAGCCGTCGCAAAACTGCGGCAAAGGATGGTCGATCGCCAGAATCATGTCGAAGAGGAGCTTGGCCCGGCTCAAGTCCTTGCATTTGAAGACGATGGGACCGCGCGTCTCACCAATTGGCGCTCGCATCTTGCTTTCGGAAATGCGAAATTGACGGTCAGCAGTAACGAAGCGCCTGCGCTCACGATCCATTGTGCCGGAGGCCACCAGCCAACTATCGCCTCCTGGCGCACGCGAGTAATGTTGCCGAAAGGCCGATACCGCGTCGAAGCAAAGGTGAAGGCGGATGGATTGATACCTCTCAGAAACGCGCCTGGTGGCGCTGTCCTGCTCCGGGTCTATGGACGCGCGTTCTCAGCTGCGGTGAGCGTCCTGCCCAATGGTGAATGGCTGCCATTGCATTGCGAGTTCAGTGTCGACCAGGATACCGAAGACAATGTCATTTGTGAGGTCCGCGCCCACAAAGGTGACGTCCTGTTTGACCTGAACTCGCTCAAGATTCGAAGCCTTTGAGCATTCACGGAGTAGCAACAAACGAACCACGATTGGAGTGCCCACTTAACATAATGCCCGTCAACGTGGCTACCATGCAGATAGTTGAAGAACGTTGCGGAGCGGATATTGACCAACAAAAGCGAGCGCGACAGGGTACCTCCAGGGTTAGCGGATCCGAGCCCGAACGCTTGGATTATCGCCTCTCAAGGTGACTGAACTTCTTCACAGATCGCATGTCATTTATTTACGCAACTTTAGAGTCATCCGCTCCGAAATCCTTTCCTATAGCTCGCCATCGAAATAATAAGAAAAATGCGCTGAACCCTGCTGCCGCCATCGTTAGAAATGAGTACCAAAACAAAGGCCCCGTGTTTTTCTTTGCCGCCAGAAGTAACATGCTCATACTACAGGCGGCGAGAACTATCAACATGAGCGACAGAGCTAACCACCTTGCCCACGCGCGAGCACGACAGACACCATAGCCTGCTAGGACCAAGAGAAAGCAGGTAAGCAATGGTGCGGCTGTGATGATATGACCACGAATCAGATCAGTTCCATATGTTGTCAAGAAATGCGGTAGATTGCCCACGGCGAACACTATCCAGAAGCAACCTAGGCCCTGTAAGAACCTTAATCGATTGAGTCGCGTAGCCATAAATAGATCAGGGTGGCAGAAACATTATCTCCCCCTGTCTCTTGAAACCAGCATCTATATCCTCGTTGATATTATTGATTGTATCATTGATTAAATCGACTGTCGGCTGCTCATCAGGATTCCACCGGTTATGCGGTGGCGTCGGATAATTGAGATCACTAAGAATGCACTCAGCAGCAGTATGACAGTCATTCCCTACAGGCCACCACCCACGATTGTTCACCTTGTTACGACAATGTCCCATGATCTGATCTTCATTCCCTGCACTTCCTGACACCTCCCGACACTCGACATCTTGACTGTGCATGTACGGAGGCCCTTCATCCGTTGGCCCCGAAGACTCGCCATAGCCGTAAACCGATTCTTGTCCGCAAGAACGCTCGCCAGATACCGACTCACGGTCATCCCAAAGGTACGCGTGCCGACCGATGCCAAAAGTGGGACAGCCTTCAGAAGTCCTCCGAGTGCATAGCCAGATGGAAAGGCCAAAGCGATCTATCTTGTTCACAGGGTTGTTCACAGCAAACCGATACAGGTTCCGGCCTCCTCGTTCTTGGATGGGGTCCCGGTTGACCCACCGCTGCAGCGATGGCGCGTAATACCGAAACAAGAAATAAACGAGGCCTGAGGCAACATGTCTTTCCTTCGAGCTAAATGTGTAGCAATTCTGCTCCGCCAACTGACCACTGCAAGACAATAAATTACCAAACGGATCGTACGAATAGCGAGCTACGACGCGTTCGTTTGTACTAACCAACATAACGACATTGCCGTTGCCGTCAGCATGGTAATAACTGTGCTCCGGCAACAACCTTGAACAGTCGGAGAACGCGAGCAAACCGCCTATGCCACCGGCTCGACCAAGAGTTCCGGATATGTCTATTCCCCGCGTATAAATCACAATGGGAATATTAAGGATGCTTCGCTCTTGAACCACGCGATTGCCATCGTAAATGTATCGAACTTCATTGGTTAGCACCCAGACACTGTTTTGCCAACTGTACTCGCGACGAACCCTGCGGCGCATTTTGCCATCATACGCAAATTCGCTTTTCCAAACGTTCGCGACCTTGACGCTCGTCAGCTGGTTTTCGTCGTCATATTCAAAAACCCGTTGCGAATCGTTCGTTAGATTCCCATTCGCATCATACTTTAGCGTGGGAGACGCTGGAAGATATGCCGTGACCGCATCGGTGTCATTCCGCCCTAAGCTATCCTGAGCCACGGCGGTGAAGGTGTTGTTGCCATCGTTTAGCGAAAGACCGGCTTTGCTGAACGTGTTGTCCGGGTATCGCGTCGCCGTGCTCGCATTTACCGTAACATTGGTCGCTGGGCTCGTTGTTGTCCCAGCAACCGTATACGTGCCCGACCGTGTTACGTTAGTCAACTGGTTCAACCCGTCCACCTTGAACGTCTGAATCAGCGCATCGTTCGTTCGATAGTTTAGGTTCCCCGCGCCGTCGTAAGCGTAGCCAAACTTCTCATGCACCCGCTGGGTGCTGTTAGTGTCGTAGGCCCAGGCCGTTTTCAACTGGTTGTTCGTATCGTAGGTGTACCGCGTCCAGATGTCACCCGTCCGCGCATTCGTCATCCTTCTGCTGGCAAGATCATAGATGTAAAGATTGCTGCTGAGGATCGTTCCCCCGCTCGCCTTGAGCATCGTCGCTTTCAACCGCCCGACTGGGTCATAGGCGTTGGTAATCGCTGCGCCCATCGGTAGCGCGAGATTCGTTACCCAGGATCCCGCACCGAAGTACTTGTACGTGAACGTTCCAGCCGGAGAAGAGAGCGTGCTCAGGCGATTCGCGGTGTCGTATGTGTAACTCTGGTTCCATGCGCTCGCGTTTGGCGCCTGCACACTCAAGCCGTTTCTCCTTTGCCCATTGTCGTATGCGTAACTCACCGTGTCATTCTCCCAGGGGCCGTCTTCGCTCAATAACGCACCAAAACCTGCATAAGTAAAGCGGGTCGTGCCCACGGCATCGACCATGTTCGTGACGCGATTGTTGGGATCATAGCTAAGGATGATATCCGCGCTGCTTGGACAATTAATTGATGTTAGGTTACCAACCGAGTCGTATGAGAAGGTTGTATTGCCCTTAGCCGGAGTCCAACAGTTGGTTAGCCGCCGGTTCGCATCATAAGCATACCGAAACATATCGTTGTCGGTATGGTCCATCTTGTTCGTCACCCGACTATACTGATCGTATTTCCAATACGTCTTCTGGCTTTTCCCATCGATCAGGTTAGTCAAATTGCCGGAAGCGTCGTATTTGAACACGGTGACCTCGTTATTGCCATTGGTTTCTCCGATTCTTCGTCCAAGCACGTCAAACGCGACTCTAGTAGTTTGACCAATCTGGTTCGCATACTCGCTCAAACCACGGGCGGAATATACAAGCGTCTCGATGCCTCCGTCAGGATAACTTCGGGTCAGTAGCCGCCCGAGATCGTCGTATGTATTAGTTACGGTAACGCCGTTGGGGCCCGTAGCCTGTGTCGCACGGTCCTCGCTATCATAGATCACGTTCAACAGTCGACCGAACGCATTTGTTGCCGTGTACAGAAGCCCGTTGATCGTATAGGCGTTCGTAACGTACACGCTCGCGCTGTCGGTTGTCCATGTCAAGCGATCGGCATTATCGTACGCGAAATCCGTGAACCTCCCACCGGGAAATGTAACTCGTGTTCGCCGGCCTGCGTTGTCAGATGTATAGGTCGTTGTATTGCCAAGCGGATCAGTCACCGCTGATAAACTGCCGCAATCACAGTACTCGTTGGTGGTCACTTTGTGGTTGGCATTAGTGAATCGTGTGACCTCCCGAAACCCGTTGTACGCATAGCCGTTTGTAAATCCCATGCGGTCCAGGGTCCTCACCACATCCAGCTTATCGTAGACGTTTGTGACGTACGTTCCATCCGGGTAACTCACTTTGAGCAGTCTGCCCAACGCGTCCCAGTCATTGGTAATGGTCAGGCCGTGCTCATTGGTATGTGTTCGCAGTAGCCCCTTAAGGTAAGTGTAGGAATTGGTCCGCAGCGAAGCTCCGCCAGCCTCGGATTCGATTACCTGGGACAGGCGACCGTCGCCGTCGTAGTTATGATCCACCTGCAGGCCGCTTGGATAGGTAATTATATCGACCTGGAGATTCTCCGTGTACGTATAAGTGGTGACCTCGTCGAGAGCGTTTGTGCTCTCGACGATCTGGTGATAATCGTTGTAACCCATGGTGACCTCAACGTGACCATTATTGGTCACGGAGAGGAGGTCGATGCCGTTGGCCGCGTACGTATAGATGTTGGTTCTCCAAAGTTGCGTGCCGGCCGTCGGTTCCCCGTACGTCTCCTTGGTCATCGTCGGAAGAGCCTGGTTGTTGTATTGGGTGTACTTCACATACCAGTTGGTCTTTGTCGTTCCGGAGGTGACTGTGCCGACCTTGTAAGCAATGAACTTGGGTTGCTGCACCAATCTCGGTTCTCGTTCACGGGCGAGCTGCTGCTGAACACTGATCTTGTCCTGGTAATCGTACCAAATGATTAGCCCTTCGGAGTTGCCCGCAGCATCCGGACTCGGTTCCCGCTCCAGAGCGAGGGTGTTCATGGTGAAATTTGTGTTGGCATTCCCCCGGGTAAGCCAATGGCGCAAGCGACCGATGTTGTAATTATTGGTCGTGAGCAGGCTGATATCGAAGGTGCCATTGTCGATGTTGGTCCGCACGCCGATGGGCAGGTTGGCGTGCTGGCGTGGCCCCCAGTAATAGCTGCTGCGCTCATGGAAATTGTTGGTCTTGAACGTTTCGGTCATGCCGGCATTGGTCACCAACTCGGCCAGGCTCACGTAATCGTCGTAAGCGGATGGCAGTATATTCTCAGGGCCGGTGCCATAGAGGTAGAAGTGCTTGCGCACATCCAGTTCCGTCACCTGGATTCCCTGCCAGGCGCCGTTGGTGGAGAGCAGGTAGTTGAATCGGTTGGTGCCGTAAGACGTGATCAGGTGCGAGACACGGTTGCTGGTGTCGTAGCGCATGTCTGAAGTCAAACCGATCACGTCCTTGATTTGCGTTAGCTGGCCGTTGGTGTTGTAAGTGAAATAGTTCGTGAGGTTGTAGGGGCCAGTTATCTTGCTGATCAGCGCCGGGTAGCGCGTGCTGTTGGTATATTCAAACGTGATCTGGTTGCCATCGAAGTCGGTGATGTTGGTCAGCTTCGCCAGGCCGTCGGCGATCGAATAGGTGAAATCGAGCCGGTTGGTCTGCGCATCGAGGGTCGCGCTCAGCAGGTAACGCGTGAGGGCACCGTACTCGAAAGTCGTTCCATAAATGTGCTTTTTCCCGGAAGGGAACTTAACCACATAGTTTCCATCTTCGGTCGTCAATTGAATTGAGGATCCACGGGTGTAGGCACCCAGAACGAGGTTCAAAAGAGTGCCATCCCCCAGACTAACGAAATAGTTAATCGTGCCACCGTTGTTCCATGGCTCGACATACGATCGCCACGGGATAAACCAGTTCGTACCAGCTGAGAACATATTGGTATCAGCGCTGTCAAGCGCGCCATTGGCTCCCAGACGACCTTTGTGCGTCAACGTCAACTCAATCGGTTCCCCACGGCTCGGTTCGTACCAGAAGGGGCGATCCTGTAGCCACAAGTTTGGAATTGGTTCTGTCACCATCCAGTACGCCATACCCTTTGACGCGCCGAAGCACGACTTGCCGCAGCTGCCGCCACGCCCTCCGCGACCTCCGGAACCGCTACCTGCTCCTCCGGAGCCACGACCGGCGCCAGGACCGTTCATGTTCGGACTGCCCGGCGGACAGTTGTTGGTGCACTCACCAGGCCTCGGAGTGCATGGCGGCTGGATATCGTCCGGGCTACTACAGTAACCACAGGAATCACAGTAAAGGTTTAGTGCGAACATTGTGCCCGTGTTTGGGTCACAGTACCAGAATTGGGCCCTCGCCGCCCTGGGAACGAAGAGCAGCAAGAGCAAGAGTCCTCCGAGCGAAAGATAAACACGCAGGGTCGACATTCCGTTCATAAGCGATTTGGATGAACTTGTCATAGTGTTGGTTCTCCCTTCTATGGCAGCACGCTCCCGTTTCTTGGCCGTGTTATTAGGACTCTTAGGCCGGGATCGCTCCCGCTTTGCCAGTCAGTTTCTCCGGAATTGACGGAACCGTTTCCGTTTAGGTCCTCGAGATAGTCGGGCACGCCATCGCTATCGGTGTCGATGGGAAGGCCACCACTCGTGGCGACATAGTGGAAACCGATGTCCACCACCGAGTTCGTCTCCTTCACGTTGTTGGTGGTGCAAGTGAAGTGGTAGAGCTGCAGATAATTGGCGTTTGTGCTGCCAAGGTTTAGGAAGCGGGAATTGGTCGGTTGATAAAAGCGACCGAGGGCCCCTGTTTGATAATCGAAGGTGTTTGTCCAGACGTTGGCCGAGCCGCTGTTGGTGAGCCACTGCGCCGCGGCGTTGGTGGCGTAGCCATTGTAGTTGTGGGTGATGGTCCCCGCCTGGGAGACTACTGTACCGTGGAAAAGGCTATCGTACACCTTCCATGTGCCGCCCTGATATTGGCTCAGAGCGACGCTTCCACCATAAAAATGAGCATTCTGGAAAGTCGGATTCATTTCAAAGTCGGTTCCAAGGATTGTCGTGGCCACCCTGTGGAAGAGGCAGTTGGTGACACTTACTGTCGGTCGTTCGGTGCCGAACTTGCCCCCAATGAACTGGCAATGGCTAAAGGGAGCAACGATATCACTCCCATAATAGCCATAGAAGTGATATGCATCGGCGGCGGGTATGGTCCACTCTGTGAAAGTGAAGCGGACTTCCGGGGTAACGTTTGCACCAGCCCAGTCGGTGAGGATATGATCGGAGGGCGTAGTGTTCCAAGCGGACGTGCTCTGCTCCTGGACCATGTTGTAGCGAACGATGCGATTGAGGTTGGTGGCGACACCGTCTGAAAAGAATTTCGAAGCATCCGCCAGCCCGATGGCGTAGTAACTGGAACCGCCGTTGGTGGGAGAATAAAGGCCGATTGCCGTGCCGGTCTGGAGGGTGATGGTGGAGTTGACGACGTAAGTTCCCCCAAAAGTGTAGTCCAGAGGAGAATAGTGGTATCCTAAATCTGGGGTGTCCGTGTCCCTGCCGGCCTGGGGCGAAAGCGTGAGGTTCGTGTTTTCGATAATAGCAAGTTGGCCAACGTTTATAGGCGGATACGTGGTCAACTGCTTGAGCGACGCCAACAGCGTCGAATCAATGTTCGTTGTGCCTGCGTTCCGGAACGAACTGTTGTTGGTGAGGTAAGAGTAGCCGGCGCCCACGGGTTGAAACACGGAAGCCGGGCTGCTATTCGTCCCGTTGTACGCACCCCCGAAATTGCCCGAACCAATGTTTGTGACGGCAATCAACAGGCTATTCGTCACACGGGCGTAGGCGTATTGCGGAACAAGGGTGTTACACTCGCGGATCGTCACACTCTGCAGCGTGCCTGTGGTGCCGCTAGTGTAGGCGGGATGAATCGCATAGGTGTTGATGCGCGAGAGCAAACCATTGAGAACCTGAAATGAAGATTGGTAGCTGGACATGGCGTAGTTGCAGTTGACGACCTGGAGATTGCGGAGCCTGTGGCCATTCCCATAGTTGAACTTGATCGCCGTATCGGCGTAGCTGACGCGCAAGTCGTTTAACTCATAAATTTGGCCGGAACTCATGTTGTCGAGGAAGAGGGCGTTATTGGCATACATGCCACTGAGAGAAGCACTGCCAATGGCTTGCCCGACCGAGTGGTCATCGCGCGCAGTGAAGATGACGGGGGCATAGGTTGAGCTCAGACAGGTAACGGGGCCGGTGATGCTAAGTTTCGCCGTGTTGGTGGGCGCATACTTGATGACCGTGCCGCCCTCGAAGATATTCGTCTTCACGCTGATCGAACCGGAAATGTAATGCGTGACTGAGTTGGACCAGCGGAACCAGTTGACGCTGCTGACCAGTTCCCAGTCGATGAGATAGCCTCGTTTCGGAGTGACCTGCGCCACTTGAATGGGCTTCACCAGGGCTCGCGCCTGTTCGCGACGTGGCAGGCGCAGTTGCTTGCGCGCCATTAGAGGTCCGTCCTTCTTTTTCCAGTCCTTCGCCACTGGAGGAAGCTTCACCAACTCGGGCGCAATGGATTTCCACGGAATCTTTTCCACCAAAAACGAACGCTGGCCCTCGAAACGTTCCCACGTTTTTGAAACGCCGGTCGCGTTGGCTTCGTCGCCGATGGAGAACGCCTTGCCTGATACGAACTCCATTGCTTCGAAACTTACGCGCTCCGCGGGAACGGCTGCGATCCGGCCGCGCGGCTCAACTCGAACCTCCGGAAACTCCATGAACTCGGTGAGCACTTCAAGAACGGCATCCTCTGTCAGACCCCACTCGTTGGGATGCGGGAGTTGTTGGTGAACGATGACGTTCTGCGAAATACGGTCGCGCTGCAGGACAAACTGCACAGAGATGTCGAAGTCAGTAAAAGCGTCAGAAAAGGTGACTTCGTTCTCTTCCACGCCCCCGATGGCACCGATGCAATCTTTGACCTCCGCAATCAGGACGGATTGATTGCCCTCAGTGTAAGCCAACCCAACCAAATGTCCCTTAAGTCGCTGGCCGTCCGGGAGGAGGAAATCGATGGCGCCTGGAGTGGCAAGATTTGGGGCAAAGATGGCTTGATACTGTAGATTCCGGGCAACCCCGCCGTCGCGAAACACCTCGACGCGCGGAGACGTCTCGGTCCAACCCTGCTCGGTCCAGCGGTGGAGGCCGCCCTGCAATTCCACAAAAGAACCGGTGTCGGTTTGCCAGGTGCGATGGTGTGGGCCTCTATCGAGAACGCGCGGCTCTGCCGCATATATGGATAGCGCTGTTCCGAGAGCTGTAATCACCGCGCAAGAGAATTTCATAGCTGCCACCTTTCGTTGTTCATGTCATAACCTTCGCTGGCCGATGCGAAGAGTTTCGCGCGGGAGAAGGTGAAGCTACAAGCGAAAGCGCTTATCTAAACCGGACATCTCTTACCTTTTGCGGACACTTCTTATCTATTTCGGACATTGCGATCTGGTGCATGAGATTCTGCGGTGTTTCTCCGGTGACCCGCTTCAGGAATCTCGTGAAGTTCGAAGCGTGCTTGAAGCGAACGTCAGTCGAAGCAGTCTTCGCGAGTTCACCGCGCGCAAAATCCTGCTTCGCGGCTTCGGCTCGCATCTCGTCGAGCCACCGCTTGGCGCGCTTCTTAAATCGTTCCCAAACATACCGCCGCAGTTGCCTCGCCGAGACCGCGAGAATGCGGGCCATTTGTTGAAGTTGAAATCGCGCTTCTTTGGCCACTCCTGGCCAATCCTTCACTCGATCGAGACGACTGTTCACGTTTTTCCTTCCTGATTGCGGACGCACCTCCTGCGCCATGGTGTGGCGCAGAATGGCATCCTCGCGTGAATACCAAGACCGGGTGATGCACAAGTAGATCCGTTACCTTGCCGTGCAACATCCCTTTACAACCGTACGCGCTCCTCGTGCGTACCTAACACGGTGACCTTCCCCTAACAGAAATCCCCGCCAGCTGTGCTCGCCGTAACAACGCCATGTCACGACGTGCGCAAAATCTTTGTCGGGTCTTAAAGGCGACGTTTTTGAACCTTTGGCAGAATTCTGTCAATCACATGAAAGTAGTAGATCCGAATATGTGAGTTTTAGTGCTAACGCAGGCGGTCTCAACGTGTTGCGCTGAATCATGGTCGCGCGAGCCTTTGCGACGCAGTTGCAAATGACACGCGCTTTTCACCTTTCCTGTATCGACCGGCAGCCGTACAGTCCGCTCCGCTAAAATGGCCCCATGTGGTTATCTCAGCCTGACTTTGGCGTTGTTCGCGTCGGCGGTGACGGGCTTCACGCAGCCCGTGTTTGGTCCTTTGTTTCACTCCTTCGGCCTGACGCTCGACTCCGGCCACCGCACCGAGGCGCTCGGGCCCATTCTCGCCCACGAGCAGCGCGACACCACGCGCACCTGGGGTCTGCGTCCTGCACTTTGCTACGTCCTCGACGAACAGACCGATTTCGCGGAATTCGATTTCGTTTACCCGTTGGTGACGTACGACCGCTTTGGATCAGAATATCGGTTTCAGATTCTGCAACTCTCCTCCTTCGCCGGCGGGCAGACTCAATCCGAAACAAACGTGCACCGCTTCACGCTCTTCCCCATTTATTTTCAGCAGTGGTCGGACATCCCCGAGAAGAACTATTGGGGATTGCTCCCGCTCTACGGCCACTTAAAAAACAGGTTCTTTCGCGATGAAGTTGATTTCGTCGCCTGGCCGCTTTATATGCGCACGCGCAAGCGCGATGTCGTGACCTGGAACTTCCCCTACCCGATCCTGCACGTGCGGCGCGGAGATGGGTTGGACGGCTGGCAGGTCTGGCCGATCATCGGCAATGAACACAAAGAGATCACGCAACGAACGAACATTTGGGATGAGGTGGAAGTCATTGGCGGGCACGACCGGTTCTTTGCCCTCTGGCCAATTTATCACAGGGCGACTTCCGGCATCGGCACGACCAACGAAATCTTCCAGGAAGCCCTTCTGCCCGCTTACGTCATCTATCGCTCACCGCTTCGCGATTCCAGCACATATTTCTGGCCCCTGGGCGTCACGCACACCGTCGATCGCGAGAAGAAGTTCGACGAGTGGGGAACTCCGTGGCCATTGATCGTCTTCACGCGTGGCGAGGGCAAATACACCAGCCGCGTCTGGCCCTTCTACAGCGACGCGCACAACGATACACTCACGAGCCGTTGGTATGGATGGATCGTTTACAGATACAACGCCGTCAACTCCCCTCCGTTCGAACGCGAACGCACTCGCATCCTCTTC
>Ga0137340_1000226_pt1 | contig 13303 bp, 11 predicted proteins | sample EasRivERMLT400_2_FD_102295 | JGI IMG/M metagenome (GOLD analysis project Ga0137340, IMG submission 102295) | Soil microbial communities from meander-bound floodplain in the East River, Colorado, USA - East River MetaG ERMLT400_2 | ecosystem: Environmental > Terrestrial > Soil > Floodplain ...
CCACGACTGCGCTCGACTCGGTAAAGGTGATCGAGCGAGCGAAGATCCTCGGGGTCAATGCAACGCGGTTGGGCACGGTCGGTGGCGAGACGCTAACGATCAAGACCGGCGCGGCCGAGTCGGCGTGGCAAACGGCCGAGCTGCACGACCTGTGGTGGAACAGCATCGCGCGCGCGATGAAGTAACCCGATATGGCGTGGCCGTTTCCTGCGATCTGGAAATCCGCCCCGCCACAGGTCATCCTCGGGGAGAACGGAGTTCACCTTTGGCTCGCCGCCGTGCCGGACTGCCTCCCGGACCTGGAGACGCTGCGCGAAGTAATGGACGCTGAAGAGCGCGAACGTGCGGCGCGTTTTCATTTCGAGCGCGATTGCGAGCGTTACATCGTCGCGCGCGGTGTTCTGCGCCTGTTGCTCAGCACGTATCTCGGGACATCGCAGTTTGCACTCACGACGAATAAGTTCGGCAAACCGTTTCTTCAGCCGCCACACGATACGTTGCACTTCAATGTGTCGCACTCGCGGGACCTTGCACTTTTCGGATTTGCGCGAGTGAGCGAGATCGGCGTCGACGTCGAAAGCATTCGCCCGGACTTTGCGACGCTGGAAATCGCGAATCGATTTTTTGCGCCGGATGAGGCTGCGACGCTGGCGCAGTTGGTTGAGGCCGAGCGGGCCGGCGCTTTCTTCAATTGCTGGACGCGCAAAGAAGCGTACATCAAGGCGCGCGGCATCGGGCTGTCACTGGGGTTGGGCACGTTTGCTGTGACGCTGAAGCCTGGTGAAGCGGCGGCGCTGGTCCGGGTCGACAATGACGCGGACGCGCCTGCGCGCTGGACGATGTTGAACCTCGATGTGGGCGCAGAGTATCGCGCGGCGGCGGCATTTGAGGGGGGCGGGAATGTTTCCTGTTTTCGTTGGGGAGGAAACCCCAGTTGAGAATGACAGGTTCAGGACTTGGTTGTAGCAGGGCAGGGAGGCCAGCTACGAATCATGAAAACATCACACTTAATTCTATGTGCCCTGGTCACCGGAACCGTAACTGAAGCTCAGCGAGGGCCGCAACCGCGCGACGTTGAGATCATCACACCGCTGACGACGAATTTGTTTGCGCGTCCCACCAACGCATTGACGGGACGAACCATTGGCGATCGACAAAGGGTCATTGTGGGACCGTCGACAAATCGCTTCGGTTCTCCCGTGATCGCGGGCCGCTCCACCAATCTCAATACCGGGGGGTTGACGAATACCGGCTTTGGAACGCCGACAAGCGGTTTGATCGGGCCAGTGTTCCCGGCTCGTGATACCAACTTTACGGCCACCGGGCGGACGATTGGCCCCGACGGATTGGCTGTAGGTGCGGAAGGAGCGCCCGTGCTGACCAACGCCCTTCAGCCGGGGTTTGGGACCGACGTAGGCCGGTTACCCGAAACGACAGCACCGGGGCCTTCGGTGCCGCGACCTGCGGGCACGCCTCCGCTGGCGCCGCCGACACCGGTAGCTCCGCCGGCGCCGGGAGTGCCGGGATCAGTGCCGCCGGGCGGAATTCCCGGGAATGTCCCTAATGCAGCGCCAAACGTCCCCGGATCGGCTGCTCCAACGCCGGTGCCTGGTGCACCGCTGGCGCCGCCCAGGGGTCCGGCTTTGCCACCGACAGGGCCAGCGCCTGCGCCCGCGCCGGGCGGCGCAGGGGGTGGAACGGGCGCGGGAGCGCCGTAGTCTGAGTTTGCGAGGTGTGGATTCGCGGCGCGCTGGGGACAGCGCGCCCTACCGGAAAGTGGCGCCACGAATCAGTCGCCGGGGTCGAGGAGGATTTTCTCGCGGAGCTGTTTGTATTCCGCGTCGGAAAGTTTGCCCTCGATGTGAAGCCGTAGTGCTGAGTCGAGTCGTTGGCGTTTGGTGACTCCGGCCGGAACGTTGGTGGTAGTGACACTCGTGTTCGTCGACTGCTCACGCGCCTGCTTAAGGCGGATCAATTCGTCGATTTTTGTTTCCACGTCCTGTATCACAGCCGTATTGGCGGTGTCGTTGGTTACGCCGGCAGGATCGGGGAGCGGTTCGGTGATAGCAGGGCCCTGGGGGTTTGCGGCCACGTTGGGTTTGGCGTTGTGCAGCACGGCGAGGGCGCGCGCGTGCACGTCATTCGTGACGGCAGCCACGGGTTGCGCGGGCCGTGGCTGTGCGCGATACGTTTGGAGGAATTTCTGAAAGTCGCGAGCCGAGATTTTGCCGTCAAGATATTGGCGTTCGATCTCGGCGAGCGTTGGCCGCCTGACGGCATTCGTGCCCGGAGCAACGGGGGCCTGCGTTACCGGTGCGGGCTGTTGCGCAACCGCCGCAACTGCAGCGAGAACGAATGCGGATGCAAATCGTTTCCAACTCATAAGATTATATTGTGCTGTAAACCACACTTTCCAACAAGTCAGCACTTAACGCGCCATCAGTTGCTCCAGGACGGCCCGGACAGCGGTGGCGAGGGCGTTGACACGAGTCAGCAGCGGGAAGTCCGAAGGGGCTTCCAACGTGTAGCTTAGGCGGGTCTTGTTATGGATGAGGTGAAATGCTTCCGGCCAATCGGGGCGTTCGGCGAGGTAGCGGTTGGCGCAGATGATTCCATTGTTTGCTTCGCGTCCGTCGATCGTCACGGAGTCGTCGATGGGACAAACTGTTTTCACTTTGCGAACAATCGCCTCGGCGAAGGAGGGCTGCAGGTCCGGGTTGAGTTCGTAAAGGTAAAATCCGTGGGCTTCCCAATCTTCATGCAGGCAAAGGCTGAGGTTGAACCGGGGGCGTTGCTCGAGCCAGGCGATGTGCGCGCGCGCGAGTGCACTCTTGCGCGAACGGTAATCGCGATTGAGATCGATGCCGTCTTCGTTCTCGCGCGTGTTGCGCACGAAGCCGCCGGGATTGAAACACGGGATGACACACAGGCTGATGTCGCCGGGCCAGTCATTTTCCTCGAGCAAGCGGAGGACCGCGAGCGGGCCGGCGGGTTCATCGCCGTGCATGCCGCTGGAAATGTAAAGATGCTTGCGCGGGTCGGAGGGGATTTTTTGAAACGCAGGCAGGCGCGCGCCCGGAAGTTCGAGCGGGACAAGTTGCCAATTGTTCCTGAGACCGACTTCCTCGACATCGCGCAACAGGCGTTGGATATCGACCGTCTCGCCCTGGTATGACCCGGCGTTTTTGCCGAGTCGATTGGGATATCGCGGTGGGCTTTCCATCGCGCCGCAAACCTTACACGCCACCCGCCGCGACCGGCGCCGCTTCCTGCTGATCGAGGAAGCCGTGGTTCTCCCAGTTCGGGTCGAGCCCAAGGTCCTTCAGCATCTGCAAATCTTTTTCCACCGGCTGATTCAGCGTGGTGAGATAATTACCAACCATCAGCGCGCTCGCGCCGGCGGTGAAGACCATGCTTTGCAGGTCGCGCAGATTCACGGTGCGGCCGCCGGCGATCATGATTTCCTGCCGCGCGAGGATGAAGCGGAAGCAAGCGATCGTTTTGAGAATCTCCATGGGCGGCAGCGGAGGATTGTTCTCGAAGGGCGTGCCTTTGATGGGATTGAGGATATTGATCGGCACGACGTTCGCGCCGAGCTCCTTCAATGAGAATGCGAGATCACAACGGTCTTCACGCGTCTCGCCCATGCCGATGATGCCGCCGGAACAGATTTTGATGCCGGCGTTTTTCAAGTAGCGGATGGTTTCGACGCGATCTTCATACGTGTGCGTGGTGCAATGCTTCGGGAAAAAGCGTTTCGAGCTTTCGAGGTTGTGACCATAGCATTCGAGCCCGGCTTCTTTGAGCCGGTCGGCGACGGCCTGGCTCTTGATGATGCCAAGCGAGGCGTCGGGGCGCGTCTTGCCGGTGGCGGCGAGGTCGCGAATGCGGTCGCACACTTCGTCGAGCATCGGCCCTTCTTTCAAGCCCTTCCATGCGGCGACGAGGCCCACAGCCGTGACGCCGTTGCGGTTCGCTTCTTCCGCGGCTTCATGCACGGGTTCGGGATCGACGAAGCCGTATCGCGGAGAGTCAGTTTGGTAAGCCGCGGATTGCGCGCAGAAACTGCAGTTCTCCGAGCAGGCGCCGGCCTTGGCGTTGACGATGGAACAAAGGTGAATTTTGTTGCCTTTGAAATGCTCGCGAATGCGGTTCGCCCATGCGATGAGGTCGAAAATGTCGGCGTGCGATTCCAAATCAAAGAGGCGCAGCGCGTCCGCGCGAGTGATGTGCCCGCCCGCGAGGACTCGTCGGGCGAGAGTGGCGATCAGCTCTGGTGTGGCGTCAACCTGATCTTCGGTCATGCTTGACGAGCTTACCCGAGGCGTGGGTGAGTGCAAGGTTGACGAGCGGGGTTGGAGGTTTTTGCCCGAGGCAACAGCCCAAATCACGTTGCTGGCGCATTTCTGAGCAGAAGTGTGGCGAAATGGCCTGTTTCTGTACGTTGGTATGGCCTCTGCTAAGACAGTCGCATGCAAAAGATACAATATTTCGGCCAACCGAATGTTGTGTTGCTTACCGCCGGTTCCATCATGGGATCGGTAACATTATCCCGTCATTGTCCTACCGTGACGCGCTGGGCTCCGCGCTCGGCGTCCCGCTCGAATTGAGTTGTTATCTGGCGGCCCTGATTGCATTCAGGCCGCCAGAATCTTTTTTGTGTCCTGATTTTGGGCAGCACCCCCGACAAGTGAGACACATGCGCGGACACTTCGCGCCGCGCGGACTTAAGGATGCCGTGCTATATTCCGATAACATTGGTATGAACCCGCGCGGAAAAGTCGGCAAAGTCGCCACGCTCGAAAAGGCTCCGAAGGCCGCCGAGTCGTTCAATTTTTTCCAGGGCTGCAGCACATCGGTCCATCCCGATTGGGCCGCGGGCGTCTCCAAGTTCAAGCTCATCCGCAAGCGCAGCACACGAGCCAGGGACTGATCTGCTCGCGTCGCTCCCCTGTCTCCCCAGCGAGGAGACGTTTGTTCTTGACTCCGTTTACAATGTAAACGACTTTGAGTTTGTGCCTACCGTTGTTCAATCGTGTCGGATCGAAAAAGACGCTGCGGCGCTGCTCTCCAGACAGGCGCGGCGGCGTCACCTTGAGGTTTCAACTTTGAGCAGTCTCTACCTAAAAGAGAAGGCGCTGGAAGAGGAGTTTACCGGGATTGGTTTTCGCGATTCTATTGGCGGCAGGGAAGCATATATCCTCGGGCATCGCGTCGCGGTATGGGAAGTTGTGGATGCGCACCGCGAGTTGAAGACGGTTGCCCGGACCGCCAGCCATTTTAGCTGGCCCGATTACCTCGTTAAATGCGCGCTCGCCTACGCGAGAGCGTTCCCCGATGAAATCGTCGAACAACGCAAGGCCGAGATCTAGGAGTGATTCGCCTGCTCGCAGACGGTAACACCTCGCGCCGTTTTGTGGCTGCGTGCCTGCGCATTCAATCCAATTTTCCAATTGTCCATATCGCTGACTGGATGGAAGGCAAACATCGCATTTCCAAAGACCCTGTGTTGTTAGCCGCCTTGCAAGAACACGCCTTGATCATTGTCAGCTTTGACCGGCGCACGATGGCAATGCATGCGGGCGAATTGACGCGCGCGGGCTGTGGCCATGCGGGAGTGATTCTGTTTCGCCGAAGCATTTCTCAAGTGGATTACGGTAAGCAGGCGCGGTTACTTGTCGACTTCTGGCGCAAGGCCAAGGACTGGGATTGGGCGGATCGAATCGAATACCTTCCAGGTTCCGCGGGTACACAGTAAGCCGCAGCGCGTTTCGCCGAACGAAGCATCTGCAAAACTCAAGCTCATCCGCAAGCGCAACGGGCGAGCGAGAGATTGAGCGGAAACGAGCGGTGATAGCCAAAGCGTTGGGTTTGAACATCTCCCCACTTTCTCGCTCAATTGACGTATGCACATCCGCCGAATGACCGTGGTCTTAGTGCTCTTGACGGCTTTCGTCGTCGGTCTGTTTGCACTCTGGCCCGATTCGCATTTCCGATTCAGGCACCGCAGCGAAGCTTATCACGTCGAGTTTGCAAACGCATGCGATTCACTTCTGGAACAGCATCCTTTGCAAACGAATAGGTTCATTGAAGTGTCTGCAACAGATCCTGCGCTGCCGAAGACTATTCGGGATTTGCAGCCTTCGAAAATCAAGGTGTCTTCAAACCGTGTTTGGGTTCTTTCCAAGGGAGGCGAGTTTGGCATTGCATGGGAACCCCGAAATGAAGGCAAAACTAACGTGTGGCATTTGATAACATTCATCGAGAGCCATGTTAGAACCGTTTTTGTCACCAAGCGATGATCTGCCCCTCGGCAGCGATAGCGGTATGCCAAAAGAGGAGGACACCATAAATTCGTTGTGGTCGGCCCAAACGGCGTCATCTGGCGGACAGACCGCGTGAACGCGGAACTCCGACGCGGTGCGGGTTTCAGCGGGAAGTCAGCGAGATTCGAAAAGCGGCAGAGGACTACCGCACTCCACGACGCTTCGCGAGTTTGAACAACAATCGGCGAAACCGGACGGCGGTCCCGATACGTCGGGATCCTTCCCCGCTTCGCGAATTTGTACGACAACCGGGTGAGGCCGACAGCGGTTTTCACCTCGGCTAGACTGGGATTTTAAGCCTTAAAAGACCCGAACAACCGCTGGCCATTCAGCGTCTATTCCGGCATTATTACTGTGAACGGAAATGCTGAAGCGCTTTACATGGGTTTGGATTGCGGTGCTGGTCGCCGGGCGAACGATCGCGGCTGAAACAAAGGTCGATTTCGACCGGGATATCAAGCCGATCTTCGCCAGCCGCTGCTACGAATGCCACGGGGAGAAGAAGCAGAAGAGCGGGATTCGTTTCGACCGGAAAAACAGCCTCTTTGAGGGCGGCGACGAAGGCAAGCCGCTGGTAGTAGCGGGCAAGAGCTCCGACAGCATTCTGGTCCAGCGAGTCACGACGCAGGATGAGGACGAGGTGATGCCGCCCAAAGGGGAGCGGCTCACGGCTGAACAGATCGCTTTGCTCCGTGCATGGATTGATGGCGGCGCATCGTGGCCAGACGATAAAGCGGGGGGAAAAAAGCATTGGGCCTACGAGAAGCCGGTGCGCCCTCCCTTGCCGAAGGTCACGGACAGCGCGTGGCCTCGGAATTCCGTCGATTATTTTGTTCTCGAACGGTTGGAGCGCGAGAAGCTCAAGCCGTCCGCGGAAGCGGAGCGCGCGATCCTGTTGCGTCGTGTGTCTTTGGATCTGATCGGTTTGCCGCCGACACTTCAGGAAGTGGATGAGTTTGTCGCGGACCGTTCACCGAAAGCGTACGAGAAGGCTGTCGATCGTTTGCTGGCGTCGCCGCACTATGGCGAGCGCTGGGCGCGGCTGTGGCTCGATCTTGCGCGCTACGCGGATACGCAAGGCTATGAGAAGGATGATCGCCGCAGCATCTGGCCTTATCGTGATTGGGTGATCAACGCGCTGAACCGGGACCTGCCATTTGACGAGTTCACCATCGAGCAACTTGCGGGCGATCTATTGCCGGACGCCACGCGGGAGCAAAAGGTGGCGACGGGATTTCACCGCAACACGTTGACGAATACGGAGGGCGGGACCGACGACGAGGAGTTTCGGCACGAGGCGATCGTGGATCGGGTGAACACGACGATGTCGGTGTGGATGGCGACGACATTCAATTGCGCGCAATGTCACAATCACAAATACGATCCGTTCACGATGCGCGAATATTACCAGGTTTACGCGCTGCTCAATCAGACCGCCGACGCGGATCGGCCGGATGAAGGGCCGGTGTTGAAGCTGCCGACGCCGAAGCAGGAGGCGGAACTCGCGCGCCTGGAGAAGGAGATTTCAGCCGCGGACGCCGAATACAAAGCCGAAACGGCGGAAATTAAGAGCGCACGCGAAAAATGGGAGGAACAAACGCGCAGCGAACTCGGCAACTGGAAATTCCTGGATGCGCGCGAAGCCCGATCGGCTGGCGGTGCAACGCTTACAAAAACGAATGACCTTTCAATCCTCGCTGGCGGCACAAACGCGCCGAACGACGTTTATACAGTGGTCGCCACCACCGATCTCAAGCGGATTACGGGACTGCGCCTGGAGGTGATGCCCGACGCCAGCATGCCGCAGAAGTCCGTGGGCCGGCAACCGAACGGGCGGTTTGTGCTGACGGGTTTCGAGGCCGGATGGGCGCCCAAAGATAATCCTGAAGCGAAGGAGCCGCTGGTGTTCTCGAAAGCGGAGGCGGATTACAACCAGGAGAATTACCACATCACCAACGTCATCAGCGGCATCAAAACGAATGTGGGCTGGGCGACGGGCGCGCACGAAGAGAAAGGGCGCGTAGAACGCGCGGCATGGTTTGCGGTCAGCAATGCCGTTGAAATTCCCGAGGGCGCGATTCTAACCGTGAAGCTGCACCATGATTCGAAATGGGCGGAAGCGAATATCGGGAGATTTCGGCTGTCGGTGACTGGCATGGAGTCGGTTGCGGCGCCGCCGAAGGTGCCTGAAAAGATTCGCACCATACTCGCGTCGAAGGAGCGTTCGGAAAAGGAAACGAAGGAGCTCGATCGGCATTTCCGCACGGTGGCCGCCGAATTGAAACCGGTGCGGGACAAGATCGCGGAGCTCAAGAAGAACCAGGGTCAAGTGCAGGCGGCGATCCCAACCTCACCGGTGATGGAAGCGATGACGAAGCCACGGGACACGCACGTTCTGATTCGCGGCGGATTTCTGAGCAAGGGCGAGAAAATTGGGCCTGGCTTTCCTGCGATCCTGACGAGCGTCAAGGCCAACGAGTCAGCGAACCTCAGCCGGCTCGACCTCGCGCGATGGCTGGTGAGCGAAGAGAATCCGTTAACGGCGCGAGTGACGGTCAACCGCATTTGGGAGCAGTACTTTGGCATCGGCCTTGTCGAAACGAGCGAGGACTTCGGCACGCAAGGCGAAGCGCCGTCGCATCCGCAGTTGCTGGATTGGCTGGCGACGGAGTTGATCGGACAAGGCTGGAGCTTGAAGGCGCTGCAGAAAGCGATCGTCATGTCGGCGACGTATCGGCAGGCGTCGAAGGCGCCGGCGGAATTGTTGGAACGTGATCCGTACAACCGATTGCTGGCGCGGGGTCCGCGCGTGCGGCTGGAGGCGGAAATGATCCGCGACCAGGCGCTGGCAATCAGCGGCTTGCTCAGCAAAAAGCTCGGCGGGCCGAGTGTGTTCCCGCCGCAACCGGACGGGCTGTGGCAAGTTGTTTATAGTGGAGACGCATGGAACACGAGCAAAGGCGAGGACCGGTATCGTCGCGGCCTCTACACGTTTTGGCGGCGCACGATGCCGCACCCCGCGATGGTGACCTTTGACGCGCCCAGCCGGGAGTTTTGCGTGGTGAAACGCACGCGCAGCAACACGCCCTTGCAGGCGCTGAATCTTTTGAACGACGCCGCGTATATCGAGGCGGCCCAAGCGCTGGCGCAACGCATGATGGGCGATGGCGGCGACAGCGACGAGAAACGCGCGGCGTATGGGTTGCGGCTCTGCGTCGCCCGGACGCCCGAGAAGGGCGAAGTCGCGAAGCTCACGGCCCTCTACCGCGAACAGTTGGCGCACTTCCAGAACGACAGTGATGCGGCGCGCAAACTCGTGGGCGAAAAGCGGAGTGCCGAGGAAGCTGCGCCGCTCGCGGCGTGGACGGTTGTCGCGAACGTGCTTTTGAATCTCGATGAGTTGATCACGAAGGGGTGAGTTATGTTGCCTAAGAGCGTTGAATTCCAGCAACAGGCGCTGCAAGCCATCACGCGCCGGCATTTTTTTGGAAAGGCCGCGGTCGGAATCGGCGGGCTGGCGCTTGCGTCATTGTTGAACGATAGACTGTTAGCGGGCGGCGCGTCCGCGCTGAACGCGCTAGCGCCGAAGCAGCCCCATTTTCCCGCCAAAGCCAAACGCGTCGTTTACCTGCACATGGCGGGCTCGCCGTCGCAACTGGACTTGTTTGATTACAAACCGAAGTTGAACGAACTGAACGGCCAGCCGTGTCCGGAATCGATTTTCAAAAAGGAACGTTTTGCGTTCATCAAGGGCGTGCCGAAGATGCTGGGCACGCCGCACAAATTCGCGAAGCACGGCCAGAGCGGCATTGAGCTTTCGAATCTCCTTCCCCGTCTCGCCACGGTCGGCGATGACATCGCGGTGGTGCGGTCGATGCACACCGACCAGTTCAACCACGCTCCGGCGCAGATATTCCTGTTCACAGGTTCGCCGCGGCAGGGACGCCCGAGCATGGGCTCGTGGCTCACGTACGGCCTCGGCAGCGAAACGGAGAACCTGCCCGGTTTTGTGGTGCTTGTTTCGGGCGGCAAAACGCCGGACGGCGGCGCATCGCTTTGGGGCAGCGCGTTTTTGCCAACGGTCTATCAGGGCGTGCAGTGCCGCTCGCAGGGCGAGCCGGTGCTCTACGTGTCAAATCCCCCCGGGATGGACACGCAAACGCGCCGGCGCTCGCTCGACACGCTCAAGGCGTTGAACGAGATGCAGGTTGAGAAAGTCGGCGACCCCGAAACGGTCACGCGCATCGCGCAATACGAGCTCGCGTACAAGATGCAGACGAGCGTGCCGGAGTTGATGGAGATCGATAAGGAGCCGAAATCGGTGCACGAAATGTACGGCACGGAGCCGGGCAAAGTTTCGTTCGCAAACAATTGCCTGCTCGCGCGGCGTTTGTTGGAGCGGGGCGTGCGCTTCGTGCAACTGTTCCACTGGGGTTGGGACCAGCACGGCGATAATAAGGACAACGACATTCGCGACGGCCTCGTGCGTCAGACGAAGCAGACCGACCAGGCTTGCACCGCGTTGATCAAAGACCTGAAGCAGCGCGGCTTGCTGGACGACACGCTGATCGTTTGGGGCGGTGAGTTTGGCCGCACGCCCATGAACGAAGACCGCACGGGCAACAAAGAATTGATTGGGCGCGATCATCATCCGCACGCGTTTACGATTTGGATGGCCGGCGGAGGCATCAAGCCCGGGATCACTTACGGGGCAACGGATGAGCTCGGCTATTTTGTCAGCGAGAACAAAGTGCACGTGCACGATTTGCAGGCGACGATCCTTCACTGCCTTGGGCTCGAACACACGAAGCTGACTTACAAGTTCCAGGGACGCGACTACCGCCTCACGGACGTGCACGGCGAAGTTGTGAAAGGTCTGTTGGCGTAGCGGATGCGCGCTGCCGCCGCACAACACCGAAGCCGCCCTTCTTTTTTCTTTTTGGTGCTTCTCTGGTGCCTGGGGTTTGGGATTTGGGGTTTCAACCCGCGTGCACTCGCGCTTTCCCGCTCCGATCACAAATTTCTCGACGAACTTCAGCGCGCCTCATTCCTTTTTTTCTGGGAGTCCGCCGATCCGCGGACCGGCCTGGTCAAAGACCGAAGCCGCGCGGACGGCCAGGATTCGCGCGAAGTCGCGAGTGTTGCGGCCACGGGGTTCGGTCTCACGGCGCTGTGCATCGCCCACGAGCGCAAATACGCGCCGCGCAAAGACATCGAAGATCGCGTGTTGAACACGCTGCGTTTCCTTTGGAACGGGCTGCCGCACGAGCGCGGTTTCTATTATCACTTCGTCAACTGCCGCAGTGGTGAGCGCGTGTGGAAGTGCGAATTGTCATCGATCGATTCCGCGATTCTCCTCTGTGGCGTGCTTACCGCTCGGCAGCACTTCGAGCACGCGGAAATTCGCCGTCTCGCTGAGCAAATCTACGGTCGCGTCGACTGGCGCTGGATGATGTCCACGAACAATCTGATCTCTCACGGCTGGAAACCGGAGAGCGGCTTTCTCAAAAGCAACTGGGACCACTACTGCGAGTTGATGATGCTCTATTTGCTCGCCGTCGGCGCGCCGTCGAACGCGGTTCCCGCAGCGAGTTGGGACGCGTTCACGCGGCCGGTGTTCGAGTATAATGGATACAAGTTCATCAGCTCCAAAGACCCGGTCTTTATTCATCAATATTCGCACGCGTGGTTCGACTTTCGAAATCGCCGCGATAAGTACGCCGATTACTACGAGAACTCAGTCGTCGCGACGAGGGCGCACAAACGGTTCTGCATCGACTTGCGTGAGCGCTACCCGCACTTCGGCGAGGACATGTGGGGTGTCACTGCGTCCGACTCGGCCAAGGGTTATCGCGCCTGGGGCGGCCCGCCTGAGCATGGTGGTGTGGATGGCACCTTGGTGCCGTGCGCTGCCGCAGGGTCACTGCCGTTTTTGCCGGACGACACGATTCGCGTGCTGCGCAAGATGCGAGAGCAGTATGGCGAGGATATCTGGAAACGCTACGGGTTCATCGACGCGTTCAATCCGGCGACCGGTTGGTACGGGCCGGACGTGATCGGGATTGACGTGGGCATTTCAATGGTGATGGCTGAAAATCTGCGGTCAGGCTTTGTCTGGCGCACGTTCATGAGGAACCCCGAGGCGCAACGAGCAATGAAATTGGTTGGCCTCACTTCTTCGCGAACGTCAGTTCGCCGTCACTCGCTTTCACACTGATCCGGTCCCCCGCCTTAAACTCTCCCGCGAGCACTTTGATGGCGAGCGGGTCGAGCAATTTCTCCTGGATGGCGCGTTTTAGCGGGCGAGCGCCGAACTGCGGATCGTAGCCTTCCTTCGCGATGAGTCGCTTCGCGGTCTTGTCCACGTCGAGCGTGAGTTGCTGTTGCGCGAGTCGTTTCTCAAGTCGTCGCAACTGAATCTCCACGATCGTCGCGAGTTGCGATTCGTCGAGGCTGTGGAAAATGATGATGTCATCGACGCGGTTCAGGAACTCAGGCCGGAAATGCCCGCGTAATTCCATGCGCACGCGCTGTTCCATTTCCCCGTGCTGCTTCGGCGACAGGTTCCCGGCCGTGAAATATTCCTGGATGATCGGCGAACCGATGTTGCTCGTCATAATGATCACCGTGTTCTTGAAGTCCACGGTGCGTCCCTGGCCATCGGTCAATCGGCCATCGTCCAGCACCTGCAGGAGCACGTTGAACACGTCGTGATGCGCCTTCTCGATCTCATCGAACAGCACGACCGTGTAAGGCCGGCGTCGCACCGCCTCACTGAGTTGCCCGCCTTCCTCGTAGCCGACGTATCCGGGAGGGGCGCCGATGAGCCGCGCCACCGTGTGCTTTTCCATGTATTCGCTCATGTCGATGCGCACCATCGCGTTATCATCGTCGAACAAAAACTCCGCAAGCGCGCGGGCCAGTTCCGTTTTGCCCACGCCCGTGGGTCCCAGGAAAATGAACGAGCCGATGGGGCG
>Ga0137340_1000229_pt1 | contig 13278 bp, 12 predicted proteins | sample EasRivERMLT400_2_FD_102295 | JGI IMG/M metagenome (GOLD analysis project Ga0137340, IMG submission 102295) | Soil microbial communities from meander-bound floodplain in the East River, Colorado, USA - East River MetaG ERMLT400_2 | ecosystem: Environmental > Terrestrial > Soil > Floodplain ...
GCTCGACAGGCCCTACTTCGGACCCTCGACCGGCGGAGCAGTCGCGGCGGGCGCTGAAAGTGTTGTCGGCGGTACGACGGTTCTCTGTGCGGCGGCCTTCTCCAGCGCCGCAGCTTCCCGGCTCTTCTGCCATTTGGATTTCGGCAGCACCCCCGGCTTCATACGCTCAATCGCGCCGAAATTCCACAGCCCCCAGCCCGCGACTGCCAGAATGATTCCCCAGACAATTCGATTTCTAACGGCGTGACTTTCCGCGAACGGATCGATCAGGTTGCGCTCAGCGCCGAGCGGGACGACTCCTACCTTCGTGAGCGACGCCCCAAAGGGCAGGTTGATTTTCGCGCGCGCGTTCACCGCCCAGCCGTTCGCATCGAGAATCGGCCCGAGGTTCCGCTTTCGCAGTTTCAGCCACGCGATAATCATCGCGGGACCCGAGATGGCGAGCACCAGTCCAAGCAGCACCATTGGCATCTGCCAGCCGGGCAAACGCAGCAAGCCGGTCACGGTGGCGCTCATTGCGGTGCCGATCGCTCCGACAGCTACGCCCAATGCAGCAACAACCCCCGTATCGAGCTTTTTGGGCTCAGGGGGCTTCGGCGGCGCTGCCCCAACGCCCGCAGTCGTTTGGGCTGCCGTCTGCATTTTTTGCGTGGCCGCTGTGTCAGCCGCAGCCGCACGCTTGGCCACCTGTTCCTCGATCATTCGCACGAACCGCTTGTATGGGAGCCAAAACGCCTGCCGTATACTGATCGGATTATCCACGATGCGGGTGATCGTCGCGTCCCAATCGCGGCCCTTGCGGTCATAGAACAATCCGTTCCGGCCCACCATCAGGTTGTCGCTGTCTCCTCCGGTAAATGCGGCAACGATCTGCAGCTTCTCCCCCGTCGCTTTGCGCACGCAGTCGCAGTAAGCAAGATACGTCCCCGCCAAACCCGCCATGGCGGCATGCTTTCCCGTGTCCTCGACCCGCAGGCACAACTCGCAACTGCGCTGGTCGAGGTAGAGCACTCCCGCCTGGAACACCGCCTTCTCTTTGCCCGTATAAAAATCACGGAACGCAACGAAGTTGTTCAACAGCTTGTACAAATCCCGGTGATACCGCACCAAACGATCCACTGCCGCGATCGAATTCGCTTCCGGCTCCAGCGCTTTATCACGCGCGATAAGCGACTCGATCGCTGCCTTCGAACTGCCGGACACGATTTCCCGCAGCCGCTTCAGCCCAAGCTTTTCGACCGCCGCGCCGGGCTTCGAAGCCGCCCAGGCGTTATAGGCGCTGAGTTGCGCGTTGATGGTCTGCCAGTCCGCTTCGGTAATCGCTTCTCGCGGCCCTAGAATAGGCTGCGCGCAATCTACCTGGAATTTTACCAACGCAGGTGCCCATGCAGGGTTGACGCCGCCGGTGAGTGGAAGCGCTTTGCCGGCCTCGATCCGCGCGAGCGGAAAGCCGGCCACTTCGCTCGCGGTGATCGTCATGTCCTTCGCCACAAAGGCGAGATACTCCGATTCCTGTCGGTTCACCGCTGCCGTCGCGCGACTGTCAAATGCCGCCAGGCGGCAACGGGCAAAATAATCGTCTACCTTTACCTTCACGGCGTTGAACGCCGCCGCTGCCGCCGGCGTCGCCTTTCCAAGCGGCATGATGTTCGCATGATCTTTCTCGGCCTGCTCGCACCACGCGACATAGGTGTTTGCGTCTGCATAAAACTGATCAAGCTTCACCTGGTTCAAACCCGGCTTGCCACTCCGGTCCATCTCAGCTCCCACCGCTTCGATTATCTCAGTAATGACCGCCTTCAGCATCGGTTCGTCGGCGGAGTCCGCCGGAACGATCCCGTCCCCATTGAAAACCGTCTGCGCAAAGATCTTTGTCGTGTCGCTCGTGTCATCGACGGTGATGGCGGTCGCCTCCTTCTTGCCCAGGTTGGCCAGGATCTGCCGCGCAGAACTTAGCAATTGCTTGCCTTCCGCTGTCCCGTCGTTGATCGCACTCAATGAGAGCGACTCCGATCCCTTCAGGAGTTCGTCCGGATTGTGCAGGCATGAAACTGCCCATTTCGTCGCCGCGATCATTTCCGGCGCGCGAATGCGCCCATCCTTGTCCGTGTCAATCAGCGCGAGTGTCTTCGAATCGAACTCCAGCCCCTGCGTGGGGCAAGCCAGCGCCGCCCACAGCTTCTGATCGAGTTGATCGATCGCCGCGAGGTCCGCCCCGGACTCCAACCGCACCTGGTCGAAGTCTCCCGCGCGAAAGAACTTCCAACGATACCCGCCGCCGTTAATGAAAGGTAAAGGGAGCATATGCGTTGTTCAGACTAGCACCTTGATCTGCCCCCGAAAGGAAAAATTGTAACACGAATTCTAAATTGTAGCGCAGGCCGCCCCTGTGATTCTCGGGAATTCCGATTCGCCCTTTGGTAGCGGCTTCGCCGGTCGTGTGCTGTTACGCAGGTCTCCGACCCTGGAACTACGAAAACAACGGTATCCCGTCGGTTGGCTGCATGGCCTCTTCGTCCACCTCGCAAGCCTCTGCTTCCAGTCGCGCGGTCTGTTGCTGTATCTCAGTCGTCTTGCTCCGCATTAGCCTCAATGCGTAATGCGCAGATGCCAGTTGCCCTTCAAGCTTGCTGATGAGCTTCTCCAGCTCCAATTCAGCCTTCGACATCGCCTTCATAGGTCTTTCTTACCTTCGCCGGTTTTTTGCACGAGTCCCCGAACCCGAGACTCTTATCCATTGCTGCGACCGCGCCATTGGAACGAAGCTCTTCCTGCCCGACAACTGAAAGTTGTCGGATGTTATTCACAGGATATTCACAGTCCCGCCATATTGGTTTGTTGGGCTTACTGAAAACGGGTAAGGCGCGCTGCTGCAAGTCCCGATCCCTCGGGGTCTCAGCGCGCCGAATATCCCTGCCGCCCGGATGACATGTTTCATTCTCATTAACACCCAACTTCAGTTGGGTGTATTGCGTCCGCTTGGAGATCCCAACCGCTTTAGCGGTTTCTTTTGATTTCCGGCCTCGCGGAGCGTTTGGACTGATTACTGCCCTACTGATTACTGATTACTGCCGCGTCGGAGTTCAGCCTTTCAGGCGGTCCTATCTTCCCCGTTTCAGCTTGCGCCTTCCCGCGTCCGCCGAAATGCTTTTCCCATGGAAACACCAGATCAGTTGCGTGAGCTGACTGCTCCGATTCCCGGCACATGATGCGCCCTGAAGCGCCAGCGCAACGTCCTCTCCGCGTGCCGCTGAAATGGCGCGCCGAAGTCGAGCGGGTCCTGATCACCCGTCCTGCTCTCGCCCAGCGTGTGCGCGACCTCTCGCGCGAAATCCAGCGCGATTTCGCCGGGCGCGAATTGGTCGTCGTCGCCGTCCTCAACGGCACCATTATGTTCATCGCCGATTTGATCCGTCACTTGTCGCTGCCGCTGCGCCTCGATTTTATCGGTTGTTCAAGCTACGGCGCCGGGACCGAGTCCGGCGAACTCGTTTTCACCAAGGAGTTGCGCCTGGACGTGCGCGGTCGTGATGTTCTCCTCGTCGACGATATCCTCGACACTGGCAAAACGCTGAAGCGTGTCGTGGCAAAAATCGAGCAACTCAAGCCACGAAATATCAAGACGTGCGTGCTGCTGGAAAAGGCACACCGGCGCGTCGAGGATGTGCAGGCCGACTACGTCGGTTTTAAGATACCCGATCTGTTCGTCGTCGGGTACGGCCTCGATTATGCCGAGCGGTTCCGCAATCTCCCGTTCGTTGGCGTGCTCCACCCGGAAGCCTACAATAGCTGACTCTGCAACCGATGCGCATCACCGTCAGTTTTTATTCTTATTTCCGCGACCTCACCGGCGCGGCGGAAGCGACCGAGACCGTGCAGCCCGGCGCCACGATTGCAGACTTGTTGCAACAATTGTTCGCGCGATTCCCAAAGCTCGAGCCGATGCAGAACTCAATGCTCATTGCCGTCGGACTCGAGTACCAGAAGCGCGATTATAAATTGAAAGAGGGCGAGCTCGTGTCGCTCTTCCCGCCAGTGCAGGGAGGCTAGGAATGAAACGCTCGCTGCTCATCACCAGCTCGCCGATTGACGAAGCCGCATTGATTGCGGAAAGGCAGATGTCCAGCGGCATGGGCGCCGCCGTTTATTTTGCGGGCGTCGTGCGCGATTCCGAAGGGCAAGCCTCCATCTCTGCGATCGATTACGAGGCCTTCCAAAAAATGGCCGAGCACCAGTTCGGAAAAATCTTCGACGAAATTGCAAAGCGCTGGCCCGTCGAATCCGTTCGCCTCATCCACCGAATCGGCATCGTCAAAGTCAACGAACCCTCCCTCTGGGTTGAGGTCATCGCGCCGCATCGTGGCGAAGCGTTCGCCGCCGGCCAATTCCTTATCGATGAAATGAAAAGGACCGTCCCCATCTGGAAGCGCCCCGTCTCGGACGGTCGACATCCGTCCTAATCACAAAACATCGCGAAGCGTTTTGGAGTGCGCCAGTCCCATGGCGCTTTTCCGTGCGTCCTTAGGTCATCCTTCGTTCTCTTTGTTTCCTTCTGTAAAATTCTCTTCCGTGTTAACGTAACCCGTGAGCAACCTCTCACTGCCAGAACCAGGAACCGCGCCCTCAATCGCTGAGCGCGCCGTTCCGGAACTGCTCGCGCCCGCTGGCAATTGGGACTGCGCCAGGGCCGCCGTCGAGAACGGCGCCGACGCGATCTACTTTGGCCTGGAGCGATTCAACGCTCGCATGCGCGCTCACAACTTTTCCGATTCCGATCTGCCGAAGCTCATGGAGTTCCTCCATCGCCGTGGCGTGAAGGGCTACGTCACTTTCAACACGCTGATTTTCGCCAACGAACTCGCCGAAGCGGAGGAACACCTCCGTGCCATCATTGCTGCTGGAGCCGACGCCGTCATCGTCCAGGATGTCGGAATCTGCCGCCTCATTCGTCGACTCTCGCCTGATTTTCCGATGCACGCCTCGACTCAAATGACCATCACCAGCGCCGCCGGTGTGGGGTTCGCGCGCGAGCTCGGTTGTGAACTCGTGGTCCTGGCCCGTGAATGCTCACTCAAAGAGATCGAAAAAATTCGGCAGGTCGAAGCCCGGTTGCCGCTCGAAGTATTCGTGCATGGTGCGCTGTGTGTCGCTTACTCGGGCCAATGCCTCACGAGCGAGGCCCTGGGAGGCCGCTCTGCCAACCGCGGCGAGTGCGCCCAGGCCTGTCGCATGCCTTACGACCTTATTTCCGACGGCCACAACGTGCCACTCGGCGATCGCCGCTACTTGCTCAGTCCACAGGATCTCGCCGGGCTCGACGTTTTGCCCGACCTCGCGCAATCGGGAGTCGTCTCGCTGAAAATCGAAGGCCGCCTCAAGACACCCGAATACGTCGCCAACATCACTCGTGTCTATCGCAATGCCCTGGATCAACTCCGTAACTCCCAATGTAAAGAAGGGGCCGACTTCAGCAACGATCGCTACAACCTCGAAATGGGCTTTTCCCGCGGTCTGTACACAGGCTGGTTCCGTGGCATCAACAACCAGCAACTGGTGCATGCGCGCTTCGGAAAGAAACGCGGCGTTTACCTGGGTGAAGTCACGCGCGTTGAACGCAACCGCGTCGCGCTCCATCTCGAAGCTTCGCTCAAGCCCGGTGACGGCGTCGTGTTTGATGCGGGCCATCCCGATCAGGAAGAGGAGGGGGGACGCGTCTACGAAGTGCAAACCAAAGGTCGCGAAACCTTGCTCGCCTTCGGCCACGGCGACGTGGATCTCAAACGCGTTCACGTCGGCGACAAAATTTGGAAGACCAGCGATCCCGAACTCGATCGCCGACTGCGTCAATCATTCGCCGGTGACACGCCGCAGTTCCATCGCCCGTTACACTTTGAAGTGCATGGCCGTGAAGGCGAGCCCATGACAGTGATCGCGCGCGACGAACTTGGGCACATCTCAGAGTGCACATCGTCAATGCCGTTGGCGCGCGCTGAGAAACAGCCGCTCACCGACGAGCGGTTGCGCGATCAACTGGGTCGCCTTGGCGGCACGCCGTTCAAGCTCGGTCGTCTCCAAAGCTCTCTCCACGGCAACGTCATCCTCCCTGTCAGCGAACTGAACCGATTGCGTCGTGAAGTCGTCGCGGGGATCGAAGCGCAGCGCGCCACGCCCAAACGATGGACCATGAACGAGCGCGTCAGGCGTGGGGCTGACGTCGAACCCGCCGCTCCAGCAGCTTCAACTGACTCACCCGAGCTCATCGTGCTCGTGCGCAACATGGCTCAACTCGACGCCGTCCTGCAGACAAACCCGCGCACTGTTTACTGTGAGTTTGAGGATCCAAAGCGCTACCGCGAAGCCGTCGTCCGTTTTCGCGAATGGCAGAGAAGTGCTTCGCATCCAGCCGCCATCTTCGTCGCCCCGCCCCGTATCTTCAAAATGGGCGAGGATTGGATTTTGAAGCAGGTGCGCTCGTGCGATCCCGACGGTTACCTCATTCGCAACTACGACCACCTAAACCATTTCGCTGATGCTCGCCGCATCGGTGACTTCTCGCTGAACGTCGCCAACGGACTTACTGCAGAATACTTCCTCGAGCGCTACGGTCTCGAGCGCGTCACCGCATCTTACGACCTGAACTTCCACCAACTCGAGGCGCTACTGCAAACGTCGCCGCCGGCGTGGTACGAGATCACCATTCATCAGCACATGCCCATGTTTCACATGGAGCACTGCGTCTTCTGCGCGTTCCTTTCCGATGGCACCGACTACACCAACTGTGGTCGCCCCTGCGACAAACACGACGTGCGCGTGCGCGACCGCGTCGGGGCGGAACATCCCCTCAAGGCCGACGCCGGTTGCCGCAACACCGTGTTCAATGCCCTCGCGCAAACGGGCGCCGAGTACGCTCAGCAAATGATCGCACTTGGCGTGCGCAAATTTCGCATCGAGTTCCTCAACGAACCACCCGACCAGGTTTCGCGCACGATCGATCGCTACACGCGTCTTCTCGCCGGCGAGATCTCAGGCCGCGAACTTTGGCAGGAACTCAAGCTGATGAACCAACTCGGCGTCACCCGCGGCCAGATCAATCCCCGGTAACAGGGCTCCGCTTTTTCCACAGCTTTTAGCAGTTGGGGCTCGACGGATTTCCTGCCATCGAGCCCCGACGCACATCAACTCGCTGCCTGGCCCGAACCCCGGACGCCGAACGAACGCCCCGTCGAGGCATGACGCCTCGGCCAGGCAGCCGAATCATTTTGCCACGGGCGCCAACGCTACGCCCTGCCAGCCGCGAATCAACGTCATGAGTTCCTCGTGTCTGGGAGACTTCACGAAATAACCGATGCTGCCCAAATCTCTGGCTCGCAGCCGGTCCTCGAGCAAATCAGACGAACTCAACATCACTGCTGGAACTTCGGGACAGTGCTCAACCACCCACTCGAGGAGAGACAGACCGCACATCCCGGGCATTCTCACGTCGAGCACCAACAGGTCCGGCAAAGTTCCAATCTCTTTCGCACGGGATAAGTAATCGATGGTTTGCGGGGCGCCGATAAAGTGCTGATACTCCCAGCCGCGAATGCCGCTCTTAATCAGGGCGCGCTCGAATAGGAACGCCTCATCCGGATTGTCATCTACGTGCACCAGCCGACGCGTAGACATATGCGACTAATAACGTGGATGGAAAATTTGTTTCAAACTTTGAAAAGCTTTTTAGCAGAAGCATTCCTTAAACTCGACGGGGGTCTTTACCCCATTTTTTTGGGGGGCATTTTGGGGTGTTCACCCCATGTGCTATCCCTACCCAGTTGGCGCTATTATCACTAGTTCGATAAAAAGATGTCAGAATCGCATCCTATCGTTCTCGTGGCTGAGGATCGTGAAGACGATGTAATCATGCTGCAGCGTGCCTTCGCGCAACTGGGGTTTAACGTCCCGGCCCAGTATGTCCGCAACGGTGAGGAAGCTATTGCTTATCTCGCTGGCCGTGGCCGTTTTGCCAATCGTGATGAACATCCGTTGCCCGACCTGCTCCTGCTCGACTTAAAGATGCCCCGAAAGAGCGGATTCGACGTTTTGGAGTGGATACAGGACCAGCCCTCCCTTTCCAGGTTGCGCACTGTGGTGCTCACCACGAGTGACGATATCTTTGAGGTCAATCGGGCTTACCAGCTTGGTGCCGCTTCGTTCCTGACCAAGCCGCTCCACTTTAGCGAATTCAGGGACACCATCCAGGCCGTTTACAATTATTGGCTCGCCCTCAATCGGCCGGCTACGATCGAGCGACCGCCTGCGTACAATCCGTATCTGCCCCGCCCCAAGACGCGACGCTAGACCTGCGGCGCGAGTTCCGCTTAGGATGCGCAGCGAATGCGCGCGTTGTTAACGATTTCAATCGTCGCCACCCTTTCCCACTTGAGCGCTGCCGAAGTCGACTTGATTCTCCACGGCGGCAGGGTCGTCACGGTCGACAAGCAATTCTCCATTGCTCAAGCCGTCGCGATCACCAACCACAGCATCGCCGCCGTGGGAACCGATGCGGACATTCTTAAGCTGAAGTCCGCGCGCACGCGCGTGGTCGACCTGCAGGGTCGCATGGTGCTCCCGGGGCTGATGGATTCGCACACGCACCCGACCGGCGCGAGCCTCACGGAGTTCGATCATGAGATGCCCACGTTCGAAACCATCGCCGACGTGCTCGCCTACGTTCGCAAGCGCGCTGAGGTGTTGAAGCCCGGCGAATGGATCGAGCTGCAACAGGTCTTCATCACGCGCTTGCGCGAGCAGCGTTATCCGTCGCGGGCCGAGTTGGACGCCGCCGCGCCGAACCATCCGGTGCTGTTCCGGACCGGTCCCGACGCATCGCTGAACAGCCTCGCGCTGAAGTTGAGCGGCATCGATCGCGATTTCAAAGTGACCGACGGAGGCGCAGGGTTCATCGAGAAAGATCCGGCCACGGGCGAACCGACTGGCATCCTGCGCAACTGCACGCGGTTCGTGTCCGTAAAATCGCCTTTGCGCAAAGCGACTGACGCGCAAAAACGGGAGCGCCTCAAAGAGTTGCTGCGCGATTACAACTCGGTTGGCATCACGACGATTTGCGATCGCGACGCGAACGTCGCCGGCGTTGACCTCTACAAATCGCTGCAGCAAGCGGGCGAGTTGAGCCTGCGCGTGAATCTTTCCATGGACGTGCCGTACATCGGCGCCATCGAGACGATCAAGGAGCGCATTCGCCAGATCGGCGCTGACCCTTTGTTCAAGGAGCGCGGCGACTGGCTGCGCATCGTTGGCGTGAAGACGTTCCTCGACGGCGGCATGCTCACGGGCAGTGCTTACATGCGCCAGCCGTGGGGCGTGAGCGAGATGTACGGCATCACCGATCCGAACTATCGCGGTGTGCTGTTTATCCCGAAGGAGCGCCTCCGCGAAATGGTTCGCACGACCGCCGAGAACGGATTGCAATTCACGGCGCACTCCGTCGGCGACGGCGCGGTGCACACGCTGCTGGAAGTCTATGACGAGCTCAGCCGCGAGATGCCGCTGCGCGTCACGCGGCCCTGCATCACGCACGTGAACTTCCAGAGCGCGGAAGCGGTGCAAATGGCCGCCCGGCTTGGAGTGGTGCTCGACATTCAACCCGCGTGGCTCTACCTGGACACGCGCACGCTCGTGAAACAGTTCGGCTACGAGCGCCTCGCTTACTTCCAGCCTTTGAAAAGTTTGTTCGAGGCCGGGGTCGTCGTCGGTGGCGGATCGGACCACATGCAAAAAATCGGCTCACTGCGCTCGAACAATCCGTACAATCCGTTCCTGGGAATGCAAACCGCGATCACACGCCGCGCACGCTGGTACGACGGCGTGCTTCACCCGGAGCAGAGCCTCACACGCGAGCAGGCGATCCGCTTCTATACCAGCAACAACGCGCACCTGCTTTTCCAGGAAACGAAAACCGGTTCACTCGAACCGGGTAAGTTCGCCGATCTCGCCGTGGTCGACCGCGACCTTCTCACGTGCCCGGTCGACGAGATTGTTTCGACGCGCGTTTTGCAAACGTACGTCGGCGGGAAGCTCGTCTACGAAGCAAAGTGAAAGCCCTTCCTGAACGGAGTACGCGAGACGGCTATCGTCTCGGGTAGATCTGCCGAAATCGGCACGGTGCGCGGAACCAGCATCGGGCTCGGGAAGCAGCTGTCGAAGAATTCCCGGGCTGATTTCCAAAGAGGCAGTGAACGGTATTGGGAGACTTTGAAATAACTCGTTATTCATCAGTGAAGAAATAAACGTTATCATTGACTGGAAGCTTTATGCTGCCTGCACGAGGAAGCGGAACTTTCGGACGCGCCGCCCGCGTTAGGGCTCAACAGATCACCGGGTGAACAGCAAGCTCGCGGCAGCGAACAGAACAAACTCGCCACCCTCAAAGCAATTGATGGCGTTCGCCTGACAACTCAACGCAGTGTAAATACTTGGGACCGACCCCTTTCCGACCCCTTTCCCTTTCCGACCCCTTTCCTGGGTCGTCAACGCGAATAAAGATGTTCATCTCACCCGAACCAGCATCGTGACCATCGACTTCATTGCCTTCGGACAAACCCTGGATCAAAGCATCTTCAATCTCGATCATGGTGTCGTAATCCTTAGTCGAGGAGGCTGGCCACTGCAAAACGAGTTGGTATTTCATCAAACCGGCTTCAAATCGTACTCTGGACTCTCGTCCGTATGCATTGTAATCAGCCGGACACCTTCTTTGTACAAGCGGAATGCTTGCGGGCCTACATAGTACGCCCCGAAGCGTTTAAAGCCTCGCCTGATAGTAGTCGAGAATTCTCTGTACAATTTGATTGAGTCGGGGTCAGTCGAAGCAGTTCCAATATTCCCTGCTATGATAAACCCCGAACCAAAAATTCCTCCGGGGCGGAAAACAACCGAACGCGGATTCCGACGTTGATCAACCGCGTAGGCGGTTCCCCCGGCCTGCTGCGGGACTTCACGAACCTCCAAGTCACAATCTGTCGGCAGGACGAGATAGCTCTGGGACAACGACTGATTGGGTGCAGTTGTTGTCCCCAAGGTTTCAATGTCGAACAGGGATGACAAGGCACCACGAGGAGCAATGTCAAACAAGCCGCAAAGCGCGTACTTCAGACGGGCTTTTCGTTCGATCGCTTGGATTCCAGGCTCCAAATCGATCCGCGTTGCAAACAAGTGAATCTGTTCTGCTGCCATTGGTTTATCTCTTCTTGGGAATCAAAATGAGTTTTTCGTTTGGCCCGAGCTTGGCTCGTATCGCTTCGAAACTGAACCTTCACGCTGCTTCTTCCTTGAACAAGACCGTCAGTGGCGGCTCTTGTGGATCGTTAATTAATGTCGCATCGCCGTCCTTGTCATAAGTGAGGACAAGTTTTCCTTTCTCTCCAGCAGGTTCGGCTGCGACAAGGCCATCCAAAACTCCAAGAAAACTGTAGGTAGCCTGCTCAGCCGCGAGTCGAAGGACGGCACGGACGTTTTGCTGGTCTGATTGGGACAGATTGTTGAACCATTGGCTCCTGCTGATGATTTCCGCAGGAGGGCGTCTCCCGGGAGGATGTTTCAAGACGTCGATCACTCCCCCGTCAACTGCTCGATTAACTACGGTGCTCAGCGCTTGGACAAAACTTTTCGCATCCATTAGGGTTTGGTAAAGGCTTTTGGGTACATTTGTTTGTTTAGCTTGGTGTTGTTGTCCAACATCTGTAGCGGAATTAGACCCGCACCCCGTTGCTGCGCTGCCTGGTTTTGATCAATGTAGTCTTGCGCTTAAGTGTAACCCTCTTCGCGCTACCCGTTTCTTTGTATCGGCGTTAGAACCGTTCAACCAGCGTCCGTTGGATCATCAAGCTCAACGCTAAATGCCAACTTGATGCGATCCAAAGTAGCCCGGGCGTCAAGACCGGCATCTTGCTCGTACGATTTTGCGACATTTCTTGCTAAATCCGCGAGCAGTAGTCCCCAGGCGGCAGGGTCATCCCAAAGTCCAACACGCAAAGTAAAATGTTGATTTTGATTGGCGACCCAAACCCGAATGACTTCAAGAGAGTTTTGGTCGGTTTTAGCGGCATCAGGAATTAGAAGTTGGTCATGTAACGACATTTTGTTATTCCTCCAGCAGGTATCGTCGGCCCGGCCCTATCGGGTTGCGCAGATTTTCGGTTTTATTTAGGCCACCAAGCTCATTGAGGCGTTTCTGTTCGGCAATCTCGCGCGCAGTTCTGCCTCCTGGAACTGCTTTCGTCTTTACACGGAAACTCCATGGATGCCAGTTGCAGAATTGTACCAGAATAATGGAATTTTCATGGCGGCCAGTTTGTAGGGCCATCACGCCGCGCAGGTGCCTTACAATCGACAGCGAGTCGGCCGATTCACATTGTGGCGTTAGATGTAAGCTTGCGGCAACGAATATGTTTCCCGATCCGTTTTGAGGCGAACCAACCTTCCGCCTCGCTAAAACGCGAAAGGATTTGTTCTGCCACAATTCTGCCTAACCGTTCCGGCTTAGAAAAACGCAGATAGAGCGGGGGCTTAAACATTTCGAAAAGCAAGTTCCCACGAAGACGACAACGTTCGCTCAAGTGCCCAGTTCGGATTTGGTCTGCGGGCAGCACGCCTTCGTACATGGTGGCCACCTCGTCGCCCTCAATTTGAGCCAGATTCAAGAAGCAGCCGAGACGGCCATACTTGTCAAATTGAACGTTCATCAAATCCCTCCTCCTTCCAATTGTTCTGCAAAAGTGAACAATTTGCACTTCACTTTTGGAATGCGGTGCTTGTTGCTGAAAGCCCTTCTGCTGGAATACCGGCAGCAGAGTAGCAATAACTACCTCACGAAATCCACTTGCTTTTGTCATCTCACTTTCCACCAGGACTGTTCTCTGTTGCCGAAGGTGACGAGCCAGCCGCGTTAGCGCCCGAAAGCCAACTACCGATACGAGCGGACGTGCGCCTTATCCAAGGATAGGTCCATCTCTCCGTAATCCAGTTCTCACCCATCGCGCGGGCCCCGACCCGCTGAGCATCGCTCAATTGCGACGTACCAAACTTTGCCTCCACATACAAGTCTCCTCCGCGTGATCCCAGTCCCGCGTAGGTAAGATCGGGAATAGGTTCCCTGCCTGCGACGTAAAGAGTTTGTTGCAGCGCAGGCGTAAAGCCACGGCCCTGAAATATCCCGTTGATGTATGAAAGTGCCTCGCCAATAGCACCTTTAACGCTATTCGGAAGCAGGCTCGCTGCATA
>Ga0137340_1000230_pt1 | contig 13274 bp, 7 predicted proteins | sample EasRivERMLT400_2_FD_102295 | JGI IMG/M metagenome (GOLD analysis project Ga0137340, IMG submission 102295) | Soil microbial communities from meander-bound floodplain in the East River, Colorado, USA - East River MetaG ERMLT400_2 | ecosystem: Environmental > Terrestrial > Soil > Floodplain ...
CTATCCCGCAGTCGATCCCCTCTCATCCACATCCCGCGCGCTCGCGGCGGATATCGTGGGCAAGGAACATTACGATGTGGCGCGCGGCGTGCAGAAGGTGCTCCAGCGATACAAGGACCTCCAGGATATCATCGCGATTCTCGGCATGGACGAGTTGTCGCCAGAGGACAAAACGACCGTGTTCCGCGCGCGCAAGATTCAGCGCTTCCTCAGCCAGCCGTTTTCGGTCGCGCAGGTTTTCACGGGTCGCGAAGGCAAGCAGGTGCCCGTCGCCGAGACGGTGCGCGGCTTCAAAGAGATCCTCGACGGCAAGCATGACGATGTACCCGAGGTGAACTTCTACATGAAGGGCGGCATCGACGAGATCAAGGAAGGCTAATCATGGCCGCAACTCTCAAGCTGGAGATCGTTACGCCCGAAGCCAAGACCTACTCGGAGGACGTGGACATGGTCACGTTGCCGGGAGTGGAGGGCGAGATGGGCATCTACCCGCAGCACGTGCCGTTGCTCACGCAAGTGAGCGCGGGCGAAGTCGTCGTACGCAAGGGCGGGCAGGATTATTTTCTGGCGATCGGCGAGGGCTTCGTTGAAATCACAGGCGAACGCGTCGCCATCCTCACTGACATGGCGATTCGCGCCGAAAACATCGATGAATCCAAAGCTGAAGAAGCGCGCAAACGTGCCGAGGATCGGTTAAGCGAGAAACTCGATGACGAAGAAGCGGCCATGGTCAGCGCGGCGCTCGCGCATTCCCTCGCGCAGCTCAACGTGAAGCGACGTCAGCGGAAGTAGCGCGCACTTCAGTCTCACAGCTCCAAATTTAATTTTTTTAGGCGCCTGAGATCGCGCCAGATTGTAGCGCAGATTTTCAATCTGCTGTATCGCGGGTTTCCAATCCGCGGGGTGTGATAACTCCAGATCGTGTGAGAATTTTCCGGGTGGCGTGCCGACTCGGAAGCCGGTCTTTGCCGGTGACGCTCAAAAATTGAGATGTGTCCAGGGCGCACGACCGTGCGCCTTTTTTCTTTCGTGACCTGCTGTGTCCTTTATGGTCACGGCATGCCTGGCACACGCAGAGAATTCATCAAGCGCACGGGCTTTGCTGTCGCGAGCACCGCCGCGCTGGCACTAAAACCGCAAGCCTTCGGAGCCGCTGCCGAGTCAAAGATTCCCCCGCACCACGCGCTTCAGGTTAAAGGTGTGCACGCGTATACGGATCGCGAAAGCGTTGCCGCTGGTGACTCGATTTCCTTCCACGTCAGCAGTAGCGTCAGCTCCAGGCTTTCAGTTTGTCGCCTCGGGCTAAAGGTGGACGATCCCTCGGGCGATGAAGTGTTGCAGCGGTTCAATCGGATCGCGGCGAAAATGCAGCCTGTTTTCCCAGGGTCATATGTTCACATCGAGAATGGCCTTGAGGGACGTTTCGCGGAATTCTCCTTCGAGTGCTGGATTCGGCCATGGAAGGTCGCCGCGACGGCAGCGATCATCAGCCAATATGATTATCCGAAGCGTTGCGGATTTGCCTTGTTTCTTAACCCCGACTTGACCGTCTCTTCCTATTTTGGGGATGGAGGAGTCTTCAAACCGGCATTGCTCCGCGTCTGCTCAAAAGTGCGTCTCAAGCATCAACAGTGGCACCATCTTGTTGTCGTAAAAATGTATGCGAGTTGCGAGCTCTGGCTGGACGGCAAGTCGGTTGATCACTGGCCACTCTTTGACCAACGCTTCATAACTATGCCGAAGACACCGCTGCGCATCGGAGCTGCCGCGATCAACGGCCAGGCCGCCCAGTTCCTGGATGCCGATGTCGCCATGCCCTGCATATATGGACGCGACTTGATCACGGGCGACCTGGAAGACCGATTCGCCGCGAAAGCCCTCAAGCCGCCACCGACTCAGAACCTTCTCGCCTGCTGGCCGTTGGCCGAAGAGCGCGGCGATCGTGTGGCTGACATCTCCCGACACAAACGCCACGGCAGGATCATTAACAACGGTACCTGGATGATCGGTGGCCCAGGCTTCAACGCTAATGTGCCGCGATTCGGGTCTCACGACCCAAAGAAAGATCCACAGCGTGGACACGCACTGCGGCTTGCATTCGACGATCTTTATGATTGCCGCTGGAACGCAACGAAGACCTGGCGAGTCTCGGCAAACGCCAAACCGGGCCTTTACGTCGGTCGCTTCGAGTTCGACCTCGACGGCAAGCCGCATCGCTACGATGTCACGTTCATCGTGAAGAAGCCTGCGCGCCGAAAAAAAGCGCCGATTCTGGTTCTATGTGCGACGAACACCTGGCGCGCTTACAGTGGCACTCCCTTCGCCGCAAACGATCCGAACCTTAAGCAGGTGTGGGGCACCAATGGCGGCAAGAACTCCCCCGGCGATCCTCCGGCCTATAATTTCTATCGGACGCACGCCGCTGGGCAGGGGACCTTTCAGCAGGGGTTGCGCATGCCCTGGCCTGCGGCCGGGCCTTACATCCTTTATGGCGGACCGACTGATTACAGCCACCTGATGCGCGCCGACCGATTCGCCCACGTTTGGCTGGAGCAAAGCGGATACGAATTTGATGTCATCGCCGATCACGATCTGCATCGCGATCCGGAGCAGTTGCGTGGCTACAAGGTTTTCCTTATCAACGGTCACAGCGAGTATTGGTCCATTCCAATGTATGAAGGCTTGCGGCAATACCTTGAAGGCGGAGGCAACGTTGTCTGCCTTTCCGGCAACTCACTTTTTTGGCGCGTTAGTTACAACGAAGAAGGCACCGTTCTCGAATGCCGCAAGGTCGATGCGCCGGGCGAACAGCTTCCGCACGAACGCCGCGGCGAATGCTGGCACAGCCACGACGGCCTTCGCGGCGGCTTGATGCGCGAATGCGGTTATCCGGGCTGGAAGCTCATCGGCCTTGAGACCCTCGGCTGGAATAACCAAAGTAATCCCGAACAATTTGGCCCTTACCTCGTCGAGCAACCCAGCCACTTCCTCTTCAATCGGCCGGAAAAAGTCGACGTGAAAGCCGGTGACCCGGTTGGCCAATCCCCCGACGGCGGCCTCCCTCGCGCGAATGGCCACGAAATCGATGTGCGCTTATCCACGCTCGCGGCTATACAGGAAAAGCCGGTGCCCGAAGGCGCCACGTTGCAGAACGATCCGCCCACCATGACACGACTCGAAAACGGAATCATCAACTGGAAAAAAGGCGGCGCTGCCTTCGATTATTTTTTCCGCGGAGTAAAGCCCGGCACCGACCAGGGGGGCGAGATGATTTACTGGGAGCGCCCGGACGGCGGACGCGTTTTCAATACCGGCTCGATCGGCACCGGTTGGGCGTTGCTCGCCGATCCGAAGTTACAGGCGCTGCTGCGCAACGTTCTCCATCACTTCGGCGTCGCCCGGCTCAACGTGAAGCGCCGTTAGCGGAGGTAACCTAACTTTGTAGCGCAGGTTTCCAGCCTGCTGTAGCGCCGATTTCCAATCGGCAGATGCGGAAACTTTTCCGGCGCCTTCCGTTCCAGGCAACACAAGGCAGACTGAAAGTCTGCGATACAGCAGATTGGAAATCTGCGCTACTCCTAATGCGCGTGGGCGTGAGCGTGCGCATGGCCGGCGTTGGCGCTCGGCGCGTGACCGTGGGCTTCCGCGTGCAGCTTCTTCGCTTCAGTAATAACTTTTTGCTCCATTTCCTTGGGCATTTCTTCGTAATGACTGAAGTCCTCGGTGTGGATGCCCCGTCCGCCGGTCAGTGAGCGCAGCACGGTTGAGTATTGGTAGAGTTCCTTTTGGGGAACCTGCGCTTTGACAACTTGAAAGCCATCCGAAGTATCCATGCCCAGGATTTTGCCGCGGCGGCTTGAGAGGTCGCCGATCACATTGCCCATGGACTCCTCGGGCACTTTGATCTCGACGATGAAGATCGGTTCCAGCAGGCACGGGCGCGCTTTCTCGAATGCTTCCTTGAACGCTTCTTTGCCGGCGATTTGAAACGCAATGTCTTTCGAGTCAACGGGGTGCATCTTGCCATCGTAAAACTCTACCTTCAGATCGACGATGCGATAGCCGGCCAGGATTCCCTCTTTGCACGCGGAGTTCACCCCTTTCTCGACGGAAGGCACAAACACGCGGTCCACGTTTTGCCCAGCGAGGGACTGGATAAATTCGAGCCCGGCGTTTCGCGCTTTGGGTTCGATGCGCATCCAGACTTCGGCGAACTGTCCTGCCCCGCCGGTCTGTTTCTTGTGCCGGTACTTTGAATCCGCCTTTGCCTTGATCGTTTCGCGATAAGGCACCTTCGGTTCGATTAGTTCAAAATCCACGCGATAGCGGCGTCTCAAGCGGTCGGCGATCACCTGCAGGTGCAACTCACCCTGGCCAGAGATCACCGTTTGATGCAGTTCGCCATCCACATGATAAAGGAACGTCGGATCTTCGTTGTGCAGCGCGGCAAGCCCCGTGGCGATCTTGTCCTCCTCGCCTTTGCTTTTCAGCTTGAGCGCCGCGTGAATATTCGGTTTCGGATACGCCACCTTCGGCAGGGCCACGGGTTTCTTCGTGCTGCACAGCGTGTTGCCGGTGTGCGTATCTTTCAATTTCACCACCGCGCCGATGTCGCCCGCGTTCAACTGCTCTACCGTCGAGCGACCCTTTCCATTCAAAAGATAAATCTGCCCGATCCGTTCCGTCATCTTGCGGTCGCTGTTGAACATGTCCATCGACATGTGGACAGTCCCTGAGTAGAGGCGGAAAAACGACAATTCGCCAAACTGCGCTTCGCTCATCGTCTTGAACACGTAGAGCACCGGTTCCCGATCCGTGAGCGCGACCTGAACTTCCCTTTCGTTTGCATCCATCGCCGCAACCTTCTCGCGGTCCACCGGCGACGAGCCGTACTTCGCGATGATGTCCATCAACCGCGCGACGCCGACATTGGATTCCGCGGCCGTGGCGAAGACCGGGATGAGATTCTGCTTCTGGATCGCCGTGTGCACCCCGGAGCGCAATTCCTCCTCGGACAAACTGCCTTGCGCGAAAAACTTCTCCAGCAACGCGTCGTCGGCCTCCGCGGTGTATTCGATCAGTTGCTTGTGGAGCGAATTCACGCGTTCGGCCAGCGCGCCGGAGGCAGGCGCTTCCGTGAACTTGCCGCTGCCATCGGTCTGGTAAGTGATCACTTCATTGCGCAACACATCGAGCACCTGGTTGAACCCCGGACCGGCATTGATCGGAATCGAAAGTGGGAACACATGAGACCCGAAGCGAGACTGGAGCTGCGCGAGCAACCCCTCGAAATTGGTGTTCTCCTTGTCGAGCGCGTTCACGACGATCATTTTCGGAATGTCATAATGCGTCGCGTATTTCCACACCTGATCGGTCCCCACGCCGATGCCGTGCTGCGCGTGCACGACCACCAGGGCGAAATCGCCCACGCGCAAGGCGCCGAGCCCTTCACTGATGAAATCGAGATAACCGGGCGTGTCGATAATGTTGAACTTTTTGCCGAGCCATTCCGTGTGGAGCAGTGATGCGTGCGTCGAAATCTGGCGGGCCTTTTCGCTGTCGTGATAATCCGACACCGTGCTGCCGGCGGCGATGCTGCCCATTCGATTGATAGCGCCGCTGCATGCCAGCATCGCTTCGCTCAACATGGTTTTCCCGGACGATGCGTGGCCAACAATTGCGAAATTACGGATGTCTCCAGCCTGGTAGGTCTTCATAAGCATTACTCCACGTGGGTTTGTGAAACCGTCAGCTTTGACGAAATATAATCCCCCTCCCAGCGCCTTGGCTACACTTAGTTTATCACGGTTGTTGACGAAGGTCCCGGTAGTTCGCAGACGGCGGGTTTCGCTGGCCAAGACGTGCGCGGTGCGGTAATTTTAGGCCATGTTCGACCTGTCCAGGCCTGAAGTGATAGTGACCCACGAAAGCGACCTGGACGGCTTGGTTTCCGGGGTTTTATTGCAAAGGCTGGCCCGTAAACTCTTCAACGCCGATGTCCCCCTGGAGGCTTATCATTACCACACGTGGAAGCAGCGGGAACCGCGCGAGACGGCGGCATGGGTCGCGGACTTGAGCTTTGAAGGCCGATTGGACAAGCCGAACTGGGTCGTGGTGGACCATCACGCGACGGAAGCGCAGCCGATGCGCGCGCGATTGATCCATGACCTGAACAAGTCTGCCGGCTTGCTCTGCTACGAACTCTGCCGCGGGGCCGGGCTGGATTCACCGAGTCTCGACCGTCTCGTTCACTTCAACAACGTCGCCGACCTGTTCCTTGAGGATGATCCGGATTTCGTCGCGGCCAACGATTACGCGAACCTCGTCAAGGTTTACGGGTTTTGGAATTTGCACATTCTGGTGAATGGGGAACTCGAGCGGTTGCTCGATCATTCGTTGCTGGAGGTGATGGCGGTGAAGCGCCGCATAGAAGACCCGCTCGGCCTGGAATGGAGCCGCAAGAACGTGCAGAAGATCAGCGCCACGGTCGGTTTCGTGGATACAGTGGTCGGGAACACGAACCTGATAGTGCACCAGCTTCTGGAAAAGGCGGCCACGCCGTACCCGGTCCTGGTGACTCTCTTCCGGCGGAACAACGGGCTCATGATTGCCAGCTTCCGCAGCCGCGGAGGCGAGGCATTGCCTGTCGCCGAAAAGCTGCAGGGTGGGGGACACGCGAACGCGTGCGGGGCAACGCTGCCGAAGTCGATTCGTAACGTTCCTGATGCGGTCGAATACCTGCGCCAGGTGTTGAATCCCGCAAAACCGGGCCGCGATACGCCGCTCAACAGCATGGAATCGCTGTTTTCCGCGATTGAGTCGAAGGGCTGATGGGTCGGCGATTGGAATGCCGGCTTCTTGCCGTGCCGGGCGTATGTTTGTCGCTGAACGCGGTGACTGGCAGATGTAATCGTGCTGGCCAAGACCTAAGATTTTTGTAAGATCTCGCCATGCCACCCGCGGATTCCAGCCCGGGATTGTCCTATGATCGCAAGGAGTGGTTTGCAACCACGCACTGGAGCGTCGTGTTGCGGGCGGGCGACAGCGTTTCGCCCGAGGCCGGAACCGCGCTCAACAATCTTTGCCAGAGTTACTGGTACCCCCTGTATGCCTACGTGCGGCGCAAGGGCAACAGCCCCGAGGCAGCGAAAGACCTGACACAGGAGTTTTTCGCGCAGTTACTTGCCAAGCGATTGCTCGCGGGAGTCGATCCACAGAAAGGAAGGTTCCGCTCCTGGCTCCTGGGCGTGATGAATCACTTCCTGGCGCACGAATGGGCGAAGGCTTCAGCGCAAAAGCGCGGCGGTGGCCGGACGGTGTTCTCGCTGGATGAAACGGATCCCGAAGAGCGCTACCGGTTCGAACCGAAGGACGAGTCCAGCCCGGAGCGGATTTTCGAGCGACGCTGGGCGTTGACGCTTCTGGACCGCGCCGCGGCGCGCCTGCGCGAAGAGTACGAGACGGATGGACGGCGCGCGCTCTACCGAGTGCTGAAAGATTTTGTTTCGACGGAAGCAACCGGGTTGTCCTACGACGGGGCGGCGCTACAGCTTGAGATGAGCACAAGCGCAATCAAGAGTGCCATTCACCGTTTGCGCCAGCGGTATCAGGAACTCATCCGAGACGAAATTGCGCAGACGGTTTCGACCGTGACCGAGATCGACGACGAGATCCGATATTTGCTGAGCGTCATTCGCGGTTGAGGCTGGCTGTCTCAAAACCTTTCCGGCGATTTGGGGCAGTAAAGAGTGGGCGATAATGGCTGAGGCCCGATGGCATGTCCGACGCCCGACCATGTGCGAAGTGTGGAACGCCGTTAGGTGACGACGCGCCGGAGGGGTTTTGCCCGGCGTGCATGCTGGAGGGGGCGCTTGGTCTCGGGCAAGTCGAGCATCCCGCCGACGACCGTGGGCAGTCGGGTTGGCACCTTGGGGATTATGAATTGCTGGACGAGGTCGCGCGCGGTGGCATGGGCATCGTGTATCGCGCGCGCCAGGTCAGCCTCAATCGAATCGTCGCGGTCAAGCTGATCCTCATTGGCCGCCTCGCGGACAAAGGAGCGATTCGGCGCTTTCAAGGCGAAGCAGCGTCGGCGGCGAAATTGCGCCATCCAAATATCGTCGCGATTCATGAGATTGGGGAGGAAGGGGGCCAGCATTTCTTTTCGATGGACTATGTGGAGGGTCAAAATCTCGCGGACGTCATTCGTCAGCAGCCCATTTCGATGCGACAGGCAGCGTCGTTCTTAAAAGCGATTGCAGAGGCGATTCATTATGCCCACGAACAAGGCCTCATTCATCGCGACCTGAAGCCATCGAACATCCTCATTGACGGCGCGTTCGAGCCGAGGATCACCGATTTCGGGTTGGCGCGAGACTTGAAGGCCGACTCAGACCTGACGCTCACCGGACAAGTGCTCGGCTCTCCGAATTACATTTCACCCGAACAGGCTTCAGGGAAGACGGCGGTCAGTGTTGCGAGTGATGTCTATTCGCTGGGAGCGATTTTGTATCATCTGCTGAGCGGGCGTCCGCCGTTCGCAGCCGAGACTCTTACCGACACGCTGCAACAAGTGGCAACGAAAGAGGCCGTGTCGCCGCGCCTGCTCAACCCGAGCGTGCCAAAGGATTTGGAAACAATTTGCCTGAAGTGTTTGGAGAAGGAACCCGCCAAACGCTACGCAACGGCAGCTGCATTGGCTCAGGACCTGGGTCGATTTTTGGATGACGCGCCGATTGCCGCGCGACCGGTCACCAGGGCCGAACGCGCCTGGCGCTGGTGCCGAAGGAAACCTGTCATCGCCGGTTTAACTGCGGCGGTCACACTTTCAATTGTGCTTGGTTTTGTTGGGATTGTTTGGCAGTGGCGCAGAGCCGAGCAGCACGCGGCTGAAAGCCGCCGCAACCTCTATGCTGCGGACATGATGCTGGCGCAGGCAGCCCTGGAAGCCGGGAATACGGGTCGTGCTCATGAACTATTGCAGAGATATCTTCCGCGACGTGGCGAGGAGGATCTGCGCGGTTGGGAATGGCGATACGCATGGGACCAATGTCGCAGCACCGACTTGTTCACGCTGGAGGGGCACACGCTCACTGTGGGCGCGCTCGCCCTGGCGACCAACGGCACGATACTGGCCTCTGGTGGCTTCGATGGAAGCATTATCCTGTGGGATTTGCAGACCAAAAAGCCAATCAGAACTCTGCCGGAACCCAAAGGGATTTATGGTCTGGCTTTTTCGAAGGACGAGAAGGAGTTAATTGTGGGAACCGCCGCCGGAGAGGTCTCGTTTTGGAATTGTGAGACGTGGCAAAAAGTCACGCCGCTAACCAATCTCACTTTCATTCGCTCCTTGACGATTTCTCCCGATGGAAAACTCCTGGCCGTTTTTGGCCTGCGCATCTTGACTCTGTGGAATTTGGCGGACCGTCGCGAAATCAAGCGGTTCCCTCTTCGCGGTACTTCTGAACTTATCCATGGCGGAATAGCGTTTTCCCCCGATTCATCCGTTCTGGCTTACAGCAAAGGCGATGGCGCCATCGTTTTGTGGAACATCCCGAAGGCTACAACGATCGATGAGCTGAAAGGGCATCAACGTTACGTGTCGGCACTGGCGTTTTCTCCGGATGGTTCCACTCTCGTCTCCGGATCGCGCGACCGAACCGTGCGCGTGTGGGACCCGGCTTCCGGAAGCGAGCTTCACAGGATCACCAACTTCGCAAGCTTTGTCGGCGGCCTGGCTTTCAGTCCGGACGGAGGTGTTCTGGCGGTCGTCGGGGCCGCCCAGGGCGTAAAGCTTTTCGAGACTCGTTCCTGGGAGGAAATCAACACTTTCAACGGCCATTTAGATGTAGTTGGGGTCGTGGTTTTTGCCCCCAACGGGAAGACAATCCTGACTGCCAGCAAGGATCTGACGATCAAATGCTGGCCCGTGGCCGCAAACAACGAACCGCGCGCGCGGCGCTTGCCTGCCGACGTTAATAGCGCCGCTTTACTGCCCGGCGCCGAAGGCCTCTACCTGTCGCACACCAACCAGACCGTTAGTTTTTGGCGTACGGATCCGGTGCGAGAGATCGGACGCTATTCTTTTCAAGAGGCGCGGGGTTTTAGCGCGGGTATGTTTTCTCCCGATGGAAAACTTTGGGTCGCCGCAACGACCAATGGCGTCGTGCAGATTTTTGATCACGCAAAAGAACGGTTCATCGCTGATCTCCCTTTGGCCGTGACAACCGCACTCGGGCCCAAGTTTGCCTTTTCCGCGGACGGCAGCATGCTCGCCGGACGGGGCAAGGATTACACCTGTCGCGTGTGGAGAGTCGTTGCGAATGCCGATGCAACGCCGGTCGTGTCTGAGGTTGCCGCCTTTGAAATGAGCAAGCGCCGTGTATGGTGCCTCAGGTTGTCGCCCACCGGCCGTCTCCTGGCGATTGGTTATGACTCTGGACTCGCTGAGATTTGGAACATTACTACGCGCCAAAAGCTGGCGTCGCTGGTTGGAGATAAGTGGTCGCTCTCGGATATCGCTATCACGCGCGACGAGTCCACGGTTGTGACCGCCAGTGGCAGTGGCAAGGTGCGAATCTGGAATCTCAAGAGCGCGCGCGAGGTTGGGGGGAGCTTGAGCGGTCAACTGGCCTCCATGCAGTCGGTCGCGTTCTCCCAGGATGAAAGCAGGCTTGCGGGCGCTGGCGGGGACGGCACCGTGAGGATTTGGGACATGCGAAGCAGACAGGAGGTTGCCACACTGAAACTTCACAACGAGCGGATTGATCGTGTCGCGTTCCGCGGCGACGACAGTTTGGTCGCGCTGGCTGCCGATGGCTTCGGTGACGCTCGGGTTTTTGTGCTACGAGCGCCAAAATGACAAAACATTCTGAAATTTTGTGAAACTCCGGCGCGTATTATGGGAAGCAACTGATGTGAAACGATGCGGCTTCACCCTGATCGAATTGATGGTGATTATGGCCGTCATCGCCATCCTTGCCGCAATGCTTTTGCCGGCGCTTGGCCAGGCCAAAAGGAAGGCGCGATCGGTCCATTGTCTGTCGAATCTGAAGCAGTGGGGCGTTAACTGGATGGTTTACGCCGATGATAACGAGGGTTCGTTCAGCGCCGGTAACACCGTGGGATGGGCGCGAGGCGAGTGGGTGAAAGCACTGGCGGAGCATTACGGACGCAAACCTGAAATCCTGTTGTGCCCCATGGCCACGGACCGGCGCGGTCCCGGTTTGGGCGAAACATTGGTGGCGGCGGACAGCGCGAGCGCGGTCCTGTACGGCGGGCCGCGTTCGTGCTATGAACTGCCAATGGACGATCCCGTGAGTGGCCCCGGGCGGCGCCTGCTCAGCAGCTACGGGATCAACAACTGGGTCTACAATCCACCGCCGGACGTCACGCACATCCAGGGCCGCCCAACGCGGTGGAATTGGCGCACGTTCAATGTGCCCACGCCCTCAGACATCCCATTGTTTGCGGATGCGATGTGGCGCGGTGGTGGGCCGCGCCATGGTGACGCGCCTCCCTCCTTCAACGGGCAATGGGCGGGTGTGGACGCCGAGTTTCATCACTTCGCGATGGCACGGCACCGCAACGGTATCAACCTGGTGTTTTTCGACGGGTCCGCTCGCTACAGCCGGGTGCGCGACTTATGGACGATGCCTTGGCACAGGGAGTTCGATGTGACCTATCAAGCGCGTCTGAACTTCCCTGATTGGATGAAGTGAGCCTCGAGCGATAAGGTGGTCCCGATGGCCCCAAACTCGCATTTACATCGACAATCTTCCGAATTAACCCGCAACTCTGCCAAGCGATTACGGAAGGAAAGGTGTGAAAGGAACACCTTTATGAAGCAAGTGATTACCCTTACGATTGCATTATTTGCGATGCGGAGCATCGGTGCCGATCTCCACGTGCCATCTGAGCATCCGACAATCCAAGCAGCGGTCGATGCGGCGGCATCGGGCGACACCATCCGGATCGCAGCGGGTGATTATCGCGAACAGGTTCTTATCGCGGACAAGGGGACTCTGACGTTGGCAGGTGAGCCGGGCACGGTGATCCGCGCCACAACAAGCATGAGACGAATCCTCGAACCGTTCGGGGCCAACACGTATCCGATCATCGGAATTGTACGGTCGGAGGTAGTCCTTGGCGACATCACGTTTGAAGGTGAGCGCCTGGGGAATGTTTATACGAATGCATTTTTTGGTATCTTCTTTCGCGGTTCGGGAGGCCGTGTCGAGAATTGCACGATCCGAGGTTTTCGCGGCAACACCTCGACGGACGCGCGCGCCATCAACGTCGTTAATGCAGTGAGCTTCGGATCGTCGGCGGTGGAGATCGCGATCCGTAACAACAGCTTCACCGACAACTTCCGATCCGTCGTCCTGTCCGGCGACGAGGCGAATAATCCAACCCTGCTGCGGACGCGCTTTACGATTGAAGGCAACAGCTTCACGGGCCTGGGGCCGGACTCAACGCAGTCGCACCTGGCTGTGTTCATTTTGACTGGAGCGGGCGGCGACTTTAGGGCCAACACCATCACCGGTTACTCCTACAGCGGGCCCAGCACTGGCTTTTCCGGAGGGATACTCGCCCACGATGGCAGTTTCAACCCGACGCGCGGTTTTATTCCGGTTCAGCCAGTTCGTTATGAGGGCAACAGGTTCCTGACGAACGATCACGGCCTCGTCATCGTCGCCGCGAATGGCAGTCAGGTAGTCAGCAACATCTTTGAGGGCACAGCCAGAGGGGTGGTACGCTGGGGCACTGTGGCCCTGTCGGGCACAAACGTGGTGGTCGAAGGCAATTATTTCTTCGACCTGCCAATCGGCATTGAGTTGTTTGGCGGGGATGTAAACGGTGCAACGCTCCGCGGCGTGGCCACAAACCCCAGGCTCTTTACCAACCGGTTCTGCAGGGTAACTCAACCCGTTTATGCCCAACCACTTGCCAACGGCATCGACGAACGCGGCACGGAAATAGTCTGTGATCAGCCGCCAGCTCGGACGTTAAACGTTCCCGGCGACTACCCGACAATCCAAGCCGCAGTGAACGCCGCCAGGTCGGGGGATACCATCCGCATCGCCGCGGGAGACTATCGCGAGCAAATCGTCATCGTGAACAAGGGCCAACTCACCCTCGTCGGCGAAGCAGGAGCCGTGCTCCACGCCACGCCCGGAATGACCCAGACATTGCTCCCCTATGGATTCGACGGCTATGCCGTCGTGGCGGCACACCGGTCCGATGTCGTGATCAGCGGTCTGGCTCTCGTTGGC
>Ga0137340_1000232_pt1 | contig 13210 bp, 37 predicted proteins | sample EasRivERMLT400_2_FD_102295 | JGI IMG/M metagenome (GOLD analysis project Ga0137340, IMG submission 102295) | Soil microbial communities from meander-bound floodplain in the East River, Colorado, USA - East River MetaG ERMLT400_2 | ecosystem: Environmental > Terrestrial > Soil > Floodplain ...
GGAAGGAAGTTACTATAAATATAAAGCAGAATCTCTAGGGTTAACCGAAGCTATAATCAATGATGAAAGAATCCCACTAGAAACACAATTAATAAGGCCAGTTCATTTTGAAATCTTTGCGGCACTACAAAGACAAGCTGACCAAGAGTTGGGAAGGTTCTAATGGAACCAATTGAAAAATTAAACAAATGGGATCTTGATTGCTCTTACGAACCTGATGGGTATGACATGAAACAGGTTCCTAAGGTTAGTGATGGAAATGTACAAAAGTTTATGGCTAAAATCAACGAACTAGTTGAACAAGTTAATAAAATCACCGAGCACTTACAATGTCAGAACAAATTCGGATCAAATATCTAATTAAAACTTATGGCATCGAAGGGGCAAAAAAGAAATGCGTGGAGTACTGCCATACCTACTTTGAGTATGCGGTTTTTAAATTGCACCGATCAAAGAAAGACGGCGGCCCTCTAATGTCGATATACTACCCTGAAATGCGCCGATCAATCGATGAATTTTTGGAGTTTATCTGTGGAAATTAAGCGACCTACATTGATGTTCGATGTAATGCATAACGTAAGCGTGCGGGAGACTCACCACGATAACGTGGCAAACGGGCTGTCCCGTGGACAGGTCTACGGACGCGGTGTTGTAGTAGGTGTGGTAAGCGCACTCGTTGCTATGGGATACACCTTCCAGCAAGCGTTGGATGTAGCCATAAAGTACGCGGGGGATCTAGACGTAGCTTGTTTACCACCAACATGGAAAAAGTCATAAAACTGCACCCCTCAATTTGGGGACACCTAAAAGGTCAGCTTTCTTTTCGCGCCATATTGTATATAGAGGACCCGCACTGTCACTGGTGTCGCTGTTTTCTTGAATGGCCTAAGAAAACGCCCGAGAATTCACCGAACTCAGCAACAGTTGACCACCTAATTACAGTAGATCATCCAATGAGGTTAAAAATAAACAAAGATAATCTTAGAATGTACACTGTTTTAGCCTGTGGTGCCTGCAACTCAAGAAGAGGACATGCTGCGTGGAAGCCACGCAAAGACTTTAGAGGTAAATCTGTGTCATACCCAAAACTACCGGAGCACTTACTATGACAGTCGCTGAGATCATTGATTTTACAAAGACTGCTTTGTTAGCACAAGGCAAGCGTGCATTTGACACCAACACGCACACGTGTCTATATCGTGGCCCAGAAAACACTCGCTGTGCTATCGGGTTGCTTATTCCTGATGACATGTACTTGCCTAATATGGAGCAGCGGCAAGTTGAAATTTTATTACAAGAATATTCTCAACTTAAACCTGTACTACTTCCTTCTGACTTAGACGAAGAGAGTGGTACTCGCTTTTTACAACAATTACAGCGTATTCATGATGACTGGCCAAACGCTGCCAATTGGCCAGCACAATTTGAAACACTATCCAGAAGATGGTCGAGGTAACTACCAATGAAGCCACTACGACAGAAGCAACAGGAAGCTTTAACACGCCGCAAAGCTAATCTTCAAAGCTACAAAACAGACAAACATGCCATTGAATTTTTCAAGGATGGTGTGGCACTAACTACAGATGAGGAACGTCAAAGATTTCTTGCCCGAAAAATCTCCACTGCAGAAGCAGACATCACTATGCTTGAGTCTAAGATAGGAGAAACATACTGATGCGTGTCACATATGAAGAATTTTTGGAGCAGTTGGCGGCGTTGCCTTTGACTTGGGAAATTAAAAATGGTGAAATTAAATCACAACAAGGCACAGAAAGTTGTTGCCCGTGGCTAGCCGTGGCCAGAAAGGCCTGCCTAGATGATGAAGGTAATACAGTCGGGCGGTTCAACGTGCAAAATGGCAGCGACTGGAGAAACAGAGACATTTGGGAAGCCGCTGATGGCAAAACTGATGACTATGTTCGCCAAGATTTGTTGAAAGCATGTAGGTTGGTGTGAATGCCACACATAAAAAATATGCGTATAGGTTCGTGGTGGGAAAACTGGTTGTTAGGCTGGCTAACTGTAGCTGACGGGATGGTCGCGGTTTTAACACTAGGTAGAAAAGGCGCATGTTGGTCTATATTGTACGCTCTACATATAGGAGCAAAAGGCTATGTACATACGCAAGATTGACCCGCGAGAAAAAATTCCAGAGATAGTCTCTGAAATACATTGTAAGCTTAGAGAGTCAAGGTTTGTCGCTGACATTACTCACAGCAACCACTGGGTAAAAATCAACACGGTCAGGTTACGACATAAGAAGGCATATTGCGGTAATCACGGCGGTCCATGTGTACGCCCGCATGTTAAGGAACATTCTCGATTACCTTACTTGGAGGGTGCAGATTGGGTTGAGTTCAATGATATGCTTAATGACATCTGTGACAATCTGAGTATCTCTGCGACAATAGCATCGGTTGTCTGTGTTATACGTCGTGGTGAGTGTCGTCGTGTTGAATACGATACAGTAGGTGGTGCGGGAACTGAGTGGGCTAAAGAAGGTGAACTACAAAACTGCGTGGGGAAGGCAGCGCCACCATCAAGTTTTCCAGAAGGAACTCCCGGTGTGTATGGGACAAACTATTTTTGTGTTGGGTGACACGTGAGTTATCTATTACTCAAAGGTAAAGATATTAGAATCACAGCCACTGGTATAATTAAAGTTTTAAAAGTAATAGAACACACCCATATAGTATGCACTGGTATTTCTGGGGTGCTACTTTCGAGTGTTGTGGCCGCACGTACCAACAAAACCTTAGTCATTCTAAGAAAAAACAGTGACAGTACACATGGACACCGCATAGAAAATAACTTAGGTGTTGTGTGCGTACGTCCCTGTGTTTTTATAGATGACTTAATGGATACCGGTGATACTTTAATACGAGTATTAGAAACTCTGGAAGAAGATTTCCTAAAGAGTAATTTATTTTTAAAAGCTATAGTGTTCTATAATCAGTACAATAAAGAAGAAAAAATGAAACAAGCTAGTGAATTATCTAAAGGAGTACCAATTATTTTCGTATGAGAGCTTACTTTTTTGCGCATACATACCTTTCAAGCCTTCAAAAGGGATTACAGGCTGCTCATTGTCTAGCTGAAATAGAGCGGCGGTGTAAGGATATTGATATCGGAGTAACCCATTATTTACCGTGGGTACATAGACATAAAACTATCATCATACTCAGTGGTGGTGATTGTACTGTATTGAATAATCTTAGTGATAGGTTAGCACTAAGCTGGCCAAAGATGCGTATTCCTTGGTCTTACTTTAATGAAGATGCTTCGTTAAATTTTGCCATTACCTGTGTTGGAGCAATTGTTAAGGAAGAGGTCTACAGCTGCCCAGATCCTGTGGGTATGTTAACTGCAGAAGAACAGTGGTTGCATTCTGAAATCTGGTCAAGGAGCCTAGCGCAATGACACCAAAATTTAAGTACACATGCACTGAATGCGGACAGCAGGTTCAAAAGAAGCCTTGCTCTAAAGAAAGCCATGCGTTGGGTACGTGGCGTTGTCCTTGTGGTAACCGTAAGGTCAACCGCACAAAGGTAAAAGCAGACAATGAATAACACTGTAGAATACTTTGTTAATAAAGTTCGTAAGAGATTTGCGGTGGCTGTTGAAATCACCAAGCTGGCATACACCAACTTTAAAGATACCTCAGAACGTGCTAAACTAGACTTGTTGTTGGAAGACAGCACACCGGCCTACTTGCAAAATAGAGTTGTTTGGTGTCCTGATTGTGGTAGTAAACAGCAACTTACAGTCACAAATGGATCTCATGTAGTTGTGTGTAGTGGCTGCTATGGACACAACTGGGTTTATTACACAAACAAGTATTTCTTTGAATATCCTAGGGAAAATAATATCGCAAAAGCACAAAAGCAAAATGATCCTACAACTAATTGACAATGACATTCTCTATGCTGACACTGCCAGTTCAACGAACTGTCCTTTGGTACGTGGGTTAAAGCGAGTGTTACATGTAGATAATATTATGGTAGGTATGGTAAAATTTCATGTAGGGGAGCATGTTATGTGGTGTTCACAAGAGATGCGTAATTTTATTTACAGCTTTGACTACCATAACCGCCATGTAATCAAGCTAGATATTGATATTCCATATGATCCACCACTATGACCCACTACGTTTGGAAACTTAAAGACCCTAAGACTAAAAAGTTGCGGTTACTTAACCCACAAATTCAGTGGCATGGTGACTGGACTTGGCTAAGAGAAGAATTTAGAACTGTTAAAGGTGCCTTAAAATTTAAGAACATTGCTTGGGCAGACCGTGATTGGGTGCTATGCGAAGTAACCACACAACCCCTAACTGTGTATGGTCCATCACTACATTAATCTATTTGGTGGTATTGAGTGGCTGCCTGCCGTTGACAGCCCGCACCCGCAAATAAGGTTTTGCAGAATACAGTCAACCGCCTTGGAACAAAAACGTTTTGATTTTGTTATACGCGACCTAGATCACGGACTACTCTTTGATTTGTCACAGGGAATTCATTGTGTGGTCTATGACGTGTCGGCGCACAAACCGGAGTCACGCGCTGTATACCAAGGGTTGGTGTGGGTGAGCTTTGTACTGAATTATTTCTGGTTTCGGCTAGAACCTACCAAAATATCAGTGCGAGGTCAAGACTGTACCCCATACTTTTATTCACAACTGCACGCTCTTTCTAAAGAGGCGGCGTCTCGTGTAAAAACATACCGTAAGTTCTTGCGTACTAAGGAGTTACGACTTACATCAAAGTGCATATCCGCAACAATTGTTGATAATTATCCCGAACTGCTCAAAATGCTGGAGGTCATGGTATCAAATGAAGACTGTACATGCGCTCAATGCCAAATCCCTAAAAAGCTTTTTCAGGACGCCTAAACGCTGGTGTAAGCGTCAGTCTGTTAACAACACGGCCACAGCTTGTTGTTTGTACGGAGCTGGAGCAAGATTTAGTAAAGAACCTGATTGGATTGCAAGACTTACCGCTGCTATTAAAAAGCTGTACCCAGAAAGGGCTGGGTCAAACATCACCGTAATTACATCGTTTAACGATCACGAAGCAACGACTTTCGCAGACATTCAACGTATAGTCAGGGAGGCTAATGTATGACAACAACAGTTATTGAAAGATCAAAGTGGTATCGTGGTCTAGGGCATCGTGCATCTCGGTTGTTAAATGATGAAGGTCAGATGTGCTGCTTAGGGTTTGACTCCCTGCGGCGTGGCTTTACTCCAGAGGAAATCTTAAACGTTGGATCACCTGGACGCTTTCACTGTGAGTTGGAAGATCAACGTGCAACAGGTCTTATTGATAAAGGTTGGAAGGGATCAGACTTTAAGATACAAAATTCACCGATAGTGAACCAAATTATCCAGGTCAACGATGATACTACAATGAATGACAGAGACAGGGAGTTAGTGCTCACACACCTATTTAGCGTTTTAGGAACTATTGTGAGGTTTGTATGAACACAACGATTATCAAAGAGTCAGAGTGGTGTCGTGGACAAAAAACGTCTGCATTGTTGCTACACGACCATACCAAGTGTTGTTTAGGCTTTGATGCCTTGCGGCGTGGGTTTACTGAAGAAGAAATCCTTGAAATACCAACTCCAGAGGGTTTGCCTCATGATGATAGATTAGATGGGTTGGTATACGATTACTCTGACGAGTATGGTGAACACCTTAATGATAATTCTACAGTAAATGATATAGTGCGTGTTAATGATAATGCAACGCTTACAGACGATGAGCGCAAGACACAACTTATAGCATTATTTCTCAAGCTAGATACAGAGTTAGTGTTTGTACCTTGACACTTGTTTTAAATTTCTAAAAAACCTAAAAATAAATTTGGAGGTTCCACATGGCAATGCCTAGATTTGACTTTGGACATGATCTAACTGTACAAGAACAGGGAAAAAAACTGTTGGGTGTGAGAGCATGGAAGGACGTTGTTAAGAAAGCTTTGTTGGATTGGCGTGTGATCAAAGAACCGCTCAGTGACAGTCGAGGTAACGTCATTGACCAACAAGGTTTATTCAGAGAAGATAACCATAAGTATTTAGGTCCTGTAGGATCTGTGTATAAACCCATTCAAAATGAAGACCAATTTTCATGGGTTGATTCTGTAATTGAGCAGGAACCTGAAGCTTACTACGAGAACGCGGGTGCGTTACGTGGCGGTGAGTTGGTGTACTGCGCGGTGCGGGTGCCTGATAAGGATTTTTATATCAAAGGTACGGATGACGTGCATCATTCATACCTGTACTTTTTGAACTGGCACTCGGTGGCAGCCAAAGCCACCGCGTTCTTTAACCACATCAGAATGGTGTGCACCAACATGATTCGCCGTATTCTGGAAAATGCCAAGTCGTTGTTTAAAATTGGACATAACTCCCAAGCTGGACGTAGGTTGGAAGAGTCCAAAAACTTAATGAAGTCAGCGGGCTTGGAGCTTGTTCAAACCCGCGATCAGTTGAATGCACTTGCACAAAAACACTTGACAACTGCCCAAATTGATGAGACAATTAACAAGCTGATTGCACCCGCCACCAATCCAGAAAATACTGGACGACGTGATAAGGTGGTGACGAGAATTAAAGAGTTGTTTGAGTCTAACGACAATAACCAGTTCCCTAAGATTAGAGGTACAGCGTACAACCTATTTAATGCGTTCACAAATTTTACAGACCATGAGCGTGGTGTGCGTGTAACAAAGGCCCGTAAAGGGAGTACAAAAGAAGCGTTGCGCACTGAGTCATCTATTTTTGGGGATGGTGCCCGCTTCAAAGAACAGGTGCTTTATACGTTGTTACAAGCTGCTTAATCGTGTAGTGTTCTCTATTTAACAATCATCTCTTAAGGAGATTTCTCATGGCAAGCAAGAAAGCAACCAGTCCAGCAGTTGAAACCCTCACCATCGAGGAAGGCGCACCATCACGTTTGCGTGCTCCTCGCGGGTTGTATTTGGAATCTTTGAAGAAGCTGTCGCCTAATAGCCAAACGTTTTTCCGTGTTGGCACCAAACAACAGCAGTCCGTGCGCCAAGTCGCTTACAAGAATGGTCTTGGAGTGCACATCGAAACTATCTTGGACAAAAACAAGAAGCCAACTGGCGAGTTCAAGGTATTCCGTACAAAGTAATTTGAGGCGGGGTGGGGAAACGTGCCACCTGCCCCGCATTTTTCTATATGGACAACCTCATTGTTGCAATTCGAGAAAGTTATTCACCTAAAGCAGATCCTACCAGAGGTTACCATGACTACATTACTGTAATTGAGGGTAATGTGGGTAGGCTGGAGTTTTACTTCAACCAAGAATTTGCTAGATTAAAATCAATGTCAATGTGGTGTTCAGTGACACCCTTTGAAAAAACAGGAATTGTTACAGGGAAGTATGTAATACGTCACGGCTATGACTCTGGGGATTAAGTTTCATAAGTTTAAACTATTAACCCAAGTTTATAGTCTTGATTTTACTAAGCACTTTAATTTAAGTTTTAATAAGTCACCATTTTATCGTGGTTATACATTTTCACTAACTATTTTAACTTGGGCAGTATCTATAACACCATTAGCACCTTCTTTTCAACTTATGCAATTTGATAAAGAAGATCGTTGTCATACTAGATATTTGTGGCCGAGGTATTGATGCCTAAACTATACATAACGCAGGGATTACCTGCCAGCGGCAAGTCAACGTGGGCACTGAAACTTATCGAAGAAAACCCTGACATTGTCAGAGCCAACAGAGATACTATTCGTCTGGCGATGTTTTCAGACGCCCACCCGTGGCGGCCATCGTTAGAAAAAGATGTGACGCTACAAGAACGTAACATTGTAGAGACAGCGTTAGACAGTGGCAAGTCAGTGATAATCGACGATACTAACCTTTCCACCCGCACGATGAACATGTGGCGGGATATCCAGAAGAAGTATTCCGTGAGTATGCACGTAGAAGACTTTAAACACGTACCTCTACAAACTTGTATTGAGCGCGATGCCTTACGCACAGGAAAAGCACGTGTAGGTGCTGTGGTTATTCAAAACATGGCGCTACGTTACGGGCTTATCACGTGGCCGGATAAACCCATAGTGCTAGTTGACATTGACGGAACGTACGCTAACGCGAACCATCGCTTGCACCACGTTAGAGTAAAGCCCAAGAACTGGAACGCTTTTTTCGCAGAAGCAATCAATGACCCTGTCAATGATATTATACACAGATGGGTCTTAGCACTCAAAGACACACACTGTATTGTCATTGTTAGTGGCCGTGCTTGTGATAAGTCACAACAAATAACGCTGGATTGGTTACGCGCTAAAGACATAAAGTACGACTTCATCTTTATGAGGAACGGTTATGATTATAGAGAAGATTTCATCGTTAAGTCAGAGATTTTACAGCGACTACCCAAAGACCGTATAGCGTTTTCCATTGATGATCGCTGGCAAGTTGTGGAAAAATGCTGGCGGGCAGGTGGCATTAAGTGCTACCCAGTATCGGAGACAGATGGCAACTACTAAAACAAAACTCAACGTAACACTTCTTAGAAAAGTTATGAAGCACATTCTGGAAGAGCCTCGCAGGCTGCGGCAATCCGAGTGGCTGGCAAAAAAAGGAGATGCGTACTACAAGCACGTTCCACGTAAGGAACGACCTCCTTGTGGGACAGTGGCCTGTATAGCTGGATGGGCAGTTGAACTATCTGGTGTTGAGGTACCCACAAGCCCTCATGTAAGTACCCTTGCGTTAAATCTTTTAGTAAAGGGTAACGATTATCACGCTGAAGATCTTAGGGATAAGCTAGAGTACCAACTCTTCATGTACTTTCCGCAAGGGATAGCACCAAGCACCCTAGAATATGCACAAGATGTAGTTAGACGTACCAAAGAGTTCATCAAGGATTACGCATAATGGAACTGAACATAAAACTATTCAACAAAGTAATTGAGCATATCCTAGAAGAGCCCAAGCGCTTACGACAAAACTGTTGGATAGAAAAGAAGCGACTAAATAAACGTAATTTTGATATGGTGGTTGGCCTTGGATCGGGAGCAAAGGAACCTCCTTGCGGTACCGTAGCTTGTGTTGCTGGGTGGGCTAGCCAATTATCGTCTAAAAGACGTGATATACTAAACGATGAGAGTATATCCACCCATGCTTTGCGGGTGCTAGTTATTGGCGATGATGAGGAGGCATGGGAGGCCAGAGAAAACTTGCATGGTGGAGTTTTTCATTACTTTCCTCCAGAAACTCTAAACCCTGGCACAGTTAAATACGCTAAGTCAGTTGTATCACGTATAAAGCGGTTTATTAAACAAAACTCCTAAACTATGGTGGCGGTCGTTTAGTTTGGCTCAAGACGGTCGATTGTGACTCGACTCATCGTGGGTTCAAATCCCACCCGCCACCCCAAATCTATGAAAGTCCGAGAGCTACTTACTGAAACCAACTGGATTCAAGGAGATTTTGCTAAAACTAAAGACGGTGTACCCACAACTGGCGGTGATCGCCGCGCTGTGTGCTGGTGCTTAGCTGGTGCTATCGCTGCGTGTTACTCACACGAGACGCGGCACACAATATTCTCCAAAGTAAACGATTGCCTAGTGGATAGCTATCACTTTCACGCTGGTATTTACAAGTTTAACGATAACTTTACGTGGAAAGACATTGACGATGTCATTGAAACTACAGGGATCTGACTACAATTTACAGGAGATTGTTGAATGAAAGTTAGTGAATTCTTAACCAAAGATAAGTGGTGCCGCGAACATCATGCTGTGGATGCATGCGGTGAACCCATTGCCGCAAAATCAGAGTTTGCAGTACGTTGGTGTTTACTTGGTGTCGCAGAAGTATGCTATAACACTGGCGATATTGTATGCACTCCCTTGCACACTAAAGTTCTTAATATTATACAAAAACGCTACCCTGATCGAGACTATGCAGGATGGTCTTTCTTTAATGATGACCCCTTAGTGACATTTGATGATATCATGGAAGTGGTCCGAGAGGCTGATCTATGAGAATATCTTACAAAAGATTCCTAGAAGAGTTAAGAAGTTTACCTCAAAAATTTGAGATAGACCTTAATGGCGCTATTAGAGAAAAGAAAGTACATCACAACTGCCCGTATCTTTCAGTTGGGCATAAATTAACGTCAAATAACCAAGGTATTACTGTTACTTTAAATGCGGAAGACATTAACCACAATATATTCAAAGCTGCGGACAATAGCCTTTTGCACAGTGTAAGAATACGCAAAGACTTGCTCAAAGCATGCAAGCTGGAGGCAAAATGAAAGTCAAAGAATTGCTCAATGAAAATACATGGACCAAAGGATGGTACGCCCGCGATGCTCAGGGTAATGATGTTAATTACAGTAGCGATAATGCTGTTAAGTGGTGCTTAGTTGGAGCTATCGGCAAGTGCTATCAAGACTGGGAAGTTAAAGAAGCTATATTCAAAAAGGTAGTATCTGTTTTAGGTGGCGTCAACTATGTAAGCTTTAATGACGGTGCTTCTTGGCCTGAAATGCATGAGTTCTTAGAAAAGGCTGATATTTAAATGAAATACCCAGAATTTCTACAAGAAGTTAGAGAACTACCATTTAAGTTTGTGTTGCGCAAGTCTAAAATTGTTACAAAAGATGCGGCAAGGTACTGCCCTTGGGCTGCATGGGTTATGCACAGACAGTCAGAAGACGGCGACCAAGTGTTCAATAACAGAAGAGATATTACACCAAGAATATGGGATGCTGCAGATAATGGTGAAGGACACGACCCAGAGATCAGAAAAGACTTGTTAAAAGCATGTCATATACAGTGCACGTAAACACTAATGTACCTAGCACTAGACATTGAAACCGGTGGTATAGGGTTACCTTGCAGCCTCCTGACAGGGTACTACGCTGTCTATGACAGGCGCTTTGTATTAGTCGATGACTTGTCGCTGTCTATCAAACCAGATGACGGGATGTACCACCTAACTGCGGAAGGTATGGCTGTTAACAAGATAGATATAGTTGAGCATAATGCTACAGCTATCACTTTAAAAGAGGCGGGCACTGCGTTATACACCTGGCTCAAGCGCATGTATGAGGGCTTGGGATCAGTAAGATTCACACCAGTGGGTCAGGGTGTGCGGCAGGACATAGAATTTATGATTGCCTCCAAGCTGGTATCACGGGGCAGTTGGGAACAGTTTGTAGGCCACCAGATGTTTGACACTGCGTCCGTCACCAACTTCCTGAAGTTACTAGGCAAGATCCCTCAAGAAACCAGCGGGTCGCTGTCAGGTATGATGGAATACCTTAAACTAGAGTGGCAGGGAGAGCCGCACACTGCTAAAGCTGATGCTATTGCTGGCGTGCAATTACTACAAGCACTAAAGGAGCTAGCACTATGAGTTTATCAGACATTACAACTTGGCCACAAGCATTAGTTGTTGTGGTTGCAGTAATAGCTATGGCTGCAGTATTTATCTCCTTTATAAGGGTGATGAGTAGATGAACTCAATAGATCGTGTGTTAATAGCAACACTTTTAATGTTTATCTGTATGTTAGCTATGCTATCAGCTCGTGTAATTAATGACACTGCTGCAAGAGTGATAAACATTGAACGCCTAATGGAGAACGCACATGATTGACCACCCTCTGTGCCCAAACTGCTTCCACAAGCACTTTTGCTACGTACAACGGGCGGTTGAATACCACATCATGGAGTCGCTACCAGACGCTCAAGGGTACACAGACTTGGCCTATTTATTTGATTCAACTGTTGATCCTGAGTTCCATCCGTACCTTGAATGTATGCACTGCCATCACAAATTTACTCTACAAGGAGAACCCTTCTATGATTGACAGAGAAACACTCAGAGAATTACGTCGTGAGATCGATGCATTGTTATTGCCTGTGGGCAAGGCTCGCGGCTTAAGCATTAAGTTAGGTAATGCTACTTATAACATTGACGGTAAGTCTGGACAGTTTAAGCTAGAGATTACTGCAGAGGGTGTGTCAGTAACTGAAGAAAATCTTAAGAAGGTATACCCTGAGTACGTAGGCAAGCTATTCGAGACACCCCAAGGCCGCTACCGTATCACTGGTCTATCACCCAGGGGCACATCGTTCCTTATCAGTAGGGTCATTGACGGTCGTCAATTTACAATGAAGGTCAGTGCCGTGCAGTTCTATCTCAAGAAGGCGGCCAATGCATAAAACCACACCGGCTAGACAGAAGACCTTGTATGAGTATTACATAGGACAAGCCATCAAGGGGGTCTGCGCCAACAGCCGGTTCTACAGCGCCCATGATATGGCTGAGATGGCTATCAGCGTAGTAGACCATGTTTTCAATGAGTTACAGCGTAAGACACCGCCTTCCAATGATAGTCAATGACTGTATGGTATTACCATACAGACCGGGGGAGACAGGTAATCCTACACCGAAACGGGGTTTTTGTCAAGGAAAATCGACACCACTATGGAAAAAACTTTGGTAGAGACAGTCACTGCTTTGGCTCAGACCTTGTCAAGGACAGTCACTGTCATTGACAAGCTACAGGACACAGTCTTAAATCTTACATTGCGGGTTGCAGACCTTGAACGGCAGGCACGCAGACAACGGAGGTATGGCAATGAAACTTAGTTATGACTTGGTCATCGAGGGTGTTTCAATTCCTCTGACAGCAGAGGTTAGCCACTGGCATGATGCTACTACTCCCTGGAAGTTTGACTGGCAGCAACCAGCACCGTCATTGTGGCATTTTCTAGTTGTTAATGATAAAGATAAATACCATAAGATTGCTGATATTATTACAAAAGATTTACAAGGGCAATACCTAGACGCACAAGAGAAGACTGTCCGATGAAACAGTACTTAGGTGATGGTGTGTATGTGACTTATGATGGGTACCATTTAATACTCACTACAGAGAATGGGATTGAAACCACTAACACAATTTACTTAGACTCTGTGGTGTACTCGGCGTTGCTTAAATACGTTGAGAACTTAAAATAATTCGCGGGCGCGTAGCTCAGTTGGCCAGAGCCCTCGTCTCATAAACGAGTCGTCGCAGGTTCAAGTCCTGCCGCGCCCACCACTACTAAGGAACGGTGCAAAGATGTTACTACCGCCACCAACAAACGAACAAACGTTAGCGTTACGCAAAGCACGTTTAAACCACGCCGAAA
>Ga0137340_1000233_pt1 | contig 13189 bp, 12 predicted proteins | sample EasRivERMLT400_2_FD_102295 | JGI IMG/M metagenome (GOLD analysis project Ga0137340, IMG submission 102295) | Soil microbial communities from meander-bound floodplain in the East River, Colorado, USA - East River MetaG ERMLT400_2 | ecosystem: Environmental > Terrestrial > Soil > Floodplain ...
ATCTCCGTGGGCGCCATGAGCGCCACGTTGAAGCCCGACTCAATGGCCATGAGCGCGGCGCAACCCGCGACCAGTGTCTTGCCCGAGCCCACGTCTCCCTGGAGCAAACGGCGCATCGGCACCTTGCCGGAAACGTCCGCCCTGACTTCGCGCAGCACGCGCGTTTGCGCTGCCGTGGGGCTGAAGCTCAGTTGGCGCAGGAAGGGTTTCATCAGCCGGTTATCGCCACCGCAAGGCAGGCCGCGCGTGTGCGCCTCGAGATTGCGGCGGCGCCTCTGGATATCGAGCTGGAGTTGGATGAACTCATCGAGCGCAAGGCGCTGGCGCGCCGCTTCCGCCTCCGTGACTTCGCCGGGAAAATGCAGGTCATGAATCGCGCGGCGAAAAGGGACGAAGCCATCGAGTTTGATTCCGGGCCACGGCTCGTCGAACCGCCCTTCAAATATCCCCAGCGCACGCCAGATCAACGCGCGCAGCCAGCGCTGCGGGAGGCCTTCGGTCAACGGGTAAACCGGCACAACGCGATTCATGTGAATCGATTCCTCGTCCGGCGAATCAATAACCTCGGTTTCAGGATGGTCCATCGTGCGCGGTTTTATGGCCGTCATTTTGCCGAAGATGAAAACCTCGTCGCCCTGTTTGAAGTAACGCTCCATATAAGGCGCGTTCCACCATCGGCAATGGAGGCGGGCCGAGCCATCATCAACGACGAGTTCGAAAACGGATTTGCCGGAGCGGCGAAAGAACGTTGTGCCCGCGGCGAGCACCTTGCCACGAACGGTGCGCGCCACGGCTTCGGGCAGGTCGTAAATCGAAACGAAGTGCCGGCGGTCCTCGTAGCGCCGCGGGCGGTGCACAAGCAAATCGCCGAGCGTGCGAATCTCAAGCCGGTGCAACTGCGCTTTGCGTTCGGAACCAATGCCATAAAGCCGCTCAACGGGACTGGTGAGATCGAGAGACGCGGCCTGAGACATCGACGGGATTATCTGCGCGGCACCGCGGCCGATCAAGACCGTCGTCACGTGTGGGGTGATGTCCCTAGGCAGCATGTCCGCGTGCGTGGGCTTATGTTGGCCCCAGCGATGAATAACATTTTTGGCTCGGCGTTTTGGTATGCCGCCGGTTTGCTCCTGTGTTTCGAAACCGCGCTCACGTCTTCGGCCGCGCAGCGGCAGCTTCCGCGGCTCAACATCCAGACAAACGCGTTGCCCCGCAGTGACGCCGTGCCGGCGAGTTTTGCGCCGATTGTGAAAAAAGTCGGCCCGAGCGTCGTGACGATTTACTCAACACGAACGCTGCAGTCGGATCCGCGCAGCAATCCACTGCTGAACGACCCGTTCTTTCGGCGGTTCTTCGGGATGGAGGAGGATGAGAACAGCGGATCTCGCCGTGGGCGCCCACGCCAGCGGCAGGAACAGGGCATGGGCTCCGGCGTGATCGTTTCGTCGGACGGTTACATTCTCAGCAACAATCACGTGGTCGAGGAAGCCGACGAGGTGACGGTCGGGTTTGTCGAGGGCGGGCCCAGGATGAAAGCAAAAGTAATCGGAACCGATCCGCAGACCGACATCTCTGTATTGAAGGTCGAAGGAACCAACCTGCCTGCGCTGACGATCACGGACAGTTCGAACCTCCAGGTGGGCGACCTCGTCCTGGCGGTCGGCAATCCATTTGGCGTGGGGCAGACGGTCACGATGGGCATTGTGAGCGCCGTGGGGCGCGGCGGCTTTGGCATTGTTGACTACGAGGATTTTATTCAGACAGACGCGTCGATTAACCCCGGCAACTCCGGTGGCCCGCTGGTCGACGCGCAGGGACGGTTGATCGGCATCAACACCGCGATCCTGAGCGGCGCCGGCGGAAGCATAGGCATTGGCTTTTCAGTCCCCATCAACATGGCTCGCGGCGTGATGGAACGCATCATCGAACATGGCAAGGTCGTGCGCGGTTTTCTGGGCGTGCGCATCCAGGCCGTGACGCCTGAACTGGCTAAAGAGTTCAACTTGCCCGCGCAGACCGGGGCGCTCGTCGGGGACGTCACGCCGAACAGTCCCGCAAGCCGGGCGGGTTTGCTGGCGGGAGATGTGATCACAGACTTCAACGGGCGAAGGGTGACCGACAGTCGCAACCTGCGGCTGATGGTTGCGCAGACCTCGCCAAACACCAAGGTCAGCTTGAAACTGCTGCGCGATGGAAAGGAACGAGCGCTGGGGGCGACGCTGGGCGAATTGCCGACAGAGGAACTGGCGGCTGCGGAGCCGCGTCAGCGGCCAAGCGCCGGACGCGAAATGCAGGGGTTGGGCGGCATAGAGGTCACGGACCTCGACGCGCGGTTTCGGCGGCAGTTCGATATTCCCGGTGATTTGCGGGGTACGATCGTCACTGCGGTTGATCCCGAGTCACGGGCTTATGACGCAGGGCTGCGTCCGGGCGACGTGATCGTCGAGCTCAACCGGCAGAAAGTCGGGGGCACCCGCGAACTGACGGAAGGGATTCGGAAGGCAAAGGGAGGACGTTTGCTCCTGCGGGTGTGGAGCCAGGGGGGCGCGCGTTTCGTCGTCATCGAACCTGAGAAAACTCGTGAACAAGGAGAATGAATAAAATGAAACGAACATTGATAGCAGTATTGCCGTGCGCGCTTTGGCTGAGCGCGTGTACGCCGGCCACGACGGATGAAGCCGTCGTCACGGATTCGGGGTCGAGCGGCTCGCAGTCATCGACTGAAGCAACGACCGACGCAAGCAAAGCTCAAGTGGCTGCCGAGGACATGCAGTTCATGAAGGACGCGGCGCAGGGCGGAATGGCCGAAGTGAAAATGGGCGAACTCGCCACATCCAATGGCGAAAGCCAGCCGGTGAAGGCTTTGGCGAAAAAGCTCGTCACCGATCACGGCAAGGTCAACGAAGAGTTAAAGCAACTCGCCACCAGGAAAAGTGTGATGCTCCCCGACGCGGTAAGCGAACAACAGAAAACGATGCTTCAGCATCTTTCGAGTTTGAAGGGAAGCGAGTTTGACGCGGCCTTCAAACAGCATGCCGTGGAAAACCACCAAAAGAGTATTGAGAAGTTCAAGGCGGCGGCAGAAAAAGCCAAAGACGCGGACTTAAAAGCGTTCGCAGCGAAAACGCTGCCAGTCCTGCAACAGCATCTGGACCTGGCGAAGCAATTGAGCGCAACGCCGGCGGCGACACAGCCTCAGTAAATTCACTGCGTTGACGTCGCAATGAGATCGCGCGCTGCGCTGGCGTAGGCGAGTTGCTTTAGCTTCTCGACCTGTCGCTGGTCGGAACTGCCACGTGAAAGTTGCGTGCTCAGCGCGCGGTCTTCGTGGGCTGCGGGCGACATGACCGTCCAGTCGCCCGTGCGCACATCGATCATCGCGACCTTCAGCCGAATGCGCATCACTTGCTTCTCATCGGGCAACACCCAGCCCGCGATTGGCACCCAGGAAACGGTTTTGGTGACCACATCGCTGCGGCCCGACTCGAGAATGCCCCAGTAACAAACGATCGTTTCACAACCCGCGCGCGCCGCAGTCAGGCGAAGCAGGCGCGAGTACGCGCCTTTGCTGCCATCGTGCGCATCCGTCGGCACGCCCGAAAACGGCACAATCCTAAACTCCCGTTCCAAAGCAGTGACCATTCCCGCGTCCGGGAATGCAGCGCCGGATTGCACGAGCAATATCGTCGAGCCCGGCTTCAGTTTGGGAGCAGCGCGATTGGTGAGCGCGTGGGCGATGTCTGTCTCCGTAATGCGCCGTTCGGGATTCAGGGCGAGGACATCGTGCTCGCTCAATTCTCCGTAATAACCGAACGCTGCTTCGGTATATGGAGCGCCTTGTGGGAAGCAACCGGTTTCCCTGAGGTGATGCGAGTTGGAAATGGATCCCGTGCTCGTGCAACCGAGAGCGAGGCCGATCATCCCAAGCGCGACCCAGATTGGAAGTTTGTGCACAGTCATATTTTTCTCCTATTCAGAGTTGGAAACCGTTTTGTCGAAACTCACGCCCTCGGGAACAGGAACCGCCTGGTGCACTGTTTTGCTTTTCCCACTCGTGGAACTGGCCGAGTCCACCGCAACGAAGGCCGTGTAGGGCGAGGTGAGATTGAAATCGAGCGCGAGTTGACGGATCGCAGCAGCGAGAGGTTCTTCACTGTTGAGCATTTTGTCAGTAAGCGCGCCAATTTTTGTGCGAGCCCAAACACTAGCGATGCTCCGCCCCGGCATTTCACTTTGCTCAATTTGCACGGGGACGTTCACAACGCGGCCACCGACTTTGCCGGTGATCGTCAGTTGCCGCGGAACGTCGCCGTTAAAACGTCCGGCAAGCGTGATCACGCGTCCCACAAAAAGATCGGGCGCGCGTGCGGGAAAAACTTCCAAAGCGCGCAGGCCACTCCAGTTGATCGCGATGTCGGTCAAAGCCGGATAGCAAATGCGCTCGAAGAAAGCCAACATCACTGCCGCGCCGTCATCCCCTTCGCCGAGATACGCGACCGCGCCGCGTCCAATGCGCGCCAGGCTGTCCATGAGATAGCGATTCGGAGACGACCCGACTCCGAAACTGAAGATACGCGACGCGCCAAGACGTTCCTCGACCGCGGCAAGGATTTCGGACTCGTTGCCGATGTAACCATCTGTCAGGAAACAGACGAAGCGCAGTCTCTCGGGATCGTGCGCAAAATCCAGCGCTGCCTTGACCCCCTCGATCATCATCGTGCCCCCTTCGGCGTTGAGATTTGCGAGGAACCGTCGCGCGCGTTCGACGTTCTGCGGCGTGGCTTCGAGCGGTTGCCGGCCGAGTTGCCCGGCGGACATGGAGAAGTTGATGAGCTGGAACGAATCTCCCGGCTGCAGCGAGTCGAGGCCGCGGCGAATGGCCGATTTCGCCTGCTCGATGGGCTTGCCGCTCATGCTGCCGGAGCAGTCGAGCACGAATACAATCTCGACGGGTTGTCTCTGTACTCGGCGAAGCTCCGCGGGCGGATAAACCATAAGAGAAAAGAACCCGCCGCGCTCGTCGCGCGACGTAACCAGCCCGGCCTTGACGCGATCTCCCGCCACGCGATAACGCAGCACAAAATCTTTGTTCGGAATGTGGTCCTCGGATCGCAACGCAACCATGGCATGCGTGGGCGAGTGCTCGCGAATATCAACATGATGAGTTGGGCAGGCGATTTCCTCGACGGCAACACCCGTGCGCAAATCGACGTGCACGGATACGTCGTGGCCGTTGCGCTCGGCGGGGCGCAGGTAACTGCACGGCTGTGCCCGCTCCGGTCGGTTGCGTGTCGCGCGGCAGCGTGGCGATGCCGTTCTTCGTTCCACGCGGATTGAAGCGCGGGCCCACCACCATCGGAAATACGAATTCGTGCCAGCCATCGTCGAAAGCGAGCGTGTGAAAATACTGAATACTGATGTCGATCTGCCTCCCCGGCTCGATGTTCGCCACTGACTGCGAAAAGATATTTGGCCGCTCCTCCGTGAGGAGAGACGCGACGCGGCCCTGCTGTTTTGCTTCTTTGTAAATCTGCTCGGCTTCCGCGCGGTCGCGAATGATGCCGCGAATGCGCCGCTCGCCAATGGTCATGACGAATTCGTTCACAGCCGCGTTCTCGGGCAGTGGAAACACGTAAATCGCTTCGATCTTGTGATCGAACGGATTCTGGTATTGCTGCACGACGCTAACGGTCGCGATGTAACCCTCAATCGTGGCCCTTACATCTGTGTGCTTCAGCGGCAATGGAACGTGCCTGCCCTTCTCCTCCTCGACGACGAGCGAGCCCTGGCCGGGGATTTGATGGTCGCGAGGCGCCGATATCGAGCGCGTCCGCGCCACCACCCAAATTTCTTCGCCGAGCGAAGGACGCGAGCCGGGGAGAGCGCGTTCCGCGTCAGTCACCTCCGCAGGGGGCCCTGCCACAGTCCCCTTTCCGTAACCCGGCAGGGGCGTTGTGCCCTGCGGACCCTTCATGCAGCCGGCGATAAAAAACGCAACGATCACGAAAAAGAGCAGTGAGATGTAAAGTCGAATTCGTTTCATAGAGTTATGTTCCTCACTTGGCGTTCCTTTCGACGGCTTCAGCTTTGACGGTAATGGATTCTCCAACAGGCGTCGCTGCGGCATCAACCTTGAGCTCATATTGCTTTACGCTGCTCGCAGGCGTTTGGACGTGAATCGTCGCGATGCGTGTTCGCCCGCGGGGCAATTGTCCGGGGCTCGCCGTGTTAAAAGCCGCGACGACGACGTGATTGTTCTGCATCGCTTTCGGATCGTAGTACGGCGGCTCGGCGAAGGCACTGTGCTCGCCCCCTTCGATTCCAACAATCTTTGCGTCCGCAGCGGCGCAGGCGAAGGAGAGTTGATAGGCGGCCAGCGGCTGATTGCCCGAATCCACGAACAGATCGACCGCGCGAAACGTTCCAGCCACAGGCTCCTGGCCGAGAGCCAAGCCGACAACCAAAAGCAGGACTGCAATTAATAAGCGCACCGCGGTCATGCGCTCTCCTTCCTGAGTCGGACGGCCTGCGCCGCGACGAGGTCGACATCCAACTTGTCGACGACGCCGTCCCGATTGAGATCGAACCCGCCCGCAGTGCCCTGCTGAATACGCCGCGCAAGTGCGAACGCATCAAGGATATCGACGCGACCGCTTTGGTCCACATCGGCGCGTTCAAAACGCGGGGCGTTGATCAGCGAACTGGCGAGGAAAGCGAGCGCCACAAAGCACGCGGCAGCGGACATCCACCACACCGTCTTTACCCGCGAACGGCGTCGGCGAATTTCCGTGAATCGTTCCTGCGCGCGAAACAAGATCGCCTGGTCAACCGCCGGCGGCACCAGGACCGCCATCCGCTCTGCGTCATGCCGCAGGCGCGCTTCGATTTCCGGGGGAAGTGTGTCGTCTTCGCCGTTCATCCGTTCAAAATGTTAAGCAGCCAGTCACATCAAAAGGTTCACAATTTGAAGAAACTTTTCGTTCGCTCGTCCGCCCGCAGCTTCGCGATGGCATTGTGAATGCGCGACTTCACCGTCCCCTCGGGAATTTCGAGCGCGGTTGCAATCTCCGGGATCGTAAGCCCGTCCACAAACCGCAGCGTCAGGACCTCCCGTTGTTCCGCGCCCAGGCCGCTGATCACCGCGTCTACTTCGCTGCTCGAATGCCGGGTCACCTCCGGCGCTTCGAACTCCTCGGGAACGAAAGTATCTCCCTGGGTCCGCTGCGCCTTCCGCCGGGTCGCGATCGAGAGGTTGCGCACCGCCGGATACAGAAATGTTTTCAACTGGCATGTGAGAACGAACCCAGGAAATTTTTGGAGAAAATAGAGGAACGTTTCCTGAAGAACGGCGAGCGCAAGACCATGATCGCCGGTCAGGCGATACGCGAGCGCGGTAACCCAATCGCGATAGCGAAAGTACAGGGCTTCAAACGCGCCAGCCTCGCCCATATTGGCGGCGGCGATAAGCTCCTGATCACTCCGTAAATCCTGCTGATCAGCCAAACGTTTGGAGGCTGGCAGGAGCGCCTCTCGCCGCCAACCAATACGTTAAGCGAGGCAGGAAAGGAAAAGGTTCACTCGCCGCAACGACGCACGGCAGCTCGCGCAGGACAATGAGGAAAGGTTACAACAACTCCTGCACTAACTCCTTCGCCTGGTCTTCGGGAATCCCCAGCTTCCGGTAAGCAAGCGGGCCGCTTCCGTCGTGCAGCACTGGTTCGAGTTCTTCCAGGCTGGGAAGATCAGTCCGTTTCCAGACGAGCCCGATCGGAATTTCGTCGCCCCACATATAGGCCTTGTCCATCGCCTTGTGGAAGTTCGTCGGGTCGTGCCCCTGTTCCTCCAGAATCTTCACGCGCGGGTTGAACCACTGATACGTGTTGTCTTTGTTGTAGGTCACGCAAGGGCTGAACACATCGACCAGCGCGAATCCCTTGTGCTGAATCGCGCCCTTGATGATCTCCACCATGTGCTTCTGTTTGCCGCTAAATGCGCGCGCCACGTACGTCGCCCCGCCCACCATCGCCAGCGGCAACGGATTGATCGGATTCTCCACGCTGCCGTGCGGTGTCGTCTTGGTCTTCATGCCCTTGACGCTCGTCGGCGAAACTTGCCCGGTCGTCAGTCCGTAAATCTGGTTGTCCATCACAATATATGTGAGGTCGATGTTGCGCCGCATGATATGCAGGAAATGATTTCCGCCAATGCCGTAACCGTCGCCATCGCCGCCGGTGCAAATTACTTTCAATTCGTGGTTCGCCAATTTCAGGCCCGAGCCCACCGCCAGGCCGCGCCCGTGCAGCGTGTGCATGCCGTACGTATTGATGAAACCCGGCAGGTTCGAGGAACACCCGATGCCGCTGACCACTGCCACCTGGTGCGGCTTGAGGCCCAACTCAAACAGCGCCGTCTGCAACGCGCTCAGGACTGAAAAATCGCCGCAACCCGGACACCAATCCGGATGGATTTTGCCTTTGTAAGTATCCTTGGTCAGCTCGCCGGGTTGCGCTGGCGCGGCGACCGGCGGCTGAATTGTGGGTGCGGTTTCGGTGGCTTGTTGCATGTTTAACTCCTAAACGAGGATTTCGTGGGCCGGCACTGACAATTGCGCCTTCCCTTCAAGTTGCTCTTTTACTGCATTGACGATGTGGTGCGGCATAAACGGTTCACCATCGTACTTCCGAATGTGCCCGTGCGCGTTGAAACCCGTCTCCGATCGCAAGTAGCGCGCAAATTGCCCGCTCTGGTTGTTCTCCACAATGATCACGTGTTTGGCGCGTCCAAGAATGCGGTTCACTTCATCCACATGGAATGGCACGATCCATTTAATATGCAGATGGTTGGCGACGATGCCTTCATCACCGGCCAGCTTCGCGATCGCCTCACGAATAACTCCTTCCGTCGAACCCCAGCCCACCAGCGTGACCTGCGCGTTCTCGGGGCCGAACAATTTCGGCGCCGGGATTCTTGACAGGACCGTTTCCATTTTGCGCGCGCGCTTCTCAACCATCATCCGGCGCTTCGTCGGGTTCGTGAATTCGTCGCTGATCAATGTGCCGTCTTCATCGTGCTCGTCCGTGGCAGCGACATGGATATGCCCGGGCACACCCGGCACCGCGCGCGGCGAAATTCCCGACTCTGTATTCTTGTAACGCAAATACGCGTTATCATTGCACCCGCCGAACGGATTCTTCGTCTCGCCGTTGCCGGAAGTCGTCGGAAAAATAATTTCGCCGCGATCGATCTTCACGTTGAAGTTCAACTCGTCGGGATCGACGCTCGACGTTCCTTCGGAAATCAGCAAGTCAGCCAGCACCAATCCGGGACATTGGTATTTATCCACGAGGTTAAATAACTCGGGCATCGTCTTGAACAAATCGATCTGGCTCGACGGCGCCACAATGATCTTCGGGAAGTCTCCTTGCGCCGCGCCCAACACCTGCCACAAATCGCCCTGCTCGGTTTTGGTCGGCACACCCGTCGCCGGGCCGGCGCGCTGCACATCCACGCACACCACCGGCACCTCAATCATGCCCGCCATGCCGATCGCTTCCGTCATCAACGCAAAACCGCCGCCAGAAGTCGCGCACATCGCACGACAACCCGCATGCGCCGCGCCGATGACCATGTTCATCACGCCAATCTCATCCTCAACCTGCCGCACCATGATCCCAAGCTGCCGCGCATGCGCCGCCATCCACATCAACACCCCGGTGGATGGGCTCATGGGATAGGCCGCATAAAACTTCACGCCCGCCGCGGCCCCGCCCAGCGCGACGGCCTGGTTGCCGGTCACTACCCCGAGCGGTTTCGCGCCTCGCGGCGCTTTCACGGGGAACGGCTTGAAATTCGTCGCCGCATATTCGTATCCGGCCCGCGCCATGTTCACGTTTTCCGTGATGACCGCGTCGCCCTTCTTCTTGAACTGCCGCGTCAACACCTGCTCCAGCGGCTCGAACTCTATGCCGATCATCTGCAACGTCGCAGCGATCGCGACCGTGTTGCCGCCGAGCTTGTTCGTGCCGCAAAGCTGCTTCATAGGCATCGGGCAAAGCTGCACTCCTTCGGCGTGTTCGCCCGGTTTCAACTTTTCAGCATCGAAAATCACGCACGCACCCGAACGCAACAGCCGCAAATGCCGGTCCATCGCGTCCTGGTTGAGGGGGATCAACACGTCGAGTTTGTCGCCCATGTTCGTCACGGGCTCGTCACTCGCGCGAATCGTCAGGAAAGTATGCCCGCCGCGAATGATCGACTGGTATGCGTTGTAGGCATTGAGATGCAGCCCGCGCCGCGCGAAGATGCGCGCCAGAATATCTCCGGGGGTTGCTATGCCTTGTCCGGCCTCACCGCCGATGCCTATCGCGAAATCAACCGTAGCCATTGCGTTGCTCCTGCTTGCAGGGGCCGTCACCTGGCCCAGTAAACGACGGGCCGGTGAGGCCGCCAGTTTAGCTGATAATTAACGTGACCCTATCTCAAAGAAATTCTCGCATCAAGTATTTCCCAAATAAATTTTTTGCGCCGCACCGTTTTCGAGTTGGCGCGCGTCTCGTACGCACGGTACATTTTCTAAACGTAGGCCTGTTTGTAAGCATGGAACAAGTTTTGAACCAAATTCGCGTCAGTTCGGCGGTCACCTCCGACGCCCCGGGCGCCATCGGCGATTTGCTCCAGCAACTCGGCTCGATGGAGGACCTCGTCAGCATCACCGCCGCCGGCGCGCTCCTTCGCAATGCCACGATCACCAATGTCGAGGGCCTCGCCGTTTTCATCGAGACCTATTTGGAGCAGGTCCTTGTCCCCGTCGAACTGCCCGCGATTTACCAGGCCTCGTTCCACGCCAGCCACAACCATTGCCGCGAGTTGATCGCCCTGGATTGCTCCGTCGCCCAGCAACTCACGGTGCCCCAATTCTCCTCCGCGAGCCGGCAGGTCGGCCAAATGCATTTGCGCCGCTTGCGGCCCATCCGCGGCGAACGTGTGTTGCAACGTTATCTGGACGCTGTTGATCGCGGCGAGGCGACCGGCTGGCACACGATTGTTTACGGCATCACCCTCGCCCTTTATTCCCTGCCTCCGCGCCAGGGCCTGATGCACTATGCCTATCGCACGATGGGCGGCTTTGTCCGCGCCGCCGCTCGCTCCCTCGAACTCACCGAAACCGATTGCCGCGACATCGTAAGCGATATGTGCCAAGACCTCCCCCAATCCATCCAGGCCACTCTCGCTCGCCCGACTTCCTGATCGTTTTCATTTCATTTTCGGCCCGCTAACGAGAGGTGAAAGCGGCACGAGAGAGCCGCACTCCAAGACGCTGCCGCGAATGATCACGGCACCATTGAAATTCCGCGAGGTTTTGGAGTGCGGCACTCCCGTGCCGCTTTGCTCCGCAACCCGACAACCAACCGGAGTTCCACAAAAACTGAAATGAGCGTATCGCCGTCTCCGTGATTGCGATTTTCACTCTCACAACTTTCAATCACCGAATGTCGCCGGCCCTGATCCTCGCGTGCATCTGCGGGTACTTCCTGTTCCTGCTCCTCATCGCCTGGTACACCAGCCGCAACGCCGGCAATGACGCCTACTTCCTCGGCAATCGCGCCTCTCCCTGGTATGCAGTCGCCTTCGGCCTCATCGGCGATTCCCTTTCCGGCGTCACCTTCATCTCAGTGCCAGGCCAGGTCGGTAAGGCCAACTTCTCCTATCTCCAGATCGTGTTCGGCTACATCCTCGGATACCTGATCATCGCTCGCGTTCTGCTCCCGCTCTATTATCGCCTGCAACTCACTTCGATTTACAGTTACCTCCTCGATCGCTTCGGCCCCAACTCCCAAAAGACCGGCTCGTTTTTCTTTCTCCTCTCGCGCACCGTCGGCGCCGCCGCCCGCCTTTATCTCACCGCCAGCGTCATTCAATTGTTCGTCTTCGATAAATGGGGATTTCCGTTTTGGGCCACCGTCGCGATCATCATCGCCCTCATCCTTCTCTACACCTACAAGGGCGGCATCAAAACGCTCGTCTGGACCGACACCTTCCAATCCAGCTTTCTCCTCCTCGGCGTCATCCTTTCCATTGCCGCCGTCGCGCGCCAACTCAATTGGGGCCTCGCCGAAATGGTCTCCGCCATTTCCGAAAGTTCCTACTCGCAAATTTTCGTTTGGGAGTGGCAACACAAAAAGTTCTTCTGGAAAGAATTCTTCAGCGGCGCCGCGATCGCCGTCGTGATGACCGGCCTCGACCAGAACATGATGCAAAAAAACCTGAGCTGCCGCTCGCTCGGTGAAGCGCAGAAAAACATCTACTCCTTCACCGGAGTGATCGTGTTCGTAAACGTCTTTTTCGTCTCGCTCGGCGCGCTGCTCTACGCTTACGCGCACGCCAAAGGCATCGCGATTCCCGCCAAAACCGATCACCTTTTTCCCATGCTCGCCCTCCAGTACCTGGGCACCTTCGCTGCCATCGCGTTTATCGTCGGCCTCACGGCGGCGACTTTTTCCAGCGCCGATTCCGTGCTCACAACCCTCACGACCTCTTTCTGCATCGATTTCCTCGGCACCGACCGTCCTGGCAAATACACCGAGCAACGAAAAACTCACCTCCGCCATGTCACGCACATTGCCTTCGCATTCCTGCTCCTTGCCGTGATTCTGGTTCTCTGGGCGCTGAGCAATGAAGCGGTCATCAACATCGTTTTCACCACCGCCGGTTACACCTACGGTCCGCTGCTTGGGCTGTTTGCCTTCGGCCTCTTTTTCAAATCGCGCGTGCGCGATGGGTGGGTGCCTTTGATCTGCTGCCTCGCACCGCTGGCCTGTTGGTGGATTAGCGCCAATTCCAAAAATTGGTTCGCCGGCTACGAAATGGGTTTCGAGTTGCTCATCCTCAACGGCCTGCTCGTCGCGGTCGGACTCTTTCTTCTGCGCAAGCCGCGTTCACCGCAACCCGCCTGACCTGATGCGCCGCCGCACCTTCCGCAAACTTAAAGCCGCCGTCGTTTCCCCGGCCACGCTCCACCACTACGTCTACGTTGTCCTGCTCGACCCGGCGGTGTTGAAGCTCCGCAAAATTCGCACGACCAATCCGTCCCGCAAAAAAGACAAGCCCTGCCTTTACGTCGGCATGACCGGCCTCACCCCGCGCGAGCGATTCGCAAATCACAAGGCCGGCATCAAGGCCGCGCGCATTG
>Ga0137340_1000235_pt1 | contig 13168 bp, 7 predicted proteins | sample EasRivERMLT400_2_FD_102295 | JGI IMG/M metagenome (GOLD analysis project Ga0137340, IMG submission 102295) | Soil microbial communities from meander-bound floodplain in the East River, Colorado, USA - East River MetaG ERMLT400_2 | ecosystem: Environmental > Terrestrial > Soil > Floodplain ...
GAGAATTTTCAGGGCTGGCCGAATCGTCACAAAGTACAAGATGACAGCGCCCACCACCGCAAATATGGCGAAGAACGCGACCGACCCTGCGGCCACGGCTTTTGGTTTGATCACCAGCGGCGCCGGTTTCGGCGGGCCGCTCGGTCGCCACCACATCGCGTACATGCCGCCACCACCCACAACGACAAAGACCAACGGCAGAAAGATCATGAACGCGAACGCAAGATTTCCGCGCACCAGGATCGCGTCCGACGTCGCTTTGGGATTCACGTAACAAATTGCCTTCGAATCTGCCGGAAATTTGTCCGCCGCTCGTTGCGCCTTCGAATAATCTGAGAAGGTCCGCGATTGGAGGGCAACTTTTTCCGACGTGTAGGTCTGCCCCTGCCACTGGTAGCTGAACTTCGCATGGACGTGGTAGGGCGACTCGCTCCCGTGTTTGTCGTGCACGCCACTCTCGAGAATCACGCACTCAACCTTCGGCCATGTGTAGGTTGTGGCGTCCTGGAAGACCTGCCTGCCGATCAGTCCCACGAAAACCAGCCCCATGCCCAGGAACACCGCAAAGAAAAGCGTGCCGAACACGCGACCGGGAATGCCGCGCGGATGCTTAAACTGAACACCAGGCTCGCTCACAATGCCTTTATCGACAAAGTGAGCGGTTTATCAAGATGCGCTGGATTACAACATCAGGCCCGATTTGTAGCGTAACGAAACTGCGGCGAGCTCGCGACCGCGTTCGCGGCGGCGCGCAGCGCACTCAAGTAGGCGCGCCTGGCTGAAGGCAGCGCCCGCGACGAAATGGCCGGCGCGGCAATCCGTAGTGGCCGGGGCCGTTGCACGGCGACGATCCACGGCAGGGTTCGAGTTGTCTGAGCAGCGAGCGAGTTCATAAAGTAGTCTCCTCGTGCAGAGCACTTGACGCGCCACGCGCGCCAGCGACAATGGAGACGCATGCCTCTCGACACGCGCAACAACCAGTTCCGCCTTTCACGTCTGAATTGACACTGCTTTGCACGCCGCATGACTACCGCCGAACAGACGACTGGTAAATGGAACGAAAGCACCAGCCCCGACTGCGTCGATCAAAGGCTCTTCCGCCTGCTGTTCGACGCCAGCTCGGACTGCATTCTCATTCTGGATCCCGCGCTGGGGCGATTCATCGATTGCAACGCCGCCGCCATCGCCATGTCCCACGGCGGCACGCGCGATTGGCTCATGTCCCGAACTGCGGCAGAACTGTCCCCGGAGCGTCAGGCGGATGGACGCAATTCCGCCGAAGCCTTTCGGGATTTTTCCGAGCGCGCGTTGAAGCACGGCACGCAGCGCGTCGAGTGGCTGGCCCGGCGTTACACCGGCGAGGATTTCACCGCCGAAGTCACTCTCACGCCCTTCCAACTCGCCGACCGCCAACTCATCATGCTCGTCGCGCGCGACATCAGCGAGCGCAAGCGCATCGAGGAGGAAACCCGCCGCATGAACCAAACGCTCGAAAAGCGCGTCCGCGAACGCACCGTCGAGCTGGTCAATGCAAATGAGCAGTTGAAAGCCGAGATTGCTGAGCGTCGCCGCCGCGAAAAGGTCCAGAAAGCCACCTACCAGATTTCCGAAGCGGTCCACACCGCCGAAGACCTCGGCCAGCTTTACCAGCGCATCCACACCACGATTCAAGGGCTGATGCCGGCGTCAAATTTTTACCTCGCGCTCGAGGAAGACGGTGGCACCGGTCGCCATTACTACGCCTATCACGTGGATGAAAAAGACACGCCGCCGGCCCCGCGGAAAATGGATCGCGGCCTCAACGGTTACGTGTTGCGCACCGGCAAAGCGTTGCTCGCGACCCGCGACTCCATGATCGATCCCAAGAGCCCGTGGCACATGCAATCCGGCACGCCCGCCGCCATCTGGCTGGGCGCGCCGCTCACGGTGCGCGGCAGGACCATCGGCGTCCTGGCGGTGCAGGATTACAATAACCCCAGCGCCTTCGGCGAAACCGAGAAGCAGATCCTGAGCTTCATCGCCGAGCAAACCGCCCTCGCGATCGAACGAAAAAAATCTGAGGAACAACTGCGCGAATCCGAGGAAAAACATCGTGCCCTCTTCGAGGCCACCGTCCAGGGCGTCATGCTGCACGACGAGGAACAGTTTTTGGAAGTGAACCCCTCCGTCCTGCGCATTCTAGGTTTCAAGAGCGCGGGCGAGATCGTGGGAAAGCATCCCGCCGTCTTCGCGCCGCCGTCGCAGCCCGGTGGCGAAAGTTCAGATGTCGTCGCGCGTCGTCACATCCAGCAATGTCTCCGCACCGGCAGCGCCCGGTTCGATTGGATGTGCCGCAACGCGGAAGGCGCGGATGTGCCCATCGAGGTCATTCTCACCCGCATCAACTGGGGTGGCCGGCAGATTATCCAGGCGGTCATTAACGACATTCGCGAGCGCAAGGCCGCCGAGGAAGCGCTCCGGCAGCGCCATCGCGAGGTCATGACCCTGCTCAACAGTCTGCCCGGTTACGTTTTCTTCAAGGACGCCCAGGGCCATTACCTCACCGCCAACGAAAATTTTTGCCACGCCCTCGGCTGCGCGCAGCATCAGATCGTCGGAAAGATGGACCACGACCTCTTCCCCGCGGAGCTCGCCAAAAAGTATCGCGAGGACGACCTCAAGGTATTGACCACAGGCGAGCGCCTCCTGGTCGGCGAGGAACCGATGGTCGATGGCGAACGTCGCTTCGTCGTCGAGACGCAAAAGGTTCCGGTGAAAAACGACAAAGGCGTCGTCGTGGGGTTGATCGGGCTCGGGTTCGACGTCACCGAGCGCAGGCGCGCCGAGGAGGAATTGCTCAAGACCCTTGCGCGCGAAAAAGAGCTCGGCCAATTAAAGAGCGATTTCGTCTCCACCGTCTCGCACGAGTTCCGCACGCCGCTCGGCATCATCATGTCGTCCGCCGAAATCCTCGACGATTACTTCGACAGGTTGCCGATTGACGATCGGGGCCAGTATCTGCGTTCCATTCGCAAGAATTCCCGGCGCATGGCCGACCTCATGGAGGAAGTCCTGCTCCTCGGGCGCATCGACGCCGGCAAAATGGATTTTCGACCGGCGCACGTCGACTTGCCCGCCCTCTGCCATCGCGTCGTCGACGAAGTAAGATCCGCCACCGATGCGGCCTGCCCAATTCAACTCACTGTTGCCAACGAAGTCGGCGTCGCGATCAGTGACGAGCGCTTGCTCCGCCACATTTTCGTGAACCTCATCGCCAATGCAGTGAAATATTCCTCGCCCGGAGCGAGTGTTGAAGTGGACCTCGCCCGCGAAGGCCTTTCCGTGATTGCCACCGTGCGCGACCACGGCATCGGCATTCCCGAGGCCGACCAACCCTTTATCTTCAAAGCGTTCCATCGTGGCCGCAACGTCGGCAATCGCCACGGCACCGGCCTCGGCCTGATGATCGTAAAGCGCTGCGTCGAACTCCACGACGGCAGCATCGAATTCAAAAGCGCGGTTGGGAGTGGCACAACATTTCTCGTGCGCCTGCCGGTGTTCCGTCCTCTTAAGAGTTAAGATACGAAAGGCCCCATGAAAAAAATCCTCGTCATCGAAGATGAACCTGAAATGCGGCGCAATCTCCTCACCATTCTTAAAATGGAAAAGTTCCACGCCTTCGGCGCCGAGAACGGCAGGGCAGGGGTGGAGACCGCGAAGCGCGAGCGGCCCGATCTAATTCTCTGCGACGTAATGATGCCCGAGATGGATGGCTACGGCGTGCTGGAAAAGCTGCGCGCCGATCCCGCCACCAATTCAGTTCCGTTCATCTTCCTTACCGCCAAAGGCGAGAAAGCCGACGTGCGCAGCGGCATGAACCTCGGCGCGGACGATTATCTGACCAAACCGGTCGCAAAGGCCGATTTGTTGAGGGCGATCGCCTCGCGTTTCAAACGCCAGGAGCAACAGGCCAAGCCCGCCTTCAAGCCCAACTTCGATTCACACGAACCGCTCCTCGCCCTCGGGTTGACGCCCCGCGTCGCTGAAGTCCTGCTCTGGGTCGCGCAAGGCAAAACCAACGGCGACATCGCGACGATTCTCGGTATCAGCGAGTCAACCGTGAAGAAACATCTCCTCGAAATTTTCCAAACCCTCGGCGTCGAAACCCGCAGCGCCGCAGTCCTCCACGCCCTCGAAATCCTCAGCTCACCCGCGGCGCATCAAAAGCAGGCTTAGCTCACCGCTGCACCCGCGCGCCACCGCCCTTCATCAACTTCTCGACTTCGTCCTTCGATGCCATCGACGTATCGCCCGGCGTCGTCATCGCCAAAGCGCCGTGCGCTGCGCCGTAATCGACCGCCTTCTGCGCATCGCCTGTCGTCATCAATCCATATATAAACCCCGAGGCAAAACTGTCGCCGCCGCCGACGCGGTCCAGGATTTCCAGGTCAGGATATTTCCGGCTCTCGTAAAACTTTCCGTCCATCCACGTGATTGCCGCCCAGTCATTCACCGTCGCGGTTTTCGCCGCTCGCAACGTTGTCGCCGTCGCCTTGAAATTCGGGAACGCCTTCACCGCCGTCTCGATCATCTTCTTGAACGCGCTCACGTCGATCGTCAGCAGGTTTTCATCCGCACCTTCCACATGGAACCCGAGGCACGCCGTAAAATCCTCCTCGTTCCCGATCATCACATCCACGTAGCGCGCGATTTCCTTGTTCACTTCCTGCGCCCGCTTGTGGCCGCCGATGCTCTTCCACAAGCTCGGGCGATAATTCAGGTCGTACGACACAATCGTGCCGTGTTCCTTCGCCTTCTTCACGCACTCCACGACGAGTTGCGGCGTCGTGTCACTCAGCGCCGCGAAAATCCCGCCCGTGTGCAGCCAGCGCACGCCTACCTTGCCGAAGATATGGTCCCAATCGAAATCGCCCGGCTTCAATTGCGACGCCGCCGTGTTGCCACGATCGGGAATTCCCACCGCGCCCCGCGCGCCAAACCCACGTTCAGTGAAGTTCAACCCGTTGCGCGTCACCCGGCCCACGCCGTCGAACGGCACGAACTTCACGAACTCCGTATCGACGCCGCCCTGCAGAATGAAATCCTCCAGCAACCGGCCCACGTCGTTCTCCGCGAACGCCGTGCACACCGCCGTCTTGAACCCGAAGCACCTCCGCAACCCGCGCGCCACGTTGTACTCGCCGCCGCCTTCCCACACTTTGAATTCGCGCGCCGTCCGGATGCGTCCCTCGCCGGGGTCGAGGCGCAGCATGATCTCGCCGAGCGCGAGCATGTCGTATTTGCAGGAGCCTGCCGGTTTAATGTTCAGAGTTGCCATGGTGTAAGTGCTTCCAGTGATTAAATGGGACTACTTAAGCCGTGTCGCGACACGGCCTGCGCAAAGAGATATGCCAGGTGAATCTACGGGCATCGAATGGGGTTAGCTTGCGAAGCAAGGGCAGGGGACTCAACACTTTTTTGCGCGGCCCCTTCTTGCTACAGTTGCTGGCGTGACTCAGGCTGAACTTAAGGCTGCAATTGAAGCCGCGTTTGCAGGCACGCCGGCGCCGGGAGAGAACTTCGAAGATATTTCGGCCACACAATGGGATGAAGGTATCGTGGACTACTTCAAGGGCACGACGTGGCGTGGCCACGGCGTTCGTGATTTGCGGCATCACGCGGCCGCCCTTTCGTTTTTCACGGACAAAGCGTTTCGATATTGGCTTCCCGCTTTCATGCTTGCGGAACTGGATGATCCCGAAGGAGAAGCCGATATCATCGCCGAGTACATAGCTTCCAGCTTTCTACCCTCTGAGTACGGGCGACGCGATGCCAGACTTGAGCAATTTTCAGCCGCCGAATTGGAGGCAATCGCCGCGTTTCTGATGCACTGCGCGCACAGTTACAGTCAGCCTGGGATTAGCGACCCACATTTTTCAGAAGCTGCAGATATAGTTCGTGGCCGCTTAGCTGCTCTTACCAGGCAGTGAACGGCGCCGTGCACAATCTTTTGTCAGGTCACCTTCGCGCATTCGTCCCGTGCCGCGTCGTCACCTGATACTCCCATGCCAACTGCTGACGCGGCGAAAGCGTCGAAACGAACTTCACTTTTTGCGCATCGATTGCTGTGTACTCGGCGCGCGTGGTGAGACTCCAATCGCCGTCAAACCGCCGTCGCACATCGACCTTCACCGGGATCTCCTTCGAGTTTTGCACTTCAATCTTCCACGTCTCCGTCGTCGTCCATCCAATCACATTTCCCCACTGGTCAAACCTGACATCCGTCTTCGTCCAGTTCATCAGCGTGGGCCGCACACTCACCTCGAGGTCAGCCCCAAGTTCGAGCTCCACGACTTCGTCGATCGGGATATATTTCACCGCCGTGCGCCCCACGAATGCCGACAACAAATCGTCGCTCACCGTCCGAAATGCGATCACCCCTCCATCGGGCAACGGCTCTTTCCCTAAATTCCCCGCGACCGAGTTTGTGAATTGGTAATATCGCATCACCGAGTCGCCCCACACTTCGCGCTCAAATTTGTATAGGCTGATGATCGGCACCGGTTCCGCGCTGAACGACGGCATCCGTTTGGACCAGCCGTGCGGAATCGTGTCGCGCCCCTCCACCGTATACAGGAAATATTCCGACAAGCTCTCCTTCACGATGTCCTTGTTCTTCGCGGCAACGTCCATCCGGTCCATCGCGCCGTTCACCGCGAGCGCGACACTCTTGCCAAGCTTCTCATCGTCCATCAACAGGTTCGACGTCGGCACGCGCTGCGCCTCCTGCCGATTCTTGCGCGCGAGGTTCACGATCTCTTCGACGAGCCGCACTGTGCCCACCACCAATCGCACCTGCGCATTGTCGTAATCCTCGCCGCTTCGGTTCGAGATGCGCACATTGCCTGCCAGTCGCATCGCGTTCTCGCGTGGCGCGGCTTGCGCCACGTAATCCGCCGCCCAACTGATTCCGCTGGTGAAATACCGAATCTCCACTACTGCTTCGCCCGAGAACTCACTTTGAATGCGCCACTCCAGCGTGTTCGCCACCCGCGGCGGAAAGCTCACATCGATCACCTCGATCTCATCGGCGTGCGTGCTCGCCTTGAACTCCACCGATGTGGGATCGATCAGCGTATTCGCCCACGAAAATTCCAGCCGATTCAATCCCTTGCGAAACGTCAGCGTCCGCCGCTCCGTCACCAGCGTCAGATCCACCGAATTATAAATCGTGAGCTGCGTCGAGTCCCGCCCCGGAAGCGAAGTCACATTGATCCGCGCAGCGGCGTCACCCGCCACTCCGACCATCAACACCAGCAACAACCCAATACTTCTCATGCCTGCGCTGTTAGACGGGGTCAGGGCCGGGATGCTCCTTATCCCGTCAGGAGAGGGTGGCGGTAAGGGGAAGTTCGGATTTCAATAAAAGTTTCTTGTCGGAGTGATGCCACGGTTTTACCGTTACCTGCGTGAGGAGGGGCATGGCGCATTTCGTGCTATTGTCTTCCCGTTAATCAAAAAGCAAGCCGTCCCGTTCTTGGGCAGGCTTGAGCGTGCACATGGATTTGCCTGGCGCAACGGAAAGAGGAGGTCGGCCACCTGCCGTTCGGGGGCATCCATCACTTTAACCCAGCGAGCGTATGAAAAGCCAAAAAACACCATTGTTCAAATTCTTGTCCATCGTCTGTCTTGTTCTTGGCTCTCAAGTTTATTCGTGGGCGGCGGTTTCGCGCGGTCCTTATCTCCAACTCGGCACCCCCACAAGCATCGTCGTTAGATGGCGCACGGATACCGCCACTGATAGTCGCGTGCAGTACGGCGCCGCCCCTGGCAGCCTCACGGCCTCCGTCAGTAATCCAGCCCTCAGCACCGAGCACGAAGTCGCCCTCACGGGTCTTTCGCCCGACACACAATACTATTACTCCGTCGGCTCCACGACCGCGGTGATGGCCGGCAACGACGCTAACCATTTCTTCGTCACGTTTCCACCCACGGGGGCCTCTGCGCCCACGCGCGTGTGGGTGTTAGGCGATTCGGGCACGGCGAATTCGTCGCAATTCGCCGTGCGCGACGCGTATTACAACGCCACCGGCACGCGCCATACCGATTTGTGGCTCATGCTCGGCGATAACGCGTACCAGAGTGGGACAGACGGCGAATACCAAAACGCTGTCTTCAACGTTTATCAGGCCATGCTCCGGAAGTCCGTCCTGCTCCCGACGCTTGGCAATCACGACACCGCAGGGTCTACCGCTTTCAACGATAATTATCCGTACTTTTCAATCTTCACATTGCCGCGCAACGCCGAGATGGGCGGCATCGCCTCCGGCACAGAGCACTATTACTCGTTCGATTTCGCAAACATCCATTTCATTTGCCTCGACTCCATGACCGCCAGCCGCGCCACTAACGGCGCCATGGCCACCTGGCTGCGCAACGATCTGGCTTCGACATTGCAAACCTGGATCGTCGCCTACTGGCACCATCCCTCCTACACCAAGGGCTCCCACAACTCCGACACCGAGATCGAACTGGTGCAAATGCGCCAGGTGTTCAATCCCATTCTCGAAGACGGCGGCGTCGATATCGTTCTCGCCGGCCACAGCCACAGTTACGAACGGTCATACCTGATCGATGGCCACTACGGCACATCGGGCACGTTCAATGATACGATGAAAAAGGATGGTGGAAGCGGCCGTGACCCGACGCCGTACGTTAAGCCCGAAGGCGCTCCTGGCCGGCAGGGCGCCGTTTACACCGTGGCAGGGTCTTCGGGGCAGATCTCAGGCGGCACGTTGAACCATCCCGCCATGTTCATTTCCCTCAATGTCCTCGGTTCCGTTGTCCTCGACTTCCAGGACAACCGCCTGGACGCGAGTTTTCTGAATTCCAATGGCGCCGTGCAGGACACTTACGCGATCGTCAAGAGCGCAGGCACGCCTCCGGCGGCACCCACCGGCCTGGCCGCCACACCGGGCAATAACCAGGTCTCTCTCACGTGGAACGCTTCCGCCGGCGCGAGCACTTACGCCGTGAAGCGTGCCACCACCAGCGGTGGTCCGTACACTGCCATTGCGACAGCCATCTCTTTCACGTCTTACACCGACACCACGGCGGCCAATGGCACGACCTATTATTATGTGGTTACTGCCCAAAACTCGCAGGGCGAAAGTGGCAACTCGAATGAAGCCAGCGCGACACCTCAGCCGCCTGCAGCGCCCGCTGCGCCAACGAATCTCACGGTCAGTCGCGGCGGCAAGAAGAAGCTGGTGTTGAACTGGGCGCAGTCCAGCGGCCCGAACATCACGCAAAACAAAATCTACCGCTCGACAACCTCAGGCGGGCCTTACGCGCTCGTGGCGACAATCCCAGCGGCGACCAGCTATCAAAACAACGGTCTGACGAGCGGCACGACCTACTATTACGTCGTCACCGCAGTAAACAACGGTAGTGTCGAAAGCCCGGCGTCAAACCAGGGCAGCGGAGTTCCGCGGTAATCGACGCGAGCAATTTGCGAAGTCGCGAAGCGTTTTGGAGTGCGCGCACTCCCGTGCCGCTTTTTCTCAAATCGCTTGCCAGCGCACGCGACGCAGGCATTCTCTCCTCAAACCTCGAACATCGCTTATGAAGCGTCGCGCATTTCTCAAAAACGTCGCCACCTCTGCAGCCGCAATTTCCACCCTGTCCGCATTTTCCGCCGACCGCGTTCGTGGCGCAAACGATCGCGTCAACATCGCGCTCATCGGCTGCGGTGGTCGCGGCAAACTCGTCGCAAAACTGATGCGCGACGTCCCGAACGTCGATTTCATCGCCGTGTGCGATGCTTACGGTCCGCGCACCGACGAAGCCCGGGCCTGGGCCGGGCCGCACTGCAAAGCCTTCCGTGATTTCCGCAAAATCCTGGAAATGAAAGAGGTCGACGCCGTGCTGATCGCCACGCCCGACCACTGGCACGCCATTCCTGCCGTGCTCGCCTGCCAGGCCGGCAAGGATGTCTATCTCGAGAAGCCCGTCGGCCACAATGTCCGCGAAGGCCGCCTCGTCGTGAACGCCGCGCGCAAACACAACCGCGTCGTGCAGATCGGCATCCAGCATCGCTCCGCGCCGCATTATCGCGAGGCGCAGGAGCTCGTCCGCAGCGGCGCGCTCGGCCCGATCCATTTCGTCCGCATTTGGAACTACGTCAACATGCACCCGCAGGGCATCGGCAAAATGGCCGATTCCGAACCGCCGCCCGGCGCGGACTGGGACCTCTTCCTCGGCCCGGCGCCCTCCGTGCCCTTCAACAAAAATCGTTTCGTGAACACCTATCGCTGGTTCTGGGATTACGGCGGCGGTCTTGTCACCGATTTCGGCGTGCACCGCTTTGACAGCATGCACCAGGTCCTCGGCGTCGACTCGCCTGTGACCGTCAGCGCCTCCGGCGGTCGCTTCGCCATCAACGACGGCTGCGAAACTCCCGACGTCGTCCAGGTCACATACGAGTATCCCGGCTTCGTGATGAGCTACGAAGCGACCCTGTTGAACTCCCTCGGCACCGGCCTGCGCACACCCGGCAAAAAATATTATCAAGCCAAAGGCGATTGGGACCGCCCTCATGGCGAAGCGTTTTACGGCACGGCTGGGACACTGCTTTCCGATCGCCTCGGCTTCGAGGTCATTCCCGAACCGAAAACCGCTTCCGGTCCCGGCGCGGTGGGCCGCAATCAACCCATCGAAGGCTATCGCACGGAACGACGCGAATCATCCAGCCCCGATCGCACCGACTTGCACGTCCAGAACTTCATTGATTGCGTCCGCTCGCGAAAGGAGCCCGTCGCGACCGTCGAATCCGGCCACCGCGCCAGCATCGTCGCGCACCTCGGCAACATCGCCTATCGTACTGGCCGCAAGATTCGTTGGGACAGCGAAAAAGAACAAATCATCAACGACCCCGAAGCCTCCAAACTCCTCTGGCGCCAACCCCGCAAACAGTGGGACGTCATTTGATAGGCGTGATTTAAACGTAGGGCGCGATGTCCCTATCGCGCCGCGGTTTTGTCGTTACCTGACGCCGGCCAAAGGTCCGCTCCACCCTTGGCAGAGGGCAGCGCCTTCCGCCCCGAAGGGGCAACCCCAGCCTTAGCCGAGGGCAGCGCCCTCGGACCAATGTCCATCCACCAGTCTCGAGCCTGAAAGGCTGCACCAACCTTCGCCGCAACGCGCTCCGATCAACACCGCCCACAAGGCCCTCGCCCTGAAGAGGCAAGAAATTGACGATGACCATTAAAGAAGTAGCGTAGTTCTGGTACCAATCTGCGCTTATGCCTCGATCAAATCGCACCACATGGATCATTTGGTCGGTTCTCGCTGCGCTTTTCATCGCAGGTGGCCTGTTTGTTCATGGCTTCTATAAAGCATGGCAGAGGTTTGCGAATGAAGAGCGGATCTGTGGGGCGTTCGGTCCCGTCATCACCGGGTTGCAGAACTTCCAGGAGCGAACGGGTGCATTGCCGACGAATCTCGTTCAGTTGGTTCCACAGTTTGCTCAACAGATGCCGACACCGCCGATTGCCGAATCGATCGACTATCGAATCCTTCCCGACGGAATCAACTGGCAACTTTCAGTTCGGAGTCGAGTCCGAGGTCCCCGCGAACTATTTATGCGGCGCTCTTCAAATGAGTTCACAGACGAGGAGCGACGACAGAGCGTCGCCGGGTTCCACGGTTGGCTGGTATTCCGGGAACCGTGATCAGACGGAGCATTTACCAGGATAGAGCAAACTTTTGAAAGTCGCCGGCAGCATCGAGGTAGATGATACCTTGTTCGTGACCTCCCCAACCCCAATAGCATGACACGAACACAGCCCAGCCACTGCTTCGTCGTTGCACGCGGTCGAGCCGTAACTCGCGCACCCACGTAGTGTCGACGGCACCATCCTGATACTTCTTTTCGGGAACGAGAATGCGTGCCCACTGAATATCATTACTGGGCGAGCGAAGGAGGACCACCGCATTCGATGACGCCGGCGATTCATGGGCTTCCAACTGGCCGCCCCGTGGCATGCGCAGAACCGAAGTCGGTGCTGTGGTGATTCCCGCCGTGTAAGGAGCACCCGCATAGGGCCCAAAAAGCGAACTCTCCCAGCCGCCTTGTTGGCAGGAATGGAGTGCCCAACCACATGTGATCACAGCGGCGGCTACGGCGGCAAGGGCCGTTGCGACTCCAACATACGGCTTCATGGTTCGAGCCATGCTAAGGCGGCATTGAAGGCCCGTCAAATCTGACAGCCGTAATCACGGTGGACGGTCGCCAGCCCGCAAACCGTGGGATCTCATTTAGTCGGGAACTTTTCGGCGCCTGCTGCATCCAACTAAGCCCTGCCGTCGTAATTATGGGCAAATGCAGACACTAGTCGTACAGTTTGCAAGTGACGCTGGTGAGGATAATCAGTCAAGCTGGGCCATGCCGATCCACCACGTGCCGGCAGGTCGCCTTTCCACACTATGTTGGACCGACAAATATCTGAGGAATCACAGGCAGAACTGCTTCGCCGGATCGCCACGCAGGATCGTGAGGCTTTGGCCAGGTTTTATGACGAGACCTCCGGGGTCCTTTTCTCGACCGCTGTGCGCATTTTGGGCGATGCTCCCGAAGCGGAAGAGGTGATCCAGGACGTTTTTTTGCAGATCTGGAACAAAGCGGCGACGTTTGACGGCACCCTGGGCGTTCCCTTTCAATGGGCGCTTGGCATCACACGGAACCGGTGCATTGATCGGCTGCGGATACGCAAACGAAAATCTTTGCTCATGGGCGAACTAACCGAGGCGGCCACTGTCGAGGCTGCGGGTTCAACCGCGGGGCAGGAGCGCCTCAGTGGCGATGAAGTTACCGCGGTCCGCTCCGCTGTGAGAGATCTTCCGCCGGAACAACGGCAGGCGATCGAGATGGCTTTTTTCGGAGGCCTGACGCACCACGAGATTGCAGAAATGCTAAAACAGCCACTGGGAACAATTAAGGCGCGCATTCGCCGTGGTATGTTAAAGTTGCGCGAAAATTTGCGGGCGTACGTATGATCAACGAGCAACAGCAGGAACTCGCCAGCCTATATGTCCTCGGCGCGCTTGCGGCCGGCGAGCAGGGCGCGGACCATGGGCGCCGAGAACAAGATGCCCCGCTCGCGGATCTGGGCGGCGGCGGTCATGATGC
>Ga0137340_1000236_pt1 | contig 13162 bp, 11 predicted proteins | sample EasRivERMLT400_2_FD_102295 | JGI IMG/M metagenome (GOLD analysis project Ga0137340, IMG submission 102295) | Soil microbial communities from meander-bound floodplain in the East River, Colorado, USA - East River MetaG ERMLT400_2 | ecosystem: Environmental > Terrestrial > Soil > Floodplain ...
AAACTGGAATTCCAGCAGTTCGACGTCTTCGGGCCAAATCCGACTCGACTGACAAAGGCGCAGAAAGTTCTCCTGATCCTGCGCACGTGGTTTCGGATGTTCTCGGGGGCGGTCGTGCCAAACTATGGCACTCGCTGAAAGCACGTCTACGGTCGCAGTGATAGACGGCGCGCTGGGGACAGCGCGCCCTGCCTGCCGACTCATCATCAACGCGGATGACTTCGGCTTGACGCACGAAGTGAACACGGCTGTGATTCGCGCGCACACGGCCGGCGTGCTCACAACGGCAAGCCTGATGGTGAATGAAGATGGGTTTGGTGAAGCAGTAGACCTGGCGCGGCAGCATCCGCGATTGGGCATCGGACTCCACCTGTCGCTTGTCTGTGGGCGCTCGGCGCTCCTCCCGACTGAGATTCCAAACCTGGTCGACGCGCAACAACGGTTTCCGAATTGTCCCGTGTCGGCGGGCATGAAGTTTTTCTTCGATCCGCGCTGTCGCGAGCAACTCGAACGGGAAGTCACGGCGCAGTTCGAGAAGTTTTTTGCGACAGGGCTGGCACTCGACCACGTCAATGGTCACTTGCATTTTCACCTGCACCCCGCGGTGTTTGGCATCGTGATGAAGCACGCGCGCCGCTGGAAGGTTCGGCAAGTCCGGTTGACGCGCGATCCGTTTTGGTTGAATGCGCGGTTGGCGCGCGGCAGGTGGGGTTACCGGATCTCGCATGCCGTAATCTTTGCGCTGCTTTCAGCGCGGGCGAGGAGCGCGTTGGCGAGAGCCGGCATTCGCCACACGCGCAAAGTCTACGGCCTGCTGCAACATGGCCGGGTGGATGAGCCGTTCGTTGCCGGACTTCTCATGAATCTGCCCGCGGGCGATTCCGAACTTTACTCGCATCCCTCGCTTGCACAGTTTAGGCACGAGCTCGATGCGTTGCTCAGCCCAAAAGTGAGAGGCATCATCGTCAGCCGTGGCATCGAACTGATTCGCTACCAGGACCTCTGATATGACCAAGTTGATTATCATCATGCTGATCGCGCTCGTGCTGGAGGCGCTGGGTGTTGTGTACCTGAGCACGGGTTTGAAGCAGATCGGGGAGCCCAAAGGCATAACGGCGAGGGAGGTGGGACGGTTGGTGGGGCGTGGCATTACCAACCGCAACATCCTCCTGGGCGTGTTGATGGAAACGATCTTTTTCGTTTCGTTGCTGGTAATGTTGAAGCTCTGGGACGTGAGCCTGATCTGGCCGCTCACGTCGCTTGGCTTCGTGTTGACGACGCTCGCCGCGAAGTACGTGCGCCACGAAGACGTGAACAGCGTGCGCTGGGCCGGCGTGTTCCTGATCGTGGCCGGGGCAGTGCTCGTTGGCTACAGTGAGAAGTTAAAGACCGTGCCGTCCCCCGGTGAGCCGCGCGCGGAGATCAGCAAGGAATGACGCGGCTCAGGACGTGCGCGAGATTGCGCGCGGCGAGTTGCGTTTGCCGTTGCAGCCGAAGCATCGCAGGGATTTTGCTCGGCGACCCGAGCAGCGCGAGAATCAGCCGCCCGTAGCTCAACTGCTGCTCGGCGGTCATAAAGACGTTGAAATCGAGCGGGAGATTTTCGTGCGCGGCATCGGAGATGACGCGAATCGTCGCGCTCGGAATTTCGTGCGCGTGGCAAATCGCGCGGATGATCTGCGATTCCATCTCGACGGCGTCCGCGCCCGTAGCTTCCCACAAGCGGCGCTTTTCCTGGACGGTAATGGCGACGCGATCGTGGCAATGAAATTTCACGGGACACGCGCCCGCGTTGAGCAGCGGGCCCGTGAGACCGGCATCTTCGTCCGTGGAGAATACAACCGTGCCAGTGGTGAGATACGGGTTGAGGCCGCCGGCGAAGCCGCAGCTTAAGACGAGCTGGTAAGGTTCCTTCCTGAGAGCATGATGCAGGCTGCGCTCGGCGTTTTCCCGGCCAATGCCCGTAATGAGCACTTCCATGCCGGGCTGAGAAAAGAACTTCGCCTCCTGTTCCACGGCGAAGCAGAACAGGACGCGTTCGAGGTCGCTTTCTTCAAGCTCTTCTCCATCGAAGCGTGGCATGCCTTACCTTATACCAGAGAGCCGCTCGCGCCAAACATGATAAAGCAGCACGGTGGCGTGCACATCCCGCAGGCAGTATTCGGCCACCTCGCGATAACGCCCCTCGTTGATGAGCCGGGTGACGTCATGGCCGGTGACGCCCTGGCTCTTGGGGGACTCGACGCCAAAGACCTTGCAATAAAAATCCAGGTTGAAGCGGCGCGTTGCCCCGTCGCGGCCACCGCCACCGTAAAAGGTCAGTTGGTCCGCCAGGTCGCAATGCGGCTCCACCTGGTAACGGTAGCCGAGCCAGTCCTTGCGCGAGATGGGCACGTTGAGGACCGCAGAGCGCATATAGATAAATGGCACGTCGAAGCCCCGCCCATTGAAAGTGATCACGCTGTCGTAATGCTTCGCCACATCCCAAAAGGCGGTGAGCAACTCGGCCTCGTCCATACACGCGACGAACTCGACGGCGCCGCCTTCGGTGGGTTCTTCCTCGTAATCCTCGGCGGTGAAAAGGACCTGCCCGCGCGAGGTGTCGGCGTTGACCATGGCAATGCAGAAGATGCGCGCGGTGAGCGGCCAAAGGCTGAAAAGACGCTCGATTTCTGAGCGTTTAGCCATGCGCAGCGCTTCGTCGGTGAGCTTCTCGGCTTCGCGGAACAGGTATTCCTGCTGAACTTCATCGAAATTCTCCAGGGGGAGGGCGGTGGTTTCGATGTCAAAGACGAGCTTGGCCATGGAGAGCGGAGGATGACGAAAGCCCGGGACGAAAATCTGTTGTCGAGACAAACAGTCTTTCCGTCCCGGTATACTTAAGAACTACTTCTTCTTGGAGGATTTCTTCTTCGCGCCTTTTTTCTTAGCTGCCACAGTATATCACCCCCAATCCGATTTGAGCTTTCACTGAAAAAGCTGATGCTGTTTTGAATTGCATGTTTCTTACGCGGTCCTCAGAAAATGCAGTAATCATTCTCACGCTACCGCATCGTGCATTGCACACCTTTTCGCCTAAATCGGCGCGAGAACGCAAGCAGAAAAATGCACGAAGATTTTTGTCGAACGAAGCGTGTGCGATCTCACGCGCCGAATTTGTCGAACATCCGCGCGTTCGCTTGCATCAAACGCATCAAAAATTTTGCTTCGAACACGCCGAGTGAACCGAGGTTCGCGCCCGTTTCAGTGAAGCGCTCCAACTTGTCCGAGCCGGAGTACGGTGAACTCAACAACACCGGTTGCGGATGCCACGAGTGCGCTTTCAACGCGCACGGCGTGGAGTGATCGCCGGTGATCGCAATCACGTCCGGACGTTTGCGCAACAAGATGGGCAGCGCCGCGTCGAACTCCTCGATCGCCTGGCGCTTCGCATCGAAGTTGCCGTCTTCGCCGTGCATGTCCGTGTATTTGTAGTGGATGAAGAAGTAGTCGTAGCGGTCATACTCGGCGAGATAACGCTCGAACTGCTCGGCGATCGTTTGCGGTCCCTCAAGCTTTGCCATGCCCACGAGTTGGGCGAGTCCCTTGTACATGGGGTAGACGGCGATGCAACCGGCGCGCAGCTTGTAGCGTTCCTGGAACGTCGGTATTGCCGGCTGATGCGCTATCCCCCGCATGAGAAAGCCGTTGGCGGGCTTCTTCCTGGCGATGACCGGCAAGGCCGCCTTGTAGAAATCATTGACGATCTTCGCCGTCTTCTTCGCTTTGAGCGATTTCTTGTTAATCGCGTCGGCCCTGGGTATGGCGAACCCCTCTCGGTGCGGGTCGGCGTCGCTGAGCGGTCCTTCCAGGCCTTTGCCGCGGAACACGACGACGAAGCGGTGCCCTTTGCCGGCACGAATGATGACTTCGCAATCCCCAAGCTTCTTAACCTTTTTGGAAAGCAGACCGCACAATTCCTCGCAAACCTCGGTTTCGATTCGCCCCGCGCGCCGATCGGTGACGATCCCTTTGCTGTCGAGCGTGCAAAAATTGGCGCGTGCCGCGACGTCGCCCGATTTCAATTCGAGGCCGAGGCCGAGCGCTTCGATGACGCCACGGCCCACTTGAAACTCCAGAGGGTCATAGCCGAAAAGCCCGAGGTGACCGGGACCGCTTCCCGGCGTGATGCCTGGCGCCACAGGAATCAAGCGGCCTTGCGCGGAACATTTCGTCAGTTCATCCAGGTTCGGAGTCTTTGCCGCTTCCAGCGGAGTCGAAGAGTCGGGTCCTCCAGTGGCGAGATCGCCAAGCCCGTCGAGCACGACGAGCGCGAGCTTGGCTTTGGTGTCGAGTGTCAGTTCAGAATAAAGTGTGTCCAAATTCATATTCTTGTCTGCTGCCTGTTTTGCAGCGGCGTGAATAGTCGGCAAGTTGTGCGAATCGTCAACGCGTTTGTGACCCCGGATGGGCGCGAGTCAGGCGCCAAAGAAGATTCGGGTCACGAATACGGCGAGAAAGCTTAAGACGAAGAACGCAGCGGGCCATCGCCACTTTCGTCCAAGTGCGATATCGAACACTACTTTTAGCATTTAGCCTTCGCTTCAACGCCCTGACCTCTACCATCCGCCCGCAATGCCGTTTCACGTTATCCTGCCGCTGGCCGCCGCCATCGTTTATGTGGCCGCGGCGCTCTTCCTGAAGCGCGCCACTGAGAGCGGGGCCGGTGTATGGCGATTGACCCGGACGTGCAACTTTGTCGCCGCCATTTTCTTTGCCCCGCTTTGGGTGTTGGGGGGGAACTTACCTTCCGGGCTATGGTGGCAGCCTGCGGTAGCGGCACTTCTCTTCATGCTCGGCCAGCTCCTCACCGTGCTCGCACTCCGGATTGGGGACGTCTCGATCACCACGCCGGTGCTTGGCGTGAAAGTTGTCCTCGTTGCCCTGCTCACCTCTGTTCTCCTCCGCGAACGGCTCACGGCCGGAGTCTGGACCGCGGCGTTCCTGAGCAGTGTTGGTATCGGACTCCTGCATTTCAGCCGACCCCGCGCGGGCAGTCGGGTCGGCACTACGATTCTCATTGCCGGCCTCGCGGCGTCGTCTTACGCGCTGTTCGATGTGCTGGTGCAGAAGTGGTCGGTGGCGTGGGGAGCAGGGCGGTTTCTGCCCGTGATGATGGGTTTTGCGGCGTTATATTCGCTGCCTTTCCGGCCGGCGCGCGGTGATGCTGTCCCTGGTTCAGAAACAGCAGCGGCCTGGACAATTGCCGGCGCGGTTTGCCTTGCCCTGCAGGCAATCCTGTTCGTTTCTTCCATCGCGATCTATCGTCAAGCCGCCGTGGCGAATGTGCTCTACAGTTCGCGCGGGTTGTGGAGCATCCTGGCGGTCTGGGCGGTGGGCCACTGGCTGGGAAACTACGAAGCTCGAGTCAGCCCCGGCCATCTGGCGTGGCGGATTGCCGGGGCCACCACTTTAATTATCGCCATCCTGTGCGCCGTCTGGGGAAGTTCGTTGCTCGTTCTTCTTCATTGAACAATCGACAGGATCGACTCAGCATTGCCCACCAGTCGCAACGCACAAAACCATGAAGACTTCCTTTTCCCGCCGCACGTTTGTCAAAAGTTCTGCTCTTGTCGCCAGCGCCGTTGCTCTCGGTGCGCTGCATCATTCACGCGCAGCCGGTGCCAATGACCGTATACGCATCGGCGTCATTGGCACGGGCGGGATGGGCACCGGTCACCTCGGCAGCCTCGTTAAGAAATCCGCCGCGGAGAACATCCAGGTCGTCGCCGTGAGCGACGTCTACCAGCGCCGCCTGAGCCGCGCGGCCAAAATGTGCCAGGGAGATGGCGTTCTCGACTACCGCCGCTTGCTTGATCGCAAAGATGTCGACGCGGTCCTGATCGCGACCCCCGATCATTGGCATACGAAAATCAGCATCGACGCGATGGAAGCGGGCAAACACGTCTATTGCGAAAAACCGATGACCCATACCGTCGAGCAGGCCCTGCAGGTGCGCGCCGCGGTGAAACGTTACAAAAAGGTTTTTCAAGTGGGCCCCAACGGCACGGCCAGCGATTCTTATTGGAAGGCGCGCACGGCCATCGCTGCCGGACGCATCGGCAAAGTCACATGGGCCCACGCCAGCTATAACCGCAATGCACGCATCTGCCTTTTTAACGAGCATCAGAAGATCGATCCCACGGCTGGCCCCGGGAAGAGCGGCGACGATCACGTCGACTGGGACATGTGGCTCGGACATCAATGGGGCCTCGCGCCGAAGATTCCGTGGACGCCCGAGCACTTCTTTCGATTCCGCAAATACTGGCCGTACAACGGCGGCGTAGCCACGGACCTTCTCTATCACAAGCTCGCGCCCCTGCTCATCGCCATCGCCGGGCCGGATGGCGAATACCCGAGCCGCGTGAACGCCAATGGCGGTTTGTACATCGAGAAGGATGGCCGCGATATCCCGGACGTCTTCATGATGACGGTCGATTATCCGAGTGAATGGACCCTCTTTCTGGTGAGCACGTTGACAAACGACGCTGGCATTCCCGATCGAATTTATGGAAAACACGGCACCATGGAACTGGGCGGCGAACCGAGCCTGCGTTGGAATGGCGATTTCAAGGAAGAGTTCAAAGCGAAGAACGATGGCAAAGAGGAAACGCGCATCGCCGTGGAATCGCGCCGGGATCTCGAGGACAATTGGATCGACGCCATGCGCGGCAACGCAGCCGTTCACTGCAACGTCGATCTCGGCTGCGCGACCATGGTCGCCATCAAGATGGCGGTCGAAAGCTACCGCCAGAAAAAAACCATGCTATGGGATGCAAAAGCGCAGAAGGTCATCGCGTCATGAGAACTGCTTTTTCAATCGCCGCGCTGCTCCTGTTTTGCGCGTGCTGTCCGCGTGGTAACGCAGATCCCGCCGGGAACGACCTCACCGAAGCCGAGCGCCGCGACGGTTGGTTGCTCCTGTTCGATGGCAAAACGCATGCGGGTTGGATGAATAGCGACCGCACAAACCCGCGAACACCCGTGATCGATGGCGCCCTCAACCCGCATCGTGCCGGCCATTACATGCTCGTGCACACGCAGCAATGGGAAAACTTCATATTGTCGCTCGACTTTAAAATCTCGCCGAAATGCAACAGCGGCATCTTTGTGCGCACGAGTTCACTGACGCCCCGAGCTGGCAAAGACGTCGGCTTCAACGGCATCGAAATCGCCATCGACGACACGACAACTGCCGGATTTACCGACACGGCGGCCGTCTACGACCTGAGCAAACCCACGCGCAACGTGATGCGTCCGGTGGGCGAGTGGAATCACATCGAGATTACCTGCCGCGACACGCTGATTGAAGTGGTATTGAACGGCGCGAAAGTGAATTCGGTCGACCTCGCGAAGTTCGTCGAACCGCATAAACGACCCGACGGCACAGCCCACAAATTCGACATCGCGTATCGCGACCACCCGCGGCGTGGCTACATCGGCCTTCAGGATCACGGCAGCCCGTGCTGGTTCAAAAACATCAAATTAAAACCACTCGACTCGTACGTCTCCATTCATCCTTGAGGGTTCCGCAGGTGAGAAAATGAGAAAGTGAGCGGGTGGGATTGAACGAAGAGACACGGAGAAAGATAAATAAGGAAAGCAGGAAGGGAGGAAGCCCGGATTTTTTACAGAAGGTAACGAAGGTTTAGCATGTCTAATTAGCTACCGTCTGATCTTGGCCAGATTGGTTTTTACGTAATCGCGCTGAGATTCGAGGACGGAAAGGTGAATGAATCCGCCCTCGATCGGTTCGGCTACCATAGGGGCAACGATTGGCTCCTTAGCGACGGCGATCAAAATCTTCTTAAGAGAGTTCGTCGACGTGAGCTCTGCAAATCGACGCCCATCTTCGCGCGTGAGCGTAATGGCGAATACCCAGTTGGTTATCTTTTTGCCTTCTGAATCTGTCTGCACTTGTTCCTGGAACTCCACCTCCTCCAGTTTACTAACGCTGAGATCTGGTTGGGCGGCAACATGGCCAAGTTTTGGTAGATGTGGCGTGTCGATAAAGCGCCCCCCGGAATAAGCGTTGGTTCGAACGACAAAAAAGTCCAAGGCAACCGGATCATTGGTTGAGGCGCGGCCGGGGACTTGCTCGCGCTTGGTTACCTTCGTCGGACCGCCTTGATATCCGAAAGACACCCGTGCGACCCGCGACTTAGCAACCCAGACTGAGAGAGTTGTGACATAAGTGCCGCGCATGTCGTCGTCTGCTGGAAACGGGCGTAACTGATACGTCCACCACAGTTCGTCTGGTTGTCCAAGAACCAACTCCGAAAGGGGCGGACCAATCTTCGCGACCAATTCGTTGGTGGTCATGCCGACAGGTAGAAGCTGTCGCACTTGTGCCGTGCTCTTCAAGGACGAGAGCATATTTGCGGTCGATTTAGCGGACTGGTTGGCATCTTGGCCTCGTCCGGTGACTGCCCACAGCAGGGCGATTCCAAGCATCACGACGTAACAGGGAGTAACCTGCCTCATAGTTCTGTGGCTGCAAGTACAGAAGGCCGCGTAAACTGCGTCAATAGATTTCTGGAAGATTTTAGTTCGCGAGTAGGTTGCGGATGGGTTCGGGAAGAGGTGTAAGGAAGAATTGAAGCCGTTTGCCCCCGCGAAGTTTTCGAACTTCATGCCGGTTAAGGAGGGCGCGATGAGCGAGATACGGCAAGGCTTAAGATAACCCAGCGCCGAAATCAAAGAGGCCGGGTGCAATCTTTTGCACCAGAGAAGTGGTCCGCGAAAGAATTTCACCGCCCGATTCGCAATTGAGCGCCGCTTCGGCCAGTTCCTTCGCCTCGCTCATCTTTAGGCGGCGGATCAAATACTTGATTTGCGGAACGCTTGGCGGCGTCACGCTCAGTTCATCGACCCCGAGCCCGAGCAGCAAAGGCGTCATGATCGGATCGCCGGCCATCTCACCGCAAACGCCCACCCAAATGCCGTGTTTGTGTGCGGCATCGGCAGTCATCTTGATGAGCCGCAGGATGGCGGGGTGCGTCGGTTCGTAAAGGTGCGCAATCTTTTCATTCAAGCGATCGACCGCCAATGAATATTGGATCAGGTCATTGGTGCCGATGCTGAAAAACTTGACGCGGCGCGCCAGCGTGTCCGCCGCGACCGCTGCCGATGGAATTTCGATCATCGCGCCGATGTCGATGTTGCGGTCGTAAGCGACACCTTCCTTGTCGAGTTCGGCACGATATTCATCGACCAGCGCGTTGGCCTGTATGAGTTCTTCGAGACACGAAATCATGGGATACATCATCTTGACGTTGCCCTCGGCGCTCGCCCGAAGAATGGCGCGGAGTTGTGCGCGAAAAATGTCCGTTTGTTGGAGGCAAAACCGAATCGCCCGCCAGCCGAGAAAGGGATTCATCTCGGAGGGGACCTGGAGGTGAGACAGAAATTTGTCTCCGCCGAGGTCGAGCGTGCGGATAATGACCGGCTGCGGCTTGAGCGCGGCGGCAACCTGCCGATACGCGCGATATTGCTCTTCCTCGTCCGGCAGCGTTTCGCGGTTGATGAAAAGATATTCGGTGCGAAACAAGCCCACGCCCTCGGCGCCGAAGGCGAGGACAGACTCAGCATCGGCAGCCTGCTCGACATTCGCGGAGAGGACGACGCGACCCCCGTCAAGAGTGACCGCGGGCTTGTCGCGCACCTCGCGTAATTTTTCCTCCAGCGTGACTTGCTTGCGGACGAGTTGGCCGTACTCGAAGAGCGTTTGGTCAGTGGGGTTGAGAATGATCAACCCGTTGTAACCGTCCAGGAGAGCGTAATCGCCGTTCCTGAGGTCGGTGCTCGCGTGCTGCAAACCAACTACAGCGGGGATGCGCATCGCCCGCGCCATGATCGCGGTGTGCGATGTTTTGCTGCCGACGTCCGTCCCGAATCCCAGCACATTTTGTTTGTCGAGCAACGCCGTGCGCGACGGAGTCAGGTCGTAACTGATAATGATGCACGGTTCGGCCAGGTGCGAAAGGTCCATGGGCTTTTGCTGGCCCGTGAGGTTGTTGAGGATGCGCTCAGTGACGTCGCGCATATCCGAAGCGCGTTCACGAAGGTATTCGTCGTCGATAGCGCTCAGCGTGCGCGCGTATTTTTCAGCTACCTTCTTGAAGGCATATTCGGCGGTGACCTTCTCCTCGAAAATGATGCGGCTGACTTCCTCGATCAGGGTCGGGTCCTCGAGGACCAGAAGGTGCGCGTCAAAAATGCTCGCATCCTGCGCGCCCAAACCTTCAGTGACTTTACGCTGGACGTTGAGAATTTCCCGCCGTGTATCGACGATGGCCTGTTCAAGGCGATTGACCTGGCAAGTCAGCTCGGATTCGTCGATGCGGTGCTCGCGAATGCGGGGTTCCTGCGGTTTGTCGAGGACAAGCAAGCGCCCGCGGCAAACTCCGGGGGACACGGGAATGCCTCGGAAAATCCTTTCCCCGGATTGCGCATGCTCCAGCATGGCCAATTGTTACTCCTGCCTGCGAGCTTTGGAAAGAGGCTTCTACTTTTGCGTCACAGCGCCATTCGCGGGCTTCGCCATTCCCCGGCTAAAGCCAGCCGGTGAACCTCCGCCTGCTATGAATGTGCCCAGCCGCGGTCCGCCAAAATCTCCTGGCCGGTGATCGAAGCGCTTGCATCGCTCGCGAGGAACAGAATCACATCGGCGATCTCGCCGGGTTCAGTCAGGTCGGGAACCGATTGCGACGTTCGGATCAGCCGCTTGACTGCCGGAGTTACGTACTGCCGGAGCTGCCGCTCGGTCATGATCCAGCCGGGCGATACGGCGTTCACACGAATGCGACGTGGCCCCAGTTCCCGCGCCAGCGCGCGCGTGAAACCCAGCACCCCACCTTTCGTGGCCACGTAGGCGGACATTCTGGCCGGTGCAAGGTGCCACGTGATCGATGCCAGGTTGATGATGCTCGCGCCGGTGCCCATGTGCGGCGCGGCTTCGCGGCTGCAGAGGAATGCCGGGCGCAAGTTGATCGCGAACAATTCGTCCCAACGCCGCGCGGTCAGTTTGTCCAGTGGGATGCGCGGATCGCTCGCGGCGTTGTTCACAAGCACGTCAATGTGCCCGGTTCGTTTCGCTACACCATCGATCCACCGCCCGATTTGCCTCTCGTCCCGCAAATCCACGCGCGCGAATATTGCACCAGCGCTTTTCGCGTGCGCTTTCCCGGCCGTGGCATCGAGATCGCAGAAAAATACGCGCGCATCCTGCTCGCAAAATGCGGTCACCGTGGCCGCGCCAATGCCGTTCGCTCCCCCCGTGACGAGCACCACCGAGTCCCTGAGTTCAGGATAGATTGGCACATGCGAATTGTACAGCGGCGGCAAACTTCAGAAAACAGCAAACCATCGATCCCAACGAAAAAGCGCCCGGCGGACAGCCGGGCGCTTCGCACTCAAACAATCCGCTATTGTTGCAACCGGAAGAACCTTGTGCTACCGGTTCGCGTCAACGTCAGCGTATTTTGGCCAGCTATCACGGTGGGTGTCCCTGTCACTGCCGTCCAGGGCGTTGCGCCAGTGAGGTCGCCGTTCTCCTGAAGAACGAACCCGGTCGACGGCGCAGGCCACGAGATGACCACGTCCGCGCCAGACAGAGTGATTGCCAGACTTGGCGCCACGCCGCCGGCGGTGAACGTAAGCGTAACTGTAGTTATCGCGTTGTTGGCAAGGTCGCGCGCGTTTTCCACTCGCACGGAGTACGAAGAGCCGACCTCCAATGGTAGTGACAGGGCTAAAATTGCGCTGCGGCCGTCCGCCCCTTCTACGACGGTCACGGGAGGTCCGCCCTGCTCGACGATGAAGAAGTTGAACGCCTCCCTGAGGTCGTCGATGTTCATTCGTTCGTCAAAGTTGACAATGATTTCCATCAGGTTGGTGGCACTGCTCGTCACCGAGATGGCACGCGGCTTTGTCGTGTCCGGCACCACGGTCAGTCTTGCCGTCGCGCTGGTCACGCTTGAACCCACTTTTGCCGCGCGCACGCTGAAGTTCTGGTTATTATCGGCGGAAGTCGCCGGGAATGCGTACGTCGGGCCCAGCGCGCCAGGGATTTCCACACCGTTGCGAAACCACTGGTAGTGTACCGGCGCTCCGCTTGGATTATTTACCTGCACCGTGAACACTGCGTCGTGATTCTCCTCGGCGGTGGCGTTCGCCGGTTGCTGCGAAATCGTCAGCGTTCCGCCAAGGTCCTTCGGCGCGAGCGGAAAGGCGATGTAGCCGGCCAGAATAGCGTTCGTGTCGATATCCGTATCAGGTACGGCGAGTGGCGGAGTATTGGTTCCCGCATTCGGGAGGACAGCAAGTTTGAGCGCATCCGTGCCGGCGTCGGCTTTCTGCAGCGCTTCGATGTAGTAACCTTGTCCACCCTGCAATCGTATCGGAACCGAAACGAGCTTTTGGTAATCGCGTGGGGCGCCGCCAGTTGTTTCAGCGAGAATCTGCTGTTTGCCCGCCGGATCCATCCCATTGGGATTGAGATAGACTGCGGCGCGATCAAACGCCCGCAGGAAGAACGTCCAATCGGCGGTGAACGGCGGGATGAAAATGCCGCTGATCCTGGCGCCGAAATTCTCGACCGAATTGTCCGGCAGGACGACGCGAGTATCGAAGGCCCACAGATTCGTGCGGAACGAGGGATTGTCAGGAAACAAAGGACTGCTCGTGAGCGCAACCACATCCAGACCCGGCCCAGTGTTATAGAATTCGTAGAGTAACGCATTGCCAGGGCCGCGCACCCAGGTGTGAAATGCCCGCAAAGCTCCGGCTGATGTGTTGCCCAACTCGTCCTGCGCGCTGCCCACCGTGATTGTGTAGTCTGTGTCCTCGTTAAGCGGAGATGCGAAAGTAAGAATCACGGTGCGATCGTTGGTCTGCACGACAGATACAGGATTGCCTCGGCCCGTCAGCGTGTAGTTCCCGGGTGACCCGATCGACGCGCCAAAGACTGGTTCGTTGAATTCGACTGTGACGTTGTTCAAGGTTGCGACCTGCGTGTTCCAATCGAAATCCGGGAACGAAAATGCGTTGATAACCGAGGGGCCTGCCACATCTGGAGTTACTGTGGCTTGCGCGACGGTGCTGGTGACACTCCCTAACGGGT
>Ga0137340_1000237_pt1 | contig 13158 bp, 25 predicted proteins | sample EasRivERMLT400_2_FD_102295 | JGI IMG/M metagenome (GOLD analysis project Ga0137340, IMG submission 102295) | Soil microbial communities from meander-bound floodplain in the East River, Colorado, USA - East River MetaG ERMLT400_2 | ecosystem: Environmental > Terrestrial > Soil > Floodplain ...
CGTTGCGCCGCTTTGCCTCCTGGCTTTTCGTGGGCGATCCAGTTGGCCTTTGCGCCTGGCTTATCGAACTGTCGGAGAGGGCTGTTCATGTGGCGCTCGGATCGAACCGTCGGAAGTTGGTGACGTTCATCTTCACTTCATGTCCGATGGCCTTGTCGCCGTTGTCCCAGGTGAACCGGAAGTGGGCGATGTGCTCTTCCTTCTGGTGGGCGGCCGCGTCTGACCCCAGGAACTTCGTGTCATCCGGGGTGTAGGTGAACCGGAAATTGAACGGGACATCGTTGCCGTCTTGGTCCTGCATGGTTTGCAAGGTGTCGAAGAATTCCCCGCCGTTCTCGTTCAGCACGTCTTGCTGGTCGCGTCCGTTGATGACCGTGGCTTCACTTGCGGCGTAGTGATATAGGTCCAGAAAGATGCCGTCGAGCGCTGCCGTTTGGACGAGATCACCGGCCTCGTCTCGCAGCGTCATCACGATCACGCCAGACTGCCCCTCCCGCACGTTGATCGAGGTCTGAAATACCTGCACTCAGCACTCCTTGTGGACAACAGCGAGAGAGGGGGCACCATGGGCCACGTCCTCGATCGCTGGTTCGACGTGTGTCAGGGTCGTCAGGGACGGGCCGATGTGCGCTTCCTCGGTTATGGAGGGACACATATGCCGGATATGCAGGGACGGCGAGAGGCCGGCCACGTCATGCACGCAGATCTCTGTGTCGGGGTCCATGCGCCGCGATCTACGTGACCGGCTGCGGCTGCGTCAGGAGCGACAAGGCTATGTCGCCGACTTTCTTCAGCAGCGAGAGCACGTCAGCCGGATCGGTCGTCATCTTGATGTCCCGCACATAGGACACGCGATCGATCAGTCCATACAGGTTGTCGTCGGAGCTGTTGTGCTCCACCCAGAACTTCTGTAACCCCTCGGGACGCACGCTGAGTGGAACCTTGTCGAGTAGCCGTGTCAGCGTGTCGCGATCGGCGATCCACGCCGAGACGAGGTCGTAATCGTTGGCCCGCTGTTCGATGTACACAAAGACGCGATACCAGCGATTGGGTTCGAGGATTTTGTAGCCCGCCATTGGGGCAAGTGGATCGATGTCGAGCACCGCCGGCCCAGCGTGGAGATAGGGTGATCCCAGCGTGGGCGACCACGCGGCGGCTCCCAGTGGCTTGTTGTAGCTCCTGAACGTGAAGACCCCCGCGTGCTTGGCGCGGTCATACCCAGGCACCGGCATTGAATAGCATTGGCCGAGCGCCGGTCCCTTCGGCGGAGCCCCGCAACGATTCGGATCGGAGACGCGCCCGCTCGTTTCAATCTGCGGTTCCAGCCAGATCGAATTACTCTCAATCTGAAAAGACTTACTCGGCACGAAGTTCGACGCGCCGACGAAGGAGTCCGTGACGGAGAAATCCCACTGAATCAGGTAGGCGTGCCCATCCCTTGACCCGAGCGGTACTCGAAGCTGTGTCGGGAGGCTATTCGTGTTGCGCCTGAACGTCGCACCGATCGCGTGACGCGACGCGACCGTACCGCGCTGACCCCGCAGGACACGGACCGTCGTCAACCAGGCAGTGGTGCTCTGCTGGAGCAGGGAATAGCCCTCGACCTTGACGATCTCTCCGTCGTCAAATAGCAACGAATGTGCCGGCCAGGCCGAGTCTTTCGTCGGCAGGACCAAGACGATCGTCGTGTCGGTGTCGGAGATCGGGGCCTGGAGCGCCCATGTTTTGACCGGCCAGACCGGGACGATGACCTTCGTCGCATCCATCGCCGGGTCGTAGGTCACGTAGGGTGAGATCCCGGCGTACTTGAGGACGTCGGCGTTGCTTCGGAGCGGGTACGACAGGACACCAGGCGTGGGCACGGGCGGAACGTAGGTGGTGCAGGCGCGCTTCTCGATCGTCTCCACCAGCGGCTGACACGTACCGTTACCAGTCGCGGGCGTCACCACGTCGAATCGCCGAACGACCTTGACTGCCTTGAATCCGTCAGGCTGACACACTTCCAAATCCGTCTCGGATACGACGGTACCGGTCTCCGACAGGACGCAATTGGCGTCCACGACCGCGATCGGCCGCGTCTGAGTTTCAACCTCCCAGGTGTCACCTTCGCACGGTGCGCCGCCGTGTTCGGCTTTGATCGCTTCTTCGCGGGTGAGCGTGCGCGATCGGGACTCGGTACCATCGCCGCTGTCTGTCCACTCGTCAGGCCACGCGGGATCGTCATAGGGACCCCAGACGCAATCGACGGGCACCGGGTGCTCCCCCGCCGGCGAGACGAGGACCTTCCACGGGGCGCTGGTGTGTGGGACGCCCTTCACGTCGACGACCGTCAGGATCACAAACGTCTCGGGTACCTCGTCCGCTTCGAAGCGCACGCCGATCTGCGACCCGGGTTGTTTGCGGCCGCTGGCGAGCTCGCGATTCTCCGCGGTGAGTAGTGTCCAGGATTTGAGGCCGGACGGATCCGGGTCGTAGGACGCGGAGCCGTCGAAAAAGACTTCCTCGCCGACGATGGCCGTCTCGGGACCCGAGAGGATCGCGACCGGGGGCGTGTTGGTAGGCGACATCTATTTACTCATCCTCGACATTCGAGCCAGACATACCGTTCCGAACCGCGCCCCTTCGTCGTGTAGAGGTAGAACCAGCCGCGGGCCTCGTAGCTGTGCCGCGTCTGCGTGACCTGGGAGGGGGCGCTGTAGATCCCGATGACGTCACCTACTTCGTAATGCGCAGCCTCGTCGGTGCAGTCGGCGGCGTGCGCAAGACGAAAGGGAGCGACTTCTCGGACTCCAACCCGGCGGCCGCTGAATACGCCGAGAGACGGACGTCCTTCACGCCGACGGCGTTCAGCGCCGGCAAGAGCGAGGCCGGCACCGGCGCCTGACAGGTGCCCGCGGTGTCTGGGACGATCGCGGGCCCGCACGTCGCGGCGGCGAGGACCGTGAACGTCGTCGCCGCGCCCACGTAGACGCGATACTCGAGGTTCTCGGATACCGACGCGTTGTCGGGCAATCCCCAGAGGATGATCGACGCGGCGGTGAGCGGACCGGTACCGGACAGTTGCGCAGCGAGCGGCGCCGTCACACTGAACAGCGCGAGTAAGAGGACGAGGATTCGCATTCTGAAGATCTCCATATTCAGCAGGCCCATCGGCCTTTCTTCTTACAGGGCGGTGGCGGTTCAGGCTCAGGATCTGGCGGTGGCTCCGCGATGACGGGATACAGCGCCTCGATCCCGGCGATGTCATCGGCATGGAGCGAGCGGAGCGCCGAGGAACACGTCGAGTACGACGACTGCATCGTGGCACCAGAGACCGACGAATGCAGTAGCCCCGCGAAGTGCCCGAACTCATGCACGAGCACATCAAGCAGGTACGCCCCGCTCGAGCAGGTAGTGTCGGCGGCAAAGAACACCCGTGAGGCGTCCCAGACGATGATGTCGCAATCCACAAACGCCAGCGAGTCTGCGTACCACCAGCAGAAGGTGGTCGCAATGGCCTCCGGTGTCGTGGACCGAAACATCACGATGTTATTGCCGTCGTAGGCTTTGACGGCCTGCGTCGTTCGGGCCGCGAAGCGCATCCGGAAGTTGGCCGAGCTTTGATCGGTCCAGGCGCCGGCCGCTGCGATGGCGTCACGCTCCACAGCGTCGTGCGGGATGCCGTCAGCGTTGGCGGGGTTGAGCAGCCACGGCACATCGGCTGTCGGCCACCGTGCGTAGGTGGAGAAGTCCTGCGCCCCGCTGACGACCCAGCCCGTGCTCGTGCGCCGTGCGTTGACCGCCGCGCCGACACCGGGCACTGAACGACCATCTACCGCCAGCGTCAGGCCATTGAGCGTGCCGCCGTCCACCTGCGCAGTGATGCGCTCGCCGGGGATGTCGATCTCTAAGTCGGTGACGATGAGCTGGTCCCCATAGGCGTTCGTGGCCCATCGGGATTCGGCGGAGATGACAAGGCCGCGCTCGCTCTGGGCTTCGGCGACGCACGGCAGGCACAACAGCAGCACCGCGAGGCGTGCCGATACACGGGTCGCCAGGGCTACCGAAAACGGCAGGGACAGAACCATAGAATTTTGCGGGAACGAAAAACGTCGGGCCTAGAATGCGGCCACAGATCTACGAGGAGTTACCGGTCTTGCTGGTCTTGTCGGTCTTGTCGATCTTGCTGTTGTACGTGGAACATCAGGAGGCGAGACGCCGCCGCTCCTTGTCGTAGGCAATGACGTCACCCAGAGCGATGCGGTAGATCTTGCCGTCTCGAATCACCGGCAACTTTCCCTCCTCGATCCGCGCGCGCAACGTGCGCTCGTCGATTCCCAGGAAATCAGCCGCGACCGCAAGACATACCGAGCTGCGCGGGTGAGACTTCGGGTCGATAATGCGTGGCTCTGCACGACGGGGCCTCTTCACGGTTCACCTCACTGGGGCGATTGCTCAGACAACAACAGCTCGTCGAGTTCATTCGCTAGCCGCCGCAGGTCTCCATCCGGATCGCAGTCGATCGGCCCCTCGTTCGGATGGATACGGTTCCACTCGGCGGCATCGGTGAAAATCTGCTCGATGTCTGCACGGATGCGGCGGGCGTTTCCAAGGAGCATCCCTCGCCGATGGCGCTCATGCTCGTCACGCGCGGGACGCAGGTATTTCTCGACCGCCACGCGCCTAGTGGTCATCGAGAACCCAGACTGACGTTGCGGGTGGCACCGTTCCACACCACTTCACCGACCTCATCGCTGCCGAGCTTCGTCGGGGGCTTCGGCTTCGCGATCTTCGGCCCGAGCAACCAGCGGAAGTTTCGAGGGCCCGTGCCTTCCTGGTGCACCTTCTCGCACCGCACGAGCTCCTGGAGCGTGCGGCGCAACGTGGGAGCCGCAGCCTTGACGCGCGTCACCAAATCCCCGGTGCTGGCTGGGCCACGCTCGAGCGCGCTGAGCACACGAGCCGAGATCGTGTCGGCATCGTCAGGGCCCGCGCTCCTGGCCGGCCGTGCGCTCGACGGACGATGGCCGCACGGACGGCTTTGGACGCGCCTGCCTGCCTGCCTGCCTGCCTGCCTGCCTGCCTGCTCAAAGTCCGTGCCGCTTTCGGTCGCCGAGCCGGCGCAGCTTCGTCAGAAGAGACCAACAACTTCAGTCCGTCGATCGCGCGATCGAGCAGCTGCAACCGCGTCGCGACGGCCGTCCGCTCCGCGACCAGCGCCACCAGCCCCTGTTGATAGCTCATCGCTTCCCCTTGGCTTTCGCCGTGGCCGACTTCTTCACGGCCTTCGCCTTCGATTTCGCTTCTGCAGACGGCTGCACTTGTTTCTTCAACAGCCCGGCCACGTCGACACCAAAGACTTTCAGGGTCTTCGTGAATTCGTCGGCGCGGTAGAAGTCACTGCTCCGAAGCACGCGAGCCAGGAACATCACGCGCAGCGCCTCCTCAGGCACCGCGGTCTTCAAGCTCATCAGCCCCATCGCCGCCTTCACATCCGCCAGGAGCAGCGCGTCGAGCTGCTGCTCAATCACCTTCCCGATCGGCGCACTCCGCACCTTGGCAGCAATCGCCGCGAACATCTCCGGCCTGGCCGCCACCCAGGCCTTCTGCTTGGCCTCTCGCGCCTGGCGCTCGCGTTCCCAGCGCGCGGTCTCCGCCTCCCGTGATTGCTTCGCGGCCGCCGGCGCCGCCGCAGCCTTCTCTTTGGCACGCTTCTCCGCACGCCAATGGATATCGCAGTCCTTGTGCACGCAGACCTTGAACGCCTCGCCGCGGCCGGGCCCGACGACGATCACGCCGGTCACACTCCGATCGCAGACCCTCGACTTCTGAAGGCCGTCTGCACGTTTCCAGGAGGCCGTGCTGAAGATGCGCTCGGAGCTGCCCTCCTTGGCATCCGGATCGACGTGATGGTTGTGCGTGATGGAGACGACCTTCTCCGCGGTCTCGACCGCGGCGATCGTCGCGGGGAAGAGTTCCTGGTTGACGGCAGCGAGCGGCTCAAACCGACAGTGCTGGTCAATCCAGGCATCGAGCTCCCGGACCGAACGCACCTTCATGCCGTGATACGGATCCTTCTTCCGGACCGCGGAGACGTCCTCCCGCTCGTCGGGCGACCACAACCGCTCCTCTTCCTCGAAGAGCGCACCCTCGAGACTGCCGTAGCCGTTGTGCTTCCCGACCGCCAACGCGCGCAGCTGCTGCGCCGGCGAGAGCCTGGCCAGCAGGATCGCGTGGCCCGCTGTGATGCGGCCTTCCAACATCAGCGTGCACGCCGGCTCGACCAGGTCGAGAAGCTTGACTCGGTCGTAGATGTATTTCCGCGACCGCCCGATCCGCCCGGCCAAGACGTCGATATCGAACCCGAACGTCATCAGCCGCTTGAAGCCATCGCCTTCCTCGAGCGGATTGATGTCCTCGCGCTGGTCGTTCTCGATCACCATCAGCTCGAGCACTTGAGCGTCAGTCAAGTCTTTGATGAGGATCGGTATTTCCTCGAGCTGCGCAATCCGGGCTGAGCGCCACCGTCGCTCGCCGGCGACAATCTCGAACGCACCAGACACGCCGGTCGGGCGCACCACCAGCGGCTCGATGATGCCGATGCCGTTGCCCATCGTGGCCGCGAGCTCCTCGAGCTTCGTCTGATCGAAATGCTTTCGGGGATTCAGCCCCGAGGGGACCAACGCGTGGACGGGCACAAACCGGAAGGGCGACGCGATGGCGGGATCTGATGGCTCGGCCACGGAGGTGGTCATGATGGCGATACTCCCTGTTCGTGAATGGACGGGCGCGGCGTGTCGTGCACCGGCGTGTCCGGATGAATGCGGCGGTAGTAGAGCGAGTAACCCCGCTGGTAGGCGACGCGTCGGTGCCGCATCACCAGCTTGACGACCTGGTCGAGCGGCATCCGGCGATTGGCATCCAGGTGCGGCCGGCACTCCTCGACGATCGACTTGATGCAGTCCTTCACCGCACGCAGCCGTGTTGCGGCGACAGCCGCGCTGTTGTCGTGCGGACGCCCGACGCGATCGAACCCGCTGCACGCGTGTGAGCAGTACTTGCTCGCCGCGCGTTTCACCCGATTGCCACACGGCGGATAGGCGCATTTCGGTCGCGGCTGCCGGCGCTTCATCAGATCCTCGTGAGCCGCATGCCAGAATCCGGCACCGGGAGATCGTTGGCCAGCGCCAGCAGAATGTCTGCATGGCACAGCACGGTCGTGGGGCACCAGCACGCGAGGTCATGACCGCGCAGCTCCGTGCGCGCATGCGCCAGCGCCTTCAGAGCGGCGCGCTGCGCGTCCACATGCGTCAAGTCCTTCGAGATACACAGAAAGCCAGCCGCGAGCCCGTGGTAGAGCTGCACGCACTCGGCTCTCGTACCGTCCTTGCCAACGATGAACGGATTTCCCCACTTCGTCGGCCGACCCACGTACACCGCCCCCGCTGGCATCCGCCAATCCCTGGCCCGACGCCGTTGAATACGCTTCGGCGTGCTCACCGCTCGTTCTCCGGGAGCTGCTTGTCTCGACCCGCGAGGCCTTTCCACTGCGGACGCTCATCGTCACTAGGCTCGAGACCGTAGTGCTTCTTCGCGCATGGCTCGCAGAGCACGAACCGGTGCGGACCGAACGCGGCCATCTGACCGGACGAGATGCGACACCCGAAGGCGCACTTCCGAAAGACTCGAACAATCCGCCAGCGCCAGGTCGGGGCACGGTGGGCAATGAGCGTCCGTGGCTTCATGCCTGCACGAGCTCGGGATGGGTGTGCTTGAACCACGCCGATTCGGCGGCCCGGTGCACCACGTCGACGGCCACGTCCGGATGGGAACCCCGATCGATGCCCAGCCTGCCGCATTCGTCCTTCAACGCATCGACGAGCGTCGACGCCGAGACGATCGGATATTGGCCACCCTGAGTCGTCCACGACCCTTGCCGACAGAGGTCACCTGCAAGCTTCGCAATCACTGCGTAGTTGCCGCCGTCGTTCGGTTCCGTGGCGAGCGTCCGCGGCGAAGTCGCTGTAGTACTGGTACCGGAAGTACTTGACGTACAGGACGAATCGGGTGGCGATAGCGCCACCCCTCCCCCGGCGTCCACGCCACCCCCCGGTGGTGACGCTGCCACCCCTCCCCCGGCAATACCGCCACCGGGAGACAACTTGCCACCCCTGACAAGTTGCCGGGGGGGTGGATGGCGACGATGGGGTCGGCTCGTGGACTGGAGCACCAGCGTATCCATGAGCACCACGTAGACATTCGGGCCGCTCCCGTTCGCCGCCGGAGGCTCAATCCGGAGCTCGCCGAGCGCCTCGATGTTCCGGATGCACCGTTGCACCGTGCGCGGGTGGAGCCGCGTCTTCCTCCCGAGCGTGCCGATCGACGGCCAGGCGTCCATACCCTCGTCGCTCGCGCGATCGGCGATCGCCAGGAGCACCAGGCGGTCGTTGCCGACCGTCCTCGAGAACTCCCAGACCCAGTTCATGGCCCTGATGCTCACGTCGGAGCCTCCACAAGCGGCAGCGACCGGTGCAGCCGCCGACGCAGCAGCTCCAGCTGTCGATCAGCTCCCGCGAGCACGCTCTCCCAGTCCCTGGTCTCCACGGACCGCCAGCGCGCCGCCATGAGCGCATGCGTCTTCGGGCGCAGATGCGAGAGCAAGTCGGGATTGGTCACAAACAACCGGAACATTTCGGCGAACCATTCGTTGTCGTTGTCGCAGTAACCCGTCAGCGGCTTGTCGCCCGTTTGGGTCCGCCACGCCGTGCCGTACGTGCCGCCCGCGGCGCCGTGCGCCAGGTCCACGTGGTGCCCGAGCTCGTGCTGGAGGACACCAAAGGGCGTGCGATCGACGGAGTGGCCGGGATACGACCACGCCCGGCCGGCGCGCCCGATCGCGGCACATGCCGGCGGCCAGATGTAGATCACGCAGAAGCGGTAGTAGGCGCAGGTGCCGAAGTACTCGTCCGGATCACTCGCGACGACGACGGTGGGCGGCTTGATAGGGGCGTTCAGGCCGCACCACGCGGTCATCCGGTCGATGCCGGCCTGCAGCATCGCGTCCTTCGTCACGTGCGCGCCTCGCCTCGCGAGAGAAGCTCCAACTCGAGCAGGCCAGGAAGACAACGAGCGTCACGTGGAACCACCGCCGCGACCATCCGATCAACGCACAGAGGCTGACCCAGAAACGTCGACACCCTCCTAGCGCAGGCACCTGGATCACCAAGCACATCTTCGAATCGCTGAACGAGAACAGCACCGCGGGCCCTCCACAGCGCGATCGCGCCAGGCTCGTCCTTCCCGTAGCTCTTCGCGAATCCACGCCACGCGTTTGACGGGACATTCAGCCCGCCGACGCGCGACAAGAACTTCACCGCTGACTTCGCCTGCTCACGATGCTCTCGCGTCATCCAGATGACCTGAATGTCATACGGGATCCCAGCCGGCATCTGCCGTCGCGGCTCCAGCCATTTCACGGCGTGACCGTTCAGCGGGAGCAACCACGACGGATCATCAGCTTGATGGATCTGCCGCATCGTTTCGAAAGCCGGGAATCCCATCCCTGGGTCATAAAAGACCGGGCATCCACCGGCCTGCAGCATCTGCATCATCAGCGACGACCCGCAGCGCTGAAATCCGGACACAAACACGATGCTCACGGGCGGGCTCCTGGTAGTTCGCGCACGCGGAGATCAGCCCTCAGACTGGCTTTCGCCATCGGCCGCGGCCGACGAGCGAACATCAGCTCCTCCCACGACCGCTGGGTGACCAGCACGAGGAGCCGCTGCACGGCCTGGACGCGCTGCTCCTCGAGCACGGCCATCCGCGCGTGAAGCGCAGATCTAAACTCGCCGGCCTGCACCGCCGCCATCGCACGGGCCAGCTCGTCCCGCTCCCGATCGATGGATTCGATCCAACGCTCGACACGGCCGACCAGGCGCTCGAGCAGCTTCACCGTTGCTCCACCGCGCGCACGAGCTTCAAGCACAGGTCGGTGGCCGCCCGACGGTTCAGCCGCATACGGATCCGCGCGTAGCGGCAGTCCTGGACCAACATCTCGACCAACACGAACGCGTCGCCCTCGGGTTGACACGTCACGTCGGTGATGCACCCGCGCACGTGCGCCGGCAGCGTCAGCACCGGCTTGTCCGTCAGATGCTCGAACGCGCTCGTGAGCGCCGAGGCCGCCTCCTGATCGGTGAGCTCGCGCTCGGGAACGGGTGGCGTCTGCACTAGCGCAGCCCTCGGTCCGACACAAGGACCTCGACGGCCCTCGGACCCTTGGGATGTTCAATGACCGTGAAGGAACACGGATCACCGACACGCAGCTGGCGAAACTGAATAGACGATCGCTGCAGGCCTGATGAGTTGAAATACAGCCGGCCGACGGCGGGATCGTCGGAGCGGATGAATCCGAAGCCACCCGGCCCGATCTCGCTGTCGGTGAGCTCAGCAATGTGACCAGTCACGCCGAGGCCTCCGGCGCCTGATTGCCCCAGAGGTCCCACCCCTCGGCCGCACGTCGCGCAAACATCTCGAGGCGCGGCCCGTGGCTGACCAGCTCAGCCATCTGGCGCAACGCTTCCGGCTTGACGGAGTGCTCCCCTCGTGACGCGTGGAACCCGGTACGGCCCTGGGCACGCTTTCCGCTCGGCGCAGTGCGATACTCGACGTCACCTCGTACCCCGAACAGGCAACTCTCGGTCACCCCGCGGAAGTACTGGCCGAGCCCAACTTGCAGTTGCGCCCCCGCCTCAGCCAGCAGCTTGTCTCGCGACGCGTCATCGATACCGGTGTCCGTCACGACGGCATCGATCCAGGCCTCGGACAGATCGCCTTTGAACCAATCGATTTTCGTGACGTAGCGGAACCCCCAAGCCGCGAGCACACGGAGGCCATCAGGGAGGAAGTTGTTCGTGACCCACACGTAGCAGTGCGCGTTCGGGGCAGCCCACGTGGAGACCGGCAACGCGCAGATCGCGTCCGTCGTCATCAGCGGGTAGTGACGATCGGCCCCGCGCTTGACCTTCCCGGCCCCACGTTCGTTCCACGGGGGATCCGCCAGGATGGTGCGGTAGCACCCCGCGAGCGCGGGTCGCGGCGTCGTGGCAACGTCGAGCAACCCGATCTGCTGCGTCACGAGACAACCTCGAGCGAAGCCGCATCCACGCACCGAACCCGATCCCACTGCAGGAACCTGATCCGCACACGCGTGGCGGAATGCCCTACGACCACAGCGGGAATACGGCCGTCATCCTCGACGAGATGCTCGTAGCCGTACGTGCCCTGGCCCGGCTTGTAACGCACGCGTTGGTCGACACTGAAGGCGCTGGGCGCACCTTTGGGTGTCCCCATCAGGCGGCCTCCCATTTGGAACGCCTGGCGAGCTCACGCGGCTTCAGCAACGCCGCGATCTGAATCGTGGGACTCGAGACCAAGGCCCCAGGCATGAAGAGCCGATAGCGACCAGCCGGCTGAAGCGGGATGTACGAACTGAAGGTCAAGCGCACCGGCGTGTTGGCCTTCACGTACACCGCATCGAACGGCATGGCCGAGCGCAACGGGACCCAGGCGCCGGCTTGGAGCTCGTAGAGCGTGGCGACGCCGGCGCGCGTGGCCCATCCGGATATCGTGACGGTGACTTCCGCGAGCCAGTCGCTCGTCGGCTCTCCTGACCTGGCGATGAACTCCACCGCGTCCGGGCGACCGCGGAGGTCATCCCCCATCGCTACGAGCTCGCCGGTGCGGTCGAACCGGGCGACGCTCACGAATGGGCCTCAGCAATAGCTGGTAGCCGGTAGTGCGGGACCTGGTGCTCACGGATGACGCCCTGCTCGAGCAGCCACGCGACGACGGCATTCAGACCGCCCATGACGTGACCCAGGCCGGCGCGGCGACACTGGGCCTGGAACACGAGCTGCTCTTCAGAAGGAGAACCGCCGACGGCTTTCACTTCAACGAACAGAACCTGCATCTGATCCGCGACGTCATGCTCGCCGCCCTCTTCCTGGCAGGCGCGCGACGCGGCGCGTGCCCGGGCGTCTGGCAGGAAGCAAATCAGGTCTGGAATACCTGGTGTCTGACAGGTGCCCTGATGGTCACCACGGGGCCGCCTAGTGCCCATCACGTACACACGACCCCCGATCGCACGGAGCGTGGAGGCGATCTGCTGCTGCTCCACCTTCTCGGAAACCCGCGGTGCGCGATTGGCTTTACGCGTCGCCATTGGTCTCCCGCCGGAGCTTGAACCCGAGAAGCGTGCGCGCCGCGACCATGGCCTCATCGAACTCAATGTGCTGCTCTGCGTCACAGGCGATGACCAACTTCTTCAGGACGGTGAGCGCAGGGTGCTCCGCCTCAGGTCCAGGGAAGCGCCGAACCACGCCGGCGACCAGAGCACCATCAGCAGACGAACCCATCCGCCGAGGCTCCCCGAGGCCCGTGACCTCGTCGCGCAGCTCGTACATGTCGGGCATCAGTGCACCACTGGCCTCAGGCGCTTCTTCGCAGCACCGTCAGCTGGAAATACAAGCGCCGCTGGGCGTCCGCCCTCCGTGCGCTGGTCGCGGTCGCGTACCAACCCCGCCGGACCGCGCGGTACACGCTGGTCGCCCGCCGATACGTCGCCTCGGCCTTCGCGTGATTGGCGGGCAGCGTCAGGCGATACCGTGGCTTCGGCGGCGACCAGGCCTCGGCCATCCACACCGCGATCTGCTCTTGCGTGAGGGGCCGACGTTTCGCCCGCCAGTCGTGCCAGCTCGAGAGTTGTCTCGCGACGAACGCGCGCAGGGTCTGCATAGCGTCTCGGTCCTCGGCGTCGTGAATGGGCCGCCAGCCAGCGGCGACACCACGCCGCGCAGAGCACGTCGAACAGGAGCAAGACGACGAGCGAGGCCACCACGGCCACGACGACTAACTCCCACTCAGCCCACTGCCGCAGACGCACCAACGTGTCAATCACTGGCGCTCCCCCGTGGCTGCGCGGCTCCGTGTACGGTCCCGAGAAAGCACCGCAGGGGCATTCTCGGGAGCGGGATTTCTATCCACGGCCGTCCCCGGACCCGTCCCCGTCCCCGTACCCGGACCCGTCCCCGTACCCGGACCCCGACCCGTCCCCGGCCCCGTACCCGGACCCCTCCCCGGCCCCGTCACCGCGCCCATACCCCGCCCCTGCCCCGA
>Ga0137340_1000238_pt1 | contig 13143 bp, 10 predicted proteins | sample EasRivERMLT400_2_FD_102295 | JGI IMG/M metagenome (GOLD analysis project Ga0137340, IMG submission 102295) | Soil microbial communities from meander-bound floodplain in the East River, Colorado, USA - East River MetaG ERMLT400_2 | ecosystem: Environmental > Terrestrial > Soil > Floodplain ...
ATTCATTCGCCTTCATGCCGGACCAATCAAAAACCAACTCGGCGGCGCCGGCGCGCGAAAGCGCCAGCAACAACGTGACGATGATTATGCGAAGCATTGCGGCGCGAGCGTAACACAATCGGATTTTCGGACAAGGGCGCGGTGAAGGAAAGGCTAGCAGCGATTACGCCAAGGGCTAAACTCCCGCTGGCAATTGACGAAAACCGTAGTAGACACCGGATTTTATGCCGATTTGCGGGCCGCATATGTGCCGACGCAAACCTAGAGTAAAGAAAGAGGACGCTGCGTTGATCGCAATTCGAATCGCGGTCGAGGCCGGCTATGATGTCGCGTTAAAAGCCGAAGTGACTGATCCACACAAAGACGGTCCACCACTCGTCTCCGTGTGGATCAGTCACTTCAAGATTCACAAGCAAACCGGCGAAGCCGAACTGCAGATGACATTATGACGCCTGAGTCGCGCGCTCGCTCAGCTGTCAACCCTTAGACCCAGGTTTTTGGCTTTAGCGCGCGCGGGCGACTGAGCAAACTCACGGCGTGGCGACGAACTTTGTGGGGATCGAGATTGGTGGGACCAAGTTGCAGTTGGTCGCGGGCCGTCCGGGCGCGATTGAGGACCGAAAGCGGTTTTCGGTGGACGTGAAGCGCGGGGCGGCAGGGATTCGCGAGCAGATTGAAACGGTGCTGCCGGGGTTGGTGAAGGAGTGGAATGCGCAGGCCGTCGCGCTTGGATTCGGTGGACCGGTGGACCGGCGCGGCGGGCGGATCGCACGTTCACATCAAATCGAGGGGTGGTCGGGATTCGAGATTCGCGAGTGGCTCGCAAAATTGTCGCGAACAGAGATCGTCGTCGACAACGACGCAAACATGGCCGCGCTTGGCGAGGCGACGCTTGGCGCGGGGAAGGGCAGGAACCCGGTTTATTACGTGACGCTCGGCAGCGGCGTGGGCGGCGGGATGGTGGTGAACGGGCGGATCTATCACGGCGCCGCGCCGGGCGAAGCGGAGATCGGCCACCTGCGTTTGGATCGAGACGGCACGATCGTGGAGCAGCGCTGCTCGGGTTGGGCGGTGGATCGGACGATTCGCGAACGGGCGACCGGCGCTCTGCGCAAAATGATCGGCGATGAAATCGGAGGAGAGGCCCGGCATCTCGCGGCGGCGTTGAAATCGAACGACGAATCGGCCCGAGAAATTTTGGAGGAGACGACTGAGACGCTGGCGTTCGCGCTTTCGCACGTCGTTCATTTGTTTCATCCGGAGATCGTCGTCATCGGCGGTGGGTTGTCGCTCGTCGGCGAACCGTTGCGCGCAGCGGTCGAGCGGGCGCTGGGACCCTTCACGATGGAGGTTTTTCACGGAACTACCCACGTGCAGTTGGCGGAGTTGGGCGAGGATTCCGTTCCCATGGGCTGCCTCGTGGCGGCTTCGCGGGACGCCGAAAGCTGAAATGCAGGCGGCGCGGAGCGCCGTCCCTGCCAGTTGGGGATTGAGAGACGCGACGTTGTTGGAGATAGTGTCGGGATGAACAATTGGTTGAGTGATTACGTCAAGGCGCAGAAGGCCGCGCTGGATTCGATACCGGTCGATGCGGTCACGCAGATAGTGCAGAAGCTGCGCGTCGCGTTGAAGGAGGACCGGCAGATTTTTGTTTTCGGGAACGGCGGCAGCGCAGCGAATGCGTCACATTTCGTGACGGACCTCGGCAAGGGGGCGTCGGACAAAGTGGGCGCGCGTTTCCGGTGCATGTCGCTCAACGACAACGTGAGTTGGATGACGGCGCTCGGCAACGATTACTCCTACGAGGACGTGTTCGTGCGACAGCTCATGAACTACGGCAAACGGGGTGACGTGGTGCTGGTGATGAGCGTGAGCGGCAATTCGCCCAACGTGGTGCGCGCGGTCGAATGGGCGAAGAAAAACGGTCTGCACACAATCGCGCTCGTGGGCGGAAAGCGCGGCAAACTGGCGGACATCGCCGACCAGGCCATCGTGATCAACTCGACGCATTATGGGAGAGTGGAAGACGCGCACATGGGCATCTGCCACATGCTTTGCTACGTGTTCATGGAGAACCCGCAGTTGGTGGAGAGCTCGAATTGACAGACGAGCGCTCGCTGACGACGGTTCGGTGTGGCTCTAAGGATTGAGTATCACCGGGGCGGAGTGTATCTGCCGACCCTGCGGTTGTGGCTGGACGCGCACGATCCAAAGACGGAGCGCGTGTTCGTGAGCCACGCTCATTCCGACCACGTCGATTACCATCGCGAAGTTATCCTGAGCGCTCCGACCTCGCGGCTCATGCAGGCGCGCATTGGCGGCACGCGCGTAGAGCATGTGTTGCCGTGGCGTGAGCGAAGGGAGTTTGACGCCGGCGGCCCGCGCTACGCGGTGACACTGTTTCCGGCGGGACACATTTTCGGCAGCGCGATGTCGCTGATCGAAGCGGATGGCGCGTCCGTGCTTTACACCGGCGATTTCAAGTTGCGCAAAGGATTATCCGCCGAGCCGTGCGACCCTCGCGAGGCGGACATCCTCATCATGGAGACAACGTATGGCCGGCCGGAGTATCGCTTTCCGCCGACGGACGCGGTGATGAAAGGGGTCATTCGCTTTTGCAGGGAGGCGCTGGACAACGACGAAGTGCCGGTGCTGCTCGGGTATTCGCTCGGCAAAAGCCAGGAGTTGCTTTGCGGCCTTGGCGACGCGGGGCTGCCGATCATGCTGCATGGCACCGTGTTCAAGATGACGCAAGTGTACGAGCAGTTCGGTCAATGCTTTCCAAAATACGAGCCGTATGAGGCGGGACAAACCTCCGGCAAGGTGCTGCTCTGCCCGCCGAGCGTCGTGAATTCCGCGGTGCTCCGAAATCTCGGCAAGCATCGCACCGCGGTGCTCACGGGATGGGCCGTCGATCTCAACTGCAAGTATCAATACCGTGCCGACGCGGCGTTCCCGATCAGCGACCACGCGGATTTTCCAGACCTGATCGATTTCGTGAAGCAGGTGAACCCGAAGCGCGTGTTGACGCTGCACGGCTTCGCCGCGGATTTCGCGCAGACACTCCGCGAGTTGGGTTATGACGCGCAGGCGTTGAGCGAGGACGAACAGATGACGCTGGGATTGGGTTCAACTGTATCGCCGTCAGCAAGGCGATCGGCGGCACGCAGCACAAGACCGCCACGCGACGCGACCTCTCCAGCAAACGTTCCAACCCATTCCACTTTCCGGCAATTCGCGGAAACGTGCGCGTCGATTGCGAGCACGAGCAGCAAGCTGGAGAAGATTCGTTTGTTATCGGAGCACCTGCGCGCGCTCGAAGGCGACACGACTGCGGATGTCGCGGTGTGGTTCACGGGCGCGGCGTTTGCGTCGAGCGAGAACAAAGTCCTGAAACTCGGCTGGGCGGTTATTCGCGATGCGCTGTGTGCGATGGGGCAGGTCGACGAGAGCGATCTGCACTCTATTTACCTGAAGCACAGCGATCTTGGGGAGACCGCGCAGGAGGTGTTCGCTTCTTTCAACGCCGCGAGCGCCGGCCTTTCGATCGCGGAAGTGGACGGAATGTTTCGCGCGCTGGAAGCGACGCGTGGCCCGCGCGCGAAGCTGCCGGTGCTGCTGGCGGTGCTGGAGAAATGCGATCCGCTTGAAGCGAAGTTCCTGGTCAAGATCATCACGGGCGATCTGCGTATCGGACTGAAGGAGGGATTGGTTGAGGAAGCCATCGCCGCCGCGTTCAACGCGCCTGTGGATGAAGTGCGCCAGGCAAACCTTCTCCTCGGGAACATCGGCCAAACGGCACTCCTTGCGCGCGAGGATCGTCTGCGCGAAGCCGGGATCGTCCCGTTTCGGCCGGTGAAATTCATGCTCGCCTCTCCCGAGCCGACCGCCGCCGACATCTGGAAACGAGTGCATAGCCCCGAGAGCCCGGACACGCCCGTGTGGATCGAAGACAAGTACGACGGTGTGCGCTGCCAGCTTCACAAGGCCGGTGGCCGCGTGGCGCTATATTCGCGCGATCTCAAGGACATCACGCCAACGTTTCATGACATTGCTGACGCGGCGCGCGCGTTGCCTTGCGATGTGATTCTCGATGGCGAAGTTTTGGCGATGCGCGGCGATTCGGTGCTGCCTTTCGCGGAGTTGCAGCGACGCCTTGGCCGGCGCGAGCACGATCTTTTCATGCGCGAAGAAGTCCCGGTGAAATTCGTCGCCTTCGACATGCTTTGGAAAGATGGCGCGAGCCTGCTGCAAACTCCGTTGCGCGAGCGCCGCCAATTACTCGAATCGCTTGCGCCGTTTCCGGACGAGTTTCGCTTTGCCCGAATCACGCCCGTGAAGTCGATTGACGAAATCGAGGCAGCTTTCGCCGCGGCGCGCGCGCGCAACAATGAAGGTTTGATGGTGAAAGATCCCGACAGCCTCTATTCGCCGGGGCGGCGCGGCCTCGCGTGGTTGAAGCTCAAGAAGGCTTATGCGACGCTCGATTGCGTGGTCGTCGGCGCGGAGTACGGGCACGGCAAGCGCAACAAGGTGTTGAGCGACTACACGTTTGCGGTGCGCGACGATGAGACGGGCGAACTCAAGACCATCGGCAAAGCGTACAGCGGCCTGACCGATCTCGAAATCGCGCGCCTCACGCGGCATTTTCTCGCGCGCACGCTCCGCCAGCATGGCCGGTACCACGAAGTCGTGCCGGACACGGTCCTGGAAGTTGCCTTCGACAGGCTCCAACGGAGCGATCGCCACAGCAGCGGCCTGGCAATGCGTTTCCCCCGGATTCTCCGCATTCGCGATGATAAAACCCCGACGGATATTGATACGGTCGCTTCGGCCCGGCGGTTGCTGAGCGATGGGTAAGTGTCGCAACTTTGGCCTAGAAATTCCTGCGTAGACCGTCCACATTGTAAGGGGATGTCCCTGATCGAACGAACAGTCCAGCTAAGCTTCCAGCAGCGTGTTTTCTTCACGAAATACGTGTTCGCTTTGAGCAACCCGCTCCTGGCGGATATGCTGACCAATGAACGTTCGACGCAGGTGCCAAAGGTCCTCATCGTGCTGGACGAATCGCTGCACGTCGCGCAACCGGGGCTGGTGCGCAACATCGAAGCCTACTTCGGGGCGCAGGCCCAACGAATCAAGCTCGTTTGCCCGCCGATGATCCTCGAAGGTGGCGAGCGCGTAAAGAATTCGTATTTCCATGTCTCGGAAATCCAGTCGCATATCGACCGTTATCACATGGATCGTCACTCTTACGTCATCGCGGTCGGCGGCGGTGCGATCCTTGATGTGGTCGGCCTCGCCGCGGCGACGGCACACCGTGGCATGCGGCACATTCGCATCCCGACGACGACGCTGAGCCAGGACGACTCCGGTGTCGGCGTGAAAAACGGGATCAACGCCTTCGGCAAAAAGAATTTCATCGGCACCTTCGCGGTGCCCTTCGCGGTGATTAATGATTTCGAGATGCTCTCGTCTCTCCCGCCGCGCGACAAGCGCGCCGGCTACATCGAGGCCATCAAGGTGGCGCTGATCCGCGATGCGCGGTTCTTCGACGCGATCGAGTGCGACGCCCCGAAGTTGCGTGATTTCGATCCTGACGCGATGTACCGGTTGATCTATCGCAGCGCGGAGTTGCACGTCAACCACATCGCCACTTCGGGCGACCCGTTTGAGTACGGTTCCGCGCGTCCACTCGACTTCGGTCATTGGTCGGCGCACAAGCTGGAACAGATCTCCGATTACCGCATTCGCCACGGTGAAGCCGTCGCGATCGGTATCGCTCTTGATGTCGTTTATTGCCGGCGCAGCGGTTTTCTGGACGAAGCAAGCGCGACGCGCATCATCAAGCTGATCGAGACGCTCGGCTTCGATCTGTTCGCGAATGAGTTGCTCAACGTCGATTCGAATGACGACTACATGATCCTCAAGGGGTTGGAGGAATTCCGCGAGCACCTCGGCGGTCAACTCACGATTACGCTGCTGAAAGGAATTGGCCAGGGCTTCGAAGTTCACGAGGTAAACGACGCGGTGGTCCTGGAATCGATCCAGGAACTCCAGGAACGCCACATTTCCAAAGGCGTCAGGTTCCTGCGCGACAAGCAGCGCACCTGATATCGGGCAACGGCTCATGCAACGCACGGCCGTCCTCAACGTAGTGGGGTTGACCAAGGGCCTGCTCGGACCGCACACGCCGAACATCAATTCTTTCCTGCGCCATGCCGCCACGATCACGCCGGTGTTCCCCGCGGTCACGTGCTCCGCGCAAAGCACTTATCTCACTGGCCTCAACCCGTCGGGGCACGGCATCGTCGGAAACGGCTGGTACAATCGCGAGCTCGCGGAGGTGCAGTTCTGGAAACAGTCGAACCATCTCGTCCACGGTCGCAAGATTTGGGAAGAGATTAGCGCGCTCGAACCGAAAGCAACGTGCGCGAAGCTCTTCTGGTGGTACAATATGTATTCGACGGCGGACTATTCGATCACGCCACGCCCGATGTATCCCGCCGATGGCCGCAAGGTGTTCGATATTTACACGTGGCCGTTCCCGATTCGCGCCGAAATTAAAAAAGACCTCGGCGAATTTCCCTTCCCTGCGTTTTGGGGGCCGGCTGCGGGCGTCGACACTCCGCAGGGCACGCCGGATGCAGTTTCGCGCTGGATCGCCGAATCCGCCAAATGGATCGAGACACGTTACTCGCCAACGCTCAGCCTCGTTTACCTGCCGCACCTCGATTACAACCTGCAACGCTACGGGCCGAGCGACCCGCGCACAGCCGACGATGTGCGCGCCATCGATCGCATCGTCGGCGACCTGATTTCATTTTTCACACAGCGCGGCGTCACGGTGTTGATCCTCTCCGAATACGGAATCACGGACGTGAACCGCCCGATTCACTTGAACCGCGTGTTTCGACAAAACGGCTGGCTGGCCATCAAGGATGAACTCGGCCTCGAAATGCTTGACGCCGGGGCGAGCACGGCGTTCGCGGTGGCAGATCACCAGGTCGCCCACATTTATTTGAGGGATCCATCGATGGAAAAGGGCGTCACGGAAATTTTGGAAAACGACTGCGGCGTGCGTGTCCTCGGCGCGCGTGAGAAGCGCGAGTATGGGATAGATCACGAACGCGCCGGGGATTTGATCGCGGTCGCTCCGCAGGACGCGTGGTTCACTTATTATTACTGGCTCGATGATCGTCTCGCGCCCGACTTCGCGCGTTGCGTCGATATCCACCGAAAGTCGGGTTACGATCCCGTGGAGTTGTTCATCGATCCGCGCCTGAAGGCGCCGAAACTGAAGATCGTCTCCAAATTGCTGAAAAAGAAGCTCGGCTTTCGCATGCTCATGGATGTCGTTTCGCTGGATGCCTCACTCGTTCGCGGATCGCACGGCATCCGGCCCGCAGACGCGAAGCATCATCCTGTTTTTATCACGAACCGTGCGGATTTGCTCGCGAGCGAGGAGATTGCCGGCACAGATGTTTATCACTTGATCCGGCGCACGGTCCTCGGTGGGAAAAGAGAAAGCGGGTAGATTTTGGGATCCAGCAATTGCGCCGGCAGGCTCACGTGGAGGTGCGTGGTTCAGATGAGCCGTAGTCTACCCGCTTAAAACGCATAACCGCACACCGATAGAGTTTTAGCAGCGACAATGCCATGAAGGTCGGCCCGTGCCCTGGCGTGAAACATCGTCGAAACGAGGCGCATGGTTTTGCGAAAACGCGTTGCTGGCACGAAACGGGACACATTCCAAAAAATTTATAGACACTTTCGACAAATTCTCTTGCCTCGCGGCGCAAAAATCTCTAACGGTTACGCCATCAGTTCACAGCTTCCATCGCGCGGGAGGCATGCTTCTGTGAAATGCCTCAAACTGATGTTGATGCTGTTTGTTTTCTGCCGGGCCGAAGCAGGCGTTCTTTCGGTGCCGGAGTTCCAGGTAGGAGACAAGCCAGCTTCGAATATCGTCACGCCCGTTCACCTCGTCGTGGTCGATCAGGAACGCACCGAAACTATGCGCGAGCGCGAGGCCGGGCGCGTACCGGCAATTTTCCGCTTTTACACCAACGCCGCGCCCGAAGCCGAGTTGAAGATGTTCACCGCGTATAACTCGGCCAAGGAAGGGTTTCTCAAGAGCATCGAGCGCAGTTTCAAAAAACGGAAGCTCGACGCGGAAACGGTCGAACAGGAACGCTTTGGCAAGGCGGTGGCGGCGTACCAAAAGGCAAACCGCAGCTTCCCGCTGACCACCAACCTCGCGACGCTTTGGGCCCTGGGCGAACAGGACCACGTGGTTCTCGAGGATCTCACCTCAACCTTGCGCGAGGCGATGCGCGGCTACATTCGCCCGGACACGCTTTTGAGCATCGCAAAAGCGGGGCCAGGACAGGTCCGCCTGGTTCCCGTGAGATCGACGAACGCACTGGAGCTCGACGTCGCGCTTGCGCAGAGCAGCGGTTTTTACAGGTCAAATTTCATCGCCGTGGGGCGCGTGCGCAAAGATGTGCAGGCGAAGTTCGGTCCGGACGAACAGTGGGCTGGAAAGTTCGTATCCTCCTTTGTGCGTGAGAATTGCGTGTGCGACGAACCACTGACAGTGCTCAGCCGCACGCGTCGCACCGATCCGATCATCTCGGCGGAAACCTACGAAGCGGGAGCGGTTGTCGCCAAAGCCGGCGAACTCATCGACGGCAAACTCAAAGTGGCGCTGGACGAACTGCGCCGTCGCACCGAAGGCGATGTCATCAAGGCCCAGATCGCGGAAGAAAAGCGCAAGGCTGAAACCATTGCGGCCGAACTGGAAGCGACGCAGGTGAAAGTCACTCAAGCAGAAAACGAGAAACGCAACCTTCGCCTGGTACTCGCCGGCGCGAGTGTGTTCAGCATTGGCATGGTCGGACTGTTGATCGTGCGTGGCCGCCGCCCGCGCACAATGGCGCTGGCGACAGTCGGGTCTGCCAACGCCCAGTTGCCTTCGCCCGAAGCGGCTCTCGCCGCGCCCGCTGTGCGCGCGTCGGTCGTCGCTGAGATGACGCGCTGGCTCAAGCACCATTTTGCGCAACGGCTCATCACCAGCAATGCCGCTATTGCCGAAACCCAGCGTCTCGCCGCCCTTCAGGTCGCGGAGTTGGAACGGCGCCTCGAAGAAATGAACGGCCCGCTTCAGAACCGCCTTCAGGCCTACGAACAGCGCATCACCGAACTCGAACAACAACTCGTCGCACAGGGCGCCGAAAATCGGGAGCTGTTAAAGGCCACCATCAAGATGGCTCGCGAGCGCCTCGAAGCCCAGCGCAGCCAGTCTGCCCTCGCGGTGAATTAGGTAAGGGGCGATGTCCATCGCGCCGCACAGACAGCGCTTCTGACTGCAGTTACGTCGTCGGAGTTCCGCATTTATGCGGCCACAAAATCCTGCCGAAGTTTGATTCGCTCATCTACGTATTCACCGGCTTCTGCTGCGTTCGCAGCGCCTGCTCGTAGCACTCCAGGGCCTCACTGAACCGTTCAAGCTGATTGAACACCGCGCCTTTGTGCAGGTAGGCGACGGTCATCGTGTCGTTCGCGGCGATGGCTCTGTCGTAGCACGCGATCGCTTCTTCCAGCCGCTTCAACTGCTCCAGCGCCGTGCCCTTCTTTACCAGCGCTTCTGCGTTGGCCGGCGCCAGCTTCAGCGCCTCTTCGAAGCAAGCCAGCGCTTTCTCGGGTTCCTCGGCGTTCAGGAGCGCCTGTCCTCTTTCCAACACTGACGCAAGGTCAGCAGACGGTTCGCCGTTCTCGATCTGAGCTTTGATAGTGTCGTTAGGGACGCCCGCTGTGTGTTCAAGGTCTCGGATGCGCTTTTCAAGCCGGTCGATGGCCCCCAGCAGACGCGTGCTGGACATCTCTGGCCCATTCAGCGTCACAAATGGCCCATCTGGCCCGCCAAGGCCGCCCGATGTCATCTGGCGCAGGTGCATCGCGTGCAATGGCTGCAGACTGGCCGTGATCTGCGCCACGCGTGTCAAGGCGCGCCAGAGGCAAAATGCCGTGAACAACATTCCGAGAAATCCAATCCCGCCGAACACCGCCGCCAGGATGACCATGAACCGGTTCGATTTCTGCATGGCATCTGCTGTCCGGTCGTGCTGATTGGTGAGCGTTTGCTCGATCACGCGCAAGCGCGCGCCGACCAACTCGGCGCTTCGCCGCGCCGACGCGTCCGCTTCCTGCCTCGCCTGGTCAATCGCCTCACTGTTGCGCCGCGAGTTCGTCTCCGCCTCCTTTCGCGCCTGCTCGATGGCGAGCAGCGCCGAATGGAGTTGGTCCTGCAGTTGCAGATACGCGCGAATGTTCTCCTTCGCCGCGTCGGACGTAGTGTTGGTTGCCGGGGCCTCGGCCTCCGCCTTTTCGGCCGCATGGCCGTGGATCGAACACGACAAACCAATAATTAAAAAAGCTCTCCAAAAAGTTCGGTGCATAGCGCTCGAAATTCGTGAGTTTGTTTAAGGCACGGTGTGGCGAATTGAAAGATAAAGTTGTTCGAAGTTGTTCACCCCATGTTGAACCCGCGCGGCGCGTGTTACAGTCGCGTCACAGCGAAAGGACGTAAAATGCTCCGTATCCCACGGTATCTCATCGGATCCTGGGGAGTGCTCATCGCGTTATTCACAATGCACGCGGGTGGGGCCATGCTCACGCGCGGTCCTTACCTGCAAAACGGCACCACGAGCAGTGTCGTCGTCCGCTGGCGGACCGACGTGCCCACCGAAAGCCACGTTCGCTTCGGCGTTTCCCCTTCCGATCTCAATCGCGCGATTTTCAACACCCCTCCCACGACGAATCACGAGGTCATCATCGCGGGATTGCTGCCCAACTCGCAGTACTATTATGCGATCGGCAGCGAGACCGAAACGTTCGCTGCCGGCCCGGGATATTTCTTCATCACGAATCCGGAGACGGCGAAGGCCACCCGCATCTGGGTCCTGGGCGATGCCGGCACCTGGTCGAATCCCCAGCGCGCGGTTCGCGACGCCTACTATGCCTTCTCCACCAATCGCCACACCGACCTCTGGCTCATGCTCGGCGACAACGCCTACGGCGAAGGCACGGACGCGCAGTACCAGGGCGCCCTGTTCAATATCTACACGGAAATGCTCCGCAAATCCGTGCTATGGCTCGCGCTCGGCAATCACGACACCTACTCCACCGGCGTGGTCGAGCAATTCCCGTATCTTGAGATTTTCACACTGCCGACTGCGGGCGAAGCGGGCGGTGTTCCCTCCGGCACGGAGAAATACTACTCATTTGATTACGGAAATCTCCATTTCGTGGTGCTTGATTCCATGAGTTCGAACCGCGCGACAAACGGTCCCATGTGCGCGTGGCTCGAACAGGACCTCGCCGCCGACACCAACCAATGGACGCTGGCTCTCTGGCATCATCCGCCCTACACGAAGGGGTCCCATGACTCCGACGACGAACATGAACTCATCCAGATGCGCCAATTTATCATGCCCATCCTCGAAGCGCACGGCGTTGACCTTGTCCTTTGCGGCCACAGCCATTCGTATGAGCGTTCCTATCTCTTGCGCGGTCACTATGGCCACTCCTCGACCCTCGTGCCCGAGATGATCATGGACAATCGTGGCGGCCCATACCGGGTCGACGGCGTCGAGCGTGATGGTGCCGTTTACGTGGTCGTCGGCAGTTCCGGCCAAATCACCGGCGGTGACCTCAACCATGCCGCCATGTACATCTCACTGAATCAACTCGGTTCGCTCGTTCTCGATGTCGATGGCGGGCGGCTCGATGCGGCCTTCCTCCAAAGTGACGGCAGTATCGGGGACACGTTTACTTTGCTTAAACCGGGCGCGCGTCAACCTCTTCGCATCACGTCCTTCGACCTTGACGCGAGTGTGATGAACATCGAGTGGACGGCAAACGCCCGTGAAACGTACTACGTCGAGCGCACCCTCACCCTCTCCTCGCCAGAGTGGCAACGCATCAGCCCGCCGATTACCGCCATCGGCGAGACCGCGCTCTGGACCTGGCCCATGGACGCGGAACCTTACTCCTTTTTCCGCGTGGTCGCGTTTTAGCGACGCACGGCGCGCAACCCCGCGAGATACATCAACTTCGCGGTCTCGCGATACGCTTCCTCGACCCATTCGACAATGCGCGCGGGGTCCGGCGAGTATTCGAGTTCGATCGACACCACGCCATCGATGGCGAGTTCTTTGATCGCCTGCAGGTACGGTCCAAACTTCACCACGCCGCGACCGGGCGGCAGGTCGCCGTGCACTTTGCCGTCGCAATCGCTGAGATGCACGTGGATGGCCTTGCCCTTGAGTTTTTGCAAATCGCCGGGGCTGGTGTCCGACAAAACAAGGTGACTGATATCGATGTTCGCTCGCACGCGCGGATGGTTGCAGTCATCGACGAAACGCACCATCGCATCGACGCTGTTCAAAAGGCTCAGTCGGAACGGTTCCAGCTCCAACGCGATGTCGATGCCTTTCGATTCAGCGTAGTCACCAAGGCGGCGGCAGGTTTCGACGCCCCATTGCCACTGCGCCGCCGGCGGGATGACCTCGCGTTGCCAGATGTATTCACCGAGCACCAACAGAATATTCTTCGCGCCCCAACTGCGCGCGAGATCGATGAACTTCTGGCAGCGTTGCACGTGAAAGTCGCGCACAGGATCGTTAAAATCGATCAACCCCACCGCTACGACCGGCAGCGAGACGATCGGCAGGTTCAGGCGCTCGGCGGTTTTCGCCACGAGAGCGATCTCCTCCTTCGAAATGGACGCTGCCTCCGTGAAAATATCAACGCAGTCAAAACCGATCCGCGCGATGTGCTCCAGGCCCGCGGCCGTCTCCATTCCAACCTGCTGGAACGCGCTGTTGATAATGCCAAGTTTCATAGATTGAACCCTGCGTGCCATTGTGCATGACAATGCGGGAGGGACGATGACGTCCGCAAGCAAGATGAAAGCGGCACGGGAGTGCCGCACTCCAAAACCTCGCGGAATTTGCGTGACGCCTTGCTCATTCGCGGCAGCGTCCTGGAGTGCGGCACTCCCGTGCCGCTTTGCTCCGCAACCCGAGAACCAACATGGTTCCATGAGAGCGCAATCGAGCGAGAATAATTCGAGAATTA
>Ga0137340_1000240_pt1 | contig 13099 bp, 8 predicted proteins | sample EasRivERMLT400_2_FD_102295 | JGI IMG/M metagenome (GOLD analysis project Ga0137340, IMG submission 102295) | Soil microbial communities from meander-bound floodplain in the East River, Colorado, USA - East River MetaG ERMLT400_2 | ecosystem: Environmental > Terrestrial > Soil > Floodplain ...
AGCCAAACCCAACGAGACTCTGGTGAAGTCTCGAATACTGAGGGCGCGCGGTCGCTGGACGACCGCGCGCCTGTCATGACCGTCGGAACAGTGACCGTGCGTAGCACCCTTTCGTAGCTCAAAAGCAGAGCACTCGCCTGATAAGCGAGAGAACGCGGAGCGTTACCGCGCGAAAGGACCAATTTCAACGCTGGATGGTGTAGTAAGTCTGCACGTCTGTCTGAAGCACAGAAGGTGTCGGCGCGATACCGACTCCAGCGGCCATTCCGTTCCTGAGCGCCAAGTCGTCGAGCGGTCTCCCTTTCAAGGAGAATATCCAGCCGGTGCGAGTCCGGCCAGGAACACCAGATTGCTCTCAAGGTGTAAGAGCTATGCATGTCTCTCTGCGAAGGAGAAGGTTCGTGGTGCGAATCCACGTGAGAGCGCCAGTTTGCGTGAAGACTTTGCCTTCCAGGATTGTGGTGTAACAGCAGCATCTCCGCCCGTGAAGCGGACGGTCCGGGTGCGAATCCCGGCTTCCTGACCAAATCCGAATCAATCGTAACCTCAACCCAGGAGAACGTATGGAACACAAATATGAAGACGCGCCGTTTTTTCGAGATCACCAGCAAACGACGCAAAGGTTTCCCGTCCGAAACGAGCGTCAAGAAAGGAGTCCGAATCGTGCAAGGCACGAAAGAACTCCGTGAAAAGCTTGGACGGAACGATCTCTGTCCGTGCGGATCAGGACGCAGGTTTTAAGAACTGTTGCATGCGTTCCGGACACTACGACGGTTCGCCCCGCAAACATTATTTCAGGGAGTAGCCATTCGACCTCGGCCGCGAGCTATCGCTTGCCGCCGAGCCCATTGATTGAAGCTGCTCCCAAATACCGTCCCGTTAGCCGAGCAGCGCAGGCGGCGGTTTGCAAAACCGCAGACGCAGGTGCAAATCCTGCACGGGACTCCATTTCGAGCACAGGTGTTGATAATACATAGTGGCCGTGCGGCAGCACCTTCCAAACAGGAATACAGGGAGCGTTACCCTGATGCTCGACCAGTTTCGTGCGACGTTGGCGAATCCAAATCGCCGGTCGCAAATCCAAAATCAAATGGCCGGTGTGGCTCAGTAGCGACAGCACCTGTTTTGTAAACAGGCGAGGATCATCCTCCACGGGAGTGCGAGTCTCTCCACCGGCTCCAATTTCGCATCGCGAGCTCGAGTAGATGAGCAGCGGCCTTTTAAGCCGCGGGTTCAGGGTGCAAGTCCCTGGCGGTGCTCCATTCACCTTGTTCCTGAGTAACGCATCAACCCCACCACACATCAAATCAACCATTGGAGAGTTTATGAAAACACGATTAAAACAAGCTCCTCGCCGATTTCAGCTGAAGCTGCTGCCTTACGGGAACTCCTATTACATCGAGCGGATCGAACAGTTGGAAAAAGTTCTCTCCCGAAAGCCGAGGGCGGTTCAAATCGACATGGTTGGGGTGGGCGAAATTCCAGCGGACTCGGCCCTTTTGATCCGGTCAGTGTTAATGGAGCGCTCGTCGAAAACGCAGATCATCACCAACGCGCGGTCAAGCCTGCAAGGCGGCTCAGTCCTGGTTTGGCTGCTGGGCGATCGTCGAGTCATTCGGGATGATGCGCGGTTGTATTTTCGTCGCGTTGATCTGTCCGAGGACGAAGCAGCCGAACAAAATGAACCCTGGAAAGATACCAGGTATCGGGATTCGTTCTCAGAGATTGATCCTGAGGATGGCGACTACGCCCGGGTGTTGCAGGTGATAAACGAGTTCCTGCCCGTCAATGAATTGGCCGGCCGACTCATTGGAGTGCCAGTGCTGCGGCAATTCGGCCTCGTCGGAAACGAGCAGGTAGACGTCTTCCTGGCGACTGCCTTTCAGAAAAGTAGACCAGCGCTAGCGTTTCGCTGAACACATCGTCGGTAAAGTAACAGCACGGCTCTTGCCTGATGGCGTTTGTGCCACTGCAAATCCGACTGATCACCGCGATGGAGAATAGTTTGAACCAGACCAGCAGCCGTCGCGCGTCACGCGATTGGTCCTGCGCATTGGCTGGTTCGCGCGGTGCAAACCGCCGGTTGGTTGCGCAAGCAACCGCTCTGCTGAGAACAGAGTGGGCTCGACTCCCATAAGCGGTTCGCGGCAGCGAGGCCCGCGCAGCGATGCGCAACGTGAATGCAGCTTTGCGAGGAAGCGCAGGCATCCTCCCGCTGCGGACATGTGGTCTCCTGCCGCGAACTTTTGTCACTCAATTCTTTAGAAAGGAGAACACATGAAATACGAAAACATCCTGTTCATCGCAATTGTGCTCATCGCATTCCTGTTCCTCGTGGGCGCACTGAGTAAGCTGCCGAAGGTGCGCTACACCTTCATCGTGCCCGAAGGTTACGCAGGCCTGCTCTATCACAACGGCAAGTTCGCGGAGCAACTTCCGCCGGGTCGTCACGTGCGTTGGGGTCGCAACATTACTCTCGACGCACAAGACACGCGCAAGACATTCCTCGCTGTGACCGGTCAGGAAGTGCTGACGGCGGACAATATCGCCGTGAAGCTCAGCCTGCTCGTGACGTACCAGGTCACTGACCAGGTCAAGGCGGCACATGAAACGCAGAGCTGGCAGGGAGACATCTACAACACGGCCCAACTGGCGATCCGCAGCGTCGTAAGCGGCATCGCGACCGAAGCGTTGCTGACACAACGACTCGATGTCGCACCGCTGTTGCTGGCGCGCGTTCAGCCCGAGTCTGCGAAAATCGGCATTACCGTCCACGCAGTCGAAGTCAAGGACGTGATGCTGCCGGCGGACCTGAAGCGTGCGTTCGGCGACGTGCTGAAGGCAAAGCAGGAAGGCCAGGCCGCGCTGGAGCGCGCGCGAGGTGAAAGCGCCTCACTGCGCAACCTGGCTAACGCCGCACGAGTGCTGGAAGGCAACCCGGCACTCATGAACCTGCGGGTACTCCAGTCGCTCAATGCTGCGCAGAATACGGGTAACACGCTCGTATTGGGCATGCCGGCAGGCTTCGTGCCGTTAAAGAATGGCAGGCCTGCCTCGGCGCAGAACAACGCAGGCGCAGATGAAACGTAATCACTGCGAGCGAGCGCTTTTGCGCTCGCTCGCACTTTCGGGTTGCAAGCATTGCAGCGATGCAGCGGTCTCTTAAACCGCGTAGCACGGGGCAGCACCGTGGCGACCCTCCAATTTGCCGATGTGGCTCAGCAGCGACGCCACCTGTCTTGTAAACAGAGGCGAGGATCACCCTCCACGAGAGTGCGAGTCTCTCGTCGGCTTCACTTTGGGAGGAGGAACGGCCGATTGAAAAATAGTGGAGAGGCCGGTTGAGCATCGTCGCTCATATGGCCTCTGCCTTCTGCGGGCCTCCTTCAAAACTTTTGCTCCCGTAGCTCAATCTATAGAGCGCCGTGCTTCGAACGCGGAGGTTGCAGGCGTGATTCCTGCCGGGAGTGCCAATGACGCCGCGTTAGCCCAACCAGCAGAGGCGCTCCGCTCAGAACTGAGAGGTTGAGGGTGCGAATCCTTCACGCGGTACCAATTTGCCTTAGCCGATGTCGAGCGCGCATGGCCCGGCAAGGCGATAAGCTGGCTGGCGATCCGATCGCCAGTTTGTACGCTCCAAATGCCAGCACCACTTTCGCCCACGTAGTCCAACGCAGAGACAACGCGCTTAAAACGCGTTCAGTGCCGGTGCAATTCCGGCCGTGGGCACTGCGAGTTGCCATTGGCAATCGTCATCCGCTTTGCCAGATTAGGCGCGATGACCTCGTTACAAAAGCCAGCGCGCCGCTGGAGTGTAGTCGCGCTCGCTCTCCTTTTCATTACGCCTCTTTGTTTCGCAGCTCAAAAGCCGAATGCGAAAGTCGACAAGTTGTTCGCGCAGTGGGACCGATCTGACTCACCCGGCGCGGCGATTGTTATCGTAAAGGATAATAGTGTCATATATCAGCGCGGCTATGGCTCCGCGAATTTAGAGACGCGCACACCCATCACCCCGCAAACGGTGTTCGACGTCGCGTCGGTCGCAAAACAGTTCGCCGGCCTCGCCGTCGCGATGTTGGCCGAGGAAGGGAAACTCTCGCTCGACGACGACGTGCGCAAGTATTTGCCGAACGTGCCGGATTTCGGCAGGCCACTCACCATTCGCCACCTGGTTTATCACACCAGCGGCCTGCGCGATTGGCCGGAGACGCTCGCGTTATCCGGCTTGGATTGGAGTGGTGTGATCACGCTCGCGACGATCCTCGAAATGGTGGAACGGCAGCGCGAGTTGGATTTCCAGCCGGGTGAGGAACATCAATATTCCAACACCGGATACAATCTGCTCGCGGCGACGGTCGCAAAAATCACCGATCAATCGTTTCGTGACTGGTCCGACGGGAACATCTTCAAGCCGCTCGGCATGAAGCAAACACACGTATGCGACAGCCCCACGGACATCGTGCCGAATCGCGCCGAATCCTATGCTCCAAGTAACAACAAAAAATTCACGCGTGCGATCAGTCAGTTGGCGGCTGAGGGGTCCAGTTCGTTGTTCATTTCAGCAGAAGACATGGCCAAATGGATGCTCAATTTCAAGACGACGCGCGTCGGCGGCAAAGCTATCGAACGAATGTGCGAGCCGGGCAAATTGAACAACGGCAGGAAGGTCGACTACGGATTCGGCATCGGTTTAAGCGAGTATCACGGCACCAAAAGGATCAGCCACACGGGCAGTTGGGCGGGTTACCGCAGCATCGTGATGTTTGTTCCCGAAAAAGACTTTGCGGTCGCAATCCTTGCGAATGCTGCGAATGTCAACACCTCTAGTCTGGCAACGAAGATCGCGGACATCTGTCTCGACCCGTCGCCATCCGCGAAGCCGTCTGAAGCAACGCCAAAGCTGACGGCCACCGAAAAACCCGATCCGTCCGCCTGGGATAATTTCATCGGCACTTATCGCCTGGGCGCAGGCTGGTTGCTCGATATCACACGGGATGGCGATCAACTCATCGCTCAGGCCACCCACGAAGCGAAGTTCAAGATGACCCCGACCTCCAGCGCGAAGTTTTTTGTGCAGGGCTATGGATCATCCGTCGAATTTGTGAGCGAGAAGTCCGGCCCGGCGACGCACCTGCTGTATCGCGGCATCCGCGCTCCGAAGTTGAGCGTGCCGAAATTCACTCCGGAACAGCTTCAGGATTACGTGGGTGATTACTGGGGCGATGAAGTGCGCGTCGCCTATCGCGTGGAAATGCGCGACGGATCGTTGGGCGTTCGCCAACGCTCCGGCGCCTGGGTGCGATTCCTGGCCACGGGCACGGATCGCTTCGACGCTGACCAGGGTGGCGCCGCCATCGCATTCACTCGCAACGGCGCATCGGAAATCACGGAGCTGAAGGTTAGCGGCGGACGCATTCGCAACGTGCGCTTCATCCGCAGCACCCTCCCCCGCTCCACGGCCGTTTCTCTCAAGTAATTCGCTGCGGCGATTCGCGGAACGCACGACGCTTTCACCACTTTCGGAATGTCAACCGGGCGAGCGAACCGGGACTGCTTGCTAAGCAGATCGATCCTTCGGGGTTGTGGCGCAAGTCCACGGCATTCCGCCATTTCCGGCGTGTAGTTCAAAGAGAACCGTCCGCCTTATAAGCGGAACCGCACTGGACGAGTGCCGAGCCTGGGAGCGTTACCCAGCACGCCGACCATTATTTACATCCCCGAGCGCGAAGTAGATCGAGCGGCCTCCATCGTACCGAGGACTCTAGCCGGTGGAAGAGACCGGCCGGGGATGTGAAAACTTAAAACCCCAAATCCCAGGCACCAAGTTCCAACAAAACACCACGTCCGCGCCCACACACTTGGTGCTTGGGGTTTGGAACTTGGAGCTTCCGTTTGCCGGGTCGGCTAACCAGCAGGCCATCGCCCTTTGAAGGCGACTGTGGTGGTGCGATTGCAACTCGCGAAGCGAGTGTCGTTACTGGGGCCTCACTCTTGCAAGGCTTGGGAAGCCCACCCAGCCCCGGCAGCCAATTTCCGCTCGGTGGTGAAATAGGATCATGACTGTCTTACAAACAGTTGTCGAAGGGGCAGAACCTTCCCGAGCGACCATCTCCATCTGCCTCGTGGTGTAGCTGGCAGCATACCGGTCTCTGACACCGTGGGTTCTGGAGCAAAGCCAGGCGAGGCAGCCACTAGTCTTTGGGTTCGTACTTGCCACCGATAGCAGCCATGAAATCGGTGAGATCCAGCATCATGCTGTGCACGTCTTCATCCTGGATGTTGTCGCCGCCCATGAATAACCCTCCGACGCGTGAGCCCGCTGAAGTGCCGCTGCGCCGCGCTTCATATCTGAAGAGGGGCTTGTCTCCTTCGAGCAACCTGCCCTCGACACGCAGCATTGGCTGACCCGCACCGTAGAGAGAGTAAAATCGAGCCGCGCGACTGCCTTTGGAGTAATCGATGATCGTGTTTTCAAACTTCAGTGCCCGCGCACCAGGCTTTATGTCGGAGCCGCTGGTCACGATGTTCGTGAAGATTCCCTTCGGCGTGAGGAACTCCGTCAGCTTCGCCGGGATTTGCTGTGTCGCCAATTGCAGCCGTTCTTTCTCGTCAGGTTTCACCTCCGCCGTGACGGCGACCGGCGCGATGAACAACGTATCGTAACCGGCGAAAGTGAATCCGTCGGCAATCCAGCATTTGTCCAAATGCGGATTCTTAAAACTCCGTCCGCTCTCGATTGGCGTAGCCTGGCCGATCTGAATTGTTCGTCCATCGGTCGCCCTGAATTTCGTTGACTGGCGCGTTCCAGCCTGTCCTGAACCCGAAGAAGCGCAGCCGACTGCAAGAAGTGGTGATGCACAGACACAGATTAACCAGCGGAGAATATGCGTTGCTTTCATATGTGAGGGCTCGTTCGTGCGGATTTGAAGTCGGCCACCTTCGCTTGGCAAGCAGAATTGGCCGACGCGATTTCGGCAAAACAAAGACCAAACATCGAAGAACGCGAGAAGTGTTTATGTCGAACGTATTGAACAAAGCAATTGTGCTGGTGCTCAACCGCAACTGGCAGGCCATCAACGTGCGCACGCCGGCCGAGGCCTTTTGCCAGATGGCCACGGGCGTCGCGACTGCTCTCGCAGTCGAAGGCGAGAACCAGATCCGCCCAGTCACCTGGGCGGAATGGATCACGCTGCCGATTCGTCCGCAGGACGAAGCCGTGCACACGGTGCGCGGCGCGATCCGTGTGCCAACGGTGATCGTGCTCGCCAACTTCGCGAAGGTGCCGAAGCGCCGTCCGAAGTTGAACGCGCGCACGCTCCGCGAACGCGATGGCAATCGCTGCCAGTACACTGGTGCGTTGCTGAAGCCGGATGAGGGCAGCATCGACCACGTCCTGCCACGTTCACGCGGCGGCCGGGACGCATGGGAGAACTGCGTGTGGGCGAGCAAGACGGTGAACTCGAAGAAGGGCAATCGCCTGCCGCACGAAGCCGGCCTGAAGTTGCTCTCGGCGCCACGCGCGCCGAAGGAACTGCCAATGACCGCGCTCATTCGCAACACGAACGACATCACGGACTGGAAGTGGTTCGTGAAAAAGTGACACACGGCTCAAGGGCTCGACGCCCTTGAGCCGCTTTGTTTTCGTCAGAGGCCGCGATCCAACTTGCGGTACGCGAGCAGCAATTCGCATCTTGAGTCTCCTGCCGCCGAACGACCGAGGCGGTCCAGAAGCTTCGCGCCGGCGACTTCGACTTCCTCCTCACCATAAAACTTATCGCGCGCGTTATGCACAAATTTCATCGTGCGAAAGCCGTCGAACCAGCGGAAGAAACGCTTGGCAAAGGCAGCTGGGGTCGAAGTGTGGCTGCGAATCTCCACAAGCGCAGCATCGAAGTCCTGCTCGGCGAGAAATGTGCAAATCGACTCCGGCGCAGCTTGCAGTTCCGGCCGCGTCATCAACGAAGGCACTGATTGCAAGAACACACGCAGATCATCAAACGCGTTGAAAGGATACGTCTTCATCCTCGGCTGTTGCAGCCACTCGGACACCGCCCGGCCAGTGCCAAACGGCACGCGATTCGACGGCCGTGGCGACGGGTAAACGGCCGTGCTGTTCAATTCCGTAAACCCGCCAAGCGGAATCAGCTTGTGCAGGAAATAGAAATCCTCGCCCGCCTGGCGACGGTTCATGCCGCCCTGCTCCATGTAAGCTCGCGCGCGCACCGCCATGCTCGAGCCGATCGTGTGATACGCGTGCGGAAACCCCGCGTACCGCAGCGCCTGCACGTAGTAACGCAGGTGCAATTCGTAGGCCGCAATTGCTTCGTAAACCTCCCGCTCCAGCTCCCCCTCAAGCGGATGCTCAAAATAAATGCTGCACACCGGCGACACCGGATGCGCTCGGAAATGTTCATCTACGGCGCGCAAATAATTCGGGGCGCACGAGCAGTCCGCATCGAAGCACAGAATCACGCCGGTATCGATCATCCCCACGTCATCGAATCGCCGCAGCGCTTCATCCATGCCGATCTTGCGCGCGAGTCCGACGCCGGCGTGACGCGGCGGCAAGCCTCGCGTGTCGATCAAACGCACCGTCAATTTCGGCTCCCGTTGCTTTTCAATCAACACACGCGCATCGCGCAACGTCCGTTCATTTTGCTGGATGATGCTCGCCTCTGCGCCCGCCGCGGAGTTCAGGACCACAATCACTTCGTGCGTTGCCTCGGGCCGTTCCGATTCTCGCAAGCTTTCCAGGCTGCCGATGAGGTTCGGCTCATTGAAACAGGGGATCACAACGATCAGCGACAACCCGGCTGCAGGCGGTTCTGGAATCTGCCGCGCGCTAAAGCCAAATCGCTCAAAATATGCGTCCGTTCGCCGTGCCATGTCGCAAATTGTAGCAGACATCCGCATTTGTAGCAGACGAGGTCAACGAGGCTCTGACTTTTCTTTCGGTGTGCGCGGAGAATTCCATCGCAGCAGGCGGGGCGCTGCAAAATTTGACTCGTCGGCTCGTCGACTACAGTGCGCGCGTTATAATCACCTTGAGATCGGTCGGTAGTTCGTCCACAGTGGCTGATCTCTGGGCGTCGGTAGCTCAATTGGATAGAGCTTCTGACTTCGGATCAGAAGGTTGCAGGTTCGAGTCCTGCCCGACGCACCAACAATAGAATCAGTGGTTTCGTGCGTGTTTTGACTTCTTTAAATTCACCTTTAAAAATTCTCCTTGGACACTTTCCCGGTTCTCAACGGCTCTCCCGGCCTTGGCGACACGAAGCCGTTCGCGAGCACCGCGAGGGCTGGCTTGCGGCACGGGCGAGTCACGCGTTGTGACCGTTGCAAAAGCTAACAATAACGAAAAACGAGACCGCGTGCACCGCTGACAATACCGGGTGCTTGCGAACGTATTCCATTTGGACAGCCTCCGAAAACTAAATGGGTTTATCAAAAACATAATCCCGAAACCCGCTGTCCACCAAACGTCTGACATGACGCCCCATTAGCATTTGGTCAGGGTCGTTTCTGATCACTGGGCTAATGCTACAAGCTCATCAAAGGCGCCTTTATGACACGCATCTGTACGACCCCGCTACGCACGGTTGCAATTCTCTCCACGCTGGTCGCCCTGCCTCACCTTGGCATGGCAGCTTCGTTCGATTGGACCGGAGTGGATTTCTTCTGGTCCGCCCCTCTGTCATGGTCGCCCTCGGGTCCTCCGGGCGCCAATGACGACGTCCGCTTTTTCGACCCGGGCGCGGCGCCTGATGCCGCCACCGTCAACAATACCGTTTCAGCAAACACGACCATCCGCTCCCTTTGGTTCGGCAACACGAACGGTTTTCATAACATGCTAATCGAACCGGGAGTAACGCTGACCGTTCGCGGAACCAACGACAACGGTTTTGGCCGTCTGGGCAGCGACCCAGCCGCAACGGCTCCGGACCCAAATGTCCAATCGACTCTCTACGTTGGAACAAAATCGGAGGTTTCGGTCAGTCAGGTAGTCACAGCGACACTTTCCGGTACGGGTGGCACACTGCTGCTGGATAATACGAATAACGAGGTAAACATACGCCAGGCCTGGGGCGGGGGCGGCGGGGCACATCGCTCGATCTTGAACATGTCCGGCCTGGGCACATTTATGGCGAACCTCAGCCGCATTCGCGTTGGCGATGGCGAAGCCGGAGTCATCCGCCGTGTCGAGGCTCAGTTGTTTCTCGCCAGGACCAACCGCATCACTCTCACCGGACCATCCATCGCCGAGGACGTTCAGCTTTTGGTAGGTAACAACGACGTGAACAACAATGGTAACGGGAGCATTTCCTACCTTTATCTTGGCCAGGACAATATCCTGAACGTCGACCACGTCCTCATCGGCGCGCGCAAGCAACAGGGCAACATGTCCTTTCAAACCGGCCTCACCGCGCCCGCGCTCACAATGCGCGGCACGGATGGAACAAGCCGTATGATTGCCCTTCGCATTGGGGACGAATCAGATCAGCAGGGCAGCGGCAATCCGACCACAGGCCGAATTGATCTAAGTGCAGGCTCGGCAGACATCCTCGCTGACCGCGTAATTATCGGCAAAGGTCAGACGGTATCCGGGGCGGCATCGACCGGTTTCCTGACAATGGGTGCGGGCAACCTGGATGCCAACACGATGGAAATCGCCTACCAGAATTCCGAGACGGCTAACAGCGCCGTCACGGGTACCGCCACGTTCAACGGGACCACGGTGGTGATCAATGACACGCTGCGAATGGGTCGCGCCGCGGGATCGACTCAACCTCGCAATGCTACACTCAACGTCAACGGAGGTTCTCTAACCATCGGCAACAGGCTGATCAACGAAGGCACCGCGACATCAATCAATCTCACCAATAGTGTTTTGTCATTGACTGCAGGCTCGCCGGTCGCCGCCGGCACAATCGTGCTCGACGGCGGCATGATCAGCAATGCGACCGTAATCAAGGCCATGAATTCTTTTGTGGTCGCCAATTTCGCCACCATCGCAGGCAGCCCGATTTTCGACATGGGCAACAGCGCAGCGACCTGGGATTTGCAGGGAATCGACGGCGCTGCTCTCACCGTGAGCAACACCATCCAGGGCAGCGGCACCTTCATGGGTGATTTGATCCAGGCGCCGGGGGCTACGATTAGTCCCGGCGGTCATGGCGTTGCCGGCACATTGGCGGTGCTAGGGGTGACCCTGGGTGGGAACGTCACGTTAAACGCTGGTGCGCTCCAATTCGACCTGTCGAACAGCGGCACGGCCGGCAACGATCAACTGGCTGTCAGCGGAACTCTCACGCTCAACGCGACGAACGACGTTCACCTGAATTCTTTGGGCGGTGTCTTCGATGCGATCAATCCATACACTCTGATCACGGCTGGCTCATTGGTGGGAAATCAGAACAACTTTCGAGTCGCGGGTGCGCTTGCGCAGAGCCGCTACACCTTCACGTTTGACACAACGGCGACACCGAACTCGCTCCAGCTTTCCGTGGGCGGCAGTGGTCCCGCGAATCTTACATGGGTCGGAAATCCTGCCGCGAATACCTGGGACCTGAAGGGCACAGCCAACTGGACGCGCGGCGGACCGAGCGCGGAACAGTTCTTCAGCCTCGACGCTGTCACGTTCAATGACCTCGGTGCGTCCCTGCCGGGGGTGACTCTTGCGGGCGCGCTCACGCCCGGTTCGATCACTGTCAATAACACCGCCCAGAACTACTCATTCACCGGCGCTGGGGGCGTGCTCGGCGCGCCTTTAACAAAGCAAGGAGCAGGCTCGCTGTCGTTCAACAATGTGGGCGACAACAGCTTCGGCGGACCTGTCACAATCCAGGACGGCGGAGTGCTCTTCGCCAACACCGGTTTAAACACATTCGCGAGCGGCCTGGCCGTAAACGGTGGCAGCGTTGCCCTCGGCGGCAACAATACAAACGTCATCAGTAGCGGAGCGTTGTCGATCGCTGCAGGCACCTCACTAACCGTGTCCAACGCGCACGCAAATGACTTCGGCAGCAGCCTCATTGATCTCGACGGGACGTTCACGATCGATCAGTCCGTTGATTCGACTTTGAGCGGAATTCTGTCCGGCGGCGGCACATTGATTAAATCAGGCGGCGGCACATTGACGCTGGCCGCGGATAACAGCGCTTTGAGCACTGTCATTCAGATCAATGGCGGAACGGTCAAGGTTAGTGCTCCAAACGCTCTCGGCGTCACCGGCGTAACCATCGCCAGTGGCGGCGCGGTAAACATTAACGGCCAAAGCCTCGCTGCACTTCCGGTAACCGTGGGAGGCGCCGGGACCGACGGCAGCGGCGCACTGGTCAATACTGCCGCGCCTCAACTCAATGCGCTGGCCAACGTGACGTTGACTGGCGACACTACTTTCGGCGGGTCAGGCCCGTGGAATACCGACCCTGTTCTGAATCGGGGCCGCTGGGACATTCGGAACGGTCCTCTAAACGCGGGTGGTCAGGCGTTCAGTTTGACGAAGATCGGCTCCAATCAGGTCACCCTGGCAGGCACTGCCGTGGATGCGGCGCTCGGGGACATTAACGTTCAACAGGGGGCGCTCGGTTTTGAAGGCGCTACGACTTCAATGGGGGATCTCACGAAAACTCTCACCGTATCGGCGGGTGCCACCGTGATCTTCTTCGACACCACTACTGAGTGGAACAAGAAGTTCGTCCTTTTCGGTAATGGTGTGACGCCCAGTTTGTTCAACTGGAACGGGGCCAATACCATCGCGGGCCCGGTGACCCTCAATGGTGACTGTGTGATCGGCGGCGCCCCGGCCGACCGTGGTACGCCCATTTCACTGACCTTGCGCGGCCCGGTCGATGGCACCGGCAGCTTGACAAAGATCGCGGCGGACCGACTCGTCCTCATCGGCGGCTATCCTTACTCCGGTGACACGACGATCAAGGGAGGCACACTCGCGCTCGGTGATGAAAGCTCGTTGCCCAATAGTCCAGGAATTACAATCGACGCCGGCGCGGCGCTGGATGTGACCGGTACCTTCGGCGGCGGTTTGACCCTCGTCGGCGGACAACTCCTCGAAGGCAACGGCACAGTTAGCGGCAACCTG
>Ga0137340_1000241_pt1 | contig 13079 bp, 6 predicted proteins | sample EasRivERMLT400_2_FD_102295 | JGI IMG/M metagenome (GOLD analysis project Ga0137340, IMG submission 102295) | Soil microbial communities from meander-bound floodplain in the East River, Colorado, USA - East River MetaG ERMLT400_2 | ecosystem: Environmental > Terrestrial > Soil > Floodplain ...
AATATTCTAGCGGCAGGATTATCGGAAGCGGTTCAACTCAAGCAAATGGACATTCTGGATGGAGGGCCACCGGCGGGAACCGGGATTCTCGTCATGAACCCGCCCTACGGCGAGCGGCTGGCCGACTTGGACGAACTAGCCACGTTCTACCCGAAGCTGGGCGACGCGCTGAAGCAGCGCTATGCCGGCTGGACCGCTTACATACTGACCGCCGATTTGCGCCTCGCCAAGCTGATCGGGCTCAAGGCGTCGAAGCGAACCCCGCTCTACAACGGCGCACTCGAGTGCCGGTTGTTCGAGTACCGGCTGGTGGCGGGCAGCATGCGCAGGAAAAACCCTCTCACAACGGAGGATGCCAAGGACGCAGAGGAAAGCAGGAACAGGACTTGAACCCGTACGACGTCAAGAAGATCCAGGAGCAAGAGCACCGCGCCTCAAAGTCAAGGACGCGGGATCCCCGCCCGGTCGAGCAGATCTTTCTCGTCTGGTGAAGCTCGCTCCATCCTCAATCAGGACCAAACGCCTTGGCGCAGGACAAGGGCGAGACGGGCAAGCTGCAATTGACTTTTCAGCGCTTTCGGCGTAGTTGTCCCATATCCCTCCACAAGCAGCGAACGAATCTGGCCGGCTTCGGTCAGGGGGATCGAGATGGAATGGACGATTGATTCGGCGGGCTGTTCGGGAGAAGAGAACAGGCGGGCGCCTGGCGGCGGTCCGTATCGAGTCTAGCCGGTCTTTGATACGAGGTCCGCGGAATGGCCGACATCCACCGCGCGCCCAAGATCGTCTTTTCGCGCAGCTCGGAGCCCAAGCTCAGGGAATCTCTGGACGGCATGTTCGCGGGACTGCCTTTCAAGGTCCCGAATGGCGTTCGCATCCAGCTGAGCTCGGCGCTGTTCGCGATGCAGCGGAGCGCTCTCCTCGTCGGTATAGAAGCCGACCTGAAGCTGTTCTCCGGCCGCGAGATCCTCTACGTGAAGCTGAGCCCGGCCAAGGAAGGAGAGCTGCAGGGGGTTCTCGGCGACACGGAAGAGTTGGGCCGGTTCGATCCGGGCGCCGGTCCGGCCCGAAAGCGAACCCACTCCGACGCCTACGCGTATTACTGCGAAAAGATCCTTTCGCCGGCGAGAGGGGTCGATCACTTCCTCTCGCGAAATCCAAAAGTCGGCTCCTTGCTGGATCGCAGCACGTCGAATTTCACCGGAAACGTTCGCGAGTGCCTGTCGCGGTTGAGGGCTGACAAGTACGTCCTCGAGCGGGACTTTCTGGACGGAGGGGCGATCACCAGCCTCTCGGGGATCACGCACACGGGTAGCGACTCGCACAACGGCGGGAAGCAGGTGCTGTTCCTCGATCTTGGATACAAGAACCAGAAGGGGAAGAGCGACGAGAAACGGATCGTCTACAAGCCTTCCGACGTCGAGATCGATTATCTGATCGCCGGCAGCAATACGCCCGTGCTGCGGCAGGTGCTCGAGGAGAAACATTCGGACGCCGGATTCCCCTTGCAGCACGAATCGCTGTTCGAGCTGCTCGACCGCACAATTTTCGGGGCAATCAACGGCGGCGTCACCGAACGCGCGGCGGGCAGCGCAGCCGACAAGCAAAGTCTGCGCGAACAATTGGCCCTTCCCGTGTACACGATCCTGCCCCGCAATCCGGGAAGCCGGCTGCCTCCGAGAGCGGAAAACCAGCTTCCCATCGAGACTTCCTACGGGTACCTCGAGTTCCTGGAGCACGAACCCCGCGTGCCCGAGCGGGTAGGGCCGGGAGTCATCGAGGTGTACGTGCGGAACAAGCGCTGGACATTCCGTGACAAACGGAACCAGGCACCCGACTGGATCGTCGAGCGACCCGAGCAGGCCAATGTCTGTTTCCGGCTTTGGGGCCGTTTGATGACCGTTGCATGCGTGTTCCTGCAGACGGACCTGCATTTCCAGAATCAGCGGATCCGGCGCCGCAAGCCGCACCTGATCAACCTCGAGAACTGCCTCATCAAGGCCTGCGCCACCCCGCGCGAGACTCTGATCGCCGGAAATCTGCAGACGCCGACCTGTGCACCCGACGTGGTGTACGAGCTCGTCGCGGCGAACGGCTCGGCCCGAACTCCGGTGACGATAATGCAGACCCGGCCCGAGGAATATCGAGTCAACCAAATCTATCTGCGGCAGGACGCGGGTCGTCGCAACACCGCGGCAACGCAGGTATCAGCGTACGACCCCCTCATCGCGCTGAACGTCAAGCTGGGCATCGAGGAAGCCTTGCGCGGGATGACGCGCGTGCGCGAGGAGCTCGCCCAGTGGGTGCAGGCGGTGGGCCTGGCCGACGTGGTCGTGCGCCACGTCGTTCGCGATACGCCGGAATTCACCTCGGCGGTCCAGGCATTAGTCGACGCGTCGGCCGAACCTGAGAACCGCACCCGGGAGACGGCGGAATTCGTGACGGCGTTCATGGCTGAAAGGCGCCGGAGGGCGGTCGATCGCTGGGATCAGGAAGGCGGAGATCGAAACAACCCCTATTACAGCCTGGAGGTGCCGAGCCTGAACGGCGTGGATTTTCAGAACCTGGACGTGCCGGCCTACTACCGGCGCGTCGGCTCCCTGGATCTTCTTACATCGAGGGGCGAAAGGGTTTACTACGCCGCACAGACCGGCGACGCCGCGTTCCTTCGATACGATCACTACCACCAGTTCCTGGGTCTGGAGCTTCTGAAGAACAGCTTCCTGGAGAAGCTGCCCAGGAATGGTGCGGATCTCGAAAGAAAGGTCGATGAATTCGTCGCCAGCGTCTACCCGCGCGGAATTCCGTTTTTCGGACCCACGGACGACAAACCCTACGAGGTGCTTGGGAAGGAAACCGGGACGGTCCTCCTGCCGAGCCGGGTGAGTCACGCGGAAATCGCGGAGCCCGGCACGGTGAACGGCTGGAAGTTGCCGGAAACCGTGGCGGCGTGCACCGAGCGCCTCGGAGGGACCTGGCCGGCGCACAAGGAGGGGCGACGCGTCGCGGTGGTGTTGATCGACATGGACAGGAGCACGGCGTCGGAGCGCAATGCGACGAGCTTCATCGCGAATCAGGCCAAGGTGTTGCGTGCGGCGAAACGCAAAGGTCTCGACGTGCTCGAAGTGTGGATCCAGGGGGAAGGGAGCCAGACCGCAAATGAGCTGCGATCGGAGTTGAAAGACCACCCCGGTCACTACCGTTTCACCAAGGGGGGAACCGAAAGCTGCTTCGCCGCCCGCAATGTCGACGGGGGCAAGCCTTTCGCAACGGTCCTCGAGGACCGGAACGTGGGTCTCGCCGTCGTGATGGGGCACAGCATCGATCTCTGCGTCAAAGCCTCGATTTTCGGGCGGGCTGCTATTCCGAGCCTGCAAGTTTCCTATCTGCCCGGATTTCTCGATCGAGGGATCCCGGTGCTGACCTCGCAAGAGGTTCTCTATCCGGACAATCCCAGTTCCCCGGGCTACTTTTTTACGCCCCGGGTGCCGCCCGGCTGGCTCGGGGAATGACGGCATGGCCACGGCAAGAAGATGAAGCCGATCGACACGATCGAAGCGACGATCCGGGACAACCTGCGGCGAGGAAGTCCGGCATTCCTCGGCACGCCGCTCGATTCCGATGTTTACCGGAGTTCGGTCTCGAGCTTGCTCGATGCGCGTCTCCTGACGATCGCCGGAGCTTCGTCACGCCGCGAAGCCGACGCGATCTACGTCGACGGACAAGCGAGCCTCCTCGGGCTTCCGGGGGCGCCGTTCACCGGGGGCTACGAGTGGCTCGACGGCCACTGCTACTTTCGATTGCAGGCGACGCTCGCGGCTTTCGAGGCCTTCGGAGTCTTGGGCAAGTTCGGCTCGCCCCTGGAGAAGGCGGCGGTCACCTGGTCGTACGGGCCGCTCGCAGCCGATGGAGGATCGTCGCCCGTCACGGCGACCTCCTCGCTTCGTTTCCGCGGGGACTTGAAGCTCGGCTCGCTCGTCGTTCCGATCGAGGTGCAGCCGCCGGCGGCGGACGGCCTGTGGCGGCTCGGCGGCGCGTTCGACGAGATTCCTCTGCAAAAGGGACTCGCTCCCGTTCTCAAATGGCTGGGCGTCGGCGACCTCGCATCGATCCTTCCCCGGCCGCTCGCGTCGCTGGGGGGATTCTCGCTCTCCAAGCTGTCTCTCACCTTCAACTCGGCCAAGGCGTCGGTCGAGTCGATCGGTGTGGGAATCACGACGAGCGCGCCCTGGCCACTCTGGGGCAGGCAGGCGGTGCTCAAGGACCTGCTCCTTTCGTTCGGATTCAGCCGGAGCCAGATCGACGGCTCGCCGTCCGTCCAGGCGGGCGTCTATGCTTCGATGGAGCTGGGCGGGCAGACGGTCGACGTCCGCCTCGGCCGGGACAGCGCCTCGGGAATCCTGGAGCTGGTAGTCATGGCGGGCGAGGATTTCCGGCTCCCGAGCCTGGACGAACTCGCGCGCTTCGCCGGCTATCCCAAACTGTTCCAGGCGCTGCCCGCGAGCGTCGCGCGAATCAACAATGTTGTCCTTCGGGAGTTCGCTCTCGAGATCGACAGCAAGAGCCTCGGGTTGTCTCTGCTGCGGGCCGAATTGGTTTGTCCCGAGCCGCTCGCGCTCGCGAAGGGCGCAAGCCTGGACAACGTCAACCTCTTTCTCGAGATCACCCCGGGGACGGCGTCGCCGCTCACCGCGAGCCTGTCCGCGCTGCTCATGGTCGGCGACAAAGCCATCCCTCTCGCCGGCCGGCTGGAAAAGGGCCTGGAATTCACGGGGGCGGTTTCGAGGCTGTCCTTCGCCGAGCTGGCGAAGAAGTTCGTCCCCGGATTGCCTCCCGGGTTGCCCGAGCTCGAGCTCAGGGACGTCGAGATCCATCTGAGCTCCGCCGGGGCGCTGCGCTTCACCTCGGGCGTGAAGCTCGACTTCCACGCGCTTACGGCCAAGCTCAAGATCCCGCTGCCGCACGGTCTGGCGCGGGTCGAGCTGTCCGTGCTGGACCTCCAGGTCGATCTGGCGGCCGGAACGTGGTCCTTGCTGTTGAAGACGCCGATGGCCGTCCAGCTCCCGAGCGGCGGCGCGAGCCATCTCGACGTGTCCGGCATCGAGCTCTCGCTCGAGCACGACGGCAAGACCACGCTGGCCTGCCGATTCACGCTCGGCGGCAGTATCAGCGTGACGCCGGACGTGCGCATCGAGAGCGACGGGCTGACCTGCTCGTGGCGAACCGGCACGCGGGGACAGTGGAAGGTGGAGGGAGCTGTCACCGTCACCGTCGGCAAGACGCGCCTTCCGTTCGTCCCTGTCATAGACATCGAGGGCGAGCACAGCCGCTTCGGCCTTCGGTACGGCAAGCCGCTGCAATTGGCCTCCTTGCCTGGAGCAAAGACCACGGTGACCGCCGATGAGCTGGCTGTCGGCGTGGAAAAGGACGGGGAAGACGGCCGCTACAAGTGGTCGCTCTCGGGCAAGGTCCGCTTCGACATCGCCGACAAGCTGATCAGGGCGGATGGGGCGTTGAAGCTCGCGAACGGTCAGCTCGAGATCACCGCATCGGTATCCAATCCGCCGAAAATCGCGCTGCCGCTGAAGCCCGGCCCGACGATCGACCTCGATCTCAAGCCCTTGCGCCTGATCCTGGGCCGCGGCGATGGCGAAGGGCCGGCGATCGAAGCCGGCGCGTCGATAACGCTACGCGGCGTTCCGGCCCCGGCAAACACGCTCTTTCCTCCGAAACCGATGACCGGGACCCTGAAGGTCGACGCCAAGGGCCTTGCGATCCGCTTCGAGCCCCCCGGTGAGCCGTCGATCGACGTGACCTTCGCCAAGGGCACGCCGATGCAGGTTCGGTTCCCGAAAATCGAGATCAAAGCATTTTTTCTCGACCGCGTCAGAATCGAGAAAAAATCGAGCTGGCGCCTGGGCGCCGAGCTCCATGTCACGAGACTGAACCAGCTCAACAAGCTCTTCGGCGGCGCGGATTTGTTCGAGGAGAGCGTCGATCTGCTCGTGTCGCTCGGCTCGGGGCTCTCAGTCACGCCCAGGACTTCGCCGTTCAAGGCGGTCCGGCTGCGCACGCTCGCCGACCAGACGGTGTGGACCGAATGGGTGAAGATCCTCGATATCGGCACGTTCAGCTTCCGCGTGCCTGAGTTCGCCTTCGATTTCGCGGGCGGCCGCTGGCACGCCGCAGGCGGCATCGACACGAAAGGCGAGCTCGCGATTCCCCTCGAGCCCGTCAAGTGGCTCTTCGGGAAATGCGGTTTTCCGAGCGGGCTGCTCAAGGCCATGCCCGGCTCCGTCCCGCTCGTTGAGCTGGACCTCGGCAGCCCGGATTGCTACAAGCAGCTCTTGCGGATGATCGGAAAGGCGGACGCAACGGCGCAGGCGGTCTTCAAGAAGCTCGCCGCGCTCCTGCAACAAGGGATCAAGCGGGTTCCCGGCAACCTGGAGGACTATCTCCACCTCCGCATACCGAGAGGCTTCAACTTCGATATCGGCGTGGAACCGACCGGCGGGTTCTCCTTCGCGGTCAGCGCCCAAGGCGATGAGCCCATCAAGGTGCTGTCGCCGTCCATGGTCGGCGTGCCGCCCTTGCCCGGCTTGTTGGGAATCACGCTGTACCGCGTTTCCTTCGGACTGAGCGCGGGCGGCGCGGTCGGCGTGTTCAAGGCGGACGGATGGCTGGATCAGTTCGACGGACTCAGCCTGGTCTACGCGCTCGCGACCGACGCGGGCAAGTCGCTCGCCAACCGCTTCATCCTGCGCGACACCACGGTGCTGATTCCCATGTCCGCGCCGCTCCCCATCCCGCTTTTCTACCGGCAGTTGGGCTGGGAGTATCGGAACGTACTGGGCCTCGGCATGCAGCTGCACGCGAGCTTCCCGGATCCACAACCGTCGTTGTCGGACTGGATCGCGCTCCTCGGCGATCTCGTCAAGTTCTTCACCGACATGGGCTACTATCTGCACGAGCCGGACCACCTGCCCCATGGCATGAACCTCGAGTTCACGCTCGAGCCCACGGCGCTCTCGCTGCCGGCTTACCTGGGCGGCGCGACGCTCGGCTCGACCCGGAACCTGCCGTCCCTGTCCGTGAGCAACACCCTGGCGCGGGCGCTCGACAGCGCCAAGTCGGGAAATCTGGGGTGGCTGATCCAATCGATCCCGCTCAACTATACGCAGTCGGGTAAGACAGTCTGGATACGCGTGGGCCGCGAGCAGATCGCCTTCGGCCCGCTGCAGTTCGCGGTCGGCTGGTGCATCACCACCGAAGACGAATTCCGCAACCAGGTCCTGCGCGATCCGCAAGCCGTGGAGGCGCTGGCGGTCGCGAATGCCGAGCGCATGCTCGAGTGCCTGCCGGCCCGCTACGGCGGCGAGGCCTACGACAAGGGTTTCGTCGTCATGCTCATGGGCGAGATCGCGGCGAGGACCGCGCTCGCCGACATCTTCGCGTTCCGCTGCCAGTTCGGCATGGCGCTCTTGGGTCCGAAGGATTTCGCGACTGCCGTCCGGCTGGTCGCAACGTTTGGTCCGCCCGGCGCTCTGGCGCTCGGCATCGAAGGACGCATCCAGGTCGAGCCCGGCAAGGAAGCCGGCGCGGAGATCATCGCGGTCGGGGGAAAGATATACCTCGTCGTCCTCGGCAAGGAATTGGCCCTGTCGGGACGGCTCGTGGTCGTTCCCGGCAGGAGTTTCGAGGCCGACATCGGCTTGACGCTCACGCCACAGCTCAGGATCGTCGGTACGCTGCGGGTCGACGCGAAGGGCGTCGCCATCGTGGGGGACGTCGCCTGGACCGGGATCGGAAATTCGAGCGGCCGGTTCAGGACCCGCACCGTGTTTTCCAAGCAGGGCGTTCTCTTCGAACCCTTCGACCTGCGCCTCGGAGGATTCGGCTGCCGCGCCTCGCTGCAGCTCCCCGGGCGAGCCAAGGACAGCGCGTTCACCCTCGGAGTCGGCGTCAGCCTGCCCAAATCCTTCTCGGAGGACTTCAAGGTGGGACTGAAGGCCACGGCAAATGAGATCGTCACCGACGAATTCAACAAGGCTTACGGCGATCTTCAGAATTTCATCGCCGCCCAAAACGGCTTCGAGGCGAGCCTGCGCGGGCTTCAAGATTGGCTTCCCGGGCTGTGCCAGGGAGTCATCAATGGCATCAACAACGCCACCACCAGGAGGAGCGTGCACGCCTATATGGATCGCTGGGCCGGCGGAAATCTGCTCAAGAAAGGAATCGTGGTCGTCGCAAAGGCGACCGCTCCGGAGAAGACGGCTCAGGCGTCGGCGGCGCCCTGGATTCGCAAACTGACGGCTGTACGCGATGCCGCCAGCCGGCCGCTCGATCAAAGCTACCAGGCCAGGCTGCAAGACGCCTTGCGCGACCTGCGGCGGGCGAACGAGGTGATCGTTCGTATCGCCAGCATCGGCAAGTTCCCCGGCATCCAGGTCTACCGACATGCGCCAGTGCTGAACGGCCAGCAGATCGGGTGGATCGACGCGGCGATCCGCGCGATCGGAGAGCTGCCCAAGGTAAGCAGCGCTCGCGTCGGCGCGGACAACATCCTCAAACGCTTCCCCAGGAAACAGCAGATCATGGCGCAGGTGCGCCAGGGCATCGACCAGGGCATCGAATCGGCGGTCCCGGATCTCGAATCGGTCGGCTTCGAATACTCGGCGGGCCCGCTCTCGCTGACGAGTGTTACCCTCTCGGCGGTGTTCACCTTCAATCAGAAGCGGATTCAGAGAAGCGTCGCCGTCGATCTCACCCGTCCGGACAGAACAGCCAAGGCCCTGGCGAAAGCGTTCGCGGATGCCTTCTAGACGGGTGGCCGGGGCGCGGCGCCGCGATGAGTCGTGTCCAAAGGCCGAACTCCAATCGACCCATAAGTCTTAACAGAACGGAACGCCGAGCGGCGCGGGGCGCGAGCGAACGCCGAAGATCGCCGTTTCACTCTGTCGTTCCAATGCTTGCAGCGGGTTGTTAGGCTGCCGGTTGGACAAGGTTGATGAGATTCCCACAGGTGTCCTCGAAAAGTACGGCGGTGATTGGCCCCATTTTCACAGGCTCGCCGCGGAACTTGACTCCACGGGCTATGAGGCGATGGAATTCGGCAGCCATGTCTTTCGTGATGAATGCGGTAGCCGGGATTTCAGCTTCAAACAGTGCCTTCTGATACGTGCGGGCCGGCGGAAAGGCCATCGGCTCCAACTCGAGCCCCACGCCTGCCACTCCCTCGGGCGAGGACACCGTGAGCCAGCGGAACTGGCCCATGGATATGTCCGTCTTTTTCTCGAAGCCGAGCACGGTCGTGTAGAAACTGAGAGCGCTATCTTGGTCTTCAACCATGACGCTGGCGGGCGCAATCTGCATGGATACCTTCTAGATTATTGGGGCGGCCTAACGAATAGGCCTTTATCCGCCGTGCGGCAGCAGGGTGGATAAAACCCGTTGGACTGAACCGCTGGATTCAGTGCGACGGTGTTTGGAATTTGAATTAGGTCCGAGGCGCGCCGGATTGCGGCAGAGCGAGGAGGAGGGGCGGATCGCTCGGGGCATGGGGCGCTCGGATCGGCGTGGGCTGGCCGATGGGGATGCGGCTGACTATTAGAGTGGTCCGGGTCAGCAAAAGTGGTTGGAGGTCTCAGGGCAGGTTTTCTCTATCCCCCGCAGGCGGAGTGTCGGCTTGTGAAGCCCCAAGCAGTAGTGTCCGTCGGCCATGATTCATCAAAGCTTGGGGATGATTTTATTGTCACCTGCCTTCTTGGCGGTCTTGGCGGCACGATTGCTGTTTTTGTTTCCCTTGGCGCCTTGGCGGCTAATTCAGATTGCCGTCAACCCGCGTGCAGTACGCCACGTTATTGGCTCCACGCGGTTCGCATACGCGGACTGCAACAACTCATAAGGAGGAAAGAATCATGGACAGGGAACAAACACTGAGGATCCTGAACGCACTGGCGAACGGCGTTCACCCGGCGACGGGGGAGAAATTCGCCGCCGACGGACCGTACCAGCATCCCGATACGGTGCGGGCGCTGTTCGCCGCGACGCGCGCGGTGGAAGGGGGCGCCGCGACGGCCGCACCCACGCCCGCCGCCGAGCGCCGGCCCGCGATGCCGCAATCCGGCGCGGGATCGCGCTGGAGTCCGGAGGAAGATCAGCGGCTTGCGAGCGCCTTCGACGCCGGCAGGACGATGGACGAGATCGCCCGCGCCCACAATCGCAGCCGCGCGGCGATCGAAGCCCGCCTGGTGCGGCTCGGCAAGATGGATGCTTCGGCTGTCACCACCCCGTTGCGCTATCCGCCGAAGCCGGCGGGGCAGCAGTCGCGACAAGGCACGTGACGGCTGGAACCACTGGAGCCGCCGATGGACGCCGATCATCGGCGGCTAATCTCTAACCGCCTGACAGGGCGCGCGCGAGCAACGATACGCCGATCAGCAGCAGCAGGCCGGCTACGACCCGCAGCAGGCCCGCCCGCGCGATGCGCGCCTGGAGGCGGTTGCCGAGCCACAGGCCGCCGAGCGTGAACGGCACCAGCATGGCGAAGCCGATCAGCCGGTCGGCGAGCATGATGCCGCCGGCGGTGAACACCAGCGCGCGAATCGATACCGAGAAAATCACCATGTTGGACAGCGTCGCGCGGAACGCGAGCTTGTCCCGCATGCGGTGCGTCAGATAGATCGCGTACGGCGGCGCGCCAATGCCGAACAGCGTTCCGAATGCACCGCCTGTGAAGCCGGCGACCGGAGCCCACGCGCGGCTCACCCTCCGGACCGCTTCCTTCTGCCGCAGCGCGTAGATGCCGTATGCCACCAGGAACGCGCCGATTCCCGCGATGGTCGCCTGCCGCGGCAGGGCGACCAGCAGCGTCACACCCGCCACCGCGCCCGCCAGCGACAGCGGCACCATCCACTTGAGCTCATTCCAGTCCGCCTCCCGGGAGAAGCGCACCCCGAGCGCGAGCGCCGCCGAGACGTCGAGCAGCACGCACATCGGCAGCACGAAATCGAGCGGCAGGAAGTGCGACAGGATGGGGACGGTGAACAGCGCGGCGCCGAAAGCCGAGATGCCGAATACGACGTAGGAACCGAAGACCACCGCGGCGGCGATGGCATAGATCGTGAGGTCGAAGGGAATGCTCATATGCAAAGAAAAAGGCGCCGGATCTTCCACCGACGCCCTTCCGTGAATTGCGCCGGATGAATGGCGATCTAAATCGTCCGTTCGATCCGGCGCATCTGACGCGGCACGAAGTGTCCAGCGTCAGACGATGTTCAGGTGCTCGATGCCCGTCGTAAGATCCCGGTCCTTGGCTTCCTTGCCCTGGAGCTTGATCATCAGCCGCAGCTCGTTGACCGAGTCGGCATTGCGCAGCGCGTCCTCGTAGCTGATCGAGCCGTTTTCGTAGAGCTCGAACAGGTGCTGGTCGAAAGTCTGCATGCCGAGCTCGCGCGACTTCGCCATGATCGCCTTGATCTCGTGCACCTCGCCCTTGAAGATCAGGTCCTGGATGAGCGGCGAGTTCAGCATGATCTCGACTGCCGCCACCCGTCCCTTGCCGTCCTTGTTCGGGATCAGCCGCTGCGACACCAGCGCGCGGATGTTGAGCGACAGGTCCATCAGCAGCTGGCTCCTGCGGTCCTCCGGGAAGAAGTTGATGATCCGGTCGAGCGCCTGGTTCGCGCTGTTGGCGTGCAGGGTCGCCATGCACAGGTGCCCGGTCTCGGAGAACGCGACCGCGTAATCCATGGTCTCGCGGTCGCGGATCTCGCCGATCAGGATCACGTCCGGCGCCTGGCGCAGCGTGTTCTTCAGCGCCGCGAACCAGTTCTCCGTGTCCACGCCCACCTCGCGCTGGGTTATCACGCAGTTCTTGTGTTCGTGGGTGAACTCGATCGGGTCCTCGATGGTGATGATGTGGCCGTAGCTGTTCTCGTTCCGGTAACCGACCATCGCCGCCAGCGAGGTGGACTTTCCGGAACCGGTGGCGCCCACCAGAATGATCAAGCCGCGCTTGGCCATCACGAGGTCCTTCAGCACCGCCGGCAGCCTGAGGTCCTCGAATTTCGGGATCGTGGTGGTGATGGTCCGCAGCACCATGCCGATGCGCGCCTGCTGCACGAACGCGTTGACGCGAAAGCGGCCGATTCCGCCCGGGCTGATCGCGAAGTTGCACTCCTTGGTGGCCTCGAACTCCTGCGCCTGCCGGTCGTTCATCATGGCGCGGGCGAGTTCGGTCGTGTGCTGCGGCGTCAGCGGCTGGTTGGCGACCGGCGTCATCTTGCCGTCGAGCTTGATCGCGGGTGGAAAGCCGGCGGTGATGAAGAGGTCGGACGCTTTCTTCGCCACCATCGCTCTCAGCAAATCGTGCATGAATTTGACTGCCTGGTCTCGTTCCATGATCCGCTCCTGCCTTGAGTTGCGTCGCGACGCGGGCCTACTTGAAGTTGTCCTTGTTGGCCGCCTTGCCGCGCGCCTCTTCCACCGTCACAATGTTGCGCTTCACCAGGTCCTGCAGGTTCTGGTCGAGCGTCTGCATGCCGAACCCCTGCCCGGTCTGGATCGCCGAGTACATCTGCGCCACCTTGGCCTCGCGAATGAGGTTGCGGATCGCCGGCGTGCCGATCATGACCTCGTGCGCGGCGACGCGGCCGCCGCCGTCCTTGGTCTTGCACAGTGTCTGCGAGATGACCGCGCGCAGCGACTCCGAAAGCATCGCGCGTATCATTTCCTTTTCCTCCCCCGGGAACACATCGATGATGCGATCGATGGTCTTCGCGGCGGAGCTGGTGTGCAACGTGCCGAACACCAGGTGGCCGGTTTCGGCGGCCGTCATCGCAAGGCGGATGGTTTCCAGGTCGCGCATCTCGCCGACCAGGATCACGTCCGGGTCTTCCCGCAGCGCGCTGCGCAGCGCGTTGGCGAAGGACAGCGTGTGCGGTCCGACCTCGCGCTGGTTGATCAGGCATTTCTTTGCATCGTGCACGAATTCGATCGGGTCCTCGACCGTGAGGATGTGACCGTGCTCGTTCTCGTTGATGTAATTGACCATGGCCGCGAGCGTGGTCGACTTGCCG
>Ga0137340_1000243_pt1 | contig 13074 bp, 15 predicted proteins | sample EasRivERMLT400_2_FD_102295 | JGI IMG/M metagenome (GOLD analysis project Ga0137340, IMG submission 102295) | Soil microbial communities from meander-bound floodplain in the East River, Colorado, USA - East River MetaG ERMLT400_2 | ecosystem: Environmental > Terrestrial > Soil > Floodplain ...
AGCAAGGTTCCTGCGCTCTTCGATCGAAAGGGTACATTCTACCCGAAGATCGAGAAGCGTCAGGTCGAGAAGATCTCAAATCGGGATATGCGTATCCCGCTTGAACTTCGGCCGGGTGGCTACTTCGGACATTATGATCCGGACGGTGGCGACCTGGGTCGAGGTGCGGGATCATTCTTCGACAAGGCAGTCATCAACACCGTTCATCTTCGCTACGCAGTTGAGTGGACGAAGAAGGCTGAATGGGGTTCTGATGACTCCAGCAAGTCAGTGATCAACGTATTCAAGCACAATCTTGCCAAGGCTATGCCTGAGTTCCGTCGTGGTTTTGACGCGCTCTGCATGACTGATGGCAATGGTGTGCTTGCTGTCGTTGCGTCAACCACGAATGCTGCTGGTGAGGATACGGTCGTTCTCACAAGTCAATTCGGTGCCAAACTCCTGCGGTTCGGTCAGAGAGTAAAGGTTTTCGATACGACTCTCGCGACGGATAAGACCTCAGGCGCCCCAGGGTATCGAGAGATTACGTACCTCGATTACGCTACGCGTACGATCAAGTTCGCCACGACGGCTACTCTTGCCCCGGGCGATAAGATTGTCATCGAAGGTGCAGGTGGTTTGCCCCCAGTTAGTCTCTACGGGGTTCCGTATCACCACAACTCTGCATCCACAGGGGCATGGCTTGGATTCAATCGAGCCACCACACCGGAGATTCGAGCTAATTCAGTCTCTGCCGCTGGGTCCGCTCTTACCCTGCCGTTCCCCCGGCTTGCCATCAATAAAATGATGGATCGTACAGAGAAGGATGGCGAGAACATTAGTCTCGATGCGTGGATGCATCCTTGCCAGCAGCAGGCTTACGAGGAGTTGGGTCAGCTTGTGACTCAAATCCAGAAGTCTCCGAAAGAGGAGTCGCTTAACCTCTACTTCGGAGAGAACATGCAGATGGCCGGTGCTCCTGTGAAGACGAGTTTCATGTGGGATAAGACCCGCATTGACTTCATTCACTACGAGTTCTGGGGCCGTGCTGAAATGCACCCTGCCGGATTCTACGATGTTGATGGTCGTAAGATCTGGGAAGCGCGTGGAGCAAGCGGCGGCGTTGCGACTAGCCAGATGTTCTATCTGGTTGCGTCGTGGAACCTGTTCATGACAAATCCTGCGGCTGGAGTGTACATCTCCGACTTGCAGGTTCCTACCGGATACTAAGACCATGCGCTCGGATCATGAGGTTGACCTTATCAACGCGAAGCTGCGCGAGAAGTACGGGTACATTGATGAGCGTCACCCGAATTTCCGAGTGGTTTGGTCGAACGACCAGCAGGAGTGGAGAAGGGGTACGTTCCGAGATTTCTATGGCTCCGTCTTTTTGAGGGAAGTCTTTGAAACTCGGAACGTATCCAAGTATCTACACTTCAAGGACCGTTGGGTTCTTGAGAAGTTCTTCCCGGTAAAGCATGGAACCATTCCAGAACTACCGGGGATTACCCACTCGTATGAGCCTTTGTTTGTCTTTCACTCTGCTAGCGGTGTCTATCTGCCTCCAGTTTACTACGTCTGTGAGGCTATCATCAACACGTATCTATTCTCTGAGCGAAAGGTACGACATGAGATTGATGATGAAGATGCCTACAACCGCGAGCTACAGAAGGAAGCAGACATCATCTACGACTATCTTGACGATATCACTCCCGATATGGTGAGTGCTTTGGAGCATGGCACGGCAGTCTCAATGGCTGGCCTCGATGCCATGAAGGATAAAAATGAGCGTAGCGACAATCATCTCGATGTTCCCCCAGGAAGTCAACTCAAAGAAGCCGGGGTTGATTCCTGATACCTTCTACATTCCAGAAGGTTCGCCAGAGAAGCCAGCGTTTGTCTACATCAAACCGGGAATGTTTCGAGTGTACATGGATGCAGACCGAGGGAGTTTCCCCGTTCCTGTCCATGAAGCTGAAATGGCCCGGTCTGTAGTAGAAGATTTCGTCACCTCGATGCTTCAGTATCGTGAGGATGCACATCCTGCACTTCTTCACTTTCCGATTGAAGTGAAGGAAGCTGACCTGAAGAAGCCAGAGTACGTTCCTCTGATCAAGGCGGCTCTCGCTAAGCAGGACCAGTGGTACAAGTATCTTGTGACTCTTGCCGATGATGATTGGTCCAGGCATCGCAGGCATGGGACGATTTCTAATCTGCAGCGGAAAGCTTGCAAGGCTCTTGGACTAGAGCGGGAATGGACCCTAATCTCTGATGAGATTGGAGTTTCGAACGCTCTGAACTGCCCGGCTTGTTTTGCGATTGTTGCTCCGGGTGCGGTCATCTGTCAGGTTTGCAGGTGCGTGCTGAACAAAGAGGCAGCGGAGAAATTCCAGTTTGCTAAGTGAGATTGAAAGATGATAGTTGCTGATTTGGGAGAAGCAGTACGGGCCAAGCTGAATGATACGGGTAGTCAGCTATACAATGATGCAGTGCTGCTTCCCCACTTTCAGTCAGCTTGGATGATCCTTCAGAGTAAGATGCGCTCTAATGGGATTCCGGTTACTCGGGATTCCGGAGTCGTTCTTACTGTTCCAGCAGGAGGGAAGATTATCAGCTTTCAAGCTGTTCCTCCTTACCCCGTACTTCCCGCGGACCTCATCAATATCATTGAGGTTCACGAGAAGGGGCCAGAAGAGGCAGATGAGCACTTCGTCAGGGTAGACGATTATACTTTTCTGCCAGATATACCTGTAGGACAACACCTCAGGTATTATGCATGGGCAGAAGGTAGGCTGGAGTTTCTTGGGGCTACAGAAGATAGGATGATTCGCATTCGGTATCTCAAGTACTTGCAAGAGATTACCTCATCGAATTCGAATATCACGGTCCCGGGAACTGAGGATTTCCTGATTCACAAGGTCGGTGCTCTAGCTGCTCGATACATTGGTCAGAATGCGACAAGGGCCAATGAACTCGAAATGGAAGCAGTACGAGCGCGGGATGACTTCATGAATACCGAGGCTAAAGGTAAACAGGGAGATCCCGTTCAGAGGCGTCCCTACGGCTTTACTAGAAGGCAGTATAGGTGGCGTACACGATAGGAGAAACTGATGGCTGCTGCAATCACGATTCTGAACCAGAAGAAGGTTCCCGGTGTTGGTCTGTTCACTGCTGGTAGGCTGAATCTCTCAGCTAACTATCCGGCAGGCGGTGAGCTTGGCGCTGTTCTCGGTCAGTATCTGAAAGGTCATACCAAGATTGACCTTGCGACTTTCCAGGTTGCCAATGAGTTCAGTGCTCAGTACGACTCAACGAACTCGAAGATCCGAGTGGTCAAGGTTGTAGCTGGAGTTCCGACAGAAGTAACTGCTGGTGCATACGGTGCTACTCCAGCAATCCCATTTCTGGTCATCTCGCGGTAGAGTGAAATGGCGAATCGAGACCATTCCCCAATCGTCATTAGCAAGTTCAATGGCCTCTATGATCGAGGAGACGATGACGTATGCCCACCTGACCATCTTACTACCTGCAAGAATGTATCCTTCGTCAGGCAGGATGGACCGGGGACTAGGAATGGTCTCGTTCTTTCCAACACAATCAACAATCCGCGGCGAATCAAGATTTACCGGAGACTCGATGAAGTTCCTCGTCGTCTGATTCTGGATGACCAAGGGCGGATTTTCGATTCTCTGAATGTCGGCATTCCTATCTTGACCATAGCAGGAATGACTGACTTCTCGGCTATCGACTACGGTAATCGAGTCTACATTTCTCCCCATGATGGGAAGCGTGGGTTGCCGAATGAAAAGCTCTACGTCTACGACGGAACACTCTGTCGACCTGCTGGAGGTTATGCTCCTTCAGGAAGTATGTTTGCTACAAACTCAACACTTTCCGGTAACATTGACGCCGGAGTCCACCTCCTTGCTGTCTGCTTTGAAACAGCCAGTGGATATCTTACACCTCCTGGGCCTGCAATACGTCCCGCCTTTAACGCGCCGGGTGATAGACAAGTTGACGTCTCTGAAATCCCTATTGGCCCGGCAGGAACTGTCGCCCGAAGATTACTCTCGACTCGACGCATCCCTAACTACGATGGTAATCAGGCGGCTTACGAATTCTTCTTTATCCCCGAAGGTAGAATCGCAAACAATGTAGATCAGTTCGTTACCGTAAACTACTTTGACGCGGATCTCGTTGCGACGGCTGATTATCTTTTCGACCAGCTAGCTGAGATTCCCGCGGGAGTAGCTCTGTCCATTTACGGTACCAGAGTTGTAGTAATGGGAGCTTTCCTTACTCCCTCAGTTGCGTGGTTCTCTAAGCAGGGGGACCCAGAATCCTTCGACGGTGCAGATGGATTCAATGAAGTAGCTCCTGGAGAAGCTGGAAGTTTGATGGATGGAGTAGAGTTCCGTGATTCTTTCTACTTCACGAAATCTCTCAAGTCCTACGCTCTGACAGCTACTGAAGACCCTCCACTGTTTTGGAAAGTTATCACGATTGACGGTGGTGTAGGCTCCAGTCCGAATGGAATCGGTGCGCTGATTGACTCTACCAGTAACATGGTGGATAGAATCATCGTGTCTAGTCGAGCGGGCTTGCTGGTATTCGACGGCACTTACGCAGGCCCAGAACTCAGTTGGAAGATTCGGGAGATTTGGGATAGAGTCAACGAGAACTACTTCCACCGGATTCGCATTCATACTGACTCTCATTCGAAGCGTCTCTATGTCTCGCTTCCGCTGGATGATGCGACTGACTGCTCGCACATTCTCGTTGGTGATTTCCAGACTGGTCTAGACGCTATCTCGATCAAGTGGTCATTGTGGGAGTTCCCGACAATTTGCCCTGCAATCAATCTGGACCTCACTACGAATAATGTCCCGTACCTGCTAGTCTGTCAGACACCGAACATCTATGAAATCAAGGCCGGTGCCTTGAATGATTACGGTAATGACATTGAGACTATCATGCGTTCTGCTCCGCTGACTGCTGATGAGGAGGGCGGGATAGTCCATTTTGATTCCCTCAGACTGAGGATTCGAGGGACTGGTAGTCTTCAAATCAAACTGTCTGGGGAGGATGCAGTAGACATTCAAACTCTCGTTCCGTTAGACCTAGAGCTTCTTCCGGGCCGGGAGTTCCTGAGACTGGCGAATCTAGTCAATGAGAAGTGCATAGTCGAACTCAAGACACAGGGCGGCAAGTTCTCTATCAATAAGCTGGTTCTTTTCGCAGCACCAGTTTACGCTGAGAGGGCCATGTGAATGAGACTCTTATCTATTCACTGCTTCAAGGCATCCAGCGTGAGAATCCGAGAATCCATGATCTAATTCGGGAGTTGATTCAAACCGTTCAGGAGCACAATAATTCGTTGTTCCCCTCGGACGTAACGATCATTCCCCCGCAGATAGATACTGATCCTCCGCCTGCTCTTGAGCCACCGATTAACTTTCGGTATGAGTTGATTCCTGAGGGGATTAAGTTTGATTGGGACAGGTCTAATACTGCATCAGCCTGCTTCGAGATTCGGAAGGGACTGACGTGGGAGGACGGGCTTAGGCAGGTAGTAACTCCAACTCTGAGCGCGGTACTTCGGGGTGATGCAGTTGGAGTTCATCAGTACTGGATTAAGTCCTATGATGAGAATGGGCTCTCCTCTACTGAAGTGGGTCTAATTGTAGAGATTCCGCCCATCGGAGAGGTAGCTCTTTCGGGATACGTAGTAGACAATTTCATCTTACTGCAGTGGAGCAATCCAGAGTCAGCATTTAAGATTGACTACTTCATCGTCTCGAAGAATGGCGCGGAAGTCGGAGAGCAGCAGGGTACATTCATTACCCTGTTCGAAGATACTGGAGGGACGTACACTTACTCGGTTCGTGCAGTAGACATCTACGGGAATGTAAGTAACGATGCAACGATTGACCTGACTGTCAGTCAGCCTGCAGATTACGTTTTGTATGATGTCTATACTGATGATTTCTTGGGGACGAAAGTCAACGTCTACAGAGATCCAGCTCTCCCGAGTATCTATGCCTCACTCAACCTGAACGAAACGTGGCAGCAGTATGCGGATAATGGCTACGCTTCAATGCAGGATGAAATAAATGATAGCTTGCCATACTGGCTTCAGCCTACGTCTCCAGGAGTTGGAAGCTACACGAGGACTGTAGATTTTGGCATTACGCTAGAAGCCATCATCTGCAACGTTTCATGGGCGTACCATGAGATTGTACCGTTCACTAGCGTACGTTGTTTCATGAGTACCTCGGAGGATGGGATAGCATTCACGACTCCGGTAGAAACGAAGTCGCTGTTCATTCCAATCTTCAGGTTCGTTAGAGTTCACTTTGATTTCCTTGCTTTGAACTAGGAGAAGCCATGAAGTGCATTGATATGGAGACAATCACGGTTGGAGCCTCAGTCATTGCACTGACTGAAGCAAAGCACAAGAACAAGTACATCAAGGAGGCCCTGATTTCCATTGAGGCTGGGGGCATTCGGATTACTCTCAATGGGACTACTGCCCCTGCGGATGGTACGAAGATTGGACATGCGTTCCCTGCAGGGACCAGTTTCACAGTTGACGGTCCAGACATCGCAAAGTTGAAGTTCACTCGCATGGCTACAACTGACGCAGTAATCAACGTCTCCTACTTCCAGAGCTAACATGGGAATCATCATCACGGATCCAACGGCGGACCTAGATCTGGCGATGCTGGCTAGTCTCATCTCTCCGGAGATTGTACTGTATGAGCGGAACCCATCAGTCGGGGTCGTTAGACTCATTAGTAAGGCAAGAACGCCGAGAAAGTTTACTGGCCTCGTGCATTCTCTGGATTTTGGTTCTGTTACTCTTGCTCTTAGGATTAATGGCTCTCCGATTCCTGGGCTCGGAAATCTGGTCCCCGGAACCACGCCATTCAGAGCAGTACCGTCAGGTGGGAATATCCTACCAATTGATGGGACGCTTGAGATTATGCTAACTAGAGCCACTAATCCTAAGGGACTCTCGCTTCAGTTCGAGTACGACTGGATAGTCTAATGGCCGAAGCACTCTATCAGATGTATAATTTGAAGTTGAGATTAGACATCAAGCATGGAGTAGATGGAGGGACCGTATCGGTAAATGCAGCTGATGTAGGTGGAACGGTAGTTTTCTTTACTAAGGAATTCAAGGACGTGGATTCCATTACCTTAACCGCTGATGCAACGACTGAGCAGAATCCAGTCTATGACTTCCTGGATGTTCCAAATCCAGTGTCATTCAAGATTCTTCTGTTTAACTCAGTGGGTACCAGAATTAATGGAATCGTTTCGTGGAAGGCAAGGGGCAAAGTCTGATGAATGCGATGAGTGAACCTCAGCCACAGGTACAGCTGACTATCGACGACATCAAGGGTGTCGTTGGTTCTATGGTGATTGATTCAATCATCAAAGATAAGAGAATCGCGGAACTCACCGCGCAAGTAAACCAGCTTCAGGCTGAATTGGAGAAAGCGAATGTACACGCTGAAAAGTGATCACGGCAAGTTCGCATCAGCTGAGGATGGCGGGACTGCGCAAAGAGTAATTGATGGTAGACCCGGTGGTCTGATGACGGCTAACCGTGACTCTGCTGGTGCATGGGAATCATTCGAAATCGAAGAGTCCGATGAGCCAGACAAGTACGGGCTCAAGTCAATCAATGGATTCTATGCCTGCTGTGAGGATGAAGGCAAGGCTGGCCACATTGCATTCCGTAGCGAATCCATTGGTGCATGGGAGAAGTTCCTTCTAGTTCTTGATGGAGCTAAAATCTCATTTGAGTCAGTCTGTAGACCGGGCTACTTCATCAAGGTATGGGGTGATGGTCGCGTCTCCCTAGACCAATCCATGTGGGAGGGTGAACCATCTCCGAATCCTGGTGGATACGAAACGTTCACTATCGACCCACCGTTCAAGAGTGGTGTTATTCCCGGGAAGTCGGTCATTCAGGGACAGCTGAGGATTGACTCGGCCGGCTATGTTGATGATGTCGGACGAGTTCTCCCGATTGGAATTCACATTGGGGACCTCTTCTCGAAGTTTGTCAGGGATAGAGCACATGCTCAGAATTTGTGTTCTGTTGCCTCTCAGGCCGGCTATCCGGTTATCCACTTCTGGATGAATCTAGGTACTCTCGGGGATTACTGGTCTGGTAGGGAATGCGGGCCGGGCTATACCGATAATTTCTGGGGAGAGCTAGGCGCTCTCGGAGACTTGCTGGATAGCTACGGACTCAAGGGTGGGTACAATCTGGGAGACTACAAGTTGTGGTCAGGGGACCATATTAGCTTCTTCTCTCAGCTTGGGGATCATCTCGCGGCTCGTCCTTCTGAGACTGCTGCTTATGTCTTCGGAGGGAATGAAGCGTGGCAGACAGGTGCGGATTCTAAGGAAGAAATTGAGTCTGCCCTCAATGCCTTCCGTGCTCATTGTGCAACGGTAATCTGTACGACTACTGCTCCTCCGTCTGAGAGTGCAGAAGATATTGCCAAGTGGTGCTCGGGTGACTTCTATGCGATTCATGGATATCGAGACGCAGAGGATCACGATAGAATCAGGCACATCTTCTCGGTCCCATGGGAAGGACATCCGCCGGATGCGTACGGGTGGCAGGATGAGCCTACGGGTCCGGGTGATGGTGTTTCTGTTAAAGCATCTCACTGCTATAACGGTAGGGATGTGGACGCTAATCACATGTGTGCTCTTGCTGTTCAGTCGTTGATGTGCAATCAGGGCTTTAACTACTTCTGTGAAGATGGAGTGAAGTCTGATGGAGACATCACACGCTGGGCAGGATTCCATGAAGTCGCTAAAGTCATCGGGTTTGTTCCGGTCGACATTATGGGCTGGCCAGGACCACTTCATTTTGGTGGAAGTCAATCCCATAACAGGGTATTTAGTCCGCTCGCGGAAGATACTCTTAGATTCGACCACAGGCTCTCGCATGATGGAAGAATTTTTGGAATCTTCTATGGGGATGAGGGCTCACTATCTGCCAAATGTGAGCGAGCTTGCACCCTAGATTTCCTTGAGATGGATGGGACCGTAACGGAAACTCGGTCCTTTACTGAGGGTCAGACTTTGACTCTTAGCTTCCGTCGTTCGCAGGGCGGTCAGCCAGGATACACGGCACAGGTTGTTCGCGGGTACATGGCTTAGATTGAGGAGGGGTGGGCTTTATAGTCTGCCCCTTTTCTTGAGGATCTCATGGCTGATTGGACACTTCCCCTTCTCTCAGATCTTAAAGTCGATGTCCTCGACATGTTGAAGTTGAGGGACGTGGACGCCATTACTCTTTCGGAAACTCCTACTTCTCCACCAGTTGGAGCAGTTAGGTGGAGTCGTGCTCAGAACAAATTCCAGACGTGGAGTGGAACTGCGTGGGTTGATCTCGTTATCTCCATGCAGGGCGGTGGTACAGGTGCAACTACGCCTGGCGGAATTACCGCTGGTCTTGGACTCAAGACAATGGCGTATCAGGATTCGAATAACGTCAATATCACAGGTGGTGTGATTGAATCACCGGGCCTCGGCGTTATCGTATGTCAAGGTGATATCTGGGCGTATGGAAAGCTAATCACTGGCTCTGCCCATCACGTCATCACGAACTCCGAAGGCCGAATCATTGAAGGCTTCATTGATAACATCGCGAACATCGCGCATATCAATCAGAATGAAGTCGTCTCTGGTTCATGGACATTTAATGGTGGTACGCTTACTGTTAATGTTCCCGCAAATTTTAACAGCACCGCCGCTTTCGTTGGTAATATAAACGCTCTAGGTGGAGTTAGTACACCTCAACTAACGATGAGTGTGAATCTGCCACAGATTTGGCTGACAGATTTAGATGGTGCAGTAGATGCTAAGCATTTCCGCATTGCGCATGAAGCTAACCAAGTCAACTTCAATTTCTACAATGATACTATAGGGGCAGCGGCTACTGCCTTGTATTTTGACCATTCTGCATGGACACCTACTAGAGTTGGGATGAATGCTAGCAATAGAGTTGAAATTGGTACGCCTCATGTACAACTTGTTTCCCCAGGTCAGAGTGGGAATGTCATCATTAGCTTTAATTCTGCCGCTGCGACGAGCAAGGGTTTAGAGTTCTATGGAGCTGGTGCTCGTACGGGCCAAGTAGTAATGAATGGCGGCGCAATGTATAACGACGCCGAAGCTCATTACTGGCGGAATGGGAGTGGCGGGACGCTCCTTGCAAGTATGGGTAATGACGGTCGCTTTATTCCTTCTGGTCTTACAACGACCAATAATGAAGCATGGTATGCAAAGGGATATAGTCACGTTCGTATCCACATAAAAGAAGAATCGCGTCCTGCTGGGCAGATGACGTACTGCCTCATGAATTACGGTGCGGCGCTTGCTATGATTGCTACAAGCGACGATGGTGGTAGCCCTGTTGGTGCTGATTGGTATTATTCCCTTAGCGTCTATCGCGATGGGATGGTTAAGGTTGGCGGCGGTGGATTCCTTTGCGACCGTGTAATGCAGGGTGGTAAGGGACTGAATTGGGGTAGTTGGCTACCTACAGACGCTGGGTCAATAGCAAACATTACCCAGCTTCAAATCCATACAAGTCGATGGTCGCGGGTTGGAAACATAGTCACGGTTAGCTGTAAGTTTGACGCGGCTACGGCTGCTACCGGAACAAATTCTTGGGTAAGATTGTTCTTACCTTTGTATACCATTTATGGTTCTGTGAGTGGTAACGATAGTACCGCCGCTGGTTGGGGGTCTGGGACTGGAACAAATGACGAACCTGTTTGGTGTAATTGTCCAAGTAGCTCAGGCCATGTAGATATCCAGTGGATTTCTAAGTCTACTGGACTTCATGGATTCCATATCACATACGTCTACACCACCACCTAAGGAGAAAACATGGCCGTTCCGGTTTCAGTTCAGCAGATGGCACTCACTCGGGATACGTTTCCCGGTGGGTTTATGGAGCGAGTGACGGCTATGCTTGCTTTCGTAGCTGGTTCAATTCTTAGTGAGCCTGCTGGGACAGCATACCATCAGCCGCGTGCATTCTTTGCTCAGAGAGTTATTAGTTCTCCGCAGGGTTCAGCTACTCAAGCGGGGCCGCAGATTGTCATGGGCGTGAACATCGTAGCTGCGACTACGTATGATGAGGAAACAAAGGTTGCAACTTGTACCGCAGCGGACATTGATTTGGAATCCCAGATCCGGTCTCTGTGGAATGCGCTAGCGGGTATTGATACTCCTAGCTAGGAGGAGAGATGGAAATGACTGTAGAACGAGCGATTGTTCTCGTAATTCTAGTCGTCCTGTTGCTGGTGATTCTCCGAGCTTTTCGTCTTTTGCCAGTGTAAGCGGAGCAGGACTGCTTCTGATTGGAGCGGTCCTTTTCCTGCTCACCATTGATTACTTCTACCGGAAGACACCGAGATGAAGCTGTCGAGTAGAGAGATTCGGGATAGTGATCTTGAGCGAATCAAAGAGATTCATCGACAGCATCACTCGTTTCCATTCTCGGACCCACGCGTCAACGTAGGTTCGTCCGTTGTCGAGAACGAGGATGGCCTTATCATTGGCTGTGGGTATCTCCGGCCTATAGTTGAGGCTATCATGTATCTCGATTTAGGGCAGTCTCCGCGGGTCAAAGTCGAAGCTCTGACTAAGATGATCCACGACGGTATCTTCTATGCCGACAAGTTCGGCATGACTGAACTTCATTTGTTTGCGGAAGATGAGAACTTCAAGAAGGTTCTGCGCAAGCATTTCAGTTTTACCGAACCTAAGGCACCTGCCCTAGTGAGGACGATTTAATGGCTAAAGGTGAAGATAAGAAGGCTACAACACATAACATCACCAACGAGCGGGTAGCCACCGCTGGTCGGTATGATGATCTGTATAGTGACGCAAAGACGAGGCGCGATGAGTTTCGCGCCACGAATGATGCGGAACGTGCAAACATCAAGAGCCTCTATGATAGTGGCTCAGGTAAACTTGACCCAACCGTAACAGCTAACATTCGTGGATTGTACGGTGGGATTGGTGGTTCTGCTAATGATCCAAATGCTGGTTCAGGAGGGGGCGGGGGAGATGTAGGTGGAACTCCTGCTGCTCCTACTACGCCTCAAGTGGATAAGTGGCAAGAGCCAACTGACATCTTCTCCATGCTTGGCAAAGGTGGTGGCGTTGATATGGACGCCATTAACAAGCTGCGCGGTGGACTGGAAGATATTGGTAAGACTGGTGGCTGGACTCCTGAAGCAATCTCTGGAGTTGAAGGAGACATCGCTAATCTCCGGAAGCTCGGCGTTGATGGTGGCTTTACTCCTGAGATGCGGGAGAGAGTTACCGGAGATGCAGCAAGGCTGAGAGAATATGGAATCACAGGCGGTTGGGATCCGGATTCGGTTGCTGGAGTTAAGGGCGACATTGATAAGATGCGCGGACTTGCTCCTACTGGTGGCTTCGATCCTGCTGCTCTTGCTACTCAGCGTGGACGCATTAGTTACCTGGATGAGCTAGGCCGAACGGGTGGGATGAGTGATGAGGACATAGCTAGGTTTAGAGGGACTGGCTATGATGAGTTTGCAAAGACAGGTGGGTACTCGGATGAGATGATGAGGGAGATGCGTAATCGCGCAACCTCAGCTATCCCCGCTGCCTATAAGTCTACGATGGACGAGGCCCAGAGGCTTCGGAATGCTAGTGGTTCTAACACAGGATTCTTAGCCGCAGCTGGTAGAGCTAGCAGACAGAATGCGCAGGACTTCGCGACTGCTGGAAGAGATGCAGAAATCAATCTGCAGGGCGAGCGGCGTGAAGGCAGGAAGTGGGGAATTGAGGGGGCGCGGGATACTGAAGACAAGCTCCAGCAGATTCTCACTCGGACTAAACTGGGTGGTGCATTAGGCGCAGGCCAGTATGGGAATGAGCTTGAAGGCAAAGTAGCAGAGGGAACTCGCGGTCTACTCGGGGATGCAGCTAGGTCTGAGACTGACATGATGAAGTCAATCTCTGAGGGTAGGATTGCGGGTACTGCTGCTGCTGGTAAGCTGGAGACTGATTTCC
>Ga0137340_1000246_pt1 | contig 13028 bp, 16 predicted proteins | sample EasRivERMLT400_2_FD_102295 | JGI IMG/M metagenome (GOLD analysis project Ga0137340, IMG submission 102295) | Soil microbial communities from meander-bound floodplain in the East River, Colorado, USA - East River MetaG ERMLT400_2 | ecosystem: Environmental > Terrestrial > Soil > Floodplain ...
ACGGCGTCGCCTCCAGGGTCACCGTCTTGCCCGTCACGTCTGTCGCGAGCACGCAGCTCCGGCCCCAGTACGGCGTGCACGCTTTGCCGCTCTTCTTCGCTGCGATCAATCGTGCCTCAAGAAGCGCGCGGTCCTGAAGGTCCCTCGCACTGATCGTCCAGGACAACCGGATGCGCGGTGCCACGCGCGGCGCGATCCGCGCCTCATGCCCCACCAGCCCGCCACCGATCTCGGTCCGCCATGCCCGTTGCCAATCCGGCTGCTCTTTCCAGTTGGCCCGGTGTGGAATGAGCACGTGCCCGTCGACGATTTCGATCGGGTCGATCTGCCGGCGTGCTTCCCACCGCGTTACCCGGCCCTGTAACCGCCGGCGTAAGGAGGGAGCGATTGAGAAAGTGGCCGCCATGCTAATGGCCTACTCTTCGCAACGCATCCACCCGCGCACGTTCACTGTCGCCGGCGCGGTGCACTCGATGCCGACTCGACCGTCGCCTGGTATCCTGTACTCGTCGCCAAAAGGCAGTTGCTCCTCGTATCCACCCTGCGGGTGGACTTCCACGGCCCGCAACTGGTCACCTCCCGTCGGTTCCGCTGTCGCGTTCTTCAGTGCGGTGCTCAGGATCGTTTCGGAGATGGATGAATCAACCTTTCGCGGCGTCGCGCCGGTCATCGTGCCGGCCGTCGTTTGCCGGATCAGCCGAACTTGCACCGGCTCTGCCGTTGGCGATACACCGTCAAATGACACGCCCCACGCCTTCAATAGTCCCCGGTGATTCGCCGGCAGCTTTACCTGGAGAATCGTTTTTGCGGTCGCAGCCACCAGTGCGATCTCGCCTTCCGTCTCAGCCATGAATTTCAGGTCGCTCAATCGGTTCCTTTCTATTGGCCCGTCCGGCTAGGACTGGATGCCCACTTCGTTTTTGTTGTTCTTGATGTGTGTCACCACGATCTGCTCGCCCATTTTGGACTGCAGCACGCGCAACAAATCCTGCTCGTTATAAACCTGCACGATGTGCACTTGCGCTGGCGGCGCGCCGAACTCACCGCCGCTGGTCACGCTCGCGTTGCTCACGGCCGGCTGCGTCAATGACAGGCTGTTCATCCCCTCGAGGATGTGTCCATAACGCGCCGTCGCGGCCGCGTTGCTTACGAACTCCTCGCCGCTTTCATTTACGCGGATGAATTGCTGTCCGCCGCGCACGCGGCCGCCCTTCTCGAAGCTGCCCACTGCCCCGAGCGCCGCGCCGGCCACAGCTCCGGCTGACATGCCGGCGATCGCCGCCGAAGTCCCCACGGCCGCTGCAGCGCCATAACTTGCGATCGATGCTGCCACGGCTGCCGGTCCCCAGGCCGCCGCACTCTGTGCGGCCGCAACATTCTCCTCGGTCTGGAAAATCTTCTTCAGCAGCTTGACCACCGTCATGCTGGCGATCCACTGCACGACGACTTGGATCAGGCTCGCAATGATTGATCGGCCGACTTGCGCGAACACCTGGCCCCACGTCTTCGTGCCGTCGATCGCACCCATGATCGCATCGGCCACGCCCTGCACCGCCGCCTTGATGCCACCGAGGACCGTGTCTGCCAGGTTCGCGCCGACGGAAGCCCATTCATCAGCGAGCTTCGTGATCCCCTCCGTCATCGTCGCGCCAAACGTGTCCTTGTAGAGGTCCCGCAGTTCAGCCACCAGCCGCAGTTGTTCCTCGTTCAGGTTTTGCAGGCGCTCCATTGCCATCAACTGCACTTCCGTCGTTTCGTTCTTGTCCTCCGCGAGCGCCTTGTATACCCCCTTCAGCAGTTCGACGGTCTCGATCTCCTCGCGCATTTTCACGGCCACCAGCCGCTGTTTTTCTTCGCGCGTAAGATCATCCCGCGTCAGCACTTCGCGAATGTGCCGCTGGCTCTCCATCAAATCGATCTCCAGCTCGCGCTGGCTTTTCTTTTGTGCGTCAACGCTCTGCTGCTTCTCGGCATCGATCTCCGCGACAAAGTCCTCCCAAAGGTCCTTGTACTTTTCGACGTTCGCCGCGAATGCCTCGGGGTCCACCCCGCCGTCAAACACGCTGCCGTTTGCGCCGGGCTTTTTCTCGTCGCCCTTCGGCTTGGGGTTCTTGTTGCCTTTGTCCCAGATCGCGTCCCAGATCGACTGGAAGAACACCATCTCGTGAAACAGGTCGATCGTGTAACCCTCGAGCATCCCTGCCACCACATCCCCGACTCGCTGCACTGACTCCTTCAGGTCTTTGATGTGCCCGCCGACCAGGTCTTGCACGTTCTTATTCAGGCTCGCTGCGCTGGCTGCGGCGCCGGCAAAATTTCCAGTTAGAAAATTCGCCATGATCCCGGCCGCGTCGCCGACCGCTTGCGCGAACTCCTTGAACGAGTTTTTCATCGCGGTCAGCACAGCACCCGCGACCTCTTTCCCGACGATCACAAACAGCGCCAGGCTCCGCATGAACTGGTTCACAACCTCGTACGCGATAAACACAGCGCTCGCGAACACTCTCAGCGCATACACGATGTCATTGGCCTTCTCCTGGGCAGCCTCACTGTTTTTGGACAGGTCCAACATTGCCTTGGCCAGCCTCAGCAATCCCGGCAGCACCTGCGCGAGGACTCGATTGCCGAGCCCCTCCAAAGCCATCGTCAGCTTCAACAGAGTGTCGTTCAGTTCGTCGGCCTGGCGTGCTGTGTCAGTCGAGATCACGATCCCGAGCTGCCGCATTTCCGCCATCAGGCCCTGGATGCCCGCCCTCCCTTGGTTCAGCAACGGTATCAACCGTTCGCCCGATCGACCGAAGATCGCCACAGCCGCATCAGTCTTGCGCACGCCGTCCGGCATGTCGGCAAATCGATCCGCCACCTCCAACAGCAATTGATCGAGGCTCTTTAATGATCCGTCGGCATTGCGCGCGCTGATTCGCAAACTCTCAAACGCCGCCGTCGCTTCCTTGCCCCCCTGCGATGCATTCACCAACTGCTGCGCTGCTGTCTTGAGCGACATCTGCAGCTCGCCGGCGTCGATATTCGCCAGGCGCGCGATCCCGCGAAATGCCGACAACGACTCGACGGCAATGCCGACCCGCTGGCTCATCTTGTAGAGCTCGTCTGCGGTGTTCACCAGCTTGCCGGCGAATGCTGCCAGCGCTGTCACGCTCGCCGCCGCAAGGATGCGCCGGAACACACCCTCCATCCCGGCCTCGAAACGCTTCATTGCGTTCTCGGCCGCCTGCGTTACTGCGCTGATCTCGACTTTTACGTCAGGCATTTCAGAACAGTCTCCCGCCCTTCGTTCGCTCCAGCCGTTCGTTTGCCTTGCGCACGTACAGATCCAACTGCCGCAGCGTCATCTGATCCACCGCCGCGTTGCTGTGTCCCTGCGCGATCAGGAAATCAATCATTGTGGCGATGTCGTCGTCGAGCTGGCCGGCTCCGCGCTTCCGAACAGACTGCGAAGACGGCCCTCGATTTTTTTTCCCGAAGCAAACATCTCCGCCGAAAGGTTGATGGACAGCGCGGCATCCAGGACATCGAGTGTCTCGCGAAACGAAAGCGTGCTCAGCCACGTCTGGTCTCGACTCGTCGACTTCAGCATCAGGAACTCGCTCACCTCCTGCGAACTGGCCACCAGCGCGCTCAACTTGCTGAAGTCGATCTTCAGCTTGCCGTCTTCGCCGATCATCTTGCCGGCGTGCCCGGACAGGAGATGGAGGAACTGCAGTGCGTCCGGCCAGGCCAGCTCGCGCACCAAAAGTTTCTCATTCCGGAGCGTCAGCTCGACCACCGGATTCAATATGTCCAATTTGCTCACGTGCTTTCGTCCTTTCTGTTGGTTAGTGGCTCTTCTGCATAGTGGCCCCACCGCTAGGTGGTCTGCAGGACCTCCACCGTGAACTCGTTAAAGTCCCCGTTGTACTCTCCCCACGCGGTCACCTGCACCTGACCGCTAAACTGCTCCTTCATCAGCGGCACTTCATCGAACTGATCGAACTCCAGGAGTTTGAACGTCCCTTGCTCGAGCAGCCGGCTTAGCGCCTGAAAACTCAGCTGCGTGACGGCCGCGCAATCGAACGTGAAAATCCAGTTGCTCCCGAACTTCGTGCTGTCGATCACCGTCACGATCCCGCTGCCGGCGTCCCAGGTGAAATCAGTCCCGAGCACCAGCGTCACCGCTCCAGCTGTCTGCGCCGTCAGGTTGGAGGTGCCGAGCTTTCCCAATTCGTACGATCGCCCGAGCACAAGGTTCCCGGCCGTGATTGTCATAGTGGTCGCCACGCTGGTGCCCTGCACCACGTCGGCCAACTGCTTGCCAACCGCGAGCAGCCTCAGCGTCTCGTTGAAATGCTCGTCGAGCGTGAAAACGCGCTTTGCCGCCACCAGCTTCGGCAAATCAAGGTCCACCGATCGAAACCCCTTCTGCGACGCCATGTGCGGCGCTCGCTCCGCGATCGGAGTGAACTGGTGATTCTTGCAGTTCCCGCAATCGATGAACCCGTTCGCGTCGTCGCTCGGCTGCCAAAACAGCCGCGCCGTCAACAGCCGGAGATCTTGCAAGCCCATATCGATTTCCTTCGTTTGCTGCCCTGGAGGGGCGAGTTCCGCGAGCCCGCCCCAACAGTGGCCGCCACGCTAGTGGCTAGTCCTTGCGCGTCTTCACCGTCGGCTTCGTGTACGGGATGAACTCCAGCATGCGCTTGTTGTATTCGCCGGTATTCTCCCCCCAATTGGTCACGTGGATCTGCCCGCTCGCTTCATGGATCGCCCGAGGCACGTCGCTGAACTGATCCTTCTCGATGTACTTCATGTCCCCCTGCACCAGCAGTTCCTTCAGCGCCGTGAAATTCTCCCGCACGACTTGAGCCCTCGTGTAGTCGACCGTGACCGTCGATCCATCCGCGATTGTCCCGCCCTCCAGGATCGTGATCGCGCCGCTGCCGGCATCGAGCGCGTAATCGACATCCAGCGCCTTCGTTACGGCCGACACTTTCACCACCACGGCGCTCAAACCTTCGGCGGCGGTAAAAAACGTCCTGCCTTTCTTGCTGTTCGTTGTGAGCGATTCACCGGTCACATTGCCGCTCGTCTGCGTCGTGTCCCCTCCCTGCGTGCCGAGCACGCTCAACTTTTCCAGTTCCGCAAGGTGCTCATCCACCTCAAACGCGTATTTGTAATTGATCGTCTTCACCAGCGAGAGGTCCACCGTGTTCACACCGCCCTCTGACTTCTGATGCTCCGCGCGCTCGATCTGAGGATCAGCCTTGTGCGTCACCACATTCCCGAAATCGATAAAGTTCGTTTCGCCGCTGCGCCGGATAAACAGCCGGCCCGATGTCTTGCGCTTTGTCCGCGCGTCGCCAAGTTTCATAGGCATATTTGTTTCCTTTGGTTATTGGATGCTCTCCTACAGTCGATTGAGTTTCTGCTGCAACTTCCTGACGGCGTCGCTCAACGGCATTACCATCGTGCTCGAGAAGCTACTGCCGCCGATCGCGTAAAAACTCCCGCGCCCGGTCCAAAACTGGTCTGCAATCCCATTGTTATTTCGCGCCCACAGAAACATGGCGGTGTCCGGGTTAAGCACGCTGGAGCCTGTGTCCGTCGCTAAGTCCACCCCGTTCACTGCCAGCCTCATGATGCCAGTGCCGAGCGGGCGGCCATGCCCGCTGTAAAAGCCCGTCTCGTTCGCGCGCACAGCTGTCGCGCTCCCAGGTGCCCGGTCATAACCGTCCGCCCCAGTGTTCGTGTGATACAGCTTGATCTCGTTCCCAAAGGAGTCCCTGGTCCCGATCATCACCCGATTCGCCGCGTTATCCACCGCCGTCCGGTTATAGAACGCAATCAGGTTGTCGCCGCTCGTCCTCACGTAACCCGTGTTCAGTGACTTGTTGTTCCCTCCGTTCAGCCCGCCGTTGACGCCGCTCTCCACGTAATCGCCGGCGACGAACCCGGTGTTCGTCAGCGTCACTTGCCCGGCGTGCTTCAACTTCACCAGCGCTGCCGCAAGGTTGTCGCCGCAAAAGGGCCCCACCTCAATCAGCGCGTTCCAAAACCCGCGCGCCTTCGCTTCGACAACGAAATCATCCACATGACGCAGCACCGCGACGTTCATCGTCCCGCCGGCCGCCGCGATCGCAGCCGCGTACGTCAGCGTCTCCGCTTCGAACCGCGTCACACTCTTCCGTCGGCTCCTCGTCAACGTCAGCATAGCGCTCCTGTTTTCATTGTGGCCTCCACGCTAGTGGATCGGTTTTCTGCCTAGCTCCGCGAAATACTCGCCCCCTCTCAACGTCAGCGGCTGCCAGTACGTGATTCGATGGTCCTTCGTTCGCCCTTTGTCCTGGGATTGCACGGCGCTCAACTCGCCAGTCCCTGGCTCGCACATCACCCCGTCCTGCAGCAACCCGATCACGGCCGGCAACACAAGGTCTTTTATGTCCAGCACGCCCGGCGTCTTCGTCCCGTCGCCGAGGAGCGCCGTTTGCGCTTTCGTCCAGTGCCGGTCCGCCATCAGCAGCACCACACGTCGCGTTTGCAAACAGTGCAACTCCTGTCCGGACCGCACGTTTTCGTAATCCTCCGAGTCCAGCACCACCAGGCAGATGCGATCCTTGAACGCCAGCAGGTCGTTGATCGCGATCGCGAGGTCCGTCAGGTCGTAAATCTCCACCTTTCCAAAGAGCGCCTGCACCGGTCCGACGCTCGGCGTCCACTGCACCGCCGACACCTTCGACTTCAGCGTTTCCAAAACGCCCTTCGTCGACTTGATCGTGTTGCTGTTGCTCATTCCGCATCAGTCATTCTCATCACTCGGCAGCCTCAGCCTGGTGTTGCTGCTCCAGTCAGCTGAAGGCGGTCGCACTTCACTCGGCAGCGGATCATCGTGCGGAAGGTCCGGATGCTTCCCATCGCGGATTAACTCGAGCTCTTTGATCTTCGCCGCGTACGCGTCCTTCACCGCGTCAGGCATCGATCCGATCGATCCCGTCGCATACAACTCGTAGATCACCAGCGGCCGCACCAGGCTCCGATACCATTCGTCGCCGATTGCGTACTTCCCGGTGTAGCTGTCCACCTTCTGCTTTTGCTCGGCGATCACCACCGCGATCGGATCGGTCACCACGTCGTTCTTCAACGCATCGGTGATCTCATCGATGCGCGCCTGCGGCATCAGCAGATCGTTCTTGGTGAATGGCGGCGGCATGTTACTTGGCGGCCACTCTCGGCGGAGGCCCCTGCGCGCGCACTCTCGCCGCCTTCGGTCCCTTCTCCCCAGGCACGACGATGAACTCGACGCGCTGGCCAGTCTCAAGCGCCGCCGCGCCTCTCGGCTGCGCCGTGCGATGGACGAACACGTCAGGCTCACCATCGTCTCGGGTGATGAACCCGTAACCCTTCGTGGCGTTGTACCACTTCACACTTCCTGTCAGTGGCTGTTGCATCAGGCTGTGGCGGTGGATTGATCTGCGGCGGCAGCCGGTGCTTGCTCGGTCGCCGGTGTAATGTCGATAAACACCTCTTTCACGCCATCCAGCGCGCCGAACGCATCGGGATTGTTAATGGTCGCCGTCAAGTTCATGGCCGGAGTCCAATGCGACCACTTTTTGTTCTCGTGATTCGGGTCCTCGCTGTACACAGCGTTGAGCGTGATGTCTTCGCTGTACTGTTTGCCCTCCAGGTCAGTGTTCTTCTTCACACTGACAAACGCCTTCATTCTCAATCCTCTCGCCATATTTGCTGCTTTCGTTTGGTTTTTGTTTGCTCGGATCAGCTTTCAAAAAGCCGGCGACGGGTAGCCAACCCAGGAATCCCGCCGCCGGCATCCAACTCCCACCAGTGGCCGCCACCGATGAAATTGCTTCGCGCGAATCACGTGCCTATGGTGTGAACTGCGTGGCGATCAGCGTGGCGGCGGTTCCATCCGTCACCTTCTCGGTCGTGTTCTGACGCACACGCACCATGTTCGATCGGCGCGCGGTGTCCCGGTACGTTTCCGTCACGAAGAACCCGCCTTCCGCGTTCCAGTACAATGTGAAGCCGGACCCGCCATCCTGTGGAGTCGATGCCCCTGTATTGCAGTTGCCGACCCACACGTGCGTGTTCGGCCAAATTTGCGCCATCGATTTTGCCTGTCCTTTCTTCGCCGTGTTCTGTCGCGCGCGACCGACGAGCACCTGCGTGATCCCGAAGTCCGCAAACGACGCTGCGATGTTCGCGGCGTTGACGGGCATTTCGTTGTTGCCCTTCAACTGCCCGCGCACCCACTGCTGCAGCTTCGGCGTTTGCACCAGGCGCGTGAGGACCGCCTTGGGAATTACGATCGTGTTAGGCAACACAAGGTTGTCTTCCACGCGATCGATCGCAGCGAGCACGTCCGCAACGAAATCGATCGTCGCCAGGTTCGCCAGCGTGTAGGCCACAACCGAGTTGGTTGCAGCGCCGTAATTCGTGGTGTTGAACGTCTGCGCCGCCACTCGCTTCTCGTAGTCCAGCATCACGTTGCGGTACGTCAGGCGCGCCGAGCTCGCTTCCAGATTGAAGAACCGGCCCACGTCCTTCACGTCCGTGTCATCAACGGGCTCCTCGAGACCGCGATCAAGACAGTCATACGAGTCCGTGCCCCAGTTGCGTGAGACCTGGCCGTAACTGCCGCCTCGCTCGCGGATGGTCGACTGCGCCGTAGCCAGTTCCGCTGCGGCGATCGACAGCTTTGGATACGTCCCGGACTTTGCCTCCACCGACAGCGGCGGCATGACAAACCGGGCAATGAAGAAGCGCTCCGCTGCGGATGCCTCTTCGACTTTGATGTTCAGATCGGCGCGAATCGTCGCGCCACTTGTTGGATACATAACGTTTTAGTTTTGGTACTCGATGAACTGTGGTTATGCGCCAACCTGGCAAGGCAGCGCCTCAATGATGTCGTTCTGCGCCGTCGCCGCTTCAAACGCGACGAGGTTCAACGCCGTGGTGCCGGCATCGTCCACGTTCCCATTTGCAGTCGGAAACAACCGCGCGCCCGCTGCGATCGCCCCGTTGGCAACCACAGGGAATGTCCCTGGTGCGGTCCAGAGCTTCACCGTCAGTGGACCGCCTGATGCACACGCATGGGTAGCTACACCCACGGACGGATCGGCTGCGGCCGACAACGCGAACTGTCCGGAAGCGTTGAGGTGAACACGCTTGCCCTCGCCGATCGCTGCCGCTGCCGGCAGCGTGAGATAACCTGTATGGTTTTGAGTCATATCGATTTCGTTTTACGCGAACGATTGAGATGCGGTTAGAGCACCGGCTGCCCGTTGGCGTCGCGCCAGGCTTGATACAGTTTCGGCTCGGCAGTGATCGCGGCATCAAGGCCCTTGCTCTTGTCCTTGAGCTCGGTGCTCTTCGCCTTCACCACTTGCACAAACTTCTCAGCATCGGTGTTTGCCGTGCTGGCGCCACCGGTTCCTGCTGCCGCGCCGGCTTTCACCATCGCGAGCAACGCGGGATTCACAGGCAACTGATCCAGCAGCTCGACCGCTTTCGCGTCCACTTCGATCATGCCTTCCCACTTCTTGATCAGGTCCGCGTTCTGTGCCGGAATCTTTCCGGCCGCGATCGCTGCCGCGACCTTGCCCTTGGCAAATTCCTTCGCCTGCACTTTGCTCGCCTCGGTCAACGCGCTGACCTGCGTTTCCAGGACAATGATCTTCCGGTCCGGGTCGGCCTGCTTAGCCTTGATCTCATTCACGGTCCCCGTTAGGGCCGCGATTTGGGCAGTGATTTCCGCCAACTGTTGCTCAACGGTTTTTTCAGCCATACGTTTTGATGTTTGGTTTGTTGGTTGTTGTGCTCCCGTCCGGTGCGACCCATCACGGGACCAAATTGCTGCAATCCCTTTGAACGCCGCTTTGTTCACCAGCCCGCCCATGTTCACTGGCGCGCCGGCCACTTCGCCTTTCGCATCGAGGTAAAAAGATGGCGAGAAGCGTCGATACGCGCGGCCGAGCAGCGCCTGCTTGCCAGGCTCCGTCCACTCGACCTTGGCGCGCACACCGCCCTTTACAGGATCATCACCGCCCCAGGAGAAACTCAACACGTGCGCCGATGCTTCGGCATCATCGTGATTGAAATCGAAATACGGCCGGTCCTCTGTGCCCGCTGCAACCTTGCTGTTGTACTGCTGCAGCGCCGCTGTCAGTCGCTCCGCGATCTGCGCCGTCACCTTGATATTCATCTCGGTCGGCTCGTCGTTCTTGAACGCCGTGATCGTGTGTTCCCCTGGTGGCATCCATTGGATCTCGCCCGGCAGGTTGCCGGCGTCGAACACCAGCGGCGAACTCACCGACCGCGCAAAAATCAAATCACGTTCCATAGTGGCCTCATGGGCTTCCTGTTTTCCTGCTTTCCTTATTCGTCTTCCTTCGCGCCTAGGTGTCTTTGTTGTTAATTAGGTCCTTTCGGTCCTTTGCGTCCTTTTGCGGTTTTTGCGGCTGATCATCCCTCACCACCTTCCCTCTTCAAAGTGGCCGCCATGCTAATGGCCGCTCTCGTGAGCAGCGCCTCTTCAAACTTCGTCTCGTCAGGGAAAGCAGTCGGATCGCGCTCCTGCCGCACAAACGGCCGCAACACGTATTCCACTTGGAGAAACGGCCCAAGCGTCACTCGCCTGGCGAGCAGCGCCACCGGTCCCTGGCGAATGAAAATCAACTTGTGCCCGGTCTCTTGCTCGAACACGGCCGGCGCACGTCCGTAAGCCTCGGGCGTCTGCGGAATCGAAAGATTCTTCACTCGCTTCGCGCTGATGATTCCCCCGCGAAACTTGTGCCCGTAAACCGGATGCGTGATCGAAATCGTGACCTTCGTGCCGGCGTCGCTAAGGATGGGTGCCTGCACACTGCGCATCACCTTCAACCAAAAATGTTCACGCTCGCCGCCAAGCCGATTCGGCTCGTCGCGATCCTTCTGCCGAAAATGTTTGCGCAACTGGTTCGCGCCCTCGCGCCCCACCGCTGCCATCATCGCGCGCGGCCGCTTTGTTTTCTTCACCAGCCCCTTCATCTTCTTGCGAAATCCCTCTCGCCCGATCGTGATCCGGATCATCGCGCCCTCCTTGTGCCACTCCGGATAGTGCCCGTCCGGAAGGACCGTTTCATCGATCCCTGGATCGCACCGTTGACCACCGCCGCGCCGAGCGCTCCCTCGAGTGCATTCGCGATAGCGTCGTGATCGAGTTGATTGAACAACTCCGGCAGCTGCGCCCGCGCGCGCTCCAGCACGCGCGCAAACTCCGCGTCGCTGAGCTGCTCGTTTTGCGCGGCCTCCACGAGCGACACAAACAACGGCTTCACGCCGGCCAGCCACTTCGCCTCGATGCCGGTCAGGTCCTCCAGGACGTTATCGACCAGTTTATCGGTCGCGTCCTTCGCATTTACGCGATCGCGCGGCGGTGGTTCGTCCTCTTCTCCAGGGACTCCCATCTTGGGTGCGGCGACAAAAACATCGTCGCTGTCTTCCGGTACCGGCACGTCGTGGCGCTCGTAGAACCACTCCTTCGGAAACTCCATGCCCAGGTTCAGCAAAATCTGATCGCGCTCCGCGAGCGACTTCGCGTCTTTGACTTCGTTCGCGTTCGGCAGCAGGAACGGACACTCGCTTGTGTCCCCGTAGTTCAGCCGGCAGATCGATCGCACGAGCTGCCGATTGATAATGCGCGCCGCCCAATTCGCCGCCGCGCCCTTCACATCGCCGAGCACGTCCTGGTGAACTGTCCCGAGCGCCTGTGTGCCGCGATCCGCCGCGTCTGTCGTCAACGTCTGCCGCAGCACCAGGATGTCACACACCTTGTCGGTGATCTCCATCAGCGCCTTTTGCGGATTGTCGCTGCCGGACTTCGATGCCTCCTTCAACTCCATCGTCACGCCGGCAGGAAATGCAGCCCACGCGGCGCTGCCCATGTTCGCGAGCATGTCCTTGATGATCTCAATCGTCGGCTTGTCCAGGTTCGGGTCGTAACTCGCCCAACGGATCGGCACCCCGAAAATCTGCGCGAAGTTCAAAAACCACTCGGCCGTGAAATTTGCCGCTGCCCACCAGAAGCCGAGCGCTCGCATCAAACTCGATCCCGTCGGATGTCCGCTCTTTTGCTTCGCGACTGCGATCAGAAAATTGTCAGGCGGGAACGGCGCGAAATCTCCGTTCGTTGCCACGAGCCAACCTTGCCCTGGTGTCATGCCGGCGCGCTGCACCTCCGACACCTTCAACATCAAACGGTCCTCGCCCTGGATCGGATAGCCGTAGTAACACGGCTTAATCCATCGCGTCGCTCTGGGTGCCATCGCTTGCCCGGTGCCGCCCTTAATTGTGACCGCACGCAGTGCCCAGCTCGTTTCGAGAACTGCGATGCCTTTGCCCCAGGCATCCATCACGTCGCGCAGCGTTCCCTCGAAATCGTTTTCGTCCACGTCGGGCGCGGGCTCCATGTTCCAGATCAGCTCTTCCACGAGCTCGGCACGCTTCTGCGCTTCAGGCGTCGGCTCTTCGCCCTTCGCTGCCCAGGGAATCACCGCCCAGTCGAACGAGCACACTCCGTCTTTCAACTCGTTCAGATTCTTCAGCAGGCGCGGCCACGTGCCCTCCATCAGGTCGAACATCTCCCACTGCGCCAGCAGATCGCCGCTCATTGCCCCGCGAATCACGCTCTCGATTCGCTCCGGCGTGTACATGCTCACCTGGGCAGACAGCCACCGGTCCTTCGCGTCAGGATGGATGTAGTAGAACGAGTTCCGATCCGGCCCGGCCTTCCCGGCCGGGCCATTCGTCACTCGACCCTCGACGCTTCCTTCCGCGCCGCCAGGCGCAGTGGCCGCCACGCTAGTGGCCCCTGGGAGAGGTCGCCCTGTGTATTTGCTGACGCCGGTCATTCGGGGCACCCTTTCGACGGGCAAAAAATCCCAGTTCTGGGGTATTCACCTACCTCCGTAAAGTCGCATTGCAGCTCATTGCAGCGCTTATGGGCGGTTTTTTGCTGTCGATCCAGGTCTCGGCTCACG
>Ga0137340_1000248_pt1 | contig 12969 bp, 8 predicted proteins | sample EasRivERMLT400_2_FD_102295 | JGI IMG/M metagenome (GOLD analysis project Ga0137340, IMG submission 102295) | Soil microbial communities from meander-bound floodplain in the East River, Colorado, USA - East River MetaG ERMLT400_2 | ecosystem: Environmental > Terrestrial > Soil > Floodplain ...
CTATGCGGGGGACATGGGCTCCGGCAAGCTCCATCCCGCCGGTTACGACGGGCCCGACCTCTACCACTATATGTACGTGAATCCTGTTGAGTTCACTGGCGATCCTGAGGCACTCGTCACCAACATGGTCGGGGGCGTCGCCTCACCCTTCAAAGCCTTCTTCGCCCCCCTCAAAAAAGACATCATCGGCCTCATTGGACACTTCTTTCCCAAGGATTTGCCCGTCGGCGTCGTCCTTCCGGCCACCACCAATGCTCTAGAAGTCCAATATCCCGTCGCCGCCTCTGACTATTCCTTCTCCGCGCCTCCAGAATGGGGACGCCGCCGCGCCCCGGGAGAGTTGCAAAACGCCCTTTCCGAGTTGCTCCAGGCTGAGTCACAACTCAAAAGAGCCCGCATCAATCACAATAATCACGTCCTGGCTATGGAGGACAAGGCCGAGCTGCTCCAGGCCAAATACGACCTCGAAGCTGAAAAGCTCCTCATCAAGGCCGAGACTAAAGCTAAAGTCACGGCCTACAAGCTCGTCATTAGGGCGGCGAAGGTGATCAACAAAGCCATGAAGAAGGTCGAGGAGGACGGCGGCAACATCGTCGATGCCATCGTCGAATCGATGCCCAAGTCCGTCGGCACCTCCACCGATGCGACCGCCCCGCTTCGCGGCTTAGCGAAATTCGCCAACATCGCAAAAAATCTTGTTGTCCGCGGCGTTCGCTTCCTCGCCGAACAAACCGAGGAACAAACCGAAGAGGCAATTAAAAAGATCGAGGGCAAAGAAGAAGAGAGCATCGAAGATGCCGAATTCGCCGCCGAGGTTCAAAAGGAGCTCAAGGAAATCGAACGAATGCTTCGCGAGGAAAAAGGCCTCCGCCTTGAGATGCTCACGCAGGCCCAGAAACTCGACCAGGTCGCCGGCAATTACCAGGCCGCCGTCGCCAAAGGTCTTCGCCTCATCGAAGAGCGCATTGCGTTCCGCAAAAACGCCGCCGCCGAGACCCAGGCCAGTCGCTATCAGGACATGACCTTCCGCATCTTCCGCAACGACGCCATCCAGAAATACCGCGCCCAGTTCGATGTCGCCGCCAAATATGTCTTCCTTGCCGCCGTCGCCTACGACTACGAAACGCAACTGCTCGGCGACCGTTCGGGCGCAGGCCGCGCGTTCCTCACGGACATCGTGCGTCAGCGCGCCCTCGGCGAGATGATCAACGGCGTGCCCGTGGCTGGTCGGCACGGCCTGGCCGATCCACTTGCGCGCCTCAACCAGAACTTCGGCGTCCTTAAAGGCCAGCTCGGCTTCAACAATCCGCAGACCGAGACGGGCCGTTTCTCGCTCCGCAACGAACTGCTCCGCCTGCGCGACAGTTCGCATGAGCAGTGGCGCGCCGAACTCAAAAAGCGGGTCGTGCCCAACCTCTGGGACATCCCGGAATTCCGCCGCTACTGCCGGCCCTTCGCGCCGGAATCGGCCGGACCGCAGCCGGGGCTCGTCATTCGTTTTCCGACCACCATCAATTTCGGCTTCAATTACTTTGGCTGGCCCCTCGGCGGCGGCGACAGCGCCTACGATCCGACTCTCTTTGCCACGAAGGTCCGCTCCGCCGGCGTCTGGTTCAGCGACTACAACGGCAACAACCTTTCCATCACGCCACGTATCTATCTCGTGCCCGCCGGCGCGGACATCATGCGCTCACCCTCAGGCAATAATCTGGAGATACGCGAATGGCGTGTCGTCGATCAAAAGATTCCTGTCCCCTTCCCCATCGGCTTTGCCAGCCTGAATAATCCCGCCTGGATTCCGATCAACGATTCGCTGAGTGACACGTTCGCAGACGTTCGCCGTTTCTCCAGCTTCCGCGCGTTTCATGATAGAGGGTCCTCCTTTCCCGAAGAGACCATCATTGCCCAGGAAACCATCACTGACAGCCGGCTCATTGGCCGTTCTGTGTGGAACACGGACTGGATGCTGATCATACCGGGCGGCACGTTCCTCTTCGATCCCAACGAGGGGCTCGACACATTCATCGACTCCGTATCGGACATCAAAATCTTTTTCCAAACTTACGCCTACTCGGGCAACTGACCTATGAAGACGCTTCCTTTGCTTTATCGTGCCTCTCACTCACAGCAACGCATGCTCTGCAATCGTTTCAAAGCAGCCTGGAGCTTGATGCTTCTCTGGAGCTTGGCTTTTGGAGTTTGCAGCTTTCCCCTCCCCGCTCGCGCCGAAATCTCGGAGCCGGACAATCTTCTCTACGGTACGATCGTGCTCGATAGCCAAATTGTCACCGCTGCGCGCACCAATGTCGTCATCGAAGCGCGCCGCACGCCCAACGGAGTTCCAATCGCCAGCTATCGCATGGGGGCAAATTCTCAAATCGGAAACTTCTATTTGCTGCGCCTGGCTCTGGAATCCGTGACGCCGATCGCTAACACGAACGCCTCCGAGGTTGGCAACAGCGTTTATATCATCGTGCGCGATGGGGCCGCCGTGCGCGGCCAGACCACCTATATATTTCCAGAGCGTGGAAACGTGCAACGCACCGACTTTGGCACTCCGAGCGGCGACTCGGATGGGGATGGCTTACCGGACGCGTGGGAGCTCGCAAATTTTGGAAGCCTCGGTCAGAACCCGAACACCATCAATGCCAACGGCCAGACGACCCTCAGTAATTTCACCATGGGATCGAACCCCAATAATGCGAACACGCTGTTTACCGTGAACATTAGCAATAGCGGCAGCCAAACGCTGGTTTCGTTCCTGGCCCGGCGAGCCGATGGTTCCGGCTACGAAGGACGCGCGCGGTACTATTCCCTGGAATCGTCCACGAACTCGGTCGGTGTCTGGGCCGGCGTCTCGGGCTTCACAAATCTCCTCGGCAACAATCAAACGGTTACCTTCCAAAGTCCGCCGGCCAGCCCGCCCGCTTTCTATCGTGGCAAAGTGTGGTTGCAGGGTCCGTGATCACGCGGCAGGGCTCGCGTAGCCGTGTCCGTATGCAGGCGAAAATTTCGCTTTCCACGACAACACGCCGTCTTAGGGTGCCTTCGACATCTACAGGGTTAACATCCAATGAAAGGAACAAATTATTAACCACTCCCTCATTATTCGAACCAGTATCTGCGTGCTGCTCACGAGCCTGGCCGCGCAAGCCGCGGACGAAAAACACGAAGGAAAAGGCGCACGATCAGACTGCAAAGACCTCCCCTCGCATGCGCAACTTCAGGCCGAGCTCAGGAAGGTCGTCGGCCAAACGAATGCAGGCTTCGGCTTGAACATGTGGGCCACGATTGTAAATCGGGACGGTGAAGTTTGCTCAGTGGCGTTCTCCGGCAATGATCGCGGCGATCAGTGGCCCGGCAGCCGCGTCATCTCCGCGCAAAAAGCGAATACGGCGAACGCGTTCAGCCTGCCGGACCTGGCGCTCTCGACGGCGAATATCTATTCGGCAGTCCAACCCGGCGGCTCCCTCTATGGCCTGCAACACAGCAACCCGGTGGACACGGGGAATGCCTATAAAGGTCCGTCAGAAAATTACGGCAAACACAACGATCCGCTTGTGGGCAAAAAGATCGGCGGCGTCAATGTGTTTGGCGGTGGACTGGCTCTTTACAATGCAGAAGGCAAACTCGTCGGCGCAATCGGCGTGAGCGGCGACACCTCCTGCACTGATCACATCATTGCCTGGAAAGTCCGCCATGGCCTGAACCTCGACAACGTGCCGGGAGGCGTCAGTGCGACTGGTGATGACAACGCGGTGTACGACATCGTGCGGGACGCGCAGGGCCATTCGAGCAGCGTCAGCGGCTGGGGCCATCCAGACTGCGGAGGAGACGCGCGCACGATCTCGGCGGCTCTGCCAGTGTCGCACCCCATCGGGCCGAATCCATAAACGGGCAAGTTCAAGCTGGCCCACAAAGTAAACGCAGGCGCCGCGGAAACTCCGCTGCGCCTGCGCGTGTGTTATCGTCGGTTTGGAATGATTATGCCAGGATCACCCGCCTTGCAATGACCGCAGGCTACCTGCACGCGGCACTGTATGGGCAAGTAGAAAACACCGGTTGAGTATTCAGACGAGAGATGCAATGCTGCACCCATGAGTGACCCGGCGATTATTCCGGATCTGCTTTTCATCTTCTTCGGAGCTATTTACCTGGTGTGCGTGGTCCTGGGGGACGTTTTGCTTTGGCGGCTGCGCAGGCGGCATCCCGAGACGTGGGAGACACTTGGTTGTCCGAGTTATATCTTCGGTTACAGGATCAGCGAATCCGTCGCGGTTCTGCGATTCCTTTGGCGACGCGAGTATCGCAGCCTGCCAGACGAGCGGTCCATTCGCCTGGCGGTGTTCGTTCGCGGTTTTTTAATTGGCTCTTTTGTTGTGTGCGTCGTTGTGGGTGGTCTGTTAGCGGTGATGTTCGTGCCAGTCCTGCAACAAGCATTGGCCAAGGTGCGAGAGATGCGAGGCGGGTAGCCAAGGCTTACCCAAACAAAAAACCCGCCCGAGATGAGAGCAGGTCGACAGGGAACCAATGCCTCAGTTTCAACCGGTGAGACCAAGGCGACAACATGATAGGATTCACTCGCGACTCTATCTAGGAGGTTTTTGCGGTAGTGGCGGCCCGAGGATCCACGCAGGACGTACACCCAAGGCATCTTGAATCGTGGGCCCGCTCGGATTCGAACCGAGAACCAAAGCATTATGAGTGCTCTGCTCTAACCGTTGAGCTACGGGCCCAAAAGCGAGCCCCAAGGTAAACGCTCCGGAACGAAATAACAACTTCGCACTGCAACATTTCCAAAAAACACCGCTTGACAGGCCGCCATAAGTGTATTATTACACTAATACACTTAGGTTGCCGTGCAGATTCATATCTCAGCCAATGACGGCGTGCCGATCTACCTCCAGATCGTCAATCAGGTGAAGTATCTCGTCGCCTGTGGCCGACTCGCGTCGGGCGAAGAACTGCCACCGATCCGCGCCCTCGCGGAACAATTGCTGGTCAATCCAAACACCATCGCCCGCGCCTATATGGAACTGGAGCGCGACGGCATCGTGGCCAAGCGCCACGGCTCGGGCACTTACGTTTCCGACGCCGGCTCTCCCCTTGCCCGCAAGGAGCGCATGAAAATTCTGAGTGAACGCGCCGATGCGCTCCTCGCCGAAGCCCACCATCTGAATGTCGACCTCGATAGCGTGATCGATTTGCTGAAGCAACGCCGCAAACTTCTAAACAAGGAACCGTCATGAACACCAACGCCCCACCTATCGAGATTCAAGGTGTGACGCGCCAATTCGCAAATAAACGCGCGCTCGACAACGTGTCGCTTACCGTGGAGCGAGGCGTCGTCTTCGGTTTAGTTGGCGAAAACGGCGCCGGCAAGACCACGTTGATCAAACACATCCTCGGGCTGCTCCGCGCTCAAAACGGTTCAGTGCGCGTGTTCGGCCTCGATCCTGTTGCCGACCCAGCCCAGGTGCTGGCGCGGATCGGATATTTGTCCGAGAACCGCGACCTGCCCGGCTGGATGCGCGTCGATGAACTGCTGCGCTACACGCGCGCATTCTACAAAAGCTGGGATGATCGATACGCGGAGGAGCTTCGCGCGCAATTCGGCCTGAACAACTCCGCCCGCGTGAAAAATCTTTCTCGCGGCGAAACCGCGCGCGCCGGTTTGCTCCTCGCGCTGGCCCATCGTCCTCCCCTGCTCGTCCTCGATGAGCCGAGCTCCGGTCTCGACCCAATCGTGCGCCGCGACATTCTGGAGGCCATCATTCGAACAGTCGCTGAGGAGGGCCGCACCGTGCTGTTCTCCTCGCACCTCCTCGAGGAAGTCGAGCGCGTCTCAGATCACCTGGCCATGATGCACAATGGCAAGCTCGTGCTCTGCGGCGCGCTCGAAGATATCAAGGCGGCCCATCGACGAATCGTGATCCGGTTCGACTCGGCACTTGGCCGTCCTCCCGTCCTCGAAGGCGCGCTCTCCGTCACCGGCGCGGCACACGAATGGACCGTGATCTGCAACGGAATCGGCAACGTCACAGCTTCGGCAACGCGGCTTGGCGGCAAAATCGTCTCGGAACATTCGCCTTCCCTCGATGAAATCTTTGTCGCGCATGCGTCAACAAAACAGGGCGTTGTATGACCAGGGTCATCATCTTTCTCGCACCGATAGCCGTCGTTATTGGACTGCTTTACTTCCGCGCGCAGCAACGTGAGCAATTGAAGCGCATCCAGACGGCCGAAGCCGCCGCTCAGGAAGCAACTGGCCGCGCCGCTGACGCGGATGAGCGCAGCGACAAATTCAAGCGCGAGATGCTGAAGCTTCAGGCGGAAGAACTGCTGCGACCTCGCACGACGGCATCTTCCAACAGCCCCAACGCTCCCAAACCCGAACATCCCGCCGCCAAACTCTTTCGCGATCCCGAGATGCGCGCCGCGATGAGAAAAGAGCATGAAAGAGCCATCGAGCGCAGCGCGAAACAGCTCGTCAGTTCCAACTTGATCGAGCAACTGCAACTCACGCCCGAGCAGGCCGCCACCTTGCGAGATCTCGTGAAGAAAAAGCACGCTCCGGGGATGGAGATGACCATGGTACTGCTGAATGGAGAACTCTCCGACGCTGAACTCGCGCAGGCTGGCCGCAACATGCGCGATCAACGCGCCGCCGCCGACAGCGAGATTCGCGCCTTCCTTGGCGACGAGCGTTACGCCGCCTACGCCTGGCAGGAAGACTCGGAAGTAGAGCGTTCGCGGATCAAGGAGTTCCGCGCCAAACTGGCCGAGGCAAGTGCCACACTCACGCCGGCGCAGGAAGACGACCTGGTGCGCGCGATGTATGACGAGCGCGTGGCGACCGCGTTCACGCACGACTTCCACAATCCGCACACGTTTGACATGGACCAATTGGCGGACATCTTTTCCGAGGCGAGCCTCGACCAGTTCATGCGCGAGATGGATCAACTGAACGAGCGAATCATTCTCCGCGTGCAATCAATCCTCGGCCCGGAGCAGTCCGGCGAATTCGCGCAATCGCTTCGCGACGATTTCGAGCGCAGCAAAGTCACTGTAAAAATGACCGCCGCACTGTTCCCCGTGCGCCGCAGGAATTAACATGAACTCCCCCGCCACAGCCATCGCCTGGGAACTCTGGTCGCGCAACCGGTGGGCCACGGCCACGGTCGCTGTCGCCATCCCATTCCTGGCCATCGTCAACTCGTCATGGCTCGGCGAATGGTTCCGTATGGTGGAAGTCCTCTTGTTCTTCTTTTCCATGACCACCCTGGTTTGGACCTTCTGCTGCGTCGAACCGGATGCTCGCGGAAAGCACGGCGGCTTTCCCCCGCGCGCCTTCACATTGCCGCTGTCGACGATTGGGTTGGTCGCTGTCCCAATGCTCGCCGGCGCGTTTACACTCGCCACCGTCTATTGGCTGTGGACACAACTTCTCTTCACCGCGTGGGATGTGGTTGTGCCAGCCGCCATGTTGCGCGTTCAACTCCTCACCCTGGCAGCGATGCTCTTCGCGCTCCAGGCTATCGTCTGGTCTCTCTATCGTTTCCCGTGGGTCCGAATCACCCTCATCCTCGCGGCAATGATCGGCATCGGAATGCTGGGACTCGCCGGGCCGGGCAAGGACTTTCGGAACATGAGCGAAGCCGCGGTTCTGGGTACTCTCGGCGTGATCACCGCTCTTGCTTTCGGCGCTGCTGTGGCCGGCGTCTCCCGCGATCGTCGCGGTGCATGGGAAGGCTGGACGCAACGAGTGATCGATCGCGTGCTCGCCATGCTTCCGCGGCGACGCAAAGCATTTACCTCGGCGGCCGGTGCCCAGGTCTGGTTCGAATGGCGCGGCAAGGCGTTCTTCCTCTCAGCGGTACTCGCCTTCCCAATGGTCTTCACGGCAATCCTCTACCCCATCCCAACCGCCCTGCTCTTTGACCCAGTCATGAGCGCAGGCACCTACGCTAACCTGCCGATCCTGACAGTAGTCATGGCCTGGTGTTTAGGCATGACGCTCGCGAAAACGGACTACTGGACTCGCGAAACGGAACTCTCATCGTTTGTCACTGCGCGCCCCCTGACCAACGGCGACATCGTCGTCGCAAAACTAAAGACCGCAGCATTGATCATTGCAACCGCAAGCGTGATCTTTGCCGCACTCGCGATTCCGGTATTTAACGTGCCTCACTGGCTCGACGACGCGGACGCAACCTTTCCGTCATGGTCCCAGTTCAAATCGCAGAATCCGCAACTGCTTCTGAACATTAGCCACCCTCTGGTCTTGCTCACCGCCTTTGCCGTTACCTGGTCCACAATGATTGAGGGCCTTGCCATCGGTTTGCGCGGGCAAAAGAACATCGTGATCCAGTCAGTAGTTCGCGTAAGCTTGTTCCTCGCGGCCCTGATTCTTATTTCGCTGCTCGTCAAGCTTTCCGGCGGGTTGCGGCTTCTCGTCACGATTCTGCCGTGGGCCTCCGCGCTGCTCATCACGTGGAAAGTCGCAACGACAATTCTCTGGCTCAACCGCACACGGTCTCTCTACTCCCCCAAACAACGAATCTGCCTTGCGTTACTTTGGCTGTTGGTCACCGTATGCATCGCCGGCACTGCCACCCTCGTCTGGACACATGTTTCAATGTTCGACCGCGCCATCGTTTTCATCGCCGCCTTCCTCGCGCCCGGCTCCGCCCTCTTCCGCGCCGCCGCCAGCCTGCACCACAACCGCCATCGCTGACCTTTTGCCTTTAGGCAGGCGCGCCCATCCGCTAAGCTGTCGATAGTGTCGCATCGCATCGAAAAAACCTGGAAGCAGAAGCTTAAGTCGGCCGTCCCGTTTGGTTTGGGCCAGACCAAGCCGCAGCACTTTCGCGACATGGTCAAGATTGGGTGGAAGAACCGCGACAATCTCGGCTACGCGTGGAAAGTGCTGAGCAAAGGCGTGTGCGACGGCTGCGCGCTTGGCGTCGCCGGCTTTCACGATTGGACCATCGAGGGCGTGCACCTGTGCATGACGAGACTCAATTTGCTGCGCCTCAACACGATGCCGGCGCTCGATGAAACAATTCTCTCGGACGTCACTGCGCTGCGAAAGCTCTCGAACGCCGAACTGCGCGAACTTGGCCGACTCCCCTTCCCCATGCTCCGCGAACGCGGTGCCAAAGGCTTTCACCGCATTTCGTGGGACGATGCGTACGCGCGCATCGCGAATCGAATTCGCGCGAGTGATCCCCGCCGCATTGCATTTTTCGTCACCTCGCGCGGGGTCACCAACGAGGTCTATTACATGGCACAGAAGGTGGCCCGGTTTCTCGGCACCAACAGCGTCGACAATGCCGCGCGCCTTTGCCATTCGCCTTCGACGGGCGCGATGAAATACGCGCTCGGCGTTGCCGCCACCACGTGCAGCTACAAGGACTGGTGGGGCACCGATCTGATAATCTTCTTCGGCGCAAACCCAGCAAACGACCAACCCGTCACCACGAAATACCTCCACGAGGCGAAGCAGCTTGGCACAAAGATCGTGGTAGTGAATCCGTACCGCGAGCCTGGTATGGAGCGCTACTGGGTCCCCTCTTCGGCGAAAAGCGCGGTGTTCGGCACGGATCTGATGGATTACTGGTTTCCGGTGTCGCAAGGCGGCGACATCGCGTTCCTCTACGGCGTGCTCAAAGTGCTCGTAGCAAACAATTGGTTCAACCATGAGTTCATTCGCGATCACACGGTCGATTTCGACAAACTCAAGCAGCACGTCAACGAACTGCCCTTCGACTCGCTCGAAAAGCAATCGGGCCTTTCGCGAACTGACATGCAGGAGTTCGCCGAACTCATTCGCGATGCGAAGAATGCCGTCCTCGTCTGGAGCATGGGCATCACGCAACACGCCTTCGGCGGCGACGCCGTCTCGATGATCCTCAACCTCGGTCTCGCGCGCGGCTACGTTGGCCGCGACAAGAACGGCCTCATGCCGATCCGCGGCCATTCCAGTGTGCAGGGCGGCGCGGAAATGGGCGCCTACTCGACCGCGTTGCCGGGCGGCAAGCCCATCACGCCCGAAAACGTGGATGCGCTCTCAAAAGCTTACGGCTTTCCCATCCCGAACAAGCCCGGGCTCACGACGACTGAAATGGTCGAGGCTTGCGCGCGCGGCGAACTCGATCTGCTCTACTGCCTCGGCGGCAACTTCCTGCGCACTCTCCCCGAGCCTGATTACGTCGCGCGAGCCATGGCCAACGTGCCGATGCGCGTGCACCAGGACATCATCCTCACGGACCAGATGTTCATCGACGCGAAGGACGAGGTTCTGCTGCTGCCCGCGAAGACGCGTTACGAACAGGACGACGGCGGCATCGAGACCACCACGGAGCGCCGCATCGCCTTCAGCCCGGAAATTCCGCGCCAGGTCGGTGAAGCCAAAGCAGAATGGAAAATCCTGCGCGAACTCGCCGCCACCACCTACCCCGATCGGGCCCATTTGCTCGGTTGTGAAACGGGCTGGGCGATGCGCGAGGAAATCGTGCGTGTCGTTCCATTTTATGATGGGATCCAAAAACTGCGCGACACGGGCGACGCCATTCAATACGGCGGACCGCACCTGTGCGCCGATGGAAAATTCCCGACAGCCGACGGCAAAGCGCATTTCCGAGTCGTCGGCTTGCCGAAGCAACCCGCTGCGGGTCTGGATCGCAAGGGAGGCAAACGCACGTTTGTTGTTTCAACCCGGCGCGGCAAGCAATTCAACACGCTCATCTACGATGAGATCGATCCGTTGACCGGCGCGGCCCGCGACGCCGTGTTCATCAATCCGGACGACGCAGCGTCATTGCACTTGTCGAATAACGATCCAGTCGCGTTGGTAAACGATCTCGGGAAATTCGAGGGCCGCGTGTTCCTGGCGCCCATCGCTCGCGGGAACCTCCAGGTCCATTGGCCGGAAGCGAACCACATCATCCACCGCGGAATCAAAGACACCATGGGCGGTGTGCCCGACTACAACGCGGTCGTAACTATCGAGAAGCGTTAATTGGAGGCGAGCTCCGCGAGCCGGTAGGGTCGGCGCTCCGCCGCCGACCGGAAAATTTGCATCATAACCTTCACGGCCCGAGCGGTCGGCGACGGAGCGCCGAACCCTGCCACACGGATTCTTATCGAGAAGCCGTAGCGCCCTGCAACTTCGCGCGCACCTGCTTGACGATCGCAGCCGGCTCCGGAAATTTTCCCGTCTCCTTTTTCGAGTAGATTTTTTCTCCGTTCACGATGACTTCAAACACCCCGCCGCCCCCGGGGATCAACCTCAGTGAACCAATATCCTGTTTGAACCGCAAAAGTTTTTCCGCCAGACCGACGGCTTGCGGCTCATAGTTTCACATGCTGCAGTATTCGATCGAAATCTCGAGTCCCATACGCCGAACCTTAGAACTCACTTGCAAGTGCGTCAAGGCGAGGGTCACTTTTTCGCCGCTTTCGCTTTGAACTCCGAGCCTTCCTTCCACTCAGGAACCGTCTCGCCGTTTGCGACCGTCAACCCCACTTTCACGAGCAAACGCAAGTCCTCAACCGCTCCAGAAAAATCCCAGTCCGGTTTGATCTCGTCCGTCAGTTTGTGGTAGTCGCGTTCCGTGTATTCATCGAGCTTCTGTTTGCCGTAGTCCGCAGATTTTCCAATCATATCGACGCCGCCCTTAATGTAGAGACCGGGTACTCCGACCTTTGCGAACTCAAAATGATCCGAGCGATAAAACCGGCCCTTCTGCGGCTCTGAGTCGGGCCGGATCACGCGGCCCTGCGCCGTCGCGACTTTCGCCAGGTCATCCTCCAATGTCGTCTGTCCGTATCCTACGACCTCGATATCCCGCGTGGCGCCCCATGGGTTCAAGCCGTCCATGTTGATGTTCGCGAGAGTGCCCGCCAGCGGATAGAGCGGATGCTCCGCATAATATTTCGAACCCAGCAACCCCTTCTCTTCAGCCGTCACGAAGAGAAAAACGAACGTCCGCTTTGGCGTGCTGTTCAATTTCCCGAAAGCTTGTGCGATCTCTAGCAACCCTGCCGTGCCGGTCGCGTTATCGAGCGCGCCATTGTAGATCTGGTCGCCAGTGAGCTTTTCATTGCGACCCAGGTGGTCCCAGTGCGCCGTATAGATTACGTATTCGTTTGGTGTTCCCGAACCCGTGATTTTCCCGACAACATTTTGCGAATTCACCGGCCGCAGCCTGTTCCGCACACGAAAATCGGCGGTGGTTTTGAGCGCAACCGGCTTAAAGTCGCGCTTTAGGGCGCGCGCTTTCATTTCTGCAAAATCAAATCCAGCTTTCGCGAATAAATTCGTTGCGCCACCAAGCGTCATCCAGCCCTGCACCGCCAACTTCTTGTCACGCGATTCCTGGAGATCAAACGTCTCTCGCGCGTAGTTCGCGGCCACAACCATGTACGGATAACCCGCAGGACCGGTTTCATGGACAATGATCGCCGCCGCCGCGCCTTTCTCCGCCGCAATCTCATATTTGTAGGTCCAGCGCCCGTAATACGTCATCGCCCTGCCCTTAAAGATCTTTTCATCAGGCCGCGTGGTGTCGCCGGGATCAGCCACCGGCGGGTCATTGATCAGGAACACGAGCGTCTTCCCGCGAACGTCGACACCTTTGAAATCATCCCAATTGTACTCGGGCGCGACCACGCCATAGCCCACGAAAACCAACTCTGAATTTGTCACGGAGATTTCCGGCTCGAAGCGTAAACACGAAAACACCGCCTCCGCGGGTTGCGACACTTCATGCGACTGGCCCGCCACCCTTAGTTTTGCCGCGATCTCGGAAGTCACGCCCATCAACGGCACCTTCTGCACGTACGAGCCGTCCGCATTTCCAGGTTGAATCCCGTAGCTCCGAAGCTGATCGGCAACGTATTTCACCGTCACTTCCTCCCCGCGCGTTGCCGGCGCGCGCCCCTCGAATTCGTCCGACGATAGAA
>Ga0137340_1000251_pt1 | contig 12885 bp, 7 predicted proteins | sample EasRivERMLT400_2_FD_102295 | JGI IMG/M metagenome (GOLD analysis project Ga0137340, IMG submission 102295) | Soil microbial communities from meander-bound floodplain in the East River, Colorado, USA - East River MetaG ERMLT400_2 | ecosystem: Environmental > Terrestrial > Soil > Floodplain ...
CGCCAGTGCCGCCGTCACAGATTCCCGTGAAACAAAACATCCCGCCCGCCCCCGCCCACACGGCCGCACTTCCCGCCGCGACGAATCCCTCGCCCGCCCCACCCGGGATCAGAGTGACCTGGCCAGTCAATCCCCAGGCGCTCGCGCAACAGCCGCCCGGGGTGATAATCCGCCCGTCCGAACTCGCCCACCCGGGCGGTCCCGGCACCGGCATGTCTTCCTCCACCTCCGGCACGCTCGCGACGGGCTCCACGCTGAAAGAGATTGTGGCCTACGCCTACAACGTCCCCCCGGCGATGCGCAACCGCATCCTCATGCCGGCCGACGCGCCGGACGGTTACTTTGATTTCATGGACACGCTGCCGCAGGGCGGACGAGAGGCGCTGCAACAAGTGTTGAAGGAGCAGTATGGGCTCGTCGCTCGGCGCGAAATCCGCGCGGTGGAGACGTTGTCGGTCATGATCGCCAACACCGGCGCACCGGGCCTCAGGGCCAACACCAGTGGCGACGTGGGCGGCGGCGGTAGCATTGGCAACGGCAAGGTACGCGGCAAAAACGCCACCATGGCCGACATCACGTCGACGCTCGAATCGATGGTCGGCACACCCGTCATCGATCAAACCGGCGCAACCGATCGCTTCGACTACGAACTATCCTTCAAGCCCGGCGCGTCAGTCGAGGAGATCAAGCAGGCGGCGCTGGACCAGCTCGGCCTGGCGCTCGTTCCCTCCCCGGACAAACTGCCCGTCGAATTTCTCACAGTGGAGAAAGCAGACAAAACTTCAATAAACAACAAGGAGCAATAACATGAACTCAAATAAAACCGTCCATTCAATAATTGCCGGAGTCGGCGCGCTGACGCTGGCCCTGACGGCGGCGACCGCCTTCGCCCAAACGCAGTCCGCGCCGCCGGTGGTGTGGTCGATGAATCCGCAGGTGCTCGCCCAGCAGCCGCCCGTCGCGCTCGTCCGGCTCACCGAACTGGAACATCCCGGCGGCCGCGGCACGGGCATGATGTCGTCGTCGATGGGCACCGTTGCCATGGGCGCGAAGATGAAGGAGATCGTCCGCTACGCCTACAACGTCGGAATGGATCTGCGCAACCGCATCATCGTGCCCGCCGAGTTCGAGGCGCCGTCCTATGACTTCATGGACACCATGCCGCACGGCGGCAAGGAAGCTCTGCAACAGGCACTGAAAGACCAGTTCGGCCTGATGGCGAAACGGGAGACGCGCGAGACGGATGTCCTGCTGCTCACAGTCAAGAATCCCGACGCGCCCAAGCTCAAGGTCAACACGAACGGCGAGTTCGGTGGCGGCGGCCGGGTTGGCGTTGGCACAATGAAGGCCAGCAACGTCTCCGCCGCGAACCTGGCGGCGAACCTCGAGAATCTGCTCGGCGTCCCGGTCGTTGATCAAACCGGACTCAACGCGCGGTATGACTACGAGCTCAAATACGCGAAGGGCGCGTCCGCCGACCAAATCAAGCAGGGCATTCTGGACCAACTCGGCCTGGAGCTGACGGTTTCGCCGCAGAAACAGCCGATGGAGTTTTTAGTCGTAGAGAAAGTCAAGTGAGGTGGGACATGCCGGGCTCCCGAACTCGAAGAACTGGGTTGAACGGACGATGGTGTACGCTTGGAAGAATCGTGTCATTCAACTGAAACAATACCTGGATCGATTCCCAGCCGCGAAAATTCCGGAACTCCAGTTTGTGACCGAGGAAGAATGGCTGCTTACGACCAGAGATAAACTCAACACCGAACGTGATTATCGCCAAGCTTCGAGTTCACTTCGCGGTTTCGGTGAATACAAAGTCGTGAACATGCTCCAGAAAGCGCTGCGAGGATATATGAAGGCCAACCACGAACAGTTCCCGACCGACCTGAGCCAATTGCAGCCTTACTTCGACTCGCCGGTGGATGAGGCTATCCTGCAGCGGTGGCAGATCGCGCCGGCCGCGCTCGTTCAAAATTACGGATTGGGCGGGGACATGGTCATCACTCAAAAAGCGGCCGTGGATGAGGTGTTTGACATGCGTCAAGCCGCTGGTTCTAGCAGAACGACAAGTATGGCCTTCTTGTACTTGGAAAACGGGGCTGTGCTGAACCCCGTTCGGCAAGCCTTCAGAGAGGCGCACAACGGCCGGCCAGCCGACAAAGATTCCCAGTTGTTTCCATACGTCAGCACGCCAGAACAACGAGCCGCGCTCCAAAAAACCGTCTTGCGTGATTCACCGCCAAAGCCATGACCTCCGTCGCGTCGCGGTTGCATTCGGCCGCGGCTCAGTTCGCAGCCAACATTCAAAACGAAATCAACAAGATGAAACTCATGTTCCCCAAAACGATTGGCCGTGGCGCCAGTTTCCTTTTTCCTCCGGTATTCGCAGTGTTGTTGTTCGCCGCCGTTCACGCCACCGCTGCCACGGTTGGTCCTGCCGGCTACACAAATGGCTTCACCGTGCGACCGCCGGCCACAGACTGGGCGACGTTGAGCATCGCTGGCGGAAGCGGGGACACTTACACCCCGGACACGGAAGTGAACGCGAGTGTCACCGCCAGCGGCGTTACGGCACAAACGATCTCTGATGGCGGCAATCCGCCGGGTGCCAATCCAACTGCCGCGTGGAGTTCCGTCGGGCTTTATCTCCAAACACGCCCAACGATGAACCGCGCGACGGTGTTGATGGGAAAGTTCGTGAACAACACAGGCACCAACGCGACGCAGATCGTACTCTCCTACTTATTCACGATTGCGGCCGGCGGCGTCCCAGAGGAAAGCGGCAAGGGCACGCGCGTTTATTTCAGTCTTACAGGGCAGGCGAACAGTTGGACCAACGTTCCCGTGCTGAACACGACAGCTTCGGCAGACGGAAGTTCCACGCCGAGCGCCAGCATTTCGTTGAACTGGATTAATGGCGGCAGCCTCTTTCTCTTGTGGCTGGATGACAATGCGAGCGGAGGAGGAACGGACGCGGCCAATCAGATGGATAACTTCTCGCTGCGCGTGACCGCCGGCACGCCGAATTCCGTCACTGCGGCCAGCGTTGGCCCTGCCGGCTACACGAACGGATTCGGCGCGCAGCCGCCGACCACGGATTGGGCGACGCTGAATATCGCGGGGGGAAGCGCGGACAACTACAGCCCGGACGCGGAAGTGAACGCGAGTGTCAGCGGCGTTACGGCACAAACTGTTTTCGACGCAGGCAATCCACCCGTGGCCAACGCAAGTGCCGTGTGGAGTTCCACCGGCCTTTATCTGCAAACAAGGCCGACGGGGAATCGCGCAACGGTGCTGATGGGAAAGTTCATCAACAACACCGGCACCAACGCGACGCAGATCACGCTCTCTTACTTGTTCACGATTGCGGCCGGCGGTGCCAGCGAGGAAAATGGCCGGGGCACGCGAGTTTATTTCAGCTTGACCGGACAGGCGAACAGTTGGACCAATGTGCCCGCGCTCAACACGATCGCTTCCATCGACGAAAGTTCCACGCTGAGTGCCAGCATCTCTTTGAACTGGACCAACGGCGGCAGCCTCTTCCTCGTGTGGTTGGATGACAATTCGGGCACGGGAACCGACTCAGCCGATCAATACGATAACTTCTCCCTGCGTGTGATCGCCGGCACGCCGACGAATTTCTTTTGTCTCGTGTCGGCTCCGAGTCCCGGCGCGACGCTCCTGTCCGTCACATCCGTCACGGCCACTGCGCTTACCGCCAATGCGACTGCGCCTTACACCGTGGAGTATTTCACGAACAGCGGGGTGGGTAACACGATCTTCGCTTCAGCCGGGACCAGAGGCATCGCGCCATACAATCTGAATTTGGGAAATCTTCCGGTCGGCACCTACCGCATCTATGCGGTGTCCACCGACAGCGCCGGCACGCCCTTGATGGCCAACTCCGTGACGAACACATTTTCGGTGGCGGACCCCATCACGTTCACGCTCACCGCGCCCTCGGACGGTGCAACCTTCGCATACACCAATGCTGTCTTGGGCACCACGACGATCTTTGGCGGCACTGCCCCTTACTCAGTGCAATTCTATTTCGATAATCTGCCCAGCGGCACGGCGATAGTCTCGCCTCCCTACGAGCGGAACTTCGGCGGCCTCCCCGTTGGCAATCACACGATCCGAGCGACCGTGACGGACGCGAAGGGCTGGGTGAGCAATTCGTTGGTCAGCACCGTTCACATCACGGGACCGCTGGCGGCAAGCCTGACTCCAGCGAATGGTTCGGTGTTTGGTTTTGGTACTTCCTTGTCGCTCACCGCGGCGCTCGCTGGCGGAGAAGCGCCCTATGCGACGGAGTTTTACATCAATGGACAAGTGGCCGGCTCGCTGAGTTCACCGCCGTTCACGATGAACGTCGGTGTATTGCCAGCCGGGAGCTACACTTGTTACGTCCATGCGACCGACAGTTCTGTGCCCACACAACAAGCGCATTCGAGCACCAATCGGATCACCATTCTGCCAAGACTGCGTGTGATGCCGCTCGGCGATTCAATCACATACGGATCGGGCGCCGGTGGCGGCTATCGCGCCCCGCTTTATCAACTGCTCACCAATGCTGGATATAGCGTGGATTTCATCGGAACCCAAACCGGCAACGGCACGGCGTCGCTGCCCGATCCGAACCATGAAGGCTACCCCGGTGCCTTCATCAGCGATATTGACGACTCACTCCTAGGCATCTTTGGCGCGGTGGTGCAGCCAGACATCATCCTGCTGCTGATCGGCGTCAACGACTACCTGCAAAACGAGGAGACATCTCTCGCGACGAATCGCCTCGAAGCTCTGGTCGTGCGCCTGGCCACCAACTGGCCCAACGTAAAGATCATCGTGGGCAGCCTTACCGAGGTGAGCGAACCGTTGAACACGCAGATTCAAACGACGTTCAACACGTTCCTGCCCAGTATCTGCGAGCGCCAGCGCGGGCTGAGGCGACAGGTTTACTTCACGGACATGCACAGTGCCGTGCCGCTCGCCGACATGCCCGACCAACTGCATCCGAATCAGCTTGGCTACAGGAAGATGGCCACGAACTGGTTCACGTCGATTCAGGGATTGCTGGACCTCGATGGCGACGGAATGAGCAACCGCGATGAGTATCTCTCTGGCACCGACCCGACGGATCCCGGCAGCGTGTTGAAGCTGAGGTTTGCGACCACGAATGCCGCGCTGCTCGAATTCGTGGCCCGTTCCAACATCGCCTACTCGATCCAGTTCCGGACGAACTTGGTTACTGGCTCGTGGAATAACCTGACGAATTTGAATGCCCAGCCCCAGACGCGCACGGTGCAGGTGAACGCCGTTTTACCACCGGCGCTGCCGGAGCGCTACTATCGCGTGGTGACGCCACAGGTACCATAGCGCGGCGTAGCCAAGTTCTCAGCCGGCAGGCGGCAGAGAAAACTGGTGAAGTTTTTTACAGAAAAACAAAAGTCGGTAATCATGAAAGTGTTGAAAACAAAGGCCGGAGTTAGAAACAGCCGTGCATGCTCCGATACACGCACTGCAGGTCAATCACAATGTTAGGCCGCTTCACACGTTATGAAAATCAAGTTGCTGCTCTCGGTTCTTGCATTCCCAGTTTGCTTCGCTTTAGCCCCGCGGCAGCACGCTGCGGATAAGCCCGCTGACACCGAGGAGATTCGCAGAGAACGCGCAAGACAAGCGGAGGAGCGCCGTCGTGAGGAGCCGCCATTGCGCGGTGCTCTGATCATGCCGAAAGGAAAAACAAACAGCCCCAGTTCCACGCCGCGAAAGAAGTGAGCACGAACCGGCCTCCTATGAGGGTTCAGAAGGCAAGCGCTAAGTAAAGGGTTTCATTTTTTCTTTCTAAAAGCGCGGCGCGGAGCGCCGCTCCGGGTTTGTTGATTTTTCAGGAACGTCTCCGTCCGCAAAGCATTGGGCGTCTGCGCTCAAGCTCTTCCTCCTATCCGTGCGTGTCATCGACAGCACAATAAATCGTATGCGATTTTGAGCGGACGGAGCAAAGCTGGCTCATTCTAACCGACGGTTACTACAAGAATCCGAAACGCGGCTTTCACCCGCGAGCAGGCACTGACAAACGAAACTGACCCAAAATAGAAAAGGAACAACGATGCAAAAGCGAAAACTTGGAAAAAGCAATTTGGAAGTCTCAGCCCTGGGCCTGGGCTGCATGGGCCTGACGTTCGGTTATGGCCCCGCGACGGAAACCACCGAAGCCATCAGACTTATTCGTAAAGCTTTCGAGTTGGGAGTGACCTTCTTCGATTCTGCCGAGGCGTATGGCCGCGCCAATGAAGAACTCGTCGGCGAGGCTGTAGCACCTTTCCGCGATCAGGTCGTTATCGCTACCAAGTTTGGGTTCAAAGACGGTAACTCCAAAGCCGGTTTAGACAGCCGTCCAGAGCGCATCCGCGAAGTGGCCGAAGAGTCCCTCAAGCGCCTCAAGGTCGAGTCCATCGACCTGTTCTATCAGCATCGAGTTGACCCCAATGTGCCCATCGAAGATGTGGCCGAAGCGGTCAAGGAATTAATCGAGCAAGGCAAAGTCAAGCATTTCGGAATGTCGGAAGCGGGCGCAGCGACGATCCGCCGCGCTCATGCGGTGCAGCCCGTAACCACGCTTCAGAGCGAATATTCAATGTTTACCCGCGACCCCGAAGCGGAAATTTTGCCGATGCTGGAAGAGTTAGGTATTGGCTTCGTTCCTTTTAGCCCGCTCGGAAAGGGCTTTTTGACCGGCAAGATCGGCGAAAGCACAAAGTTTAAGGACGGCGACATCCGCAACACCTTGCCGCGCTTTCAGGACGAGGCACGCCAAGCCAACGAAAAGCTCGTCGCGCTGATTGGTGAAATCGCCATGCAGAAACAAGTGACACCCGCTCAGATTGCTCTGGCTTGGTTACTCGCTCAGAAACCTTGGATCGTGCCGATTCCAGGAACAACCAAAGTGCATCGTCTCGAAGAGAATGTAGGCGGAGCCGCCGTCGAACTCACACAGGACGACCTGAGCCAACTCGGTGAGGTGTTGGCGAAAGTGCCCGTTCAGGGCGCACGTTATCCCGAACAGATGCAGAAGCTCATCGGTAAATAGTCGCCGATAATCAAAGAATTAAGCGGAGTCCCGCCTGGGTCAGGACCGACATGGGCGGCTCAGCCGCTCCGCGTTCAGACGAAGAAGACGCGGATACAGCCGCATGGCGCGCCACGGAAGCCGACCCGATGCTCACCGGAAAGTTCTTCCGTGACCGAAAGGATCTGCTGGTGAGCAGTTTTCGACTTGCGGACAAATGCCACCTCATTCGCTTCTCAGGACTGAATGATCACGAGGGTTCGATTCCCTTCATCCGCTCCACTTATTATCAAGCACTTACAAGCAAGTGCAGTAAAAGTGCAGTAAATTCGTCAAACGATTACTCACTATGGAGCGTCTCCATTTTCTCTTCAGGGCGCTCCTTTCAGTCCGGTGTCGGAGCCGACGTTTTTGCGCACCCGCCCGGCCGTGCGACTCACCGAGTCGCACTTGCGAGCCGTGTCGCGATTCGTCATCCTCTCTTCGTGCCGCAACCTCCAATGAGCCCTCGCATTCTCTCGTTGCTCGTCGTTGGATGTCTGCTCTTGTTGATTTGCGGCTGCCGCTCACCGCTTAAACTTCCACCGAGAGAAACGCGCTCTTATCAATCCCTTTTGGAATGGTCGCAAGCCAGCGGGATGCCAGGCGCGGTCTTACTGGTGAGAACCCCGACGACGAGCTTTCTTGCCAGTGTCGGTTGGGCGGACAGAAGGCAGAAAATTCCGATGCGAACCGACCACGCTTTCCGCATCGGAAGCGTCACAAAGACGTTCACGGGGATCGTCGCAGCACAATTGCACACTGAAGGAAGACTAGACACGGATGCAGTTATGACCAATTACCTTCCTGCTTCCATTACCAGCCATATCCCCAACGCCGACCGCATCACGCTGCGGCAGATGACTCGGCACACCAGTGGCATTTACGATTTTAACGACAGCATCGCCTACATGCTCCGACGGGGTGTATTCAATCGCCGCGGAAATTGGCCGCCGTTGCGCGACTTGAAATACGCCTATGACAAACCAGCACGATTCCCTCCGGGCGAAGGATGGGACTATTCCAATTCCAACTTCATTCTGCTGGGCCTGGCGATTGATCGCGTCACTGGTCATCATCATTCCGTCGAGATTCGAAACCGCATCCTCAATCCGCTAAATCTCACCAACACCTATTACGAATTGAGCGAGCCAACCCGAGGGCAGCTTGCCCACGGCTACGAACATTTCTTCGGCTTCTGGGAAGACGCCACGGACTGGACGCCAGTCGTTGGGGGCAGTGCAGGAATCGTGAGCACCGTCTCTGATCTGGCGACTTTCGTGCGAGCCGTTGCGGGCCCGAACAGTTTTCTCGATGAGCCGACCCGGAAGCTTCTCAGGAGCCAGTTCCGAACTAAGAACGTCGATCGCCCGTGGTATCCCGTTTCTGGTTACGACTTCGGTCTCAGCGTCGCCCGTCACGCAGAGGACAGCGTGACTCTCTCGGACGCTCCTTTCTTTTTCGGTCATTCGGGTGGAACGAGCGGTTATCTCTGCTTCGCGTGGCATGAACCCGAGCACGACGTCACCGTGGCATTTTTCGGCTCTTCCAGTCTCGTGGATGTCTTGCACCAACAGCGCAACGGTGAGTTCCTGCATCTAATGCAGAAGGCATTGTTTGAGTTGACGATGGAACAAGTCGGCGGCGTATCCCCTGGCGAAGGCTTCAAGCGACAGTGATTTGATCGACGGCAACGGCGCTGTGGCGCGGTGGTTTATCCTGGAGGATATCACAGCCCATTTTTTGGTTGGAATTGGAGAACCCGGGAATAATCACGAGGGTTCGATTCCCTTCACCCGCTCCAAAATGAATAATCGCCAACAAAATCAGGCTGTTGAGCCGATCCCATGTTAAGTGAGAATCGCAAACTGAGATTAAAAGTGAGAATTGTCGACCTGGAAAAGCCACGGCACCAACGTTAGAAACTGCTTGTATCCAGAGGCTTCTGCATCGATGAACATGAAAATTGGAGCACAAGGGCGGCGTCATCGGAAGGTTCCGGGTAAATGATGGCTTTGCTACGTCCAACCACCTTTATTTAAACCTCCGCAGATGCTGCTCAACGAATTCCACAAAGTCCGAATCGTGAAAGACTTTGTTCCGTTCCCAGACCGATCTTGGGATGGGCTTCGAAAAGAAGCTGCGTATGTCAATTGAGAGGCCCTCGGGTGGCAGTGGCATTCATAAATTGTCTTTCACAGGCCAAAGCTTACGACTCGTCGCGACTTGTCTGGTGTAGCTCCTACACAATGGCCCGTGTTCACGAGTCAGCGCAAACGATGGCCAGGGCTGGACGGCGCCGCCGCTGTCGTCACGTTCATTGGTGAATGTTGGCCTTCTAGAAGGCCCAGAGGACTTGCCAAGTACATCAATACTGAGGCAGTTTCATCGTTGTGCGAAATCTCGCGATAACATTGCTCCTGGCTTGGGTAGCAGGTGCAGGATGCGCAAGCGTTCCGCGAGCGCTCAATGGCGAAGCGGACTCAGCCGGCGAACTGGCTTCACACGTTGAGTTCTTATGCCAGCCCAAGCTCAAGGGGCGCAGTCCCCGCACACAGGGGTCCCGGATCGCAAGGCAGTACATCGAAGAGAAGTTCAGAACCTACGGCCTGGTCCCGTGGGCGCTGGAAAAGGACTACGAACTGTCGTTCGGCCTCGGCAGAAATGTCGTCGGGGTGCTGCCTGGTTCGGATACGAATCTGGCGCGGGAAATCGTGCTGGTCTCGGCGCATTACGATCATCTCGGCAAACAGAAGGCCATTTGCCCTGGCGCTTCAGACAACGCGTCAGGGGTTGCCGCGCTCCTGCAAACGGCCAGGCGCTTAAGCACATCACCGCAAAGACCAAAACGCAGCGTCGCGTTCGTCGCGTTTGATTGTGAGGAAGAGATGCTCCTTGGCTCCTTTGCGTTCGCCGGGCGCAAAGATGTTCAACAAGCTAACATTGTTGCCGTGGTCAATGTTGACATGCTGGGACGCGACTTTCTCGATGTCGTCCAAAACACCCTATTCGTCGCGGGCACGGAGGGTTATCCCGGACTCCGCGATCAGGTTCGCCTCTTCGGAGCCAATGCCGGCCTGAGAGTCCTGCCGCTTGGGACGGATCTGATTGGGCCTCGAAGCGATCACGTCGCGTTCGAGTCGCGCGATATACCCTGTCTGTTCTTTTCCTGCGGGCCCTACGGCGATTATCACAAGCCTGGCGACACACCCGACAAGCTGAATTACACAAACCTCCAGCGCTCGGCAGAAGTTATTTTGCAGACGGTTCAAACCGTCGGTAACAGCGCAAAAATGCCGTCACTACTCGTCGACCGCCTCGATCCGGAGGAACTGCGAACCGTCAGCATCGTCATGCGTGAAGTGACGGGAAGCTCTGCCGGTCCTGTCATGAAGGAGAAGGATGTGGAAGCCTTCAAAAAATTGCAGGCCACGGCCGAAGCACTCTTGAGCGGCCACTTCGATCGTGACAGCAGGGAACGGTTTGTCATCGAGGCGACTGGCATCCTGGCGCCCTATCTTGTTCCTGTCGAGAACTGGGGACAAGGTGCCGAGCAGCAGCAATACATGATGCTTCTTCAGCTTTATTACCTGAACTATCGCAAGGAGATGTTAGATGGATTCAGAAGGTTGATGGCGCAGACTCTGAAGCATCGACCGGGGTTGTTTCGAACGATGCCGAGTTTTACCCATGAGATCTTCGGAATCGCCGACGAAGACATCAGCATCGTGGAGACTGCGCCGGGCACTTACGCATTGAACGTGCTGGTGAGTGACCTCGTCTTGACATTCGAACGGATTTCATTGAAATCGTTTTCGCTGGGGTTCAATTTTGACGCCAGCGGTATTGGTTGCGAGGGCACGCGTGAGGAACTGGTGGACACGTGCCTCCTGCGATTGCGGCATTATCGGACGAACCTTGTGCGCACGGCCGCTGTGAAAAGAGTTCTGCGCGCCGTCACAGGAACAGAGCCCGTCGGCGACTACGATGAACTGCTGCGCGAGCGTCTTCAGGCCGGAGGCTTCAAGGATGAAGCGGATTGGCTTGTGAGTCGCATCCTTGGCACGAACGCCAGCCTCGCGCACGCGGCGCTTTCCGTAAGCAAGGGCACCAAAGAAGAACGCATCCATAAGGCGGCGCATCGCGTGGTCGCCAATCGAGGCGTCCGGGCTGGTGTGCGAGCGGTCGCCATTGAGTTGACTGCCACGAACAAGGACAAGCCGGCGTTACTGGCTCTCTGCACGGTTCTGGACGATGATACCACAACGGCTTATAGGCTCGAAGACCTGGCGCCTTACAAGAAGGGATACCCGTTTAGGGAGAGGATGGCGATAAAACTGGTGCGGCCGTTGATAGAGAAGCAATACGCCGCCTCGGCACCGAAAACAATCGGAGATCTGGCGCATGACGCGCTGAAAAAGGCGACGGGAAAGGAGTGGGGTAGGGATGCCGCGGCGTGGCGAAATTGGGTCGAAGCGCGCAAATCGTGAGGTTGCGGCGCTGACTTGTGGGTTGGCTGGGCAGCCGAAAGATTAGCCAGATTCTGAGGTGCCGCACATGGAGCGAGAGTCACCGCTGCTCGGCGTTTATTGTGATCGGGGGTCCAGTTCAAACCCGGATCGTCCGCTTGGAACCATGCCTAATGTTTTTGACGGAGTCCTCATCCGGCTTCTCGGCAGTGGCGTTCGTCTCGGCGCCCTTCGCATCGAGCTGATTGGACGCCTGGTTTTTGGTGAGATCGAGTTTCTCTTCAATTTCGTCCTGGCGACGAAGCAGCGTTTGATAACGCTCCTCGCGGTCGAACGGTGCTCCGACTTTGCCTTCGAGTTCTTTGGCACGTTTCTGAGCATCGCTAATGGTGGTTTCGAGTTTCAGGCCGCGCTCCTCAAATCCCTGTACTGTGGCTTCAAGCGAGCGAATGGTGCCGAGCGCGGTATCGGTTACTTTGGCGGCGTAGCTGTTCTTGCCGCGTAACACCAAATCGGCCTCGCCTCCGAAAGTGACTCGAAGAAATAAGTCAAATCCAGCGAATCGGCCAACCCGTACGTCATCGCCCATGCGGCCCTTCAGCTTCTCAGCGCGGCGGATGAGAAATTCGCCGGCGACGCCTCGGTTATCGATGAATTGGCCGTCGAGTTCGATGCGGAAGTTTTCCCCGGAAGTGTCTTCGCGAGTCGTGATGTCCTGGCGGAGATTGGCCAGCCGTTCGGTGGAAGTGTCGGCCTCGTCGCGGGCGTGGCGCAGCTTGCTCCGAATGCGGTATTGCTCCTCGGCATGAGCGGAACGGAGACGCGTGAGACGCATCAACTCGGCGTCCACTTGCGCTTTCTCAATGACGAGTGGATTGCCGGAGGCAATGGCCTTGACTTCAGCGTAAGTCAGCGCCGCAGAATCGAGGTCCTCGACCCGGCGAATGGTCATGTCACCCGTCATCACTTGAGCAATGAATTTCGCCTTCGTCTCCAGCGTTTGCCACATGTAGGCGTCGAACGAGCCTTCTGTGACGTAGCGAAAGATGCTTACCACAGGATTCTTGTTTCCCTGGCGAAGAATGCGTCCTTCGCGCTGTTCCACATCTGCGGGACGCCACGGGCATCGAGATGATGCAGGGCGATCAGACGCTCTTGAACGTTCGTCCCTGAACCCAGGTGAAGTGACTCTGCGCGAGGTTCTATTGCGTGAGTGCGAGATTGTCCAGGCCGTGAAGGAAGGCGCTAGTGCTTGCCATCCGCTCGTAAGGAAACTTATATCGTATGGGCCAAGAAGTATCCGGCAGC